>Ga0222718_10000039_pt1 | contig 135222 bp, 120 predicted proteins | sample C33_27DmetaG_FD_165045 | JGI IMG/M metagenome (GOLD analysis project Ga0222718, IMG submission 165045) | Estuarine water microbial communities from San Francisco Bay, California, United States - C33_27D | ecosystem: Environmental > Aquatic > Marine > Unclassified | place: USA: California...
CCTTAATATCTGGAACAATTGCTTCGATAAGCTGCGCCAAGTCGCCGCGATAACTATGCTCAGTAGCACGCCCTTGAACATAAAGTCGGTTAATGTTTTTGATGTAAGCATGCAGGTTACTGTTGGAGTTTTGGGCAGCCATAGGTTTGTTTGGGTTAAGTAAACCCCACATCAGTAAAATGTCTTTGTAAACAAGCAGGTTATTCGGCAACAAAGAACTGATTTGGGGTCAATTCATTAACGAATATATCAATTTTAAAAGCAGCATACAACTGAGTAAACAATTAAAGTCAGAGTATATAGATAACTATAGTTTATTCATTCTAAGTTAATTTGATAAATAGGAATTAATCAGTCGGCTGCGCCTTGTATAAAATGCTTTAGCGCATTTATGACTTGCTATAACATTCCATATCGAAAAAGGAATAAAACTATAGATCGTTCATTAAAAAGCTTTCAATCTTTCTATTCAGGACCTAACGTCCAAAATTACGCCGTTTACTAATACTGCTCCAATAAATATTTAATCAAATCTGTAGTAGTAAGGATACCGAGTAGTTTTTTGTTTTCTACCACGGGTAGGGCATGAAACTCAGATTTTAAAAAGAGTTCTGCAGCATCTTTAATCAATATATCGGGAGTGATACACTGAGGATTACGGACCATGATTTGCTCTAAAGAAAAAAGGGAATAAATGGAGGTATCCACATTAAAGTTGTTGGGATCGTAACTGTCCACAAAACTGATCCGAGCCAAATCGGTCATACTCAATATTCCTATAATTTCCTCTCCAGAGACTACAGGTAAATGACGTACTTTATAACGCTTAAATAAAATTTCAGCATGACTTAAACCGTCTGTTAGGTTTAAAACATAAGGATCCGTAGTCATGATATGGGATATGGGTTCACGTTTTTTCATAAGATTGGGGTTTAAAAGCTAAATATATAAAAAGTTTGACTTATAATCACTAACATCACTTTTGGTTATAATTTATGTTATGTAAAATAACAAAAGAATAAAGAATATTGTACATTTAACCCAACAAATAAATCCTCCTCCCTTATGAAAATTTTAAAATATTCTCTAGTTGTACTTCTCACTGTTGTGGTGGTAGCAGCGGCATATTTTGTTTATGGTTTATACATTAATCCGAAAAGCCCTAAAGGAATGGCAGAATACAGTAATGGAGCTACCTCCATACAGATTCGCTATTACCGTCCCTTTAAAAATGATCGTTTGATTTTTGGTGCCCAGCAAGATGGTGCTCTGGTGCCTTTTGGGGAATACTGGCGTTTGGGAGCCAACTTGACCACACGTTTACAAACCAATACTGATCTTAGTTTGGCCAGTCGTCCACTGCCCGCGGGCACTTATGGTCTCTATACTTATCCTTACCAAGACCATTGGATGCTTGTAGTGCATGAAAAAACAGGAGGTTTCAGTAATGCAGAACCCGACCCTGCAGGTATCGTTATGAGAATCAACCTCCCTGTGGAGTATCTTCCTGAAACCATGGAACAATTCACCATCGATTTTGTAGAACAAAACATACGCTTGCGTTGGGATACCACCCAGGTACTAATTCCTTTTAGCGAGTGAAAAAAATACTCAATGGGCTTTGGACTTTAATCCGTTTGAGTTTTGCACTGTTGTTTATCGGTGGTCTCACCTACTACGTTATAGATAAAATTCAAGAAAAGAAAAACCTGATGGACATCGAGGAATACAGTCCCAAATCGACGCTTGTAGTCCCTCAGAATCAGGTAAAACGCGCTAAATATCCTTTTATTGATGTGCATAACCATCAGTTTGACATGCCCTTAAAAGACCTGTCCCAACTGGTCACGGAAATGGATAGTTTGAATATGGCATTTATGATTAACCTGAGTGGGTTTAGAGGTTTGTACTTACAACAATCCCTTAAAAATGTAAAAAAGCATGCCCCTACTCGATTTGGTTTGTTTGTCAACATCGATTTTGAAAAAATTGACGATCCTGATTTTGCTAGTGAACAAGTTGCTATAATAGAACAAGCCGTTCAGGATGGAGTAATGGGATTAAAAGTGTATAAGTCATTGGGACTAACCGATAGAGCGAAGAATGGCGATCGGATTGCCATCAACGATCCTCGTTTGGATCCCATTTGGAAAGCATGTGGGGACAACCATATTCCAGTATTGATTCACAGTGGAGAACCGGAATCTTTTTGGAATCCAAAAGACCGATACAACGAACGCTGGTTGGAATTACGACAAAAACCCAATCGCTATAGAGATCCTAAAACCAATCCCTCTTTTGAGGAGGTTCTCTCGGAACAACACGCTGTCTTTGCAAAACATCCCAATACCACTTTTATTAATGCACACTTGGGATGGATGGGAAATAATTTAGATCGTCTGGGGACTCACCTTGACCGTTATCCCAATGTAATGACTGAAATTGGAGCTGTGTTGGCAGAATTGGGACGTCAACCCAAACGAGCACGACAATTTTTCGTGGACTATCAAGACCGTATTCTTTTTGGTAAAGACGCATATAAAGTTTCCGAATACTATACCTATTTTAGAGTATTGGAAACAGACGATGAATATTTTGATTATTATCGAAAACGCCACGCCCATTGGAAAATGTATGGACTCGCTCTTCCCGATTCGATTTTAAAAAAGATCTATTTTAAAAATGCCCTTCGTTTATTTCCCACTATTGATTCAAAACTATTTAAACCCGCACTATGATAATTGTAAATACACCCGACATTTCCGACAAAAAAATCACTGAAACCCTTGGTATAGCACGAGGCAGTACTGTACGTGCGCGCAATGTGGGGCAAGATATTTTTGCGGGATTGAAAAACATCATTGGAGGTGAAATCTCTGAATATACAAAACTTCAAGCCCAGTCTCGCGAACAAGCCTTACAGCGCATGATAGAAGATGCAGAAAGAATGGGAGCCAATGCTATCGTAAACGTTCGTCTAACTACCTCTATGGTCATGCAAGGCTGCTCTGAAATCCTCGCCTATGGAACTGCTGTCGTGGTTAAATAATATGGAATTTCTCTTATTTATTGGATGTGGAGTGCTTTTGATATATCTCATCTTTAAACGCATTGAAAATGAAAAAGAAGAGCACTTTGAAGATCGGGACAATTAATTCTTAAGTCCTAAAAAAACATTCACTCCCTTGGGAATGGGATTTCCTGAACTACGCCGAAAACTCACCACTTGTCCCGTATGGTATAAAGCGTCGGAAATGGGCCCGTTGATCAAATTCCACAGAGGAAATTCACTTCGCTTTCCTCCCCGATCAAAAATAACTTTTTGCATTGCCAGATCTTCTGTTTTTATTGACTGAAAATTGATTACAGCATCCTGAAGCTGATGCAAGGTTTTGGAACGTAGAGTTTCGAAATCTTCGGGAATGCTTGGAACGGGTCTTACGGAGGGCTTATTTTTTGAAGTATTTAAAATTACTTCGGTTAGTCCGTAGAGGTGTTCCAAAGTTTCCCTACTACTCTGCCCAGTTGCAGAAGGTTTGTATGCCAAATCTTCTGTGCGCAATCCTTCTGTGGCCCAGTAATAGCGAAATCCCAACCCTTGAATCATTCTCACAAGCAGATTTTCAGCCGTCATTTGAGGAGGAGCTTCAGGAATCGAACGAAAAGGAAGGTCTTGCGCCATAAGAGATAGGTTAAAGCTGAAAAAAAGAATAAGGAACAAACGCACAGTTTATATTTTACATCACTAAAATAGTATTTTAGCAGTTCAATTCGTATTAATGAGCAAGAAATTATCCTCCTTAGAAGAACTGGCTAAAATCCAATTTGAGAACCTCGCTCCTGACCGAGAAGAACTCAATACCCCAGAAACTGAGTTTGTTCCCCAAAAACTCGAAGCTCATTTTAGCAACAAAGGACGTGCAGGTAAAGTGGTTACGGTGATTAAAGGTTTTGAAGGCGACATACAAACGCTGAAATCTCTAGCAAAAAAATTAAAAAATGCAGTGGGTGTTGGGGGTACAGTCAAAAATGGAGAAATAATCATTCAGGGGAATTATCGTGACAAACTCATGGCAATCCTTCAAGAAATGGGACATCAGGTGAAGCGTGTTGGAGGGTAAACGTCATAAAAGCTCAATATTTGAACCGCTAGGAGTCAACTCGCCAATCGATGGCTTTTAATCCGTGCTGTTTTAAATAGGAATTACATTGGCTAAAATGTTTATTCCCAAACCAATAACCCCGATTAGCACTCAATGGGGAAGGATGCCCACTTGTCAGTATTAGATGTTTAGAATCGTCAATAAATTTGAATTTCTGTTTGGCATAGCCTCCCCAAAGCATAAAGACGACCCCTTGTTTTTCCTTAGAAATGGTCTGAATTACGAAATCGGTAAAGATTTCCCAACCTTTTTTTTGGTGGCTACCCGCTTGGTGTGCTTGCACGGTTAGGGTAGCATTCAAGAGAAACACTCCTTGTTTGGCCCAGGGCATAAGATTTCCGCTTTTGGGATAGGGAATATCTAAGTCACTTTCAATTTCCTTAAAAATATTGATGAGCGAAGGTGGGTGCGCCATCCCTTCAGGAACAGAGAAAGACAATCCGTGCGCCTGTCCTGGGCCGTGATAGGGGTCTTGTCCTAGAATAACCACTTTTAATTGATCTAAAGGGCACGTGTTAAAAGCTTCGAATATGTGTTTTCCCGGTGGATAGCAGATGGTTTTTTGATAGGCATCTTTGACAAACTCAACTAAATTTTGAAAATAAGGTGTCGCAAATGCAGCCTGTAATGGCTTTTCCCAACTGGAATGTATATGCACCTTCATGAATTTGTTACTTTTGCAGGGCTAAGTTAAGAAAATCCAATGGGTCATATTCCTACCAAAACACTTGAAGATCTGGAGTACCAAGAAGTACTAAGACAATGCGCAGATTTCGCCATTACCCCTCTTGGAAAAAAAGCTTGCTTGGAATTGACCCCTGAAGTAGAAACGGAATGGATCATGAATCAACTGCAAGCCGTCTCTGAATTTCGTGCTTCTTTTGAGAATGAAAACCGAATCCCCAACCATGGTTTTGAGTCTTTGACAGAAGTTTTTGCTTTATTGAAAATTGAAAATAGTGTCTTAGAAGTTCACTCTTTTAGAAATATTACTACCAATACGGAGACGACGAACACCCTAATCTCGTTTCTTAAAAAATTTCAATCCTATTATCCTACTCTTTTTCAACGATGTGAGGGTCTTACGGTAGAAAAGGAAATCAAATCTTCAGTCGATGCGGTCATTGACCGTTTTGGAGAAGTCCGCGACAATGCCTCGGAAAGTCTTTATAGCATTCGAAAAAAAATCCAACAGCTGAGAGGAAAAATAAGCAGTAGCTTCAATAAAGCGCTGAGTCAATATCAAACTGCAGATTACTTGGATGATATTCGAGAGTCCATTATTGATAACCGTCGTGTTTTGGCGGTAAAGGCCATGTATCGTCGGAAAATAAAAGGCACTATTATGGGTAGTTCCAAGACGGGCAGTATCGTATTTATAGAGCCTGAAGCTACCCATGCCCAAACCCAAGAGCTTCAAAACCTGTTGTTTGAGGAAGGGGAAGAAATTAAAAAAATATTAAGCCAACTCACAGATTTTTTTCGCCCTTACCTACCCTATCTTCAATTGCAACAGGCCTTTCTTTTAGAAATGGATATTCTTTATGCCAAGGCACGTTATGCACAAGAAATCAAGGGTTTACTCCCAAAAATGGAAACCGATTCACGCGAGTTGGAATTTATAAAAGCGTACCATCCTCTTTTGTTACAAGCACACAAACTCGAGGGTAAAATCACCCACCCTCAAGACATTCGTTTGGATACAGAGCATCGGATCATTGTCATTTCTGGACCCAATGCAGGTGGGAAGAGCATTACACTAAAAACCGTAGGACTTTTACAATTGATGTTACAAAGCGGAATGTTGATCCCTGTTCACGAGCGCAGCAAGGCCTGCCTTTTTAATCGAATTCTAACCGATATCGGAGACAACCAATCCATCGAAAACCATTTAAGTACATATTCGTACCGTTTGAAGAATATGAAATATTTCTTGCGTAAATGTGATCAAAATACACTCTTTTTGATCGATGAATTTGGAACTGGATCAGATCCAGAGCTGGGTGGGGCACTGGCAGAAGTGATTTTAGAAGATTTTTATGAACGCAATGCCTACGGTTTAATCACCACACACTACTCCAATCTAAAAGTGCTTGCTACGGAATTGCCCGCTATGATGAATGCCAATATGCAATTCGACAACCGAACGCTAGAACCAGTTTTTAAGCTAATTCTTGGCGAAGCAGGTAGCTCATTTACCTTTGAGGTAGCACAAAAAAATGGACTCCCTTTTAATCTGATCAACCGGGCAAAAAAGAAAATTGAACGTGGGAAAGTTCGCTTTGACGCAACCATTGCCAAATTGCAAAAAGAACGATCCCAAATGCAAAAAACGGGACAAAGCTTAAAAGAAAAAGAATCTAAAGCCGCTCAAGAAAGCGATCGTATGGCAGAGATGAACACCAAACTACAAACCAAACTGGTGAGTTATCAAGAATTGTTTGATCAAAACCAGCGGATGATCGTTTTAGGGAATAAAGTGAATGATATTGCAGAGCGTTTTTTTGAGAACAACAAAAAACGTCCTTTAATTTCTGAACTGCTAAAACTAGTAGAAGGTGAAAACGCTAAGCGCAAAAGAAAAACAGCTGCTGTAGCCAAAAAAGAACGAGAAAAAAAGAAACAACTCAATGAAGAAGTAGCTAAAGAAATTGAAGTTGTTCGCAAAGAAAAAAAGAAAAAAGCCAAGCAAAAAGAAGTTCCATCCAAGCCTAAACCGAAGCTTCATGTGGGAGACAGAGTACGCATGTATGATGGACGTTCAGTGGGGAGTATTGATTCCATTGAAAAAAACAAAGCCATTGTAAATTATGGCATCTTTACAACTCAGGTCAATCTTGAACTGCTGGAACTGGTAGAAGCAGTAAAATCCAAAAAATGAAACCCTTGATTCTCTTTTACGACGGACCCTGTGTACTTTGCAACTATTGGATTCGGAAATTGTGTCATTGGGACAAAAAGGATCAATTACGGTTTACTTCACTAGACAGTGAATATGCGAATGATTTCTTCAAAAACCACCCCACTCCCCTACTTGAAAAAGATGCAATTCTTAGTTGGGATTCTGAAACGGGTTATTCTTCGGAAGCGGAAGCCCTTTTTAGCATTTTAAAGCGTTTAAATGGAATTTGGAATGTCTTTCTTGTCCTGCGTCTTTTCCCCTTGTCATGGACCAATGGGTTATATCGATTCATAGCAAGAAACCGCTATATGTGGTTTGGAAAATATGAGCAATGTCCTATTCCAGAGAAAAGATTCCAACATAAATTTATTTAAAGTTGTATATTGAATTGCTAAACACCTTAAATCTTAACTAATGAAAGAATTCAAAAAATTTATCAGCAAAGGGAATGTCATAGATATGGCAGTAGGTTTAATTATGGCAACCTACTTTGGTGCCATTGTAAAGTCATTGGTCAATGATGTGATCATGCCACCAGTAGGGCTACTCCTTGGGGGAGTCGATTTTTCAGCTTTAAAATTTGTCGTTCAGGAAGCCCGGGGAGAAACCCCAGAAGTGGCGATTATGTATGGGACTTTTATCAATACCATCATCACCTTTTTAATCGTTTCTTTTGCTATTTTTATCGTTGTCAAAATGTACAACAAAGCGCAAGAACGCTTCAAAAAAGAGGAAGAAAACACCAAACCGGCAACACCTCCACAACAGGAAGTTTTACTTACAGAAATCAGAGATTTGCTTAAGAAGTAGGCGGGTCCTTTAATTTTCCAATTGATTTTCCTACGATCATGGAGACGGCTGCATCACCCGTAACATTGACGATGGTTCGGCACATATCCAAAGGGCGGTCTATGGCAAAAATCAACGCCAAACCCGCTTCGGGAATCCCTGCTTGAGCCAGTACTATAACTAGCATGACAATCCCTGCACTAGGAACAGCAGCTGTTCCAATAGAAGCCAATGTTGCAGTAAAGACAATACCTAATTGAGCAGAAAGACTGAGGTCTAATCCAAAAGCCTGAGCAATAAAAACTGCGGCAACTCCTTGGTAAACTGAAGTGCCATCCATATTGATCGTTGCTCCTATGGGCAAAACAAAACTAGCCACCTCTTCATCTACTCCCAAATTGTCTTCTACACATTCCATGGTAATAGGCAGTGTAGCCGCACTGGAGCTGGTTGAAAATGCCAACAATTGTGCAGGAGCGATTCCCCGCATAAAAAAATCAGCTTTCCGCTTAGTGAAAATGCGGACAATAATGATATAAACCACGATCATTGCTGCCAGACCCAATAAAAGTGTAATTGCATATAGGGCTAAAGCTTGAAATAACTCTAAACTAGGTGCTTCTACCACCAAAGCTGCTAGTAATGCAAATACGCCATAAGGCGCTGCAAGCATAATCAAATCAATAAGTTTGAGAATGATGACATTAAAAGAATCAAAGAATTTTTTAACCGGTTTGACTTTTTTGCTGGGCAACAAAATCATACCGATACCAAAAAACAGGGCAAAGAAGATTACTTGCAACATATTGCGGTTGTTAGAAGCAGCCAAAAAGATATTGGAAGGAACTACATCTACCAAAGCCTGTAAAGGTCCTGATTCTTGTTGTTTGGCTGCCGCAGCTTTCTTGGCTTGTGTGTCAGAAGCATAAGCTTCGACCAATTCATTTCGAGTTTCGATGCTAATTGATTTCCCAGGTTGGATTACATTCACTAAAATTAACCCGATGGTTACAGCTGTCAAAGTTGTTATTAGGTAGGTGATGATAGTACGACCACCCATTTGGGACAATTTGGAAATGTCTTTTAAATCTGATACTCCTTTGATTAAAGAAGCGAGGATTAGAGGTACTGCAATAAGTTTTAAGAGGTTGATGAAAATGGTGCCAAAGGGCTTGATATAGTCTGAAATAAACTGACTTCCATGGGGAACATAGGAGAGGAAAAGTCCAAAAAGAACCCCCAGCCCCATTCCAATTAAAATTTTCCAGTGCAATGCTAGTTTTTTCATATGTTTAAATTTTATTGGTGCGTTTACGAAGACTAAAATCAGCAAGAACTAATGCCGCCATCGCTTCCACAATAGGTACCGCACGAGGTACAACACAAGGATCGTGTCTTCCTTTGCCTTGCATAGATACTTGTTCTCCTTTAGAGTTTATCGTTTGTTGATTTTGCATAATGGTGGCAACGGGCTTAAAGGCAACATTGAAGTAAATGTCCATACCATTGGAAACACCTCCCTGGATACCTCCTGATCGGTTGGTTTGAGTTGTTCCATCAGAATTAAATAAATCATTGTGTTCGCTGCCTTTCATTTGAGTGCCTAAAAAACCACTACCGTATTCAAAACCTTTTACAGCATTGATAGATAGCATGGCTTTCCCTAGTTCTGCATGGAGCTTGTCAAATGCTGGCTCTCCTAGCCCTACTGGAACATTTTTGATAATACAGGTCACTACTCCTCCAATCGTATCTCCTTCTTTTCGAATTTGCTTGATTAAAGATTCCATTGCAGCTGCCATTTTAATATCAGGACAACGAACCGGGTTTTCCTCCACATAAGACAAATCTACTTCGGAAGGATGGGTGTCTAAAGAAAGCTTACCCACTGCAGAAACATAAGCATTTATGGACATAGGAGCTAAAAACTGCTTGGCTATAGCACCCGCGACAACACGGCTTGCAGTTTCTCGTGCAGAACTTCTCCCTCCCCCTCTATAATCGCGAATACCGTATTTTTCGTCATAAACATAATCGGCATGTGAAGGTCGATAATGGTCTTTGATATGTGAATAGTCTTTGGATTTTTGATTGGTGTTATGAATCGCGAAACCTATAGGAGTTCCCGTAGTTTTTCCTTCAAATATTCCAGAAAAAATGGTCACCTCATCGGATTCTTTACGCTGAGTTACAATAGCAGACTGCCCAGGTTTCCTTCGATTTAAATCCAGTTGAATGGCATTTAAATCCAGTTGAATCCCTGAGGGACAGCCGTCGATCACCCCTCCGATAGCCGGACCATGTGATTCTCCAAATGTGGCAAGTTTAAAAAGGGTGCCAAAAGTGTTGCCTGACATACATTCAATTATAAGCTCAAAGATAAAGGTATTGTTTGGAAAGTCTTTTGGAGTTTAATTTTTTTTAACCTTCCGAGTCTTAAAACAGCTTATTAATCAAACCAACGCACGTCTTAAAATTGTAATGGGATGTAAACTTTCCCGCTGAGTACCGTCTAAAATTTGGTGACGACAACTGGTTCCATTTGCAGCAATCAATACTTCTGCTGCTGCATTTCGGACTGCTGGAAACAAACGCTCCTCACCTACCTGCATGCTGATCTCATAGTGTTCTTTTTCATAGCCAAAAGAGCCCGCCATACCACAGCATCCTGTGTTGAGTAAACGCACAGTGTAATTTTTAGGAAGGTTTAAGATCTGAAACGTTTCCGAGGGGTTACCTAAAGCCTTTTGATAACAATGGGCATGAATTTTAACTTCTTTTGCTACAGTATGAAATTGATCTGCTTTAAGATTTCCTGCTTTTAATTCATTTGCCAAAAAAGATTCCAAAGGCAGACAATTTTGAGCCAATTCTTTTGCAGCCACAGGATCACTAGCCAATTTTAGATACTCATCAGTAAAGGTGTAAATAGCGGAAGGCTCTATGCCCACTAGGGGTGTCTCTGATGAAATACAATTTCGATATAATGCAATATTGCGATCTGCACATGCTTTAGCTTGTTTCAAAAAACCTTTGGAAATATAGGTACGTCCACTTTCCGTGGGAGGCAACATATGAACTTGATATCCCAAGCCTTCTAAAAGCGTCAAAGCATCGGCACCAATTTCAGTATCGTTATAATTGGTAAATTCGTCTAAATATAAATAAACACTTCTATTTGAATGTGTTATTTTTCTATTTTTCAATGTTTTATAAAATGATTTTTTAAGTTTAGGAACGCTTCTTTTTAGGGCAATACCCATACTTGATTTGATTTCATCTCCAATAATGGGAGTATTTAAAATCGCATTTTGTAAACTCCGTACAGGTTGTGCAATGTGATTCAATCGGCCGAAATATGCAAAGATCTTATCACGCAAGGAACTTCCGTGTGTCTTTTGATATTGATACAAAAATTCGGCTTTGTAAGTTGCGATATCAACACTACTAGGGCATTCTGTTGCACAGGCCTTACAGCTCAAACAAAGATCCATGACTTCTTTTAACTCCTTTTGGTCAAATGCATTTACTTTTTTATTTTGTGTCAGTACCGTCCGTAACACATTGGCACGTCCACGGGTATTGTGTTTTTCATCCCTAGTCGCACGATAACTGGGACACATGACTCCCGAAGGCTGTACCGAACGACATTTTCCAGCCCCATTACACTTTTCAGCAGCCCTTAGAATACCCTGATCGTCAGAAAAGTCAAAAGCTGTATTAAATTCAGGGGTTTGGTTAAGTTCCGTGCGTAAGTTTTGATCCATAGGAAGTGGATTGACGATCTTGCCAGGATTGAAGATGGAATTGGGGTCGAATACTTTTTTAACTTTTAGGAATAATTCATAATTAGCATCTCCGACCACAATCGGTATAAATTCGGAACGCACTATTCCATCCCCATGCTCACCACTTAGAGAGCCTTTGTATTTTTTAACCAATTTTGCAACAGCCAGTGTAATAGCTCGAAAGTCCTGAACTCCTTTTTTGGATTTGAGATTCAGTATGGGGCGTAGGTGTAATTCTCCTGCACCTGCATGTGCGTAATACACCACCTCTTGCTGAAACTGTACCATGAGCTTTTGAAACTCCTCAATATAGGCTGCCAATTTTGGTAAAGGAACCGCGGTATCCTCAATACAAGCCACCGCCTTATCATCACCCACCATGTTTCCCAACAGTCCTAATCCTGCATGGCGTAATTCATTTGCCAAATCAATTTCATCGCCCCAAAGAGGGACAGCAGCGTAGGCCAACTGTTGCTTATTCACTTGATCTTCCAGACGTGCTAATTGAGCCTTTAACTCTTCCTTATCTTCATGTCGCAATTCCAAAAGCAGTATTGCTTTCGGGTCATCTTGAAGGAAGAATCTGTTTTTTTGATACCCAGGGTGGTCCTTGGTACAATCTAAAATGGTCTTGTCGATTAATTCACATGTGTATAGATGGTTTTGCATTACAGGTGCCACAGCTTTCATGGCTTCTGAAATACTTTTGAAATGCAAAACCAACATCACAGTGTTTTTGGGAGGAAGGGGATCTAGCTCCAGTGTAATCGCAGTTGTAAAAGCAAGTGTCCCTTCACTTCCTGCTAAAAGTTTAGAAAGATTTAATGGCATTCCTTCGGACTTAAAAGGCTGCATCTTGATCAATTCATCTACCGCATAGCCCGTATTGCGTCGGTGAATACTTGCTTCTGGAAAATCCTTTATTATATCTTCTTGAACTTCTCTTTTAGAAAGCAATTCGAGAAAGGTTTTATAAATATTCCCTTCTAGGGTTTGAGTGGCTTTTTTTTGCTTGAGTTGTGTTTCAGAACAGTCTTCAAAATGAGCCAAACTACCATCTGATAGTACTACTTCTAGAGCACTCACTTTGTCTCGGGTTACTCCGTAACGAATCGAAGTAGTTCCTGAAGAATTGTTTCCCACCATTCCCCCTAACAAACAGAATTGTGAAGTGGATGTATTGGGTCCAAAAAACAAACCCTTTTCAGCCAAATATCGATTTAATGTATCTCTGTTAACACCCGGTTGAACGGTTACTCTTTTGTTTTCTACATCAAAATCTAGAATTTTAGTAAAATATTTTGATACATCAACCACAATTCCAGTACCTACACATTGACCTGCAAGAGAGGTTCCTGCTGCACGTGGAATAAGGCTCGTTTGGTGTTCTTGGGCAAAGGCTATTAGCTTTTGAAGATCTGTAATGGTTTTGGGAAAAGCGACTGCTAGTGGGAGTATTTTATAAACTGAAGCATCAGTGGCGTAAAGGGTTTGGTGAAGTGAATCCCATTCAAGATTGCCTTCCAAGGCTTCGTTTAGTTGTTCTAATTTTTTCTGCACCTTGTTCTATTCTTCTACTTCAATAAATATTTTATAAAGCTAAAATACGCATTAGTTTCCCATTTCCCTGCAATTGTTTAATTTAGCCATCATACAAACAGATTATGAACAAGAAATTAATTATACTGATGACTCTTGGCCTATTGGTTTCAAGCTGTCAAAATAACTCAACTACATTAAAAATTAAAGGCGCTGCTGATTTGGACGACAATAGTACAATATATCATATCGTTGCAGACCTGAATAATCAACCCACAACTTTGGATACTTTAACGGTAAACAAAGGGGTATTTAATCTTGTTACTGAGATAGCAGAGCCCAATATTCATTTTCTTCAAATTGCTGGGCAACAAGGTAGTTTTCCTTTTATAGCAGAATCGGGAACGGTCACTATTGAACTTTACAAGGATAGTCTAGGACTTTCTAAAGCTACAGGAACCCAGTCCAACGATGATTTTATGCGCTATAAATCAGAAACTAAAGTCTATATCGAATCTTTAAACGCAATTGGCAATGATCTTCAACAAGCCATGATTTTGAAAGACTCTTTAATGGCCGATGATCTTCAGCAGCAATATCAAGATGTAAGGGATCAAATTCAACAATATGAAATTGATTTTATCAAGTCGTCTTCCAATTCGTTGATTTCAATTTTAATTTTAGAACGCCTTGTTGCCAACAAGGTTATTCCTATCAATGAGGCAAATGACATGTTTGAATTGTTGAGTGATCGAATAAAGAACACACGTTCAGGTCGTGCTATTCAAAAGCAATTTGACGAACCGCCCAAGGCAGAGGTAGGTCAAGTAGCTCCTACTTTTGAGGGGCCAAGTCCAGAAGGTGCTCAATTTGCATTGGAAAATGGATTGGGCAAGGTCACGATTATTGATTTTTGGGCCAGCTGGTGTCGTCCCTGTAGGGTTGAAAATCCAAATCTAGTACAACTTTATCGTTCCAATAAAGATCGGGGTTTACGTATCGTAGGGGTCTCTTTAGATAAAGAAAAAAACAAATGGATTCAAGCTATAAAAGACGATGGTTTAGTTTGGAATCATGTATCCAATCTACAATTTTGGAACGATCCTATTGCAAAGTTGTATAAAGTATCTGCCATTCCAGCTACCTTTATTCTTGATGATAAAGGGGTCATAATTGCTCGAGACCTTAGAGGTATAGAATTATACAACAAGGTTGAGGAGCTTCTGAGCAAAATGTAATTTCTATTTCTGGTTGCGATATAACAACACTCCAGCCAAGATGAGAGTTACACTCAAAATTCCCAGCATCAACAGAGAGGTATAAATTACCTCAAAATTAAAGAGTATTGTCATCAGAATACCTCCGATTGCTCCTCCAAAATGTGCTGTATGGCCAATGTTATCGTTCTGTACTTTCATGCCATATAACGTATAGATCATATATCCTATTCCAAACAGATAACCCGGTATGGGAATAGGAATGAAAAAGAGCATCATTTCCAATTCTGGATATAAAAGCAAGGCACTAAACAACACCCCCGTTACCGCTCCACTTGCTCCTACTGCGATATAGTTCGGTTGTTTACTGTGAAATGCAAAGGCAAAACCATTTCCTGCTATCAAGCTCCCGAAATAAAGCAATACAAAAGGAATTGACCCTAGGGAATACACCACAAAAGAGACAAAAAAGTAAAAGGTTATCATGTTAAACAACAAATGGGTTGTGTTTACATGCAGAAAAGCAGAGGTCAATAATCGGAAATACTCTCCTTGATTGATTTTCTTAATTTCAAAATGATACTTGTCAAAAAAATGTTCCTGTTTAAAACCTATCAAACTGATAATCACATTGGCCGCCAAGATGAGTAAACCTATAAATGGAATGTTTTCTAGCATAAAGTCTAAAGGTCAAATACAATGCCTTGAGCCAAAGGAAGTGCATCTGAAAAGTTTAAGGTATTGGTTTGTCTGCGCATATAGACTTTCCAGGCATCGGAACCGCTCTCACGTCCTCCTCCTGTTTCTTTTTCACCGCCGAAAGCACCTCCAATTTCAGCACCCGAAGTACCAATATTGACATTGGCAATTCCACAGTCACTTCCCCAGTGCGATAAAAAGGTTTCTGTTTCGCGCATGTTGAGTGACATGATTGAGGAAGATAGTCCTTGTTTTACCTCATTTTGAATGGCGATTGCTTCTTCTAATTCACCCTCGTATTTCATAAGATAAAGAATAGGTGCAAAAGTTTCTTTGTGAACAATGTTTGCATCGTGCGAAATAATGGCCACAGCAGGTTTCACATAACATCCGCTACCGTACTCATCGGAAGAGAGTGTGCCTCCAGAAACGAGCCAGCTTCCTCCTTCTGCATCCACTTGAGTCAATGCATCCTCATACATAGCAACAGCATCAGTATCAATCAAAGGACCTACATGATTTTTTTCATTTAAAGGATTCCCAATTTGCAATTGCTGATAGGCTTTGCGTAATACTTCAGAAAACGCATCAAAAATAGACTCATGTACGATGAGTCTTCTCGTAGAAGTACAACGCTGTCCACAGGTCCCCACTGCCCCAAAAACAGCTGCTCTCATGGCAGTATCTAGGTCTGCACTAGGTGTAATGATTATGGCATTATTTCCTCCAAGTTCCAAAAGTGATTTTCCCAGTCGTGCTCCTACGCGTTGTGCTACATCTTTTCCCATTCTAGTAGATCCAGTAGCTGACAATAAAGCAATACGCTGATCCTCTGCCATCCACTTGCCAACCTCTGCGCCCCCATTGAGAACACAAGAAACTCCTTCTGGGATATTATTTTCTTGGAGAACTTCTGCAATGATATTTTGACAAGCAATACTGCACAAAGGAGTCTTTTCACTAGGCTTCCACACACAAACATTACCACAAACCCAAGCCAAAGCCACATTCCAGCTCCAAACTGCTACAGGAAAGTTAAAGGCTGAAATAATCCCTACTATTCCTAAAGGATGATATTGCTCGTACAAACGATGCGAAGGCCGTTCCGATGTCATGGTCACGCCGTGTAATTGCCTAGAAAGTCCTACAGCAAAATCACAAATATCAATCATCTCTTGTACTTCTCCCAAACCCTCTTGGAGGGATTTTCCCATTTCCCACGAAACCAATTGTCCCAGGTCTGATTTTTTCTCCCGGAGTTTATTTCCAAATTGACGCACCAATTCTCCTCGTTGTGGTGCTGGGATTTTCCGAAAATGCAAAAATGCGTGTTCAGCTCGTTCAATAAGGTCATCATAATCTTCTACAGAAGCCGTCTGAACGTTACCCAATAAACTTCCATCTACTGGGCTGTAGGAAGCTATACGAGGCCCCGATCCCATCCACTCTCTGCCTGTACTACAACCCTTTTGTTCAGATTCGACGGCTAAATTCTTTAAAATTGTTTTGATGGACATGAATGTTTATTTTTTTAATTGTGAGGTAAAAGTACTTTCAAAAATGCGATCTGCATTAGCCGTTTCAAACCCCTCTCTGCGGTGTTCTCGTCGAAGCTCAGAATTTTTTAAATGTGCAAATTCAGGAAGAGGGCTTCGCTCGGCAAACTCGACATAACTTCCGGCAATATCTCTTGATTTTTGATTTGCAAAAGAAGCGCGAACCATATTGGCAACAGAACTACTCTGTCTTAAAAGTTGATCTCCACTGGTTTTAATTTCCCCTCCAGAAGTATTCAGTTGGATTCCAATTTCTTTTAAAAAAGCATTGAAAGCTTCCAATTGATTAAACGGCTCCGGTAGGGCATGCACACTAATGGTGTAATGGTTTAAATAATAACGGTTGTAGATTACCCAAGCTGCGTATTCACTTTCTTTTAATAGCAATTCATAATCTTCAAGAGTGGGCAATTCCCAAAGTGGAGTTTGGAAATAGGTCGCAACGGCAGCTGCATCCTCTAAGTTTAGTGCATCTACTGGATCTGATGTGACCGTATCGGTATACGATCTAATGATATTTTGAGTAGATACCGATAGTTGATCCACTTTCAATTCACTAATAAAGACCCGAGGCAAATCAGGGGTTGGAGGAGCAAACCAGTAGGCATCTAGCTTTTTGGCTTCGAAATGATAAAACTCTTTTCTTTGATAACCATGCCTCAAAAATATCTTTTCAAATGAGGCGATTCCCAAATGGGGAACACCCATTGTTCGAAAGGCAACATGATCATTGATGATCTCGTTTTGATTGGTTACCATACCTTTGCGTACCATCGCATCAGTAATTTTTTTGACATCGGGTACACGTTTTACATATACTGCAAAAAGCGTATCCAAAATTTGGGTCATGGTGGTCTTGCTTTGAAATTTCACAGAGATGTGTTTTTAGAATATTTATAAAAATAAGCTTCCTGTAGGAGTTTTCAAGAATTTTTCAAAAGGAATTTCTTCTTGTTTTAAAAACCCCTTTTGAGGAAGAATTCCAGAAGCTACCATCTCTACTACAGCCACCAAAGAAGCTGCTGTAGTCCACGAAATGGCACGCCATTTTTTTCCTGCAATTTCAATGGGATGAAAGGCTTTGTAATACTCTTTTCGAGACAAGGTCATGTTTTGCCAGCCTTCTACAACTGCATATACATAAACCACATCTTCTTCAACAGGTGGTTTTGCATTGCTTAAGATACGCTCGAGTTGCTCTTTGTCTTCTTTTAAAATTAACTCATACATCAAAAAGCGCATGAGTTTTCCATGCCCTGGGTAACGTATGGTTTTGTAGTTTAACGTATCTACTTTCCCTTCAAAAGTATCGCAAAGTGTACCTAGGCCTCCCGAAGTGGTAAACGCCTCAAATTCCTGCCCCTCAATATTAATATATTCAAAACCTTCCAAGGAGGGAATAAACTTCTTTTGACCGTTGTGAATAGCCTCAGCATCATTCAAATATTCATTAATCACTCCATGTGGTGACCAAGTAAACGAATAAGCCAACTGACCGTTGGGATAACGTGGCAAAGCTCCCACACGGAGTTCAATATCTCGGAGTTGATCAAAACTATGAGTCAAATCCATTCCGATGATTCCAATCAAACCTGGAGCCAAACCACATTGAGGCGCTAAAAGAGATTCAGAGGTTTCTCCCAAAGCCTGAATGAATTTTGTGGTAGGTACATCCTCAGTTAAATCAAAATAATGTTTCCCTTCATCATGAGCCAACTGTGCAATAGGCTTATTCAAAAAATAAGGAAGTGCAGAAACTACAGCATCATGTTTAGAGATTTGATTTTTCATAAAATTCAAATCACTTACATCCCCCTGAATGCAATCAAAGGGTAAGGTATATTCATAATGGGGTTTCTTTTCATCGATAGCAGTAACATTAAAATTTTTACTCAAAAGAACGCCTACTAGACTCCCTACTTTCCCCATTCCCAATACTAAAATATGTTTCATATGTAACAAATTACGTGTTTAGTGTTATATATATAACAAAAATAAAGTCTTTTTGATATATAAATTATGAACCCAGAGAAAGTTTTCAACAATTAAAAACGGGAGAAATGTGTACTTTTGAAAAAAAAAGTGAACGCAGTTGTCTATTATTTAAGCTTTCCACTTTTGTGGATCATATCGCGTCTACCTTTTTCCCTATTCTATTATTTTTCGGATCTCGTTTGTTTTCTCCTTTATAAGATAGTGGGCTATCGCAAATCGGTAGTTCGAAGCAATTTAAAGAGAGCTTTTCCTAAAATGCAACCCGATCAACTCCAGAGTATAGAAAAGCAATTTTACTCGCATTTGTGTGATTTATTTTTAGAAATCATTAAATCCATGGGGATGAGTAAGGAAGAAATGTTGGAGCGTTTTCAGGTCAAAAATATTGAGGTATTAAAAACCTTTGAACAGCAAAATCGTTCAATTTTTTTGATCTGTGGACATTATGCTTCTTGGGAGTGGATGATGTCTTTAGGGTATCATATTAAACACAAAGGCTATGGAATTTACAGACCCATTTCCAATCCTTATTTCGATGCTTTGATCAAAAGAATTAGAAGTCGTCACGATGCCTATATGATTCCTCAAAAACAATCTGTTTCTATCATTAAAAATAAAGAAGCAGCTGGCGAATTGGGGATCTATGGTTTTGCGAGTGATCAGTCGCCTAGACCCAAACCATTGACCTATTGGCGCTCTTTTTTAGGGGTTCACGTTCCTGTGTATACAGGTGCGGAACGTTTGGCTGTAGAGCTAGATATCCCCGTAGTTTTTGCTAAAATCAAAAGGGTGAAACGAGGCTTCTACGAGGTGGAATTTAAAACGTTGACAGACCAACCCAAATCCATGAAAAAAAATGAAATCACAGCCCTTTTTACAACATGGCTTGAAGCTCAAATAAAAGAAGATCCTAGTCAGTACTTTTGGACCCATAAGCGATTTAAATACGCTAAAACAACTGTTTAATTTCAGTGACAAAACGAGCTGCAAGTGCTGTAGCAGCCTCTTCGCTTTTGGCCTCGGTATAGATGCGAATGATAGCTTCTGTATTGGATTTACGAAGGTGTACCCATGACTCTTTAAAATCAATTTTCACGCCGTCTAGGGTAGTAATTTTTTCGCTTTCGTATTTTTGAGTAATCGATTCGAGAATCCCTTCTACATTCATTCCTTCTTCTAATGTAATTTTATTTTTACTCATAAAATAGGAAGGGTAGGACGCGCGAATCTGAGCCACAGTTTGTTGTCTTTCCACCATAAGGGATAAAAACAAAGCAACCCCAACCAGTGCATCTCTACCATAGTGTAATTCAGGGTAAATCACTCCCCCATTTCCTTCACCACCAATGATGGCTCCTACCCTTTTCATCTCTGTGACTACATTCACTTCACCTACCGCACTAGCCGTGTAAGTTCCTCCGTATCTTTTGGTTAAGTCATCTAGGGCACGAGTGGAGGAAAGGTTAGATACTATAGCTCCAACTTCTTTTGAAAGAATATAATCGGCGCAGGCCACTAAGGTATATTCTTCTCCAAAAAGCTCCCCATTTTCATCAACAAACACCAAACGATCCACATCGGGATCAACCGCAATTCCAAAATCAGCTTGATGATCAATCACCGCTTGACAGAGATCGCCTAAATGTTCTTTTAAAGGCTCTGGGTTGTGAGGAAATTCCCCATTCGGAGTACAATGAATTGGAATCGTTTCCACTTGCAAAGCTTCTAAAAGTTTTGGGATAGCGATGCCTCCTGAGGAATTAACCCCATCCACGACTACTTTAAAATTTGCATTTTTAATTTTTGAGACGTCTACAGTTTTTAAAGACAAAGTGGCCTCAATATGTTTTTCTATATAATTCGGATCAGATTTTACAGTTCCTAAAGCATCAATTTCTGCGTACTGAAAATCTTCAGCTTGTACACTTTCTAAAATCGTAGCTCCAGCTTCAGCATTAATAAATTCTCCATCAGCATTCAACAATTTTAAGGCGTTCCATTCTTTGGGGTTGTGACTTGCCGTTAAAACGATGCCCCCTTGTGCGGCTTCCATAGGAACCGCAATGGCTACAGTAGGAGTAGTGGAAAGCCCTAAATCAATGACATCTACTCCCATTCCCACTAAAGTTTGATTTACCAAAGCATGGACCATAGGTCCCGATATTCGCGCATCTCTTCCCGTCACAACGGTGAGCTTTCCCTTGTTTTGCTTCTTTAGCCACTGGGCATAAGCGCTTGTAAACAAAACTATATCTAATGGAGTTAAGTTGGTTTCTGTCTTCCCCCCTATAGTTCCCCGAATACCTGAAATGGATTTAATTAAGGTCATTGGTTTGATTTTTTATTTGAACTGCAATTTAATTCATAATCGGTAAAAATAAATTGATATCCCATGATAATTCTATCAAACTCCTGAATAGATTAGGAGTTTTTTTAGCATGGTGGAAAGAATCATACACGAACATTTGGATTAAGAATCTATAAAATTCGAGTTAAATAGATTAGTTCAATCGAAGTTTTATTTATTGATTTATTCCATATATTAAATAAAATCTAGGGTTGGAGCAAATTCCAATAGAGCAAAATCTCGGAATAAATAAATTTCCATTGAGTTCGGAGTCCCTACCAATTCCTATCCACTCTAGAAGCATTAACAACGAAAAGTAACCATTGGGTTTTGTAATGGGAACCTTATTTTGCAACATCAAAAAAGCATATCTGAAAACCTTAATCGTTATTAATTGATCGCTTTTTGGAGTTAACAAGTTGGCACCTGAAATTAAAGAAAATAGCGACCAAAAAACTACATTTACAAAGTGAATTTTTTAGCCCATGTTTATTTATCGGGAGACCACACAGAATTAGCCATCGGGAATCTTATTGCAGATCGTGTAAAAGGCAAAAATATGGATTGGCTTCCACTGGAAATGCAAAAAGGTGTTTTGCTGCATCGAGCCATTGATCAGTTCACAGACCAGCATCCTCTTTTTAAAGGTTGTGTAAGCTTACTATTTCCAAAATACCGTCACTACAGCAGAGTTATAGTGGATATGTATTTTGACCATTTTTTGGCAGTACATTGGAAGCAATTTCACAAAATACCACTTCAAGATTATGCAAATAGTTTTTACCAAAAACTCCAAGAGGCAGCTGTTGACTTTCCAGAGCCCCTCCAAAAATTTAGTAATGCACTCATTCTTCACAATTGGTTTGCACAATATCAAACCATCTCAGGACTGCGAATGATTTTAAAACAAATGGAACAACGTACGCGCTTTCCTTCAAATTTGGCAGCTTCCACTAAGGATTTAGAAGAAAATTATTCCTATTTTGAAGGGCAATTTTTTGAGTTTATGAGTGCGTTAATCTCCTTTACAAAAACAAAAACTATCACTTTATGAAATCTATTTTTAAAAGAACAATGAATGTCAACTTTTTGTTGATGGGCATACTCCTGCTGAGCTGCACTTCTCCAAAGCCGATTAAGGGTGCCGTTGTGAGTGCCAGAGAAGAAGCCTCAGCTATCGGAGTGGAGATAATGAAGCAAGGAGGCACCGCCTTTGATGCGCTAATTGCCACAGATTTAGCCCTCACCGTATGTTATCCCAATGCGGGAAACATCTCTGGAGGAGGTTTTTTGGTATATCGAACTGCTGAAGGAAAAGTAGGAAGTTTAGATTACCGCGAAAAAGCTCCTATGGGAGCATCCGCAGATATGTATTTAGATGAACAAGGAAACGTCATGCCTGGAAAAAGCACACTAGGAGGATTGGCCGTAGGAGTTCCCGGAACAGTAGCCGGCTTGGCGGCAATTCATAAAAAATTCGGAACCTTACCTTGGGAAGATTTGGTGCAACCTGCCATCGACTTGGCAAGAAAGGGCTACTTCGTAACTAAAAAACAACAGCGAAGTTTTGAGAGTAAAAAAGAAGATTTTATTGCTGTAAATGGACCCGATACCTTTTATGCACAAGATTTTAAAGCAGGAGATCGAGTACAAAATACGGCCTTAGCAGAAACCCTGGAGCGTATAGCCAAATATGGTAAGGCAGGTTTTTACCAAGGTCCGGTAGCAGAAGACCTAGTGAATCGGGTTATGGAAACAGGAGGAGTAATCACATTAGAAGATCTCTTGGCTTATGAGCCTGTATGGAGAGATCCTATTAATTTCCAATACAAGGATTTGAATATTTACGCTATGGGACCTCCTTCTAGTGGTGGCATTTGTCTCGCTCAAATCATGAAAATGATTGAACCCTACAATGTGGGACAATACGATCATAATTCCAAAGAAGCCATGCAGGTGATTGTTGAAGCCGAACGGCGTTCTTATGCAGATCGAAGTTTGTATTTAGGAGATCCTGATTTTGTCAACGTCCCTAAGGACAGCCTTCTGGATGTTACTTATTTGAACAAAAGAATGAATTCTTTTACTTTCGAAAAAGCAACCAAATCAACCGATATTGCCCCAGGAAGTATCCAATGGGAGGAAAGTGAAGAAACAACCCACTACTCTATCGTGGACCCCTTGGGGAACGCTGTAGCCGTAACAACTACACTTAATGGGAGTTACGGTTCCAAAGTATTTGTTGAAAATGGAGGCTATTTTCTCAATAACGAAATGGACGATTTTAGTAGTAAGCCAGGGGTACCTAATATGTTTGGACTGATCGGCGGCAAAGCCAATGCGATTGCACCCCAGAAGCGAATGCTTAGCGCTATGACTCCCACTATAGTGGAACGCAATGGGAAATTGGCCATGGTAGTAGGAACCCCTGGAGGATCCACGATCATCACCTCTGTATTACAAACCATACTCAATGTATATGAATTTGATATGGACGTGCAAAGTGCTGTATCTGCAGCACGTTTCCACCATCAGTGGCTTCCCGATGTAGTGGTTTTTGAACCTGGACAATTTAATCCATCCCTAATTAAATCGCTTCAAGACAAAGGTTACAACATCAAAGAAGAATACAGTCGAATCATAGGACGTGTAGATGCCATTCAAATTTCTGAGTCAGGAGAGATCACTACTGGGGCAGATCCTAGAGGAGACGATACAGCAGTTCCTCTTTATTAAATGATAAATGAACGTATAGAGTGCATATTATATTCTATTTTTGTAGCCTAATGCTATGAAAAGAAACACGGATACCATACGCATAGAAGGGGCACGCGTGCACAACCTAAAGAATCTTATGCTAGACATCCCTAGAGATCAATTGGTGGTGATCACAGGGCTTTCTGGTAGTGGCAAATCCTCTCTTGCTTTCGATACTATTTACGCCGAAGGACAGCGCCGATATATGGAAACTTTTTCTGCATATGTACGCCAATTTTTAGGTTCTATGGAACGCCCAGAAGTCGATAAAATAGACGGTCTCTCTCCTGTTATAGCTATCGAACAAAAAACCACCTCCAAAAGCCCTCGCTCTACTGTTGGTACCATTACTGAGTTATACGATTATGTACGTCTGTTATTCGCTCGGGTGGGAACCGCATACAGCTATATTTCTCAAGAGAAAATGGTCAGTTATACAGACTCCCAAATTCAAAAATTGATTTTCGAAGAATACTTGGGAAAGAAAATCACCTTACTCTCCCCCATCGTGAAGTCTAGAAAAGGTCACTATCGAGAGCTGTTTGACTCACTTTCACGTCAGGGATTTTCAAAAGTTAGGGTGGATCAAGAGGTGATGGATTTAAGTCCTGGAATGAAAGTAGATCGTTACAAAACTCACGATATTGAATTGGTAATAGACCGTTTTACAGTAAAGAAAGACGACGTCTTTCTCAAACGACTGGAAGCCTCCATGACAACAGCTATGCATTACGGACAAGATATCCTAATGATTCTTGATATGGAGGTAAACACTGCGCGTTATTTTAGTCGCAATCTTATGTGTCCTAGTTCAGGAATTTCCTATCCTGCCCCAGAGCCCAATACCTTTTCATTCAATTCTCCAAAGGGTATGTGTCCTGACTGTAAAGGTTTAGGCGTTCAGCACAAGGTTAATTTTGAAAAACTAATCCCAGACAGTAGCCTTTCCATCTCACAAGGAGGTATTGCCCCCATGGGAACCAAAAAAAACAACTGGACTTACAAACAAATTGAAACCATAGCTACCTGTTATAATTTCTCATTGACAGATCCAATTACAAAGATCCCGGAAAAAGCCATGGAAATAATCCTCAAAGGAAGTCGAGAAAAATTTGAGATTCCATCCAAAACTTTAGGCGTTACACGTACTTACAAAATTGACTTTGAAGGCTTTGAAAATTATATTCAAAATGCCTATGAAGAAGCTGCTACAGCAAGCATCAAAAGATGGGCAGGTGGGTTTATGGACAGTAATCAATGTACAAGTTGCAATGGATCTCGATTGAGAAAAGAAGCGTTGCATTTTAAAATTCACGAAACTACCCTTGCTGATTTGATCACAATGGATTTAAAAGATCTCTTTGATTGGATTCAGCAATTGGCACAACACTTAACTGAAAACGAAAAGAAGATTGCAACAGAAATCATCAAAGAAATTACTGTTCGATTGCAATTTCTTTTGGACGTGGGATTGGAGTACCTCCAACTCAATCGTTCATCGAAATCCCTATCGGGAGGAGAAGCGCAACGAATTCGATTGGCGACGCAAATAGGATCTCAACTGGTTGGGGTGCTTTATATTTTGGACGAACCTAGCATTGGACTTCATCAGCGAGACAACAATCGTTTGATAGATTCTCTGACATCACTCAGAGATTTGGGAAATTCAGTTTTGGTAGTAGAACACGACAAAGACATGATGTTGCGTGCAGACCACCTGATCGACATGGGGCCCTTGGCGGGTAAAAATGGTGGAGAAATAATCTCTCAAGGAACTCCTGAGGAAACGCTCAAGAAAGACACTTTAACAGCAAACTACCTGAATGGAAATTTGCAGATTAGCATTCCCGAGGAAAGAAGAAAAGGAAATGGTCTAAAAATAAAACTCAAAGGATGCCAAGGGAATAATTTAAAAAATGTATCCATTGAAATCCCTCTTGGTCTGATGATCGGAGTTACAGGCGTTTCGGGAAGTGGAAAATCAACTTTGATCAACGAAACCCTCTATCCTATTCTGAACCAGTATCTATATCGTGGTGTAAAAATACCCATGCCCTATGAAAGTGTGAAAGGTCTGGAACACATAGACAAGGTAGTAGATATCAATCAGAGTCCTATCGGTAGAACCCCTCGGAGTAATCCCGCCACCTACTGTGGGGTATTTAGCGAAATAAGAAACTTATTCACCCAAACTCCAGAAGCTCAAATACGCGGATACAAGCCAGGACGTTTTAGCTTTAATGTGGTGGGAGGGCGCTGTGAAACCTGTCAAGGTGGGGGAATGAAAGTCATTGAAATGAATTTTCTTCCCGATGTGTATGTGGAGTGTGAAAGTTGTCAAGGAAAGCGATTTAATCGTGAAACCTTGGAAATTCGTTACAAAGGAAAGTCCATATCTGATGTGTTGCAAATGTCAATCAATGAAGCCTGTCGTTTTTTTGAACCCATTCCAAAAATCTACAGAAAATTGAAAACCATACAAGATGTTGGTTTGGGTTACATCAATCTGGGACAATCCTCCACTACCCTTTCTGGTGGGGAAGCTCAGCGAATCAAACTTGCTACAGAACTCTCTAAAAAAGACACAGGAAAAACTTTTTATATTTTAGACGAACCTACAACAGGACTTCATTTTGAAGATATTCGAGTACTTTTAAATGTATTGAATATTTTAGTGGACAAAGGGAATACGGTTTTAATTATCGAACACAATTTAGATGTAATCAAACAAGTGGATTACGTTTTTGATATGGGACCTGAAGGAGGACGTTATGGAGGTGAATTGCTCTGTGAGGGGACACCCGAATCCCTTTTAAACTTCACTAAAAGTCATACCGCTAGATTTTTAAAAAAAGAATTTGAAAATGCATTAATTCCCCAAAAAATATGAATGAATTACCAAAAAAAAATTGGAATGAAATAAAAAGCAATGACTCTTGGGCACTATTCAAGATCATGAGTGAATTTGTCCATGGCTATGAAAAACTTAGCGCCATAGGCCCCTGTATATCCATTTTTGGTTCTGCTCGAACACCTTCCGATCATCCCACCTATCATCTTACTGTTGCAATAGCAAAAACAATTGCAGCTTCTGGGTACGGAATTATTAGTGGTGGTGGGCCCGGAATCATGGAAGCCGCCAATAAAGGAGCTAAAGAAGCAGGAGGGATTTCGGTTGGGTTAAACATCAATCTCCCAATGGAACAAGACAGTAATCCCTACATTGATCAAGATAAACTTATTGATTTTCAATACTTTTTTGTCCGTAAGGTCATGTTCGTAAAATACGCTCAGGGCTTTGTCGTTATGCCTGGAGGAGTAGGCACTTTAGATGAACTCTTTGAAGCTTTTACACTTATCCAAACTGAAAAAGTCACTAAATTCCCTATCATATTGGTAGGAAGTGACTATTGGAAAGGGTTGATTGATTGGATCAAAGAAAAACTTTTAGGTGCGAAGAACATCAGTCCTGAAGATTTAGACTTGTTTGAGGTAGTAGATACTGTAGAAGAAGTAATGGAATGCCTAGAGCGGTTCTATAAAAAAGATAATTTTAAGCCCAATTTTTAAATGTCCAAGACTCCATTTTTAAGTTTTTATGCTTTTTTGCTTGTTGTATCGATTAGCTGGAGTCAAACGCGTTATACTATTGATGTTGAGTTGGATGTGGAAAATCAATCTTTGATAGTCTCCCAAACCATTACCTTTCAAAATCCAAGCGAACAATCCCTTTCGAAAATTTACTTAAGTGATTGGGGAAATTCCTACCAAGGAACCCATTCCCCTTTAGCAAATCACCTCGCCAACCAATTTAATCGCAGTTTTTATTTGAAAGCCAAAAGCAAATTGGGATCCACTAGCATTCAAGAACTCCAACATGCACAAAAAGAAGTCAACTGGACTCGAGTTGAAAATCAATTGGATCTGATTGAGATCGAATTGGATGACGCCATTGCCCCAAAGCAAGAAATTACTTTCAGTTTGCGTTATGTGGTAAAAATTCCAGACGATAAATTTACAGGTCTGGGAGTCAACGCAGATAATCGCTACTTTTTAAGAAACTTTTTTATCAGTCTCACGCCGTATAGGAACAATAAGTGGTTATTACACAGTAACTTGGGGTTGCGAGACAACAGTCGATTACCTTCACAGTATTCTGTGAATTGGACCTACCCCAACAACTACATTTTAACCAGCAACTTAGATTTAGTTTATAACTTCAACGATACAACAAAAGGTTTAAAAAATTCGAAATGGAACGGAACAAATGTCTCGAGTCCTGATTTTATTTTGGATACAGAAAATAAATTTCAAAGCATATTATTAGATGATGGGTTTACTATAGTAACTGATATTTTACCCAATAAAAACACTGAGGTCAGTCTCAAAGCGTCTCTTGAAAAAATACATCAATTTGTTGGAACCTTCTTGAGTCCTTTAGATCAAAAAAAACTACTTGTATTAAGGAAAGACTATGCGAAAAACCCTTTGTTTGGCATCACCAAAGCGCCCTCTTTTTTAAATCTTTTCAGCGATGCCTTTGTCTTTGAAACAAAATTCATCAAAGCCTATCTGGCTTCTTATTTGCATGAATTGTTTCGTATTGACAAGCGGAAAGAGCATTGGATTCCGGGTGGCATTCAAACCTATGTCATGATGAAATACGTGGAAACCTTTTATCCTGATAGTAAATTCTTGGGTACACTCAATGAGTTGAATTTTTTAGGATTTCGTCCTTTTAAGGGATACAGTGCGACTCAAATAGGGTTTAATGAAAGTTTTTCTTTTATTTATGAATGGGCGGAACATGGCAATCGGCAGCAATCCGATACCCTTGGAAGAGAACAATTTACAAAATCCAACGAACTCATAAACTCACCTTATCATGTAGGTTCGGGCTTGTTTTATTTGGATCAATATTTAGGAGAAAAGCTTCTTACTGAAGGACTTTATGCTTTTTCTCAAAACCGAGGTGAACAATCCTTTGAAAAAATTCTAGAAGAAAAAAGCGGGAAAAATCTAGATTGGTTTTTTGGGAATTACCTTTCCGATCGAGAAGCATTTGATCTTTATTTTAAAAATATCCTTAAAAACAAACAATCCCTTTTTGTAACGATTAGTGAAAAAAACAACAAATCGGTTCCTTTTAAACTAGATTTCATCAAAAATGATAGCATTGTAAAGGAACAATGGATTCATCATAGAGGAAAAGATACCATCATTCAATTGAAAAGAGAGGATATTGATTTTTTAGCGATCAATTCCAATCGATTTCTACCTGAGAAAAATCGACTTAACAACTGGAAGTATCTGAAATCTTCTACGGGATTTAAACCGCTACAATTCACTTTTTACGGAGATAGTGAAAATTTGAAACGCAATCAAATATTCTATCATCCCATTTCAGATTTTAATGTGTATGATGGATTTACAGGAGGTATGCGAATTTACAACACTCGAGTAAAAAACCAACCTTTTGAGTTGGACTTACATCCCCAATATTCGTTTAAAGAAAATGATTTTGTAGGCTTTTTTAGAACTCGCTACCGCTTTATCAATCACAAAAGTAAAAACTACCTTAACCAAGCCTTTATCACTGGAAAAAGCTATCACTATAACACCAATTTGCGTTACACTTCTATTCAGCCTTCTTTTTCCATGTACTTTAGACCCCTAGATTTAAGATCCAATAAAAGACAACAATTAAATATTTCATGGTACAACGTGTTTCGCGATCGAGATCCTGAAGTTCAAGTCAATCCCGACTACAGTGTCGTGAGCTTATTGCATGCCTATAACAATGAAGATGCTGTCAATAAATTTTCTACCAGCTCTAATCTTGAGGTTGCGGATAAGTTTGGTAAAATCTATTTCACCAGCCGGTATCGAAAACTCTTTCCCAGTGGTCGCTATTTTGCCCTGCGTTTTTTTGCGGGAAAATTCCTTTGGCATAACACTACGCAAACCCAATATTTCGATTTCAATCTAAACCGTTCCCCCGATTATTTATTTCGTTACGACTATTTAGGTCGTTCAGATGAAACTGGTATTTGGAGTCAACAATTTGTTCCTGCAGAGGGTGGATTTAAGTCCTTTTTTGATGATCAATCTTATGCCAATAACTACATGGCTTCACTTAACGCCTCCATTGGGATTTGGAAATGGATTGAACTTTACGGAGATGTAGGGGTTTTAAAAAACATCAACGAAAAGCCCTTAGGTTTTTTTGATTCGGGAATTAAACTCAATCTCGTTCCCGACTATTTCGAAGTCTTTTTTCCATTGTATTCATCCAATGGCTTCGAACCTACCCAATCGCGCTACGCTACAAAAATTCGATTCCTTTTTTATCCCCGTCTAAGTACTCTCAGTAGTTTATTTACACGTAAATGGTTTTAAACGAACACATTACACTCAACTGATTTCATCACTTTTGAACTCTCCGTTAGATCAGTCATTTTTTTGTATTTTTGGGGCGAATTATGGAGTTAAGAAACCAAGAAGAAGACCTCAAAATTTCATTTGATGCTTTTAAAGCACAGGTCCTTTCGGATTACAAAATTGCAGTTACTAGCAGAGAGTGTAGTATCTTAGGAAGACGTGAGGTATTCTCTGGAAAGGGAAAATTTGGAATTTTTGGAGATGGAAAAGAATTGCCTCAACTGGCAATGAATCATTTTTTCAAAAAAGGAGACTTCAGATCGGGTTACTACAGAGACCAAACTCTTCTGATGGCACAAGGTCTGTTGACAGTTTCCAATATTTTTTCGGCATTATATGCGGACTTAGATCTGGATCGTGAACCCATGTCAGGTGGACGACAGATGGGAGGACACTTTATGACTCCCAGTAGAGATGAATCTGGGGAATGGTTAAATTTAATGGAACTCAAAAATCACAGTGGTGACATCTCTCCCACGGGCTCTCAAATGCCGCGTTTACTGGGTTTAGCACAGGCTTCAAAAATATATCGCAATCTCAAAACCAAAAACGCTAAAAACTTCTCAAACAACGGTAATGAAATTGCTTGGGGCACTATTGGTAATGCAAGTACTAGTGAAGGTATGTTTTTTGAAACAATCAATGCTGCAGGTGTGCTTCAAGTGCCAATGGTAATTAGTGTTTGGGATGACGGTTATGGAATTTCAGTCTCTAACAAAGACCAAACTACTAAACAAAGTATCTCAGAGGCTCTTAAAGGTTTTCAACGCACCCAAAGCAAAACAGGTTTTGAAATTTTAACCGTAAAAGGTTGGGATTATCTTGCACTGATCGAAACCTATGCGTATGCTTCAAAAATCGCAAGAAAAGAGCATGTACCTGTATTGATCCATGTCACAGAGCTTACCCAACCTTTAGGGCACTCATCGTCAGGATCGCACGAACGATATAAATCAAAAGCGCGTTTGGAATGGGAAAAGGAATATGATTGTAATTTAAAAATGCGTACCTGGATCATCCAAGAAGGACTTGCTAACGAGACAGAGCTTGAGAATCTTGAGAAAAAAATTATTAGTGAAGTACGGACTGAACGTAGAGAGGCTTGGAATGCCTATCAAGCTCCCATTTTAAAAGAGCTTGAAAAATTAATGAACTTTGAATCGTCTCTCAAATCCGAAACACATAATGATCCTAAAGTACAGTTAATTTTTTCTCAAATTGAACAAAATCAGGAATTGAGTTTTAAAGATCTCATTTCTGTTGGCAGAAAAATCAATTTGCTATTAGCAAAATACCCCCAAGCCAATGTACAGGAGTTCAAAAACTGGTATCAAACACTTTACAACACCCTAACTTCAAAGATTTCCTCAAAACTCTACACTGTTTCCAAGGAAAAACTACTTGCCTTTGAAAGTACTCCACCCATTTATAATGAAGACAATCCTCTGGTAGATGGCCGTATCATCATACGGGATAATTTTGATGCTCTTTTCAAAAAATATGACACACTACTTATGTTTGGGGAAGATGTCGGAAAAATTGGAGATGTGAATCAGGGAATGGAAGGTCTTCAGAAAAAATTTGGAGATATTCGGATTGCAGATACAGGGATTAGAGAAGCAACAATCGCTGGTCAAGGCATTGGACTTGCTCTCAGAGGGCTGCGTCCTATAGCAGAAATTCAATATCTCGACTATATACTGTATTGTTTACAAATTTTAAGTGATGATCTTGCCACCATGAGTTTTAGGACATTGGGACGCCAAATCGCTCCGCTTATTATTCGTACACGTGGGCATCGCCTGGAAGGTATATGGCATTCGGGTTCTCCCATGGGTGGATTGATACATCTACTTAGAGGGATTCACGTTCTTACACCCAGAAATATGACCCAAGCAGCAGGCTTTTATAATACGCTTTTACAAATCGATCAACCTGCAGTTGTCATTGAATCACTAAACGGATATCGACTAAAAGAAAAACCTCCAATTAATCTTGGTGAGTTTACTGTTCCACTTGGGAAAATTGAAATCATTTGTGAAGGTACAGATGTAACAGTAGTGTCTTATGGTTCCACTTTAAGAATAGTAGAAGCGACTGCCAAAAAACTCTTACAAGAAGGGATTTCAATTGAAGTAATTGATATTCAAAGTCTTATACCATTTGATTTGAATGAAGAGATTAAGGAAAGTGTAGCCAAAACAAATAGGGTATTAATTGTAGATGAAGATGTTCCTGGTGGTGCCTCTTCTTATATTTTACAGCAGTTGATTGAAAAACAAAACATTTTTAATCTGCTGGATGTCGCACCAAAATTGTTATCCTCCAAAGCACACCGACCAGCCTACGGGAGCGATGGAGATTATTTCTCCAAGCCTTCCGAAGATGATATTTTTGAAGCGGTGTACTCCATTATGAATGAATCCAATCCGCAGGATTTTCCACTTTAAGTTTTTGTAAAAGTTAAAGTGAGAACAATTTCAGAAGAAGTGTTTCCAAAATTTCCTTAGGGCTCTGATTTACAGCGTCAATTCCTTTGCTTTTTAAATCGGCTTCCATGACAAACTCCATGGCCTGAGTCAGTTGACGCATAGAAAATCGATTTGCAGCGACTTGATACTCTTTAATGAAATAAGGGCTTATCCCTAGTGATTTAGGGTCACTCCCTATACCTTTCAACAAGAGTAGTTTTTGAAAATATGCATGTAAAGTGGCCAAGGTAAGCACGAGGGGATGATCTTTTGGATTTCTTGTAAGGTATTGAATGATTTGAAATGCTTTTGAAAACTGACCGAGACCAATGGCTTTTTGCAATTCAAAACTATTGAATTCCTTACTAATTCCGATATACTTCTCAATATGCTCTCGACTTACAATTTCCCCATCAGCAACCACAAGCTTTAATTTTTTCATTTCGCTTTCCAAACGACTTAAATTAGCTCCGATATAGGCGACGAGTAGTTCAATCGCTACAGGTTCCATTTGAAGCTTTAAAACACGGGCTTGGTCGCTAATCCAAGGGGCAAGTTGATTGTCGTAAAGAGGCTTTACTGTGAGTACTACTCCAGATTTCTCTATGGCTTTGTACAATTTTTTTCTTTTGTCAAAAGGTTTGTTTTTATAACAAATCACAACCACAGTTTGAGGCATGGGTTGTGCAGCATAAGTGGCGAGAAGATCAAATTGAGAAACATTCATAAATTGTGCTTCTTTGACCACCACTACATTGTATTGGGACAACATAGGGTAACGCTTCGCGGTTTCAATGATTTCAGAAGCTTGGGCTTCTTTTCCGTAAAATAGGCTATAGTCAAAATCCTTAGAGGCCTCATGAACAAGCTTGTCGGTCAAGGCTTTAAGAATAGCGTCGATATAAAAGGATTCATTTCCCGACAGCAGATAAACTGGAGAAAATTGTTCTTTTTGTATCTTGGAAAGTAGCGTGAAAAACGCTTGCATTATAAAAATTTATTGCACTTTTACAGCATGGATCAACTCAATTTTCCATACTATAAGTTAAATCTCAAAAATAGGGAAAATAAACCCTATATCTTCGATCGAGTGCGTAAAAAATGGTTGCTTTGTACACCGGAAGAATGGGTTCGTGTTCATTGTGTAAACTATCTTATTGAAACCAAAGGATATCCCGCCTCTTGGATGCGTATAGAACAAGAATTTCGAGTCTTTGACACTAGAAAACGTTTTGACATAGTCGTTTCTGATGCTACCATGAAACCTCATGTTTTGGTTGAATGTAAGGCTCCTTCCGTTCCAATCGATCAAAAAACCTTTGACCAAATAACAAGATACAACCTTGCACTACAATGTCAATATTTAATGGTTAGCAATGGACTGAATCATTATTTTTGTGAAATGAATTTTGAAGAAAATCAACTTATATTCATTGAAACGCTTCCTGATTACAGTTTTACTATATGAAATCAATTGCATTAGTGGTATTGAATTACAATGGGCTAGAATTGTTACAACAGTTTTTGGGTGATGTCATTGCGCACAGTCCTGAAGCGGATGTGGTTCTTATTGACAATCATTCTACTGATGGTTCTACCGACTGGTTTAAAACCCATCATCCTGAACTTCAATGTATAGAGTTGGATAAAAATTACGGCTATGCCGGGGGCTATAATGAAGGGCTTAAACATGTAAAACATCGTTTTTATGGGTTACTTAATTCTGACTTATGGGTTCCCCGCCAATGGCTACCTCCCCTACTTCATCAATTTGAATTACAACCGGAGGTTGCCATTCTGCAACCTCATATTCTAGACTACAATAAAAAATCTCATTTTGAATACGCTGGAGCAGCAGGCGGCTACATCGATCAGTACGGACTTCCGTTCTGTAGAGGTAGAATACTTAAAACCATTGAACAAGATACTGGTCAATACGATCAAGTTGATACCATTTTCTGGGCAAGTGGAGCCTGTTTTTTGATTCGAAGTGAGGTGTTTTGGAAACTCGAAGGCTTTGATATTGACTTTTTTGCACACCAAGAAGAAATCGATCTGTGTTGGCGTGCCTTCAATCAAGGCTATAAAACACAATCGGTTGGGACTTCAAAAGTATACCACGTAGGAGGCGCTACACTAGCTCCGTCCGTACAGAAAGTATTCTTAAACCATAGAAATTCACTGTATATGTTGGCAAAAAATCTTCCAAAGCAAAAACGATTTTTGATACTCCTCACAAGACTTACTTTAGATGGGTTTATTGGGTTGGGATATTGTATCCAATTCAAATTTCTACATACATGGGCAATAATTCGCGCCCATTTCGAGTTTTATAGAACATTCAAACGCATGATAAAAAAGGGGAATGGTCAACCGCGAAAGACCAATTATTTTTTTAGTAACAACATATTGTCAAACTATTTTTTGAAGAGAAGATTATATTTCAGCAATTTGGATAAAAAATTTAAATAAATTCATTTAATTTGTAATAATTAAAAAACTTAATCAAATTCACTATGAAAAAAGCAGTCGCTTTAATGATAACGGGAGTGTTATTGGCCTCCTGTGTATCTCAAAAAAAATTCACGGAATTAGAAGAATTACAACAAAACACTAAAAATCTTTTGGATTCTACAACAGTTCAGTTGAACTCATGTAACGAAGAAAAGGAAGCTGCATTAGCTCAACTTGGTACATTGACTGAACAGAATCAATTCTTAAAAGCAAATAACCAAGATTTAATTAACAATATTGGTAATCTGACCACTCTATCTAAAAAAGGAGCAGACAACTTGGAACGGTCTCTTGAGAGTATGAAAGAAAAAGACATACGTATTCAGCGTATGCAAGATGCTGTAACGAAAAAAGATTCTGTAACTCTTGCCTTGGTCACTAGCTTAAAAGGAGTGCTCGGAAATATGAGTGATGAAGACATTGAAATCAATGTTGAAAAAGGAGTCGTATACGTTTCTATTTCTGACAAACTTTTGTTTAGAAGCGGAAGCTATACAGTAACAAGCCGAGCTAGAGAAGTTCTAGGGAAAGTTGCTAAAGTAGTAAATGACAAGCCTGAACTCGAATTTATGGTAGAAGGACATACAGACAACGTACCGATCAATAAAGACGGTATCCAAGACAATTGGGATCTTTCTGTAATGCGTGCTACTGCTGTAGTTCGAATCTTGGAAAAAGACTTCGCTGTAGCTCCTTCTCGTATGACTGCTGCAGGACGTAGTTACTATCTTCCTATAGCTGATAATGATACGGCAGCAAACCGCGCTAAGAATAGAAGAACACGTATAGTGGTACTTCCTAAATTAGATCAATTTTACGACCTCATTGAACAAGGAATGAAGGCTGCAAAATAATTTAAGCTTTTACAATTTTTAAAAAGGGTTACCTACGGTAGCCCTTTTTTATTTTTAATACATTTGAATGATTTTTTTAGAAAAAAATTATCGTCGATACTGTACTTTTAGGACATGAAAATTCAAGATAACTTGACGGAATTAAAATCGAGTCTCCCAGAGGAGGTATCCTTGGTTGCTGTTTCTAAAACGAAGCCTGAAAGTGACCTTATGGAGGTCTATGAAGTAGGACAACGCATTTTTGGTGAAAATAAAATCCAAGAAATGGTTTCCAAATGGGAACAACTCCCTAAAGACATCCAATGGCATATGATCGGACATGTGCAGACAAATAAAGTGAAATACATAGCTCCTTTTGTGGATACCATTCATGCTGTAGATCGTATCAAGGTTTTAAATGAAATACAAAAACAGGCAGAAAAGAACAACCGTACCATCTCCTGTTTAATTCAAATTTGTATTGCAACAGAAGACACCAAATTTGGTTTGGCTGAATCTGATCTGGATGCGATGCTGGAAGCAGCATCTAAGTGTAAAAATGTTAGAATTAAAGGATTGATGGGTATGGCTAGCTTTACTTCAGATACTGAGCAAATAAGAGCTGAATTCAAAAAACTAGCACATCTTTACAATCAACACCCCGAATTTGAAATATTATCTATGGGTATGAGCGGTGATTATCCCATTGCAATTGAAGAAGGATCTAATATGATTCGTGTAGGGAGTAAGATTTTTGGAGAACGGAATTACTAAGCATGTACGCCATACTGGATATCGAAACTACGGGTGGAAATTACGATGAAGAAGGAATAACTGAAATAGCCATCTATCGTTTTGACGGGGAACAGATTACAGATCAATTCAGCAGTTTAATCAATCCCCAGAAGAGCATTCAACCCTTTGTGGTAAAACTGACAGGAATCAACGAAAAGATGTTAAAAAATGCTCCGAAATTTTACGAAGTAGCCAAACGAATTGTGCAAATCACCGAAGACTGTATTTTGGTAGCACATAACGCTGCGTTTGATTATCGGATATTGAATACAGAATTTAGAAGGCTAGGATTTGCCTATGAACGAAAAACTTTGTGCACTGTAAATTTATCCCAAGAATTATTGCCAGAACAGCCTTCTTTTAATCTGGGAAAACTGATCCGTAATTTGGGTATTCCTTTTGCAAATCAACACCGTGCTCATGGCGATGCTCAAGTTACTTTAAAACTTTTTGAACTTCTTTTGGAAAAGGACACGCAAAAGCAAATCATCAAAAAACACATCCAGTATTTAAACCCCAATAAAGCCCCTTCACAATTCCTTAAAATCATTGATGGATTACCCTCTGAAATGGGTGTTTACTACATCCACAACAAGGACAATGAAATTGTGTATATCGGAAAGAGCAACAATATCAAAAAAAGAGTATTGAGTCATTTTACGGGGAAACAAAAAAAGGCAATCTCCCTTCAAAAAGAAGTAGCACAAGTCACGTATGCCTTGACTGGAGGGGAACTCGTGACCCTCCTTAAAGAACAAAATGAAATCAAAATCAACACCCCCTTGTTCAACAAAGCGATGAAGTATCGTATTTTTCCAATGGGAATAAGAATCGATCGTTCAGAAGAATACCCGAAGTTGATTTTAGAGCAAATTCAAAAAGATCAAAACTATCTGAGTGTTTTCAAAAACAAAAAAGCGGCCAAAGCAGCAGTCTTCAGATGGATGGATGATTTTGGAATTTGCATGCAAAAAACCAGTTTGATGAAAACAGATAAAGCCTGTTTTAATTACAATCTAAAGAAATGTGATGGAGCCTGTTTAGGCAAAGAAAATCCAGAATCTTATACTAAAAGAGTAGATAAATTAATCTCTTATTTTTCATATCCTCATTCAACTTTTTTGATCGTAGAAAAAGGAAGGAAAAATGGTGAATCTGCATTCGTTTTTATAGAGGACAATCAATTCAAAGGATATGGCTATTTCGAATTGAATCATCAGGTAAAAACAAAAAAACAGATTGAATCTCGTTTGATTGACATAAAAGACAACCCAGATACTCAAAAATTAATTCACAGCTTTTTAGCAAGGAAAAAATATATTAAGTTAATACCTTTGCATAACGAAAATTAAAACAAACCTAAATCGCTACTCAATCCAGCTTTAAGGAACGTCCAATGAAAAAGTGGCAACTACGTTTACACAGTATCATCTATGAAGCTGATACTCCTGCAGGAAAACTGTTTGACATTCTCTTGTTAGTAACGATATTGCTTAGCGTACTATTTGTTGGCTTAGAGAGTGTCTCTTATATCGACGCCCAGTACGGTGTCTATTTAAATGCAGCAGAATGGGTCGTCACAATTTTATTTACCGTTGAGTACATACTGAGAATTATTTGTGTGCAACGACCGTGGAATTACATTCGTAGTTTCTACGGTGTTGTGGATTTAATTTCTATACTACCTAAGTACATTTCTTTACTTATTGTGGGTACCCAGAGCCTCGTTGCTTTAAAAGCATTGCGTTTACTTCGTATTTTTCGGATTTTAAAACTCACCCCTTATATTGGAGAATCCAATACCCTACTGAAGGCTTTAAAAGCCAGTAGAGCCAAAATCTTAGTATTTATATTTGGAGTTGTCATCTTGTGCATCATTTTTGGGACATTGATGTATTTGATAGAAAGTGAGTCAAGTGGATTTACAAGTATTCCCAGAAGCATCTATTGGTGTATTGTAACTCTAACAACGGTAGGATATGGTGATATTGCTCCACAAACTTCTCTAGGTCAATTTTTAGCTTCAATCATTATGATTTTAGGGTATGGTATTATTGCTGTTCCCACTGGAATTGTTACTGCAGAAATGAGTAAAAAATCTTCAGTGGATACCAATACACAAGCGTGTCCCTATTGTATGCATACAGAACACAAAGAAAATTCAATTTATTGCCACCAATGTGGAAAAACCTTAAACAATGTCAAATAAAACACTCATATATATAGCTGGCCCTACCGGAGTCGGTAAAACAAAACTTAGCTTAAATCTCACAAAAAAATTTAAGACTGAAATCATTTCATGTGATTCACGTCAATTTTACAAGGAAATGCAAATTGGCACCGCGGTACCCACCACTGAAGAACTTTCAGCAGTACCCCATCATTTTATTCAACACAAATCCATCGAAGAGGTATATACTGTTGGGGATTTTGAAAAAGACGCTATCATAAAACTAAACGAACTTTTTAAAACTCACGACACTCTGATTATGGTGGGAGGTTCGGGAATGTATGCCGATGCAATCATGTTTGGTATGGATGAATTTCCTGAAATCCCCACAGAGGTTCGTAAACAAGTCCATTTATTTTACGAATCTCACGGACTAAAAGCCATACAACAACTTTTACTGGAAAAAGACCCCAAATACTACAGTAGAGTTGACATCAACAATCCACTGCGGATATTACGAGCACTAGAGGTCTGTATCGCCTCAGATCAACCCTATTCCTCATTTCTTGGAAAGTCAAAACCGGAACGTAATTTTATTTCAAAAATGATTGTTCTTCACAGTCCGAGAGCAGTACTTTATGAAAAGATAAACAACCGAGTAGATGAAATGATGACTTCAGGTTTAGAAGCTGAGGCCAAAATTTTACTCCCTTACAGAGAGCTTGCTCCACTTAAAACTGTCGGATACAAAGAATTGTTTCCTTATTTTGATGGTGAAATTAGTCTCGAAGATGCAGTTAATGAAATCAAAAAGAACAGTCGACGTTATGCCAAAAGACAAATCACTTGGTTTAAAAAATATGACAATGCACTTTGTTTTCCTTCAAACACACCTGTTGAGGAAGTCTATGAACTATTGACAGACGAATAAATATTCATTTAAATTGCGTTCATTACAAATTCTAATGCTATTCTAGCCTAAAAGAAGGACCGTTTTACCCCTCCTTTATTTCATTTCAAACTTCAGGAGGGAAAGTCTTTTTGAACTTACCGTTCGTTACACAAAACCTCTTCAAATTTTTTATAATCTAACCCTTGGTAACATTCTAGGTGGGTTTATTTGATTTCCTTCTGTTAAATTAAAAGTACGCGTTTAATTTTACAGCACTAAATGAATGACAAATGAAACCTCTACTTGCCAAAATTACCCTCCTTGTACTTTTAATAAGTTCCTGCGATACTCCAGAATTAGAAAGCACTGATTATTTGAATACTTCAGAAGAAAAACTAATCAATTCTCAGAGCTATTATTCGTTTTCAAAACAAATATTGAATGCCTTAGCAAAAGGTGTTTTTGATCGACCTGCTCCCTACACATTCCGAGATGTCGATGCCATAAAGATTGTATATAAAACTGAAAACTACGATGGAAAAGAAATTGTTACTTCTGGTGTGTTATTGCTCCCCAAAATACAAGGAACTCTTTCCTTACTTTCATTTCATCACGGTGAATTGCTGAAAACGGCTAATGCCCCTTCAGAATCCACTACAGGCTCTAAAGATTTGATTTATGCTGCCCTTATCGCAAGTACAGGACTTGCAGTTTTAGTGCCTGATTATATTGGATACGGTAACTCAAGCCTACACTGGCATCCTTTTGAGCATAAAGCTACACTTGCAAAAAACAGTTATGACATGTATTTAGCAAGCAAAGAATACTTGATCCAACAAAGGATAAAAACAAATTCAAAACTCTATTTAACTGGCTTTTCTGAGGGAGGAATTGCAACCCTTGCGCTACAACGATTTTTAGAAGAACAAACAAAAATAAACGTCACTAAAACCATAGTGGGTAACGGAGCCTTTGCAAAAGTGATCTGGGCAAAACAACTTCTATCTGGCTCACAAAATCCTGAAAAATCCGATATTTTGCTCGTATGGTTCACAGTTATAATAAGATTTATCCAGAGCTTAACCGACCTTGGAATTATTATTTCAATGATGCGTTTATGGATTTAGAGTCCAATATTGATCATCTCATGGAGCTCCCTCAAATGGTAGATGATCCTAAAACTCTTTTTACCCCGTCATTTATTAAAGGTGTTTTGAATGAAACTGATACTACCTTTCTCGATGTGCTGATGGAAAATCAAATCGAAGGTTGGCCAGCAGAAGCTTCCATCCATTTTTACAGAGGCTCGGAAGATAAAATATGGAACTCCACTCAAATCCGTCTTGCGGCTCAAACTATTGAAAATAAAGGAGGGACTGTAAAACAAAAGGTACTTGTTGGAGAGGATCACGAAAGCATGACAGCTCCTTTTGTGGAGCATGTTTTAAAACATATCTATTTCGAATAGGTATTGTTGAAATACGTATCTAGGTTGGTTTGGATTCGTTCTGAAATGGCATCTAAAGACGCTTTTGTAAAAGTTTCCCCAGTAATGTTTTCATACAATTCAATATAACGTTCTGAGATTGATTGTATTCGATCGTCTTTCATCTCAGGAAGTGATTGGCCATCCAAACCCTGAAACCCTTCACTGATAAGCCATTGTCTCACAAATTCCTTAGAAAGTTGTTTTTGGGGAAGCTCTTTTTGCTGAAGTGCTTCATATCCTTCTTTATAAAAATAGCGGGAAGAATCTGGAGTGTGAATTTCGTCAATCAGTACAATCTCTCCTGAGTTTGTTTTTCCAAATTCATATTTGGTATCTACCAAAATCAAACCTTGTTTCTCAGCAATTTCAGTTCCTCGTTCAAAAAGTTGTAGAGTGTACTTTTCTAGAATTTGATAGTCAATTTCACTCACTATGCCTTTTGAGATAATTTCGTTACGAGAGATGTCCTCGTCATGCCCCTGCTCTGCTTTAGTTGCTGGAGTAATGATGGGATTGGGTAACTTGTCATTTTCTTTCAATCCCTCTGGAAGTGTTTCACCACAAAGGATTCTCAATCCCTTTTTATAGGTTCGGGCGGCATGACCCGCCAAATATCCTCGAATGACCATTTCCACCTTAAACGGCTCACATAATTTTCCGATAGACACATTGGGATCTGGTGTAGAAATCAACCAATTGGGCACGATATCTTCTGTAGCGCGCAACATTTTGGTCGCAATTTGATTCAAAATCTGTCCTTTATAGGGTATTCCTTTAGGCAAAACTACATCAAAAGCGGAAAGACGGTCTGTGGCCACCATAACCAGAAGGTTATTTTGGAGCTTATACACTTCGCGAACTTTCCCCGTGTATTTGGATTCCAATCCGTCCAATTGTAGATCGGTATGCATTATTGTATTTTCGATCATCAGTTATCGTGTTCTATTGCTTTGTAAGCATCTATAATCTTTTTGACAAGTGGGTGTCGAATTACATCTTTATCGTCCAAGTAAATAATCCCAATACCCTTAGCGTTTTTTAAAATTAAAAGCGCTTCTTTCAAACCTGAAATCATACGTCTGGGAAGATCAATTTGTCCCGGGTCTCCAGTAATCATAAATTTTGCATTTTTTCCCATTCGGGTTAAAAACATCTTCATCTGAGAATGAGTGGTGTTTTGCGCTTCATCTAAAATTACAAAAGCATTGTCAAGAGTACGTCCTCGCATAAAGGCCAATGGTGCGATCTGAATAATCCCTTTTTCAATATGACTTTGTAAGGTTGTACTGGGAATCATATCACGTAGCGCATCATATAAGGGTTGCATATATGGGTCTAATTTTTCATTGAGGTCTCCTGGTAAGAATCCCAAGTTCTCCCCAGCTTCTACAGCGGGACGTGTGAGGATAATCCGTTTAACTTGTTTTTCTTTAAGGGCTTTTACAGCAAGTGCTACTCCTGTATAGGTTTTTCCAGTACCCGCTGGACCAATTGCAAAAACCATATCGTTTACATGCATGGACTCCACCAAACGTTTTTGATTGAAGGTTTTTGCTTTTATGATTCTTCCACCCACACCGTGAAGTATCATGGTTTCGGTTCCTCCATTTAAAGCTTCTTTTTCCTGATCCCCTGCCATTACAATCCGATCGATTATTTCGTCATTCAAAATATTGTATTTCCCAAAATGAGCGATCATCATTTCAGTTCTTTTTGAAAATTCTTCTAAAAGATGTTCTTCTCCGTAAGCCTTCAAGGTATTGCCTCGAGCAACGATTTTAATTTTAGGGAAATAAGTTCGTAGCCTTGCCATATTCGAGTTTTGATTCCCAAAAAACTCTTGAGAATTTACTTCAGTCAAATCAATTTTAATCTCATTCAAAGGCTACAAATTTAAAATGGTTATTTTTGTTATTACTCACGGAAACTCCTGATAAAAATAGCTAATTTTAACGTAAATAATTCTATAAAATACACTTTATGGCCATCGTAACTTTAACGACTGATTTTGGGCATAAAGACTTTTCTGTATCTGTTATCAAAGGGGCTCTTTTACAACAAATTCCTGATCTTTCTATAATTGACATCTCACATGAAATAAGTCCTTACAACGCCTCTGAAACTGCCTATATTCTCAAAAATGCTTTTCGTGCCTTTCCCAAGGAAAGTATACATATCATTGGAGTAGAATCGGAATGGACACCAGAAAACGTGCATTTGGCCATGGAATTTGAAGGACATTATTTTATTTGTGCAGACAATGGAATTCTTTCGATGATAAAAGAAGATTTGAAAGCTACAAAATTGGTTGAAATTACTATCCATCAAAATGTAGTGAGCTCTTTTCCTGTACTAGATGTCTTTATCCATGTAGCTGCACATATTATGCGAAAGGGAGCATTAGAAGTGATTGGAAAACCGAGAACTCATCTCAAAGAACTAACCAATATCAAGCCTGTAATCCATCCCGAGGGAAATCAAATCTTGGGAAGTGTAATTTATATTGATAATTATGGGAATTTAGTTACCAATATTAAACAAAGTCTTTTTCACGAAGTGGGCAAGTCTAGAAGTTTTACCATTTTTGCACGTTCCATAAAATTTAAAAAAGTGTACAGAGGCTATGGTGATGCTATAGATTTTGATCTACCCAAATCGAAGCGTGAAGAAGATGGAAAAAAACTTGCTTTATTCAATTCGGCTGGACATTTAGAGCTGGCGGTGTATAAAAGTAATCCATTGACTGTGGGAGGTGCAGGAACACTTTTTGGATTGGATTATCGAGATCCAGTAACGGTTCAATTCGAATAATATGTGGAGTATAGCTAAAAGAGAATTGCGTTTTTATTTCAGTAACCTAACCGGCTATTTGGTGATAGGAAGTTACTTGTTGATTAATACCTTGTTTCTATGGTTCTTTGACACACCTTTTCAATTGCTTAACTCTGGATTTGGCGACCTCACTCCCTTTTTTGAGATGAGCCCTTGGCTCTTACTGCTCTTAATTCCTGCTCTGAGTATGCGAAGTTTTTCCGAAGAACGCACTACAGGAACATTAGAACTTTTGCTCACCAAACCACTCCGACCTGTGGAAATATTTGGAGGCAAGTTCATAGGTGTTGCCCTGATTCTCTTCATTGCCTTAATTCCAACCTCACTAAACATAGTTGCTATAAATGCTCTTTTAGAACCTCAATCAGAATTGGACTGGGGAAGTTTTATCGCCTCTTATTTGGCCTTAATTCTTGTAGCACTTCTTTTCTTATGCATGAGCCTTTGCTGCTCCTTGATTTTTCGAAATCAGGTTACTTCCTTTTTGATGGCGGTTCTGGTTTGTTTTACACAGTTTTTTGTTTGGAATTTTCTGGCGGATTTTTCCGCTCTACCCTGGGTTTATGAATGGATTTCAGATCTTGGAATTCAAACGCATTATTCCAGTTTGAGTAGAGGGGTTTTGCAGATTGAAGATTTGATCTATCTATTCGGTCTCATTGCAGTATTTTATATTTTAGGTGTTGAACTCATTAAAAAAGAGCAAGTTTAAATGCAAGTCTTTAAAAAACCTTTTATCGTACTTATTCTTGTGTTTGCTTTGATGCGCTTGAGCAATGCTCTTTTCTTACAGTTTGACTTAACCTTCGATAAACGGTACAGCCTTTCAGAAAACACCTTATTGCAACTCAAGACCATAGATGAACCCTTGCGTATTGATGTTTTCCTCTCCGGAGATTTACCTACCCCCTATCTGCGTTTTCGCAATGACCTGGATGCACTTTTAGATCAGTTGCAATACTATAATGACAACCTCATCATACAATATAATGACCCTTTTGAATTGGGTACTTCTGAAACGGTAGTCAAAGAAATGCAACAGTATGGTATGTCACCAGAAATTGTGTTTGAAAATAAAGATGGAAATCGAAAGGAAAGCCTCATCTTTCCGTGGCTCATTGTAAATTATAACGAACGTTCTGAACGTGTTGCCTTATTACAAAAACAACTTGGTGATAGTGAAAATGATAAAATTATTCGCTCCCTACAACAGCTAGAATACCACATTATGGACGGTATTTATAAAGTCAGCTTGAAAGAAAAGAAAAACGTAGCTGTACTGACTTCTCATCGCACTTCAGAAAACATAAAGCTTGCAGATCTGCTTCAAAACTTAAAGCCCTATTACAACCTAGCTGCTTTCGACCTTAAAAATCAAAATGTAGCTCCTACGCAAAGTTTGGATAATTTGAATCGTTTTGACCTTCTTCTGGTTTCCAACCCAAGAGATCCCTTTACACAAACAGAAAAATATATTTTAGATCAGTATGGATTAGGAGGTGGTAAACTTTTGTGGATGGTCAATGGTATGGGTATCGATCGGGATAGTCTCTTCAATGAATCGGGTAAAACCTACGGCCTCCCACAAGAGTTGAATTTGGACGACTATTTCTTTCATAAAGGGCTTCGTATTCAAAAAACACTTGTACAAGATCTGTATTGCGCTCCCCTGGTGCTGGCTAGTGGTAGTGAAAACAACACGCAATACGTACCGTATCCTTGGGTCTATTATCCCCTTTCAGAACCAGAATATACTTCCATTGGCAAAAACCTTGGACCTGTATGGAGTCGATTCTCTAGTGCCCTTGATACCGTTGCAAATCCAATAAAAAAAACAGTGTTACTTAAAACTTCAGATTTCACAAAAACACCTAGTGTGCCCACACTCATTCAGTTAGAAGAAGCAACACAAAAAATTAAACCTAACGACTTTAGTGAATCCTCAAAAGTATTGGGATACTTGGTTCAGGGTACACAAAATTCATTATTCAAGAATCGTATCAAACCTTTTACTCCAAAACAGCCTCTAGACTCTGGACAAGTTGAGTTGGTTTTGTTTGGAGATGGAAATATTGCTGAAAATCAAACAGAAAAAGGAACTCCATTGGCTTTAGGATATGACAAGTGGACCAATAATTTATATGCCAACCGCGGGTTGGTGATGAATACCGTACACTTTATGACCAACAACAAAGACCGATTGGCACTCCGAGAAAAATCGTGGAATGTAGCGGTCTTGGACATTCAAAAAATGGAACAGAATGCCTCTTTTTGGAAAGGATTTCTTCTTGTAATACCCCTTTTACTCGCAACGCTTTTTGGTTGGGGAATTCAACTTACAAGAAGTAAACATTTACGCCTCTAACTGTTGATAAGTTTCTTTTACGTTTCAATGGTTTTCGGATATATTTGATGTAGGTATTATAACTCTTTGTTGTTTAAAACTGTTTGTTCTACCCATAGATAAACCTTAAAAAAATATACATGAAATTCATTGTTTCTAGTGCCGCACTTCTCAAAGAACTCCAGATGATTGGGGGCGTCATAAATAATACCAATACCCTACCCATACTCGATAATATTTTATTCGAAATCAATGGCAATACTTTGACGCTTACTGCCTCGGATTTAGAAACTACGTTTTCTACAAAAATCCTAGTGGAGTCTGAAACCAACAGTACCATTGCACTTCCTGCCCGATTACTCTTAGATACTTTAAAAACCTTCCCAGAACAACCACTGACCTTTCTAAAAACCGAAAAAAATACTGTAGAAATCAGTGCCAATAATGGAAAATATGCCGTGGCATATGTCGAGGGGGAAGAATTTCCAAAAACCACTCAAATTTCAGATGCTAAGTCCACCCAAATTTCGGGATCAATATTATATACAGCGATCAACAGCACCCTTTTTGCCAGTGGAAATGATGACTTACGACCCGTTATGAGTGGGGTGTTTTTTCAATTTTCATCAGAATCACTCACTTTTGTAGCTACAGATGCTCACAAGCTTGTAAAATATACACGTACTGATCTGAATGCGCCAGAAACCGCAGAATTTATTATGCCTAAGAAGCCCTTACAATTGCTCAAAGGGATTTTGCAAGGGATGCAGGAAGAGATCGTGATAGAATACAACGATACCAATGCACATTTTCGTTTTGGAGATTCTACACTAACATGTCGTCTAATCGATGGAAAATATCCTAACTACGAAGCTGTAATTCCAAAAGAGAATCCCAACCAAATGAAGCTCAGTCGAACAAGCTTCTTAAATTCTGTGCGCAGGGTAAGCATTTTCTCAAATAAAACCACCTATCAAATTCGCCTTAAAATTGCAGGAGCTTCACTACAGATTTCCGCAGAGGATTTTGATTACAGCAATAGCGCCGAAGAACGCTTGGACTGTGATTACCAAGGGGATGATATCCAAATAGGATTCAACTCACGTTTTTTAATCGAAATGCTCAATGGATTGGAGTGCGATGAGGTCAAACTTTCCATGTCACTCCCCAACAGGGCAGGCTTACTTACTCCACTAGATCATACAGAGGAAGGCGAGGAAATCACCATGTTGGTCATGCCTGTAATGCTGAACACCTAATTGGTTCTTAAGAATTGAAATCACCGTAGTCTAGATTGTAATAAATTTTCCTGTCCTAATTTGGAAAACTACATCGCAAACAATGGCAAGTTTATGAAGAAGCGGTAACCGCCTCAGAAAGGCGCTTATAGGTTCCATTTTCTAATTTCTCACGTATCCCAGCAAAAGCGTCTAAAGTGATTTCTACGTCTTCTAAAGAATGGGTAGCTGTAGGAATTAGACGCAAAAGAATCAAACCTTTAGGAATGACAGGATAGACCACTATAGAACAAAAGATACCGTAATTCTCTCTTAAATCTTGAACCAAAGCCATGGCTTCGGGAATACTACCTTTCAGATAAACGGGAGTTACGCAGCTTTGAGTGGTACCAATATCAAATCCTCTTTCTTTTAATCCGTTTTGCAATGCATTGACATTTTCCCAAAGTTTGGCTTTAAATTCTGGGCGAGTACGCAACAAATCCAATCGTTTTAACGCTCCTTTAACCAATTGCATTTGCAAAGACTTTGCAAACATTTGAGAACGCATATTGTATTTGAGGTAGTCGATAATTCCTTTATCTGCTGCTACAAAAGCCCCTGTAGAGGCCATTGATTTTGCAAAAGTGGCAAAATAAACATCAATCTGATCTTGAACCCCTTGTTCATTACCTGCTCCTTTTCCATGTTCACCTAAGGTTCCAAATCCGTGGGCATCGTCAACGAGAAAACGAAAGTTGTATTTTGATTTCAAGGCTACAATTTCTTTGAGTCTCCCCTGCTCTCCTCGCATTCCGAAAACTCCTTCTGAAATAACTAAAATTCCTCCACCTGTTTGTTCTGCGACTTTGGTTGCACGTTGTAAATTCTTTTCTAAGCTGGCTACATCGTTGTGCTTGTATGTAAATCGTTTTCCAATATGCAATCGAACTCCATCTACAATACAGGCGTGTGCATCAACATCATAAACAATAACATCGTCTTTTCCAACCAAGGTGTCAACGGTGGATAAAATTCCCTGATATCCAAAGTTTAGGAGGTATGCTGCTTCCTTGTCTACAAACTCTGCCAATTCATTTTCCAACTGCTCGTGAAGCTGTGTATGACCTGACATCATTCGAGCTCCCATAGGGTAAGCAGAACCGTATTCAGCAGCAGCTTCAGCATCTACTTTTCTTACTTCAGGAAGATTGGCAAGCCCCAGATAGTCATTCACACTCCACGTGATGACTTCTTTTCCTTTGAACTTCATTCGATTTGAAATCGGTCCTTCCAATTTTGGAAATACAAAATATCCTTCTGCTTGGGATGCCCATTTGCCTAAAGGTCCTTTATTTTCGTGTATTCTGTCAAATAAATCTCTCATTTCTTATTAGTTAGCTCATTTACATATTCAATCTGCTGCTGTGATTCGTGATCTGAATCGAAAAAACCTTGTTCTTCCATCCAAGCTTCACTATATATTTTACTCATGTATCTCGACCCATGATCGGGAAACATTACAACGACATTACTCTCTTCATCAAAATAATTTTCTTCGACCAATTGATTTACTGCCTGCATGGCAGCACCAGAAGTATATCCTACAAACATTCCCTCTTTCCGAGTGACTTCTCTTGCTGCATGGGCACTCTCTTCATCCGTAACTTTAACAAATCGGTCAATATACTCAAAATGAGTCGCTGTAGGGATTAAGTTCTTTCCTAAACCCTCAATTCGGTAGGGGTAAATTTCGTTGGGATCAAATTCTTGAGTTTCGTGATATTTCTTTAGCACAGATCCATAAGCATCCACACCGATAATCTGAATATTAGGATTTTGTTCTTTTAAAAATTTTGCAGAACCAGAAATGGTTCCTCCTGTTCCACTGCTCGCCACAAGATGCGTAATATGACCATTGGTTTGCTCCCATATTTCGGGTCCAGTGGTACGGTAGTGAGCCTCAACGTTCAGTTCGTTAAAATACTGATTGATGTAAATGGATTCTTTAATTTCGCTGTGCAAACGCTTGGCAACTTCATAGTAGGACCGTGGATCATCTGCTACAACATTCGCAGGACAAACATGTACTTGTGCACCCATAGCGCTCAACATATTGATCTTATCTTTTGAAGATTTAGAACTCACCGCCAAAATACAATTATATCCTTTTATCATAGAAACCATCGCCAAACTAAACCCTGTATTCCCTGAAGTTGTTTCTATAATTGTGGCTCCAGGCTTTAGTAATCCCGAGCGCTCTGCTTCCTCTATGATGTGAAAAGCAATTCGATCTTTATTAGAATGTCCTGGATTGAATGCTTCAAATTTTGTGAAATAATTCCCTTTAAAACCTTCTACAACTCGATTGAGTTTGATGAGAGGGGTGTTACCTATCAACTCAAGAATATTTTGATAGGCATTCACAGAATTGTTCATAGTGGTCTAATACAAAAGTTGGACAAATTTAATGAAAAAAAATTAGTCAGCCTTACCTTCTAGTTGCAACATAAAGGCGTACTCTTTTGCGGTTTCTTTTAACGCATTGAATCTTCCTGAAGCACCACTGTGACCTGCCTCCATATTGGTTACTAAAAACAAGGCATTTTGATCTGTTTTGTACTCCCTCAATTTGGCTACCCACTTGGCGGGCTCCCAATACTGTACTTGAGAATCGTGTAATCCCGCAGTGACCATCAAGTTAGGATAATCTTGTTTTTTGAGATTGTCATAAGGAGAATAAGACAACATATATTCATAATAATCCTTATCGTTTGGATTGCCCCATTCGTCGTATTCACCTGTAGTCAAAGGAATACTTTCATCCAACATCGTTGTTACAACATCCACAAAAGGAACCGCAGCAATGACACTGCGATACAATTGAGGCGCCTCATTTAGAACAACCCCCATCAACAAACCTCCTGCAGATCCTCCCAAAGCATGAAGATGGTCTGCACTGGTATAACCCTCTGTAATGAGATATTGAGAAGCATCAATAAAGTCATTAAAGGTGTTTTTCTTCGACTGTAATTTTCCATTTTCGTACCATTGACGACCTAAATATTCTCCTCCACGTATATGAGCAATTGCAAAAATAAATCCGCGGTCCAGAAGACTCAGTCTATTACTAGAGAAACCTGGATCTACGGTGGAACCATAAGAACCATAAGCATATAAAAGCAAAGGGGTTTCTGAACTGTATGCAACGTTTTTATGGTGCACTATAGAGATCGGAATTTGGACTCCATCTCGGCTTTTGGCCCATAGGCGTTTTTCAACATAATTATCCACATCAAAATTTGAGTCAATTACATGTTGCTGTTTGAGAAGAGTTTGGGTTTTTGATTCCATATCGTACTCAAACACGCTACTAGGTGTTTTCAATGAAGTAAACCCAAAACGGAATGTAGAAGTGTCAAAACTTGGATTATATCCTCCATAGAGAGAATAGGTTTCCCCAGCGACAGGTATAAAATAATCTTCCGTTTCATCCCAACGCTTCACTTTGAGTTTTGAAAGACCTTGTTCCCTTTCGGTAACAACCCAAAATTCTTTAAAAATTTGAAAATCTTCAAGCAAAACTTCCTCGCGATGGGCCAACAAATCTACCCAATTTTCACTAGTCGTTTGATCTACTGGAGTTTTAGATATTTTAAAATTGGTCGCACCATCTTTATTATTCAAAATGTAAAAATGATCTTCAAAATGAGCCACAGAATATTCCAAACCACGGGTGCGCTCTTGTATCAGTTGAAATTCTGAAAGTGGAGACTCAGCCTGTATGAATTGATATTCCGTCGTCAAGGTACTATACGATGCAATGAAGACATATTCCATAGACTTAGACTCCTGAACGTACACAGAAAAAGTTTCGTCTTTTTCGTGAAAAATCAATGGATCTAAATCACCAGGGCTTTCAATATTATGGCGAAACACCTTTTCGGAACGTAACGTTTGGACATTTTTCTTCACATAAAAAAAATGTGAATTATCTGCTGCCCATGCTGTGCCCCCGGTGGTGTTCTTGATTTCGGTTTCTAGTACTTGATTGGTTTCCAAATCTTTGACAAAAATCGTGTATTTTCTTCTCGATTCTGTATCGACTCCATAAGTAACCTTGGTATTATCTGGACTCACATTAATCCCCACCAAGCGAAAATAATCATATCCCTTTGCCATTTCGTTACAGTCGAAAAGCACTTCTTCTTGGGCTTCCAAAGAGTCTTTTTTTCGGGTGTATATCGGATATTGCTTTCCTTTTTCATAGCGGGTAATGTACCAATAGCCATTCAAAAAATAGGGTACCGACTCGTCGTCTTCTTTGATTCTTCCTTTTAATTCTTCAAAAAGCGCTTCTTTAAAAGAGTTAGAACTTTCTGTCATCCGATTGTAATAATCGTTTTCTCTCTCCAGATAATCAATGACTTCTGGATTTTCACGTTCTTTCATCCAATAGTAGTCATCCACTCGGATATCGTTGTGCTTTTTTAATTGATAAGGAATTTTTTCTGCCTTGGGAGGCATCATTGTAGTGTCGAAATTCATTGCAATTTTCTGTTTACAAGCTGAAAATGCAAAAATCATACTTGTGATTAAAATAGCCTTACGCATAAACTTCCATTTTTGATAAAGTTGTTAACAAATAACTGTGTTGCTCTTGAGTATAGTCGCGGTGGGTCACCATTCGAAGTTTCCCCTTCCCTAGGCCGATGATTAAAATTCCTTTCTCTTTAAGTGCCTGAACAAACTGGACTTCATCATAATCGCTTTTTAAAGAAAAGATAATGATATTCGTAGTTACGGGTTGAATTTCATCAATAAAAGAACACTCCTCAAGCACTTTAGCAATTTCTTTAGCTCTTTTATGATCTTGATTCAAATCCTTTCGATGATTCGTCAAGGCATAGCTTCCTGCGGCTGCCAAGTAGCCAGCTTGACGCATCCCTCCACCAAAAACTTTTCGAATCCGAAGTGCCTCTCGCATATCTTCTTGAGATCCTACTAATACTGAACCTACAGGACAGCCAAGGCCTTTACTAAAGCAAAGGGAAATGGTGTCAAATACAGCGCCGTATTCTTTTGGATCTTGTTGGGTAACTTCCAGAGCGTTCCAGAGTCGAGCTCCATCCAAGTGTAATGCCAATTTTTCACGATCACACAAAGTGCGAATTTTCTTAATCTCCTCAAAATCATAAACAGCACCTCCCCCTTTGTTGGTTGTGTTTTCCAAACACACCAAACTAGTTCGGGGACTGTGGTAAAAGTCCGGAGGATTGATACAAGCTTCAACTTGATCGGCAGTAATCCTTCCGCGATCTCCTTGGATCATTTTACAAGAAACACCCGAGTTAAAACTTACCCCTCCCCCTTCGTAGTTGAAAATATGGGCATAATGATCACAAATCAATTGATCCCCAGGTTGGGTATGGATTTTGATTGCTGTTTGATTGGTCATGGTCCCAGACGGAAAAAACAATGCAGCTTCTTTTCCGAAAAGAGCGGCTACTTCTTCTTCAAAAGCGTTGACAGAAGGGTCTTCTTTAAATACATCATCACCTACTTTTGCCTTAAACATGGCTTCCAACATACCTGGAGAGGGTTGGGTTACGGTATCGCTGATTAAGTTGACAATCATACTCTAAAAATCACAAGAATAGGATCCAATGGGCGATCCATCTGGGAGACGCTTGGGTCTAGGGGGTGCAAAATCGTCTGGCTCTTCAAAATAGCGATCGATCTGCATACGATACACCTCTGAAAAACCATCCTCTTCCTGTCCTGCCAACCAGCGATCTAAAGTTACCAGTTGCTTTACAACCAAGGCTTTAACGATGGGATTGGCATCGGGTTGTTGTCCAAGATACATGAGGTGTTTTAAAATGTTGTGCTTCACAATATCGTTGAGTTGGGCGAGATGCGGATCTTGAGGTTTTACCTTAAAAAACGCAGCAACCAAATTGTCTAGTGTTTCTTTGAGGGAAAGTTGATTGGTGTCAAAGCCGTATTGGGTTACCAAACGATTGGCACGTTCCGGATGTAGTAGCATTCCAACTAATGCATCACTAAGGCTTTGGGCAATTCCTAAATAATCGAAAGCTACTCCAGTTTGTGACAAGAAGTTTTCTCTTGTTCTCGGATTAGAAAAAGAGCGCGGAGGCAATAGTGGACGTAAGGTTTCGGGCACGGCTAATGCCTTTGGAGCTAACGCATTCAAATAGCCTAAAAGGGCATTCCGTTGAGTCGTTGGGTCAACCACTTCAACCTGATAATTCCGAGAGCCTTTCACCGCATAGTCATAATCGACTCCCCCAATCAATTTAACTACCGCCTCTACTTGATAGCGGTGTAACAAATACATGGGTACAAAACGATCTTCCAAGGTGCTATAAGGCTCTCCTTTACGCAAATGGTCTAGAGACAAATGTTCGAGTGCCTTTTTGCGGATGTCCATCAAACGTGCCAGTTCCTGGGTAGCCACGACCCCATTGTCCCACAAATGGGCTTTGGGATGTGCTCCTCCCAATGGACGTGCATCACTATCAGAAATAAAACGGTGCCCTGCAGCAGCACTTTGATCTATTATGGCATTTAACGCTTCCTTTTCATTCGTCCCTTCAGGAAAGTCACTATAAGCATACGCTACCGTAACCTTGTCCCAATCACCAATACCCACTTCGTAGGCATTGGCAATGGAAATTTGATCGCCTATCAGTTCAATATTAGGGTGTGGATAATCCATGACTGAAGTTCGGTTTTTGGCACTCGCAGAAAAATTGTGTGCAAATCCAAGGGTATGACCAATTTCATGGGCGGAAAGCTGACGAATACGTGCCAAGGCCATTTCTAAGGCTTCACTTTCCTTATTGGCTCCTTCTGCAAAAGGAGCTTCCAACAGACCTAAAGCAATCATAAAGTCTTGACGGATACGGAGGCTACCTAAACTGACATGCCCCTTGATGATCTCTCCTGTACGTGGATCCGAAACACTTGAACCATAGCTCCACCCCCTTGTGGAACGATGAATCCACTGAATGACATTATAACGCACGTCCATAGGGTCTGCATCATCGGGAAGTATTTTCACTTGAAACGCATCTTTATAACCTATACTTTCAAAGGCTTGATTCCACCAGCGACCACCTTCTAACAAGGCAGAACGGACAGGCTCTGGAGTACCGTTATCCAAATAGTATACTATAGGCTCTATAGCCTCACTTACCGCTGCTTTGGGATCTTTCTTTTCCAAACGGTGTCGGTAGATGTATTGTTTCTTTGTTGGTTCACTTACGGGAGTAGTGTAGTCATAAAAGGTAAAGGCATTTGCCCCAGAGCGAGGATCAAATTTTCTAGGAATGTAGTCCAAATCTGGTAGGGCAACAAAAGAATGATGCTGGTGAACAGTAATGGCATCAGGAGTAGGCGTAACACCACGCACTAAATTTCCTGTGGCGTTGCCTACAAAAGTCAACATCATATCAAACTCAATATTTTTGGGAAAGGCTTTGGTTCTTGGCAATGAAACTGCCGATCGGCTTTTGTCAATGCTAAATGTTCCTTGTTTACTTTGCTTTAAACGTTTTCCTACGCCGTGAACGTCTTGCAACAAAAAGGGAGTTAAATCGATTACATATCCCTCTTTGGTAGTTTCAACAATTGGAAAACCAAATAAGACAGACTTGGCAAAGGCTTCTTTAATCGATCGTTGTTCCAAAGGATTGTCTGAAGTGGAACGATAGCGTAGGTTGGGTTGGATCAGCATAAGTTTATTTCCCGATTTGGAAAAAGAAACTACTCGTTCGTTGCCCAACTGTCCCCGATCCAAACCGAGGTCGTTGTTCCCAATCCCCGCACTCAAACTATTGACATAAAGAAACTCTTTGTCCAATTCTTTTACTGTCAAATAGAGGGCATCCTCTTTTTCGTGGTAGTGGAAATTAAAAAAACCCTTGAACACTTGGGTGTTTTCCAAAACCGAAGCAGGTTTGACTTTGTTTTTATTTTGAGCCAAAGCATTAGCTTGAAAAAGTATAATGATCGCAACTAGAAAAATCGTTTTTTTCATCATTAGAATTTAAGTAGGTTAAAACTACTAAAAACAAATGAGATGGTTTTAACATTTTAATCAATGTAAAATCATCAAAAGCTAATGCGCTAATATGCTTCTATGAGGTGTGACTTATCTTTAAAACAGGTACGCGTTTGAAACACGTCCGGGAGAGTAGAATTGAATCTATAGAACAAAATAAAAAGGATTGACCTTATTTAAAAATAGTAACCGACACCGTGTAGTGATTAGAAATTAATTGTTGGCTTTTTCTTTAAAACACATGGATTTTAGCAAAAAAAATCCTGTATTTTTGAAGAAACAAAACAAGATGATCTCTACAGAGCAGTACAAAAACCTAATGGAACGCCTGGGTGCCTTAAGGCGGTATCTTTGACATAGATGCCAAGGAGATCGAAATACAAAATGAAGAAGAAAAAACCCTAGCTCCAGACTTTTGGAATAATGCTCAAGTAGCTGAAGTCCAAATGAAGCAACTCCGGAACCTTAAAAAATGGGTGACGGACTACACTGCCATTCAACAGTACGCTGAAGAACTTGAAGTCTTGCTGGAATTTGAAAAAAGTGGAGATGCAACGCCTGAAGAGGTTATTTCAGTATACAACACTGCATTGGAGCTTTTAGAAAACTTAGAATTCCGAAATATGCTCTCTGAAGAGGGTGACAATCTGAGTGCTGTATTACAAATTACTGCGGGTGCAGGAGGTACTGAAAGTTGTGACTGGGCAGCAATGTTGATGCGAATGTACCTGATGTACGGTGAAAAACAAGGATTTAAAATTCGGGAGTTGAATCACCAAGCAGGAGATGTGGCTGGTATAAAGACGGTAACACTAGAGCTGGAAGGAGAATATGCCTTCGGGTGGCTCAAAGGAGAAAATGGAGTCCATCGTTTGGTGCGGATTTCCCCCTTTGACAGTAATGCAAAGCGACATACTTCTTTTGCCTCAGTCTATGTATACCCTTTGGTGGACGACAATATTGAAATCGACATCAACCCCTCGGACTATACTTGGGAAACCATGCGTGCTAGTGGTGCTGGAGGACAAAATGTAAACAAGGTGGAAACTGCCGTACGGCTTCGCCACCATCCTACAGGGATCATCATCGAAAACTCAGAAACCCGATCCCAATTGGAAAACAAAAACAAGGCCATGCAATTGTTGCGCTCACAATTGTATGAAATAGAATTGCAAAAAAAATTAGCCGCCCGTGAAGAAATTGAGGCAGCAAAAAAGAAAATAGAATGGGGTTCACAGATTCGAAATTATGTGATGCATCCCTATAAACTGGTCAAAGACGTGCGCTCCCAGCACGAGGTAACCGATGTAGATGCAGTAATGAATGGACAGATGGACTCTTTTTTAAAGGCCTACCTGATGACTATGGGACAACAAGACAAAACCGAATAATCATGGAAATAAAAAATATTATTTTTGATTTGGGCGGTGTATTGGTAGATTGGAATCCCGACTATGTTTTTTTGAATGAGTTTGGAGGAAACCGTAAAACAATGCAAACTTTTTACGATGAGGTGTGCACCTTCGATTGGAACGAAAATCAAGATGCAGGGTACCCTCTCGCACAAGCTACCGAAGAGCGAGTGGCCTTGTTTCCAGAATACGAAGCTCTGATTCGTATGTATTACGGCCGCTGGGAAGAAATGTTGGGCGGTCCTATTGAAGGTACGGTCGCTTTGTTGAAAAAACTAGTCCACCATCCCGACTTTGGTGTGTGGGCTTTGACCAACTGGAGTGCGGAGACCTTTCCCATAGCCTTACAACGGTTTGATTTTTTGCATTGGTTTGAAGGCATTGTAGTTTCAGGTACTGAAAAAACACGTAAACCCTTTCCCGAAATCTACCAAACCACACTGCAACGTTTTAATTTAGAAGCGACGAGTTCTCTTTTTATCGATGATAATGCCCGAAATATTAAAGCCGCAGCGGCTTTAGGAATTCAAACCATTCATTTTAAAAACCCAGATCAACTCAAAGCGGATTTAATCTCTAAAGGGATTCGTATTTAGAGAATGGCATTCTTAGAAATCATACCTGTAACCTTATCGGAATTGAATCTGCTGAGAAATTTATCCATCAATACCTTTATAGAAACCTTTGGTGCTCAAAATACAGAAGCAAACATTCAACATTATCTTGCGTCTCAAATGAGTGTAACTCAATTGAAAAAAGAACTTCAGAGTGCAAATTCTGATTTTTATTTTGCTTACTTCAACGATACCTTAGTGGGCTATCTAAAGCTGAATTATCCGCTCGTAAAACTTGAAAAAACTGAGAAAGAAAAAACCTTTGAGATTCAACGAATCTATCTCCTAAAGGCATTTCAAAGGCGTGGTTTTGGGAAAGAACTCTTTGAAAAGGCGGTGACTGTTGGAAAATCTAAAGGCTATAAAAAACTAACCTTAGGCGTCTGGGAGCATAATACCCCTGCCTTGGCATTTTATAAAAAACTAGGGTTGACAATTTTTGACCAACACATTTTTTTATTAGGTAGTGACCCACAAACCGATTTGCTGTTGCAACTCGAGATTTAAAATTGTTTAAAATGGAGCATCCTCGTCATCATCATCCAAGGCTCCAAAAACATCATCAGGATTAGGAAGGCTACTATTTGGAATTTGATTGTCATCGGGATTCATCTTAGATTGAAACTCAAAAGGAGCGTCGAAGGTATCTAGATCTTCGAATTTACCTAAATGTCCTACAAATTTCATGCGGATGTTATCCAAGCCACCATTTCTGTGTTTGGCTACGATAAATTCTGCTTGGCCCTGAGAAGGGGAGCGCTCTTCATCATCCCATTCGTCTATGTTATAGTATTCTGGACGGTAAATAAAAGAAACAATATCTGCGTCTTGTTCTATCGCTCCAGATTCTCTCAAGTCTGAAAGCATTGGACGTTTGGTCCCTCCACGGGTTTCCACAGCACGGGATAACTGGGAAAGTGCAATTACGGGAATATCAAGTTCTTTTGCCAATGCTTTTAAGTTTCTCGAAATGGTAGAAATTTCTTGTTCTCGATTCCCTGTTTTACTACTAGCACCTGCTGTCATCAATTGTAAATAATCTACGATGATCAACTTTATCCCATGCTGGGAAGACAAACGTCGTGCCTTAGCGCGCAAATCAAAAATCGATAAGGAAGGGGTATCATCTATAAACAAAGGAGCTTTTTCTAAATCTGTAACTTTTACGTTGAGTTGTTGCCATTCGTGGTCGGCGAGTTTACCTGTACGCAATTTCTCTGATGATAGGCCTGTTTCGGCAGAAATCAATCGTGTAATCAACTGAACCGAAGACATTTCAAGCGAGAAAAAAGCTACGGGAATTTCTTTGGTCACGGCAATGTTCCGTGCCATAGAAAGCGTTAATGCGGTTTTACCCATACCTGGTCGGGCAGCAATAATGATCAAATCACTAGGTTGCCATCCTGAGGTAAGTTTGTCGAGTTTTTCAAAACCCGTGCTGACTCCACTCAATCCCTCACGCTTGGAAATATCTTCGATGCGTTTTTTGGCTTCCAACACTAGGTTTTGCGCGGTTTCGGAAGATTTTTTAATGTTCCCTTGGGTGACATCGTAGAGTTTGGATTCGGCTTCGTCCAGCAAATCAAAAACGTCAGTACTGTCTTTGTAGGCCGTTTCAATAATTTCGCTAGAGATTCGTATTAAACTACGCTGTATAAACTTTTGAAGGATGATTCGTGCGTGAAATTCAATATGAGCAGAAGAAGCCACACGCTGAGAAAGTTGTACCAAATAAAACTCCCCCCCTACGGCCTCCAACTTTCCTACTTTCCTCAATTCTGCAGAAACGGTCAATAAATCAATAGGCTGTGAGTCGTGAAAGAGCTGATAAATGGCTTCAAAAATATATTGGTGGGCTGCTTTGTAAAATGCCTCCGGTTGAAGTATATCGATAACTTCATCCACCCCTTTTTTATCGATCAACATAGCGCCCAATACCGCTTCCTCAAGGTCTAATGCTTGTGGAGGAATCTTCCCTTGCTGAAGATTAATCACTGCAGTAGACTGTACTTTTTTCAATCCTAAAGGTTTCTTTTCTTCCATCAAACGAAAGTACACAGTTTAATAATGCAATTGCAAAATCGTTATCCCCCATCTGTAAAGAAAGGGGTGTTCATAAGTCGTTTTGTTTTGTTAAAAACCTAAAATTTATTCTGAAATTCTTCCCATTGCAATGAATTTCTCACGACGTTGATCAATGCGCTCTTTGGGATTTAACTTTTGAATACGCTTAAAGGCACGGAGGATTTCTTTTTTGACATTGGTGTAAGTAGCTTCTCTATCAAAATGTGCTCCTCCTAAAGGTTCTTTAATAATTTTATCAATTAACTTGTTCTTGAGCATGTCTTTAGAAGTCAATTTCAGAGCTTCTGCAGCAGCTTCTTTATGTTCCCAACTGCGCCATAAAATCGAAGAACAGGATTCAGGAGAAATTACAGAGTACCAGGTATTTTCTAACATGAATATCTCATCGCCTACCCCTATTCCGAGGGCTCCTCCAGAGGCTCCTTCTCCAATGATGATCACAATTACAGGAACTGACAAAGACATCATCTCGTAAATATTCCGAGCAATTGCCTCTCCTTGTCCACGCTCTTCCGCTTCCAATCCGGGAAAGGCACCTGGAGTATCTACAAGAGTAACAATTGGAATTCCAAATTTATCTGCAGATTTCATCAAACGAAGGGCTTTTCGGTATCCTTCCGGGTTTGCCATTCCAAAATTTCGATACTGTCGTGTTTTTGTATTGTATCCTTTTTGGGTCCCTACAAACATAAAAGATTGATTCTCAATTTTACCCAAACCTCCAATCATGGCTTTGTCATCTAGTACATTGCGATCACCGTGCAATTCCAAAAATGTGCCTTGGGTTAACGCATTGATGTAATCTAAGGTATAAGGTCTTGAGGGATGGCGCGAGAGTTGTACCCGCTGCCAAGCTGAAAGGTTTCCGTAAATCTCTTTCTTAGTTTTTTCTAGCTTGGTTTCAATTTGAGCACATGTTTCGGTAACATCTACTTCGCTTTCCGTTCCGATCAGCTTACACTTGTCCAACTGATCATGTAGTTCTTTGATAGGTAATTCAAATTCTAAATATTCCATAAGAAATTGTCTGTAGCAAATGTAAAAATTCTTTAGGATTGGACTGATTTTTTTTGTGCTTCTTTCCGATGTTTATAAATTCCATTCATCAGAATGGCAGCTATCACAATCAGAAAACCAACGTAAAAATTGGTGCTTAAAAAGGCTTTTTCATTCCAAATTGCTATAGAGAGTAGGATGCCATAAATAGGCTCTAAATTGATGACCATCATAATGGTAAAAGAGGATAAATGACGCATTACTTTAATCGACATATTAAATGCAAATGAGGTGCATAACAACGCTAAAATCAGAATCCATAACAAATCCCAATCCTTCAACAAAAATGCTTCTACATGAAATTGATTGGTAGCATATGCCACTACAATACCCACTAATGTCCCCACAATGAGTTCGTAAAAAGACAAAGTAATGGGGCGGGCTTCTTTGACCATTTTTCCATTTAGAATGGTAAATACAGCCGAAAGGAAAGCGGAAAATAAAGCTACTGTAATCCCTATAATATGTTCAAATTCGGCTCGATAAATGATCGCAATTCCCAAGGCCGTAATCCCACCAAAAAGCAATTCATATCCCAGTAGTTTTCGTTTATTGAAAATAGGGTCCAATAAAGCCGTTATCAGCGCACCCGTAGCCATCATACTGAGTGCTAAAGAAACTCCAGCAATTTTAATCGCATAGAAAAAAGTAACCCAATGTACTCCAATTATAACTCCTCCTAAAATTACTTTACCCCAAAGAGCCTTTTTTAACCGAAAATACTCTGGATAAAAAATCAAAAAGAAAACAGCCAAGCCTAAGGATGCAATTCCCATTCTGTAAATTACCAAAGGCAAAGCCTTTAGAGAAATTAAAGCACCTAATACAGAAGTAAACCCAAAGAGTACAACAACAAAGTGAAAAAGTAAAAGGTTCTGACTTCTAGCGTTTTGCATGTCTCAATAAAAAGAAGGCCAACAAACCAAATATAAATAAGGGCAACCAAGCGGCCAGAAAAGGTGGAAAGGTAGATTTACTCACCAAAACACCGAAAATTTTATCAAAGAAAATAAATAAAAAACCCAATGCAATTCCAAAGGCAAGATTGACTCCCATACCCCCACGTCTCTTAAAAGAGGCTACCGCCACGGCTATTAATGTCAGTATAAATGCCGATATGGGGATGCTCCAACGCTTGTGCCGAACCAATAAGTGACTGTTGATCAAAGAAGAGCCCCGTTCTTTTTCGTCTTCGATAAATTGATTGAGTTCTGTAAGAGTTAGGGTTTCTGCTATGTAATTTACAGGTGACAAATCTGAAATTTCAAAATCAAAGATGGTATCCTTTCGGATTTCTACCTCTAGACGTTCTTCATCACCAATGAACGTTCGTTTTTTAAAATTGGACATTCTGAAAATACTGTCTTTATCGATCCATCGAATTCTTCGTGCGCTAATTTTAAATTTTAGTGTATTACCTTCGAAATGTTCCAAGGTAAAATCGGAAGCCTGCTTTCGTATAGGGTCGTAATCGTTGACATAAATAAATTCTTTGTCATTGATTTGCTGAAACACTTTGTCGGTATCTCGCGCTTCTTTTTTGACCAAGTATTTGTAACGGAAATCATTAAATCCCTGATTGGATTTTGGTACAATAAACATCCCCGCAAAAAAGGCAAACACAGCGATTAAAGTGGCTCCCAACAAAAAAGGACGCAAGTAGCGGAAAAATGAAATCCCTGAACTTAAGATTGCGATTACTTCAGTGTTATTTGCCAATTTTGAAGTAAACCAAATGACTGAAAGAAAAAGAAAAATAGGGAAAAGTAGGTTGGCAAAATACCAAGTAAAGTCAATATAATATTCGAGTATAATTTCAAGGGGCACCTCTTTTTCCTTAAGCTTATCCACCTTTTCTGCCAAATCCACCATAATCCCAATGGGAATAAACAACAAAAGCATTACCAAAAAGGTGCCGATATAACGCTTAATTATATAAAAATCAATCAGTTTCATCTACAAACGAACTTGCATTTGACGTACCATTTTCTCTTTCCAAGGGCCAAAGCTTCCCTCTAAGATATGTTTTCTGGCTTCACGAACCAACCAGAGGTAAAAACTCAAGTTGTGAATTGTTGCGATTTGTTTTCCCAACATTTCGTTGACTGTGAACAAATGCCTTACATAAGCTTTAGTATATTCCAAATCTGCAAAGCAATAGCCTGAAGGATCAATAGGAGAAAAATCGTTTTCCCATTTCTTATTTTTAATATTTAGGGTGCCTTCAGCGGTAAAAAGCATTCCATTGCGCGCATTTCTTGTGGGCAGCACACAGTCAAACATATCTACTCCCAAAGCAATGTTTTCCAACAGGTTAATTGGTGTACCCACTCCCATCAAATAGCGTGGTTTATCCTGGGGAAGGATGGCACATACCGCATCGGTCATAGCATACATTTCTTCTGCGGGTTCCCCCACAGACAATCCGCCAATGGCATTGCCAGGAGCTTCTTGTTCAGCGATAAAATGTGCGGAGGCTTCTCGAAGATCGTTGTAAACACTTCCTTGCACAATGGGAAATAAGGTTTGAGTATAGTCATAACGCTGTGGCAACTCCCGATCTGCTAGCATGCAACGCGTTAACCATCTATGGGTTCGCTCCATAGAATTTTTGGCGTAGTTATAATCACAGGGATAGGGAGTACATTCGTCAAAAGCCATAATGATGTCTGCACCTATGGAACGTTGAATTTCAATGGCTCGTTCGGGTGTAAACACATGATAAGAGCCATCGATATGAGATTTGAATTTAACGCCTTCCTCTTTAATTTTTCGATTTGCAGACAAGGAATACACTTGGTATCCACCAGAGTCTGTAAGTAAAGGACGATCCCAACCCATAAATTGATGTAATCCACCTGCCTGTTCAATAATAGAAGTTCCAGGACGTAAATACAAATGATAAGTGTTCCCTAAGATAATATCTGGATTGATATCGTTTTTAAGCTCACGCTGATGGACTCCTTTTACTGTTGCCGCAGTTCCCACAGGCATAAAAATAGGAGTTTGGATATGCCCATGTGCTGTGGAAAGCTTTCCTGCACGTGCTTTGGTTTGGGTGTCTGTAGCTAAAAGATTAAATTCCATCGATTGCAAATATAGCACTCTGCAAAGTAAAATCGTGGAGATTTATATTGTTAATTACTCGGTATAAAAACTCAGTAAAATTTGAATCAAGACCTTTGATAATGCTTTGACTTGGGTTACTTTTGGTTCATTAATATAAATCAAATGCCAGATATTCAAACTCTTGAAAAAACAACCACACAAGTACGTCGAGACATACTACGCATGGTACACAAAGTAAACTCAGGTCATCCTGGGGGATCTTTGGGCTGTGCAGAGTTTTTTGTTGCATTGTACTTTGAACTCATGGATTTTTCACTTCCTTTCACAATGGATGGAAAAAATGAAGATGTGTTCTTTTTATCCAACGGGCATATTTCTCCTGTCTTTTACAGCGTCCTCTCTAGGAGGGGATTTTTCCCTATTGAGGAACTCAATACCTTTCGATTGATCGATTCTAGACTTCAAGGACACCCCACCACACATGAGGGGCTTCCAGGGGTTCGAGTAGCTTCAGGCTCACTCGGGCAAGGTTTATCGGTTGCTCTTGGAGCCGCATTGACCAAAAAATTAAACCATGACCCCAAAACCGTTTTTGTTTTGATGGGAGATGGGGAATTGCAAGAAGGACAAAATTGGGAAGCTCTAATGTTTGCAGCAGCCAAGAAAGTGGATAATCTCATCGCTACTGTAGATCTCAACGGGAAACAAATTGATGGAAGTACGGATGAAGTCTTACCAATGGGAAGTGTCAAGGCTAAACTGGAAGCCTTTGGTTGGGAAGTTTTGGTTCTTAAAGAAGGAAATTCAATTTCTCACATCATTGACACATTACATCTCGCAAAATCAAAACTAGGGCAAGGAAAACCCATTGCAATTTTAATGGAAACTGAAATGGGAAATGGCGTAGATTTTATGATGCATACCCATGCTTGGCACGGAAAAGCTCCCAATGATGAACAACTTGCCAACGCACTTGCTCAAAACGAAGCAACTTTAGGGGACTATTAATACTGAAAAGAACAACATGACAACATACACAAATCAAGGTAATAAAGATACCCGATCGGGTTTTGGAGAAGGATTGACAGAACTGGGAAGAACCCACCCTAACGTCGTAGCGCTTTGTGCCGATCTTATTGGTTCACTGAAAATGCAAACTTTTATTAACGAAAATCCAGATCGCTTTTTTCAAGTAGGTATTGCCGAGGCTAACATGATGGGAATTGCAGCGGGTCTAACTATAGGGGGAAAAATTCCCTTTACAGGCACCTTTGCTAATTTTTCTACTGGTCGTGTGTATGATCAAATCCGACAATCCATAGCCTATTCCAATAAGAACGTTAAAATTTGTGCTTCTCATGCAGGAGTTACCCTAGGTGAAGACGGAGCGACTCATCAAATATTAGAAGACATTGGTCTGATGAAAATGCTCCCTGGAATGACGGTTATCAATCCTTGTGATTTCAATCAAACCAAAGCAGCGACATTGGCTATAGCAGATTATGAAGGTCCTGTATATTTACGCTTTGGCCGCCCCTCTGTTGCTAATTTCACTACCCCTGATTTGGGATTTGAAATTGGAAAAGGAATACTCCTACAGCCCGGTACAGATGTGACAATTGTTGCCACAGGGCATTTGGTATGGGAAGCTTTAGAAGCTGCAAAAGAATTAGCTGCACAGAGCATTATAGCTGAAGTCATCAATATCCACACTATCAAACCTTTGGACGATGAGCTTATTTTGAAGTCTGTCCAGAAAACAGGGTGCCTGGTTAGTGCAGAAGAGCATAATTATTTAGGGGGAATGGGAGAAAGTATTGCGGGACTTCTCGCCACCCAACACCCCTGCCCTATGGAGTTTGTAGCTACCCAAGACACTTTTGGAGAATCGGGAACTCCCGCCCAATTGATGGCAAAGTATGGGCTAGATAAAACAGCCATTATTAAAAAAGTACTCGCTGTACGCAAACGAATCAAAATCTAAAAAATGCGATCTAAAATCATTCTTTTATTCACTTTTATTGGTTGTCTTAATATAAGTTTTAGTCAATTTGAATATGGAGCAAAAGCTGGAATTCATCTAAACACCACCTCAGGAAACATCATCGATGCATCCACAAATTTGACTTCTATGGCTGATGTTAAAGAAAATTTGACAGGGTATTTTATTGGGAGCTATGTTTCCTTAGATATACTTTTCTTGTACCTAAGACCCGAACTCCAGTTTTCCTATCTCAGCACCAATTTCGATTCCCTCTCTTTGACTCAATCGCGCTTGGAAGCACCGATCTCTCTAGGGTTCAAATTGCTTCCGGTACTAAGTGTATTTGCTGGGCCCACCTTACAGTATAATTTTGAGCCCACTATCAAAGATGTACGCTTGACTGCTGTAGAGCAGAATACAACTGTTGGACTTCATTTAGGGGTTCGTGCCCATCTTGGACCTCTCAGTGCAGATGTACGTTTTGATCGGGGAATAAAATCCAACGAACTAGAACTAATTGAACAAAATGGAATCCCAATTGCAGGAAGAATTGACACTCGAAATGAGGTTTTGAGTTTGGGACTTTCGTATCGTTTCTAATCAGTTTGCATCTAGGTAGTCTGGAATACCGTCTTGATCAGTATCATCTGCAATTCCATCTCCATCTCGATCAAATTCATCGACAGATAAAATTCCATCACCATCGTGGTCGGTTTGCTTTACCAAATAGAGATCTATTTTAAAAATTAGAGGTGAATAAGAAGGAATTGCACCTCTAGCAGAATTGAAATAGCCCAACCCAGATGGCATAAATATCGCTCCTTGTCCGTAGTTTGAAAAAACGGGTACATTATATTCGTCCACACTAAATTCCCCAGACTTTAACACTGTAACGCCTTCTCTAAATCCTCTAACTAATGAAGTAAGGTCAAACCAAACGGGCGCGAAAGAACGATCAAATCTTTTTCTATTTAGCAATATTCCTTCATAAGACAGGTAGATTGAATCAACGGAACTGGGTGAAACCCCTGATCCCTCACGCGCAACTAAAGTATATACTGTATGATCTACAAAAGAATCCTCTGAGGTTTTCAATCGAATAACTTCTTTTCTTACTTGTTCTATAAGAGGTGTTTTATCTGCATTCTCTCCGCTTAGGGTGTCGATCACGAGTTCAGGCTGTGATTCTGAATCTAGAAAATCCTCATAATTGTAAAAATGGGTTGATAAAAAATCTTCCAAGCTTTGTTCATCAGCTATGGCTTGATCCCCAAAATCACGAGGGGGTTCTACTACATCCTCTTTTTTACAAGAGAAAATAAAGAAAGTGAACAATGCGATATAAGCCAGATTTTTTTTCAAGAATACTATTTTTAAAGGGCTGCAAGATACAATTTTACTTTATTTTTGTGGTAATTCTTAACGAAGTTTTAAGTATGCGCATTGATCAATATTTGTGGTGTATCAGAGTATATAAGTCTAGGAATATCGCGAGTAATGCGTGTAAAAAAGGACAGGTATTGATCAATGATCAAAAGGTAAAACCTTCAAGAGAGATCTTACCCTTGGATCTAATCCAAGTCAGGAAAGATCAATTATGGCGTAGTTTTGAGGTGTTGGATTTACCCAAAAGTAGGGTCGGTGCAAAATTAGTGGGATTGTACTGTGTTGAAAAAACCGAAAAGCATCTTATTGAAAAGGAAGTTTTAAAAAAACTTTCTGCACAGGTAGCGCGTGAACAAGGAACAGGAAGACCCACCAAGAAAGACCGTCGCGACTTGGATGAAATTCAACTTGATGAAAACTTAACCGATTAGGGCTTTAAATTTATAAATATGACAGTACTAGGGAATAAAATTAAGGATGCTAAAGAAATCCAATCCAGTATCAAAAGAATTGCATACCAAGTCTACGAAAGTAATTTGGATGAAAAATCTATAGTGATTGTGGGAATTGGAAAAAGAGGGGGCTATTTAAGTACGCTTCTAGGTGCAGCAATTGAAAACATTTGCACACTAGAACGGTCTTATGTGACCCTCAGCATCGATAAGAAAAATCCTCTAAACCGAATAGAAAGTGATGTGCCTTTAGATCAACTTAAAAATCAATCTATAGTGATTGTAGATGATGTACTCAACACTGGAAGTACCCTAATATACGCGGTAGCTTATTTTTTACAAATACCAGTAAAACGAATCAAGACAGCAGTGATGGTCAATAGGAACCATAAAAAATTTCCTATCAAAGCAGATTTTAAAGGTATTTCACTATCCACTTCAATAAACGAACACATAAGTGTTATTTTGGAAGGAGAAGAAACGGGAATTTACTTAAGTTAATTGACTTTGTATTTCTTGGGCAACCGTTTCTACCGATTTACGGTCTGTATTTATTTTAAATTCAGCTTGAAGATAAAAAGGATTCCGTTCAAACAGATGTTTTCCTACGAACTCTTGAATTTGTTCAATATTTTCCAAATGGGAAATCAAGGGTCGTGAAGATTTAGCCTCTGCTAATCGCAGACTTAGTGTTTGAACTTCAGTTTGAAGATAGAACGTTTTGAGATGAGAGAAGCTTTTTAAAAAATCCATAGTGTCATAATAACAAGGAGTTCCACCTCCTAGCGAAAGAATTAAAGGAGTTTCTATTTGGAGTAGCTCTTCCAATGCTTTTCTTTCCTCTGCTCTAAAAAAAAGCTCCCCCTTTTGTTGAAAAATTGAGGCTATAGTGGTGTCCAATTTACGTTCAATATATCGATCTAGATCCCAAAATTCAGTTTGAAGCTGGTTTTTGAGGACTTCCCCCACAGCAGTCTTTCCGCAGCCCATGTACCCTAACAAGATGATTTTAGTTGTTTTCATCGATTTTTGAATAGATTGGCAAATTTATATGAATTCAGAGGGAAAAATAAATATTTGATAATTATATTTGCACCCTTAAAATGATTCGGTAGCTCAGTTGGTAGAGCATCTCCCTTTTAAGGAGAGGGTCCTGGGTTCGAGCCCCAGCCGAATCACTTTTAAAATGACTTGGTAGCTCAGTTGGTAGAGCATCTCCCTTTTAAGGAGAGGGTCCTGGGTTCGAGCCCCAGCCAAGTCACTCTCCTTCTTTAATTTTTGCGCACGTGGCGGAATTGGTAGACGCGCTAGCTTGAGGGGCTAGTGGGATTTTTCCCGTGGAAGTTCGAGTCTTCTCGTGCGCACTTTTTCCTTATTAAAAAAAAAACACTATGTTTGTTTAAGCTTTTGTAATGAGTATTGAACATGGATAGGATAAAGAGCAGCTTTAGCATCAAAAATCTCGAGAATCTCTCGGGTATTAAAGCACATACACTTCGGATTTGGGAAAAAAGATATAATCTACTTGAACCCGAACGCACCGATACGAACATCAGACGTTACAGTTTAGATAGTCTCCGGAAACTACTCAATGTTACTTTGTTGTACAACCACGGGTTTAAAATTTCGAAAATCGCGAGCCTCAATGCCGATGAAATTCCAAAATTAGTTAGAAGTATCGCTTTAAAGTCAAATACCGAACAGGTTTCCATCAATGCGTTCAAATTGGCTATGATCAATTTCGATTACGAATTGTTTGATAATAATTACGATGAAATTCAACAGCACCACGATTTTGAATATATTTTCATGAAAATCTTTATGCCGTTGATGAAAGAACTTGGTATTCTTTGGCAAACAGGCGCTATTTCTCCTTCACATGAACATTTTATTACCAATTTGGTCAAACAAAAAATTCATGTTCAAACCGAAAATCTTCAGAGAAATAAAGCTAAAAACGATGTCCAGCCTATCTTTGTACTTTTTCTTCCCGAAAACGAAATTCATGAATTAGGAATTCTATATTTAAATTTTCTAATTCTTTCCAAAGGCTATCGCACGATTTTTCTCGGGCAATCTCTTCAAATTTCAAGTCTTCAAACCCTATACAGCTACGACACAAGTTTCAATTTTGTAAGCTATTTAACTGTAGAACCCAATAAAGATGAAATCATGCCTTTTTTAAAGGAATTTTATACTCATTTATTGGAGAATCAGAAATCCAAGCTCATACTATTTGGTCCACAACAAGTGGAAATTATCAAAGAGGAACTGCCAGAGCAAATTGAAATGTACCGCTCTGTAGAGTCTTTTATTTTTCAATATTTCTCTGAAAACGTTTTTGTTTAACTTTTCTTAGATTTGATTATCTTTATATCGTATTTATAATACTATATTTAAAAGAAATTGTAATGAAACAACTGTTTGACACGGTCTCTGAAGATTGCAGTAAAATTGTAACCCAATCCTACAGCACCTCCTTTTCTATGGCCACGAAAATGCTGCATTCAAGCATAAGAAACCACATTTACAATATTTATGGTTTCGTTCGTTTTGCAGATGAGATTGTAGATTCTTTTCACGATTATCCAAAAAAAGAGTTGCTCGACCGATTTGAAACAGACCTTTATCATAGCTTAAACAAAAAAATAAGTTTAAATCCTATTCTCAACGCCTTTCAAAATACAGTGCATGAGTTCGGGATTGATCACAAATTGATTGCAGCATTTATGAGAAGTATGCGCTGGGATTTAGAAAAGAAGGTGTACGAAACAGAACAGGAGTATAAAGATTACATCTATGGCTCTGCAGATGTTGTGGGACTCATGTGTCTCAAAATTTTTGTCAAAGGAGATGTAGAACAATATGAAAGTTTAAAGCCATCAGCAATGGCATTGGGTTCAGCTTTTCAAAAAGTAAATTTTCTCAGAGATTTAAAAAAGGATTTTCAAGATCTGGAACGTACTTATTTCCCCAATGTGAATTTTAATCAATTCGATGAAACTTCAAAATCTGCCATTATTAAAGAAATAGAAAACGATTTTGCAATCGCATTAGAAGGAATTTTTAAATTGCCCACAGAAGCGCGTTTTGGAGTGTATACAGCATATAAATATTACAGCAAATTATTGGCTAAGCTCAAACGAACACCTTCCTTAAACATTCAACAAACACGAATACGAGTACCCAATTATCAAAAAATGACTGTTTTTGCTAGAAGCTACGTAAAATACCGATTAAATCTACTTTAGAACCTATGACATTTCTCTGGATTATTACTGTTTCACTAACCTTTGTGTTTATGGAATTTGTGGCGTGGTTTTCCCATAAATACATTATGCACGGATTCTTATGGTCGCTTCATAAGGACCATCATCTGAAAGATCACAAGTCTTGGTTCGAGCGCAATGATTTCTTTTTTATTTTCTATGCCTTGGTAAGTTCTGTTTTTGTAATCCTTTGGGGAGAGGCTGGTTTTTGGTTTGGACTACCCATAGCCCTGGGTATCTTTCTATACGGTTTGACTTATTTTATGGTGCATGATATTTTTATTCATCAACGTTTTAAATGGTTCAGAAACGCAAATAATAAATATGCGCGGGGAATCCGAAGGGCACATAAAATCCACCATAAAAATATCCACAAAGAAAAGGGAGAGTGTTTTGGGATGCTATGGGTTCCGTTAAAGTATTTTAGATAATCAATTTTTTAACCAATTATTGGTAAAATTACAAGCGCGACTGTCTCGATTTACATTTACGTAAGTACTTTCAATTTTTTCTGACATCCACTCTTTAATAAGATTCAATTGCTTTTCTTTTAAAGCCAGAGATTTGATACGTACATAATCCAATGAATAATCTGCCACATGTTCATCATACCGATTACTCACTTTTAAAATCTTATACTTTTTCAAACCTGAACTTTCCTCTTCTACTAGAGGTAATGAAATTTCTCCGTCTTTTAAATTTCTAATTTGACTGTAAAGTACAGGATCTAAATTCGTCAATTCAAAACGTGTATCTCCAGTCTGAGGATTGATAAGCACTCCGCCATTATACTTGGTTTCTTTTTCGTCAGAAAAAGCCAAGGCGGCATCTTGAAACGTAATCTCCTCGTCGACCAAACGCTTTCTCAAGGTATCTAACTTCTTTTTAGCGTCTTGCAATTGTCCAGGTTCTATTTTTGGAGTGAGCAAAATATGTCGTACATCCACTTCCTGGCCTCGTATTTTATCAACCATAAGAATATGCCACCCAAAATCGGTTTTAAAAGGCTGGGATATTTCACCTTCCTCAAGACTAAAGGCCTCATCTCGAAACTCTTTAACCATCCGTGGACGCTTTCTGTGGAGGGTATATTTTCCTCCTGAAGCCCTAGATCCGGGATCTTGAGAATATAAAATAGCTTTTGAAGCGAAGCTTGAACCTCTTTCTAAGATGTCTTCTTTGAAGGTGTTCAGCTGATTTATGATTCGATTTTGTTCGGTCTCACTCACTTCAGGCTCAATAACAATTTGGGATATTTCTAGCTCCGTACCAAAAGTAGGAAGTTCGCTTTTAGGAATCGATTCAAAAAACAAACGTACCTCTTCTGGAGTTACTTCTACGTCCTCCACTATAGAGGCTTGCATCATTGAAGATAGTTTTTGGATTTTATTAATTTCAAAAATTTCTTGACGAAAACTAGATTCATCTTCTTTATTATAAAATTCCAATACCTTTTCTATAGATCCCAATTGTTGAGTAAAATTGTCAATAATCTGATCTACAGTACTGTAAATTTCTTCTGTACTAATCTCCAAGCTATCTTGAACAGCATGATGTGCGTAGAGTTTGTCTTCCATCAATTTTCCCAATAATTGACATCTAGTGACACCCTGTGTTGGAATGCCTTGAGAACGCATTTCAATTAAGGTTTTGTCGATGTCCGAATCTAAAATCACATAATCTCCTACTACTGCTGAAACACCATCTACTTTAATTCGACTGGCCAGCAAATTGTCCTGAGCCTGTATAGGGTTTAGAGAAAAACCAATTACGATAATAAAACTAATAAATTTCAAAAGTCTTGGATTGAATTGCATCTTGTATAATCTCTTTTTCAAATTGTTTTGTAAATTTTAATTGACGTTGGTTTAAAATTATATTTTTTATGGAGGTTTCCAAAACTTCTCTAGGAGCCAACTCCCCTTTTTTCAGAAAGTCTTTTACAAAAAACAAATATACCCCCAATGTATCTTCGATTTTAAAGAATTGTGATTTTTTTATGTATTTGCTGAAATTCTCCTGATTTAAAAATTGCACTCTTGAGGTTAGATTGTTTTTGTTGATCCACAAACTGTCCATAAGTATATAGCTATGGTATTGAAACGAAAGCGAATCTAAAAAAAACTGATCGTTTCTAGTGAAACGCTGAAAACTCCTTTGAATCTCATTTTGATCTACGTTGTCTGGTGGTAAATGTATGTACCGAACCTGATAAAGGGGTGCTTTCAATTTAAAAACCGACTTATTTTTGAACAAAAATGAATCAATTTCATCAACCGTTACCAAAGTATCTATGCTTTTATTGACTATTGATTTGCGATACGTATTGGCGTAGAGGTCTATTCTATAGGCTGCAATAAGTTGTTCCAGTTTTTCAATTTCGGATTGGGGTAAATTGACCTGAGCTTGTTGAATTAAAATCTTGTCGCGTGCCCATGAATCAATTAAAGCTCTTGATTTTAAAATACTGTCAGATTCGCTTTCAAAAGAATTCAATTCTGATTTTAGATCATCTCGATACAGGTACTCAGTTCCTACTCGAGCTAATACTTCTTGGTTTTCAGGGCCCCATACTGTACACGCATTTACCAAAGAAAGTAAAACCACACAAAATATCAAGATTCTATAGGTGGTGTCAACGTAAAGATTCGTTTTTATTGTCCATTTATTAACAATTTGAAATTTATTAGTTAATAAACATTGTAAATTTTTGATTTTGTGCACGTTAAATTGTTGAAAATATTTTAATAACTATTAATTTATTCCTAAATTGTGAAAAATTTGAAGCCGTTGTCTAAAAAACTACTTCTTTTAACTTTTATTTTTAATTCCTTTGCCATTCAGGCAACCGACTTTTCTGACTCCAATATTACGACAATCGAAAAAGCAACGCAAGTTGCGAAAAATGTATTTTATAAAGAAGGAGTTCTCTACTTAAAAGGCTTTGAAGGAGCCGGAATTATTGAAATTTATTCCATTATTGGGAATAAAATTACGGAAACTAAAACCTTGGAACTTAATTCTTTTCAATTCCCATTACCCCTTGAACAAGGCAATATGTACATTATAAGGGTGATTGCCAAGGGTATGGTAACTACGTTTAAGGTAGTCGCTTCCTGAAGATTTTTAACTCGGACTATAATTTGGTGCTTCTTTCGTTACACGAATGTTGTGGGGGTGACTTTCACGCATACCTGCAGATGTAATCGTAATAAACTGCCCGTTAATTTTTAAATCTTCAATGTCCTTTGCTCCACAATATCCCATTCCTGCTCTCAATCCACCAACAAACTGATGAATACTTTCATTGAGATCGCCTTTGAACGGGACTCTACCTACTATTCCTTCTGGAACTAACTTTTTAATATCATCTTCCACATCTTGAAAATAACGGTCTTTACTGCCCATTTTCATAGCCTCTACAGAGCCCATACCGCGATAGGTTTTGTATTTCCGGCCTTCATAAATTACCGTTTCCCCAGGTGATTCTCGAGTTCCTGCAAGAAGTGATCCGAGCATGACAGAGTCTGCTCCAGCGGCAATCGCTTTTGGAATATCTCCTGTGTAACGAATGCCCCCATCGGCAATAAGGGGTATGCCCGATCCTTCGAGTCCTTTTCGAACTTCAGTAATGGCTGAAAGTTGAGGGTACCCTACCCCTGCTATTACTCTAGTAGTGCAGATTGAACCTGGACCTATACCCACCTTTACAGCATCTGCCCCTATTGATACAAGGTATTTCGCAGCAGCAGCGGTTGCTATATTACCGACTACAACATCTAGTTTAGGGAACTGAGCCTTCACTTTTTGAACAACCTCTCCTACCCCCTTACTATGTCCGTGTGCCGTATCAATTACAATGGCATCAACACCTGCTTGATATAGTGCATCCACACGATCCAATACATCGGAGGTTACACCCACAGCAGCAGCCACGCGCAAACGTCCAAATTCATCTTTATTGGCGTTCGGCTTTTTGGAATGCTTGGTGATATCACGAAAGGTTATCAGCCCTACAAGGGTGTTGTCTTCTGCAACAACAGGTAATTTTTCGATTTTATGCTTTTGCAAAATTTGTTCCGCATCCTGTAAAGATGTTCCTTCATTTACAGTAATCAAATTGGATTGGGTCATGACCTCTTTCAAAGGACGCTTATTATTTTTTTCAAAGCGCAAATCTCGATTGGTCACAATTCCAATTAACTTATTTTCTGAATCTACAATAGGAATCCCACCAATTCTAAATTGCTCCATGCTGGAATTGGCATCTGCCACCAAGGCGGTTTCTGGAAGCGTCACAGGATCGATAATCATTCCCGATTCAGAACGTTTGACTGCCCGAACTTTTACCGCCTGTTCTTCTATGGTCATGTTTTTGTGTAACACCCCTATGCCTCCCTCACGTGCCATAGCAATCGCCATCTTACTTTCTGTAACAGTGTCCATGGCAGCCGAAATCATAGGTATATTCAATGGAATATTTCTACTAAAACGAGACTGGATAGAAACTTCTCTAGGGAGAATTTCTGAGTAAGCGGGAACCAAAAGAACATCGTCGTAGGTCAACCCTTGTCCAATAAATTTAACGGAATTCATAAGCAACTAATATCTAATTAATTGCATGCAAATATAAGGATTTTTGATGTCCTTTCAGCACCTTTTATCTAAAATCAACGTTGATGATCGAAGTGGATCACAAATGCACTTCAATTCCTGCGTAGATACCAAAAGGATGACCTGGGCGAAATCCTGCAGGTACCCTAGATGCTGGATATATATTATTAAACAGATTAATTACATTGGTTGTGAGATTCACTTGAGGTACAATGGGGTATTTGACAGAAAGGTCAACGACAAGGCTTCCTGGTATTGGAAAGGGGTCATTGTTTCCATTATTTGAGGCTTGAGTATCAAAAGCACCGTTATATCTCAAATTGAAATTCGTTTCAAAATCAGGATGATTTAAACTTACACTCAAATTCAATTGGTGCTTTGGAATATAAGGTACCCGATCGTCTATTCTCACCTCTCCCCAAATGCCTTGTGTGCTTCCAAAATCACTTTTAAAAATTGCATTAGTAAGGGTGTAGGAAAAAGAGAGAGGAATTTGGACTTTAGATTCTGAAGGTGTGAGATTGTAATTCAATAATAACTCGAAACCACTCACTTGTACCTCACCTGCATTAAACTGATCTAGAGATCCAGTACCTCCACTTGCCGCGAGGTCTGAACCTAAAAGATTTGAATAATTGTTGAAATATCCAATCCATTCGCCACGTAAACGACCGTAATTGAAGCGTGTGCCCAATTCGTAATTCACACTTTCCTCAGCACGTTCTCCGGGAGTATTTCCTGGAGGGGAAAATCCTTTATGAACTCCTCCGAAGATAGAAAAGTGAATGGGTAGATTATAATTAAAACCTATCCCAGGGATAAAGGTATTTATCTTATTTTCTCTTGTATTTAATGCAGTTCCATTTCGAGTTGGATCTGATTTGCCATAATCCTTTCTTTGAAGAACTATATTTTCAAACCGGATTCCAGGGGTGAGTGTTAAAGCATTCCTTTTGTATTTATAAAGCATATAGGCTGCAACTGCCTGCGCACTAGAAATTCGATTTCCTTGGGCTCCTTCGGGTCCTTTTGAAAGTAATGTCATCTCGCCTCCATTAATGCTGTACCCGTCTTCCCATTGAAAGCGATCTTCCTCATCATAATGGATTCGACTGCCAATTTCTATATCGTGAAAGAACCCTTGAGTATCATACCAATGATAATCAAATTTGGTTTGAAAGCCTCTTGAAGAATACACGCGGTTATTCGCCTTAAGCAAAAGAGAGGCTTCCTTTTCGGTGTCACGTTCTCCATTCAAAATTGAAAGATGATTTGGATAAGTAAGGGGATATGTGAGTACCGATGAAAGGCTCTTTTTTACTCCATCAAAAATCACATCGTCCAACTTATACCAGTTTCTGGAAAAAGTGTTCAGGTAGGCATTTGTAATAATTTTCAGTTGATTAGAAAAATCCACTACATGTGTGAGCATGAATTGGGACTGTTTTGCCTTCATTTGATCTTCTTGTGAAGCTGCATATCGCATCATGGGAGTTGAATCAAAATCAGACTTAGTAAGTCCCAAGTAGGTTTCATTTGACAGCTCGTCATAAAAATGATATTTCAATTCAAGGTATTGAGGTACAGCGGCTTGGCGCTTAGACGAAAGTCTTATTTTCCCCATAAGATCAGTACTATCAAAACCTGTGTTCTGATTGTTCAATTGTTTGAATCCATTGGATCTATTATTTTGATATTCTACAACATAACCCAATCTTTCAGAGGAATGTCCTAATGAAGCATAAAGTTGTCCTGTATTAAAACTTCCATAACGAGATCGCAAATGAATCCTTAAAGAATCGGGGATGGAAGTGGAAACCAAATTGATTGCACCACCTGTGGTAAATGGACCATATTGTACCTGACTACTTCCTTTTAGAATTTCTACAGCTTCCATTCGTGAGATAGAAGGAAAATAATAAGCCGCTGGAGCACTATAAGGTGCTGGAGCAACAAGAACACCGTCTTCCATTAAAGTGATTTTGGAACTTCGTTGAGGAGAGGTTCCGCGAAGTGAAATATTGGGTCGTAAACCAAAACCATCCTCTTCATAAAGTGTCACTCCTGGTACTTCACGCAAGGCTCTATTGATATCAGTATTTCCAAACTTATTTAAATCGGCTGCAGATAAGAAATATGCAGCTCCTGTTCGATTTTGTGCTACAAATTTGTTTCCTAAAATCGTATTAGCCTTAAGAATTATTTCATCCAACTGCTGAACAGAATCGAGAACGTTTTTTTTGACTTGTTGTCCGTTAGCAAGGACGGAAATCAATGTCAGAAGAACAGAAATAAATCGTGTTTTTATCATTATTTAGACTAAATACAAATAATTTCTGCGAAAATATAATCTCGTAATTTACCATGCAAGTTTATTTAGAATAAATTTAAATAAAAATCTTGTGGGAATGATTATAGGCACTTTCGAAGGCCAATACATCAAAACTTTGGGGGAGTTTATTGTAGGTAGTCAAATAAGAAATCAATTTTTCAGTAGGCATATTTCCTATGAGTTGATCTTGTGCCATAGGGCATCCGCCCCTGCCCTTTATGGTTCCATCAAAACGAAGACAACCCGCAAGAAACGCAGCATTTACTTTTTCAAACCAAAACTTAGGATGGGTGTGAAAATGAGCGCCAAACTCAAAATCTGGATATTGCGCGATTAGGCTTGAAAATAGCACTTCAATATCTTTAACTTGAGCGTTTCCCACTGTATCTGAGAGCGAAAAAATAGTGACTCCCAATGCAGCGATTTGCTCTACCCATTGCATTATGATTTCAGGACTCCAAGGGTCTCCATAAGGATTTCCAAATCCCATAGAGAGATATACCACCACTTCTTTATCATGATTTTGAGCAAGTCTCACTATACGCTCTAAAATAGGGAAAGATTCTTTAATTGTTTTTCCTGTATTGCGCACTTGAAAATTTTCTGAAACGGAAAAAGGATAACCTAAATAGTGAATTTTCTCAAAGGACACTGCATTTTTTGCACCGCGTTCATTTGCAATAATTGTAAGCAATTTGGTAGTTGTATCAGCGCAATTTAACCCTTTGATGACCGCTTCGGTATCCGCCATTTGGGGAATGATTTTGGGAGACACAAAACTACCGCAATCCAGCGTATCAAACCCAACTTTGAGTAAAGCTTGATAATACGCAATCTTGTCTTGCGTAGAAACTATAGGATAATACGCTTGAAGTGCATCCCTAGGACATTCAATAAGTTTTATGTTTTCTTTCATTTGGGATTGATTAACAGCACAGCAATAACTATCAAAACAGCGGATTGAATTTTATTCCATACGGATTGTTTTCCGAAATTTTGAACCCTTTGTCCGAGACTACCTACGAAGATAGCACTTGATGTGAACACGAGTAAGGCTTGGATAAAAAAAATCCCTCCTAAAATTAGAAATTGTTGATTGTACGTCAATACTTCTGAAAAAAGAAATCCTGGAAAAAAACTAATGAAAAAAAGGCTCACCTTGGGGTTTGTCAAATTCATTATAAAACCTGTAAAAAAAAGACGGTTTGAGCCTTGTCTTTCTGATTTTGAGTTTAGATTCTGGACGGGGCTTTTCCACAGTTGGAAGGCTATAAAAAGTAGATAGGAAGCTCCGAGCAACTCGATCGTACGAACGGTTTCTGGAAACTGTTCCAAAAAAGTTCCCAAACCCAAAACAACTAAAGCCGTATGGACAATTAAACCCGAACAGAGTCCTAAACTTACAAGAAATCCTCTTTTCCAACCTTGAGCTAAACTGGTACTTATTACAAACAAGATATCAGGTCCTGGAAATAGGGTTAGTGCCATAGAAGAAATCAAAAAAAGTAGCAATGTATTTTGCTCCATTGGCCTCAAATTTATTAATATATTTGCACTCGAATATAATGTTTTTGATGATGATAGAACGACTTGAAGAAGAACTCTTACCCTTGAGAGTTCAATTACAAAACCATCCTGTTTACAAATCCATTGACACCCTTGAAGATATACAGTGCTTCATGGAAGCACACGTCTTTGCCGTGTGGGATTTTATGTCCTTACTCAAACAACTTCAAAATCTTTTGAGTTGCAATACAGTGCCTTGGCGTCCATCGGGCTATCCCAAGGCTTCACGACTGATCAATGAAATTGTATGGGGAGAAGAGTCCGACATCAATCGTAATGGGGTTCCAATGAGCCACTTTGAAATGTATATCGAAGCCATGCATTCTCTCAATGCAGATACGGATCAAATAGATCGTCTGATTACTAAATTAAGTTCAGGATCCACTATATTCGAAATTTTGGAGCATGCACCCTATCCCGCTCACATCAAAAACTTTTTACAATTTACATTTGAGGTAGTAAATTCAGAAAAACCGCATATTATTGCTGCCGTTTTCACCTTTGGAAGAGAAGATTTGATTCCTGATATGTTTGTTGAAATTATCAAAAACTTGAATACCCCCGATGGTATAGATCTCTCAGATCTCACTTACTATTTTGAACGTCACATTGAAGTAGATTCTGGGGAACACGGACCTATGGCTTTGGAAATGATAAAACAACTTTGCGGTGAGGATCCTGACTATTGGGAAGAAGCACTGCATTATTCCAAACAAGCACTCAGATTGCGTATCGAATTGTGGGATGGTATCTTGGCGTCCTTAGAAAATATAACTTCTATTGTATCTCTTAAATAGTTTGGAATTAATATATTTATTAAAATTTATTTTATGAAAAACTTTACTCCTCTATTTTTCTTAGTTGTCACTCTTGGATTTTCACAAATGAAATCAGGAGCCACTGAATACGCAGTAACCATTACTTCAAAAGAATTAAAAGAAAATCTTTATGTGTATGCTTCTGACTATTTTCAAGGAAGAGAAACCGGCAAAATTGGGCAAAAAAGAGCTATTGATTTTTTACAAAACTTTTACAGAACTGCCGACATTCCTGAAGCAAATGGAACACAAGATTATTTGCAAAGCATGGAACTTACCATAAAAGGTAATACGGTGCAATCTGAAAATGTGGTTGCCATAATAGAAGGTAGTGAATATCCAGACCAGTACATCGTGATTTCTTCCCATTTAGATCATGTTGGAGTTAATGCCAAAGGAGAAATTCATAATGGAGCGGATGATGATGGTTCTGGAACAGTAGCTTTACTGGAAATTGCAGAAGCATTCAAAAAGGCCGCTGATGAAGGAAATGGCCCTAAAAGAAGTATTGTTTTTCTTCATGTTACAGGGGAAGAAAAAGGTCTTTTGGGATCTAGATACTATACTGAAAATCCTCTTTATCCTCTTGCAGATACCATGGTAAACCTGAATGTAGATATGATTGGAAGAAAAAATCCCAAAAGAGATACTGACGATCCCAATTACATCTATCTAATAGGATCCGATAGATTAAGCCAAGACCTTCACGATATTTCTGAGGCAACTAACAAAAAATTCACTCAACTCGAGTTGGATTATACCTACAATGATGAGAAGGATCCAAACCGTTTCTACTATCGAAGCGACCATTACAATTTTGCCAAGCAAAATATCCCTGTAATTTTTTATTTTAGTGGAACACACGAGGACTATCACAGACCTGGAGATACACCTGATAAAATCCTTTACCCTACCCTAGAAAAAAGAACAAAACTGATTTTTTATACGGCATGGGAATTGGCAAATCGAAAAGAAAAAATTCAATTAAAATAAGTCATTCTCTACTGCTCACATGGTTACAAACTTAATGTTTGATTTTAACTGCTGGGGTTACTCTTGATCAGGAGTGAAAAAATACTACATCATTAGTGTGTTATACGCATAATCCTTTTGGTAGCTAATTCATCCGATGTATCTTTATCGCGAATTGCTATGTTTATAGATCTGCCAATACTTAATGATCCAAGAAAGAGAAAAACTAACTCTTCTTTAGTTTTAGTTTTTATTTTTTTTTGTACACTAACTTTTAGTCAAGAGAAAGTAACTCTAAGTGGCTACATTTCTGATTTTGAAAATGATGAAAGTTTAATAGGGGTCAGTGTAATCATACCTAAATTAAAGATTGGAACCATTACCAATGAATACGGTTTTTTTTCCTTGACCCTACCCCGGGGAAATTATACCTTTCAAATCAGTTATTTGGGATTTGAAACCTTAGTACGCGAAATGACTCTCAATAAAGATGTGACTGAAAACTTCACTCTAAATCCACAAACAGAACAATTAGAAGAAGTTATTGTTGAGGAAAATATCGAATTACTCAATGTGAGCAATCCTCAAATGAGTGTCAATACCCTATCGATCAGTACGATCAAAAAAATTCCTGCTGTACTCGGAGAGGTAGATGTGATCAAGTCCATCACATTGCTTCCTGGGGTAACCACAGCAGGAGAAGGAGCATCAGGTTTCAATGTCCGTGGCGGGGCGGCAGATCAAAACTTGATTCTTTTGGATGAAGCTATAATTTTCAATTCCTCCCATCTTTTTGGTTTCTTTTCTGTTTTCAATCCCGATGCAATTAAAGACATTCGCCTTTACAAAGGAGGAATCCCTGCTTCTTATGGTGGCCGCGCTTCTTCCGTATTAAATATTTATCAAAAAGAAGGGAATCGCAAAAAATTTGAAAGTCAGGGAGGAATTGGCTTGATTTCTAGTAGACTATTGGTGGAGGGGCCACTAAAGAAAGAGAAAAGTGCTTTTTTAATTGGAGGTCGCAGTAGCTACGCACATTTATTTTTGCCCCTTATCGAGTCTGTAGATAACAACAAAGCCTATTTTTATGATCTCAACACGAAATTGAGTTATACATTAAACAAAAGAAATACGATATACTTATCAGGATATTTTGGTAGAGATGTATTTGATATTGACAATCTATTTGACCTTGCCTACGGCAACTCAGTAGCAAATTTTAGATGGAATCATTTATTTTCAAATAAGCTTTTTTCCAATCTTTCACTTATCTATTCAGATTATGACTATACCTTAGATTTTGGTTTGGCAGAATTTGACTGGAATCTTGGGATTACCAATTTCAATTTTAAATACGATTTCAAACATTATCTAAACAACAAAGTGAAATTGGAATATGGACTCAATGGAATTTACTACAAATTTGATCCGGGTTTTATTCAACCCACTGCTACGAGCTCTTCTATTCAATCAAGAAAACTAGAAGATAAATTTGCCTTTGAAAATGCTATTTATGGCGGATTGAGTTTTCAGCTTTCTTCCAAAGTAAACCTCCAAGCTGGAATTCGTCTCAGTAGTTTTTTACGTCTAGGTCAAAAATTAAATACCTACTCAGACAACAACCCCATAACGTATATTGAATCTTCTCAGATTTATGAAGAAGCCCTACCCATTGGAAGTATAGACTATTCAAGAGGAGAAATAATTAAAGCTTTTACCTATCCAGAACCTCGATTTTCAATGTCCTATCAGTTGAATTCAGATAAATCTGTTAAATTAAGTTACAACAGAATGGCACAATACCTGCATTTGATTTCAAATACGAATTCACCAACCCCTATTGATGTATGGACACCCAGTGGAAAATTTATTGATCCCCAACTACTTGATCAAATAGCCGTAGGCTATTTTAAAATTTTAGAAGATAATCGCTATAATTTAGAAATTGAAGCCTTTTATAAAACCATTCAAAATCGATTGGATTATATCGATGGTGCAGAACTAATTGCCAACGATGCTATAGAGCAAATACTTCTGAAAGGACATGCACGAGCAGGAGGTATGGAGGTTTTATTTCGCAAGAATGAAGGGAAACTAACGGGGTGGATTGCCTATACTCTGTCACGTTCTGAACAACAAACCCCAGGGAGGACTTCTTCAGAGGTAGGAATCAATAACGGCAACTGGTATTTTACGCCTTATGACAAAACTCATGACCTTTCAATTACCACCAATTATGGGCTCAATAAACGTTGGGACTTAAGTGCAAACTTTATCTATCAAACTGGCCAACCTATAACCTATCCGAATGCTCAATATCAATTTTCAGGTTTTTCCATCCCCAATTTCGAAGCCAGAAATAGCAGTAGGCTTCCCTCCTATCACCGTCTTGATATTTCTGCAGAATACACCCCTAAAGAACGTTCAGGTAGATGGATCTTTGGGATATACAATCTCTATAATCGGAAAAACGCTGCTTCTATTCGATTTCAAGAAAATCTGAAAACAGGAGAAAATGAAGCACTGCGCTTAACCATTTTTGGAATCATCCCCTCAGTGACTTATAACTTTAAATTTTAGCCATGAAAAAAATTACCTTTCTCTTTATTGGCTTATTTTTAATCATCAATTGTGAAGATCCGATTGCCATTGACCTCAATGAGGCGGAACCTATTCTGGTTGTAGAGGCCTATATCAATTGGATTAAAGAAATTGGTTCCTCAGAACAAGAAGTGATTTTATCGCTATCAAGTCCCTTTTTTGGCACTTCCTATAAAGCTGCTAATGGAGCCAAAGTATACATAGAAAGCGAAGCAGGGCAAATTTATTCTTTTATTGAAGAGAAAGATTCTGGGCGTTATTTAAGCAGAGATACTCTTCCTTATGTGCTGAACAGAACCTATACTTTAAATATTGAATATAACGGAGAACGCTATTCAGCCACTGAAACCCTTAAAGCAGTCAGTTCGTTAACTCGTATCGATCAAGAAAAGGTAAACTTATTTGGTCAAGAAGCTGTTCAATTGGAAGCTCATGCATTAGATCCCGTAAACGAACGTAATTTTAGCTATTTTGAATTTACAAGTGACTCTCTGGAAGTTCCCGAATATAATGTATATCGAGATGACTTTAGTAATGGAGGAGAATACTATGGCTTTCTCTTGGATAGGGATTTAGAGCAAGGAGATCTGGTACGTATCCGACAGTATGGATTGTCTAATTTTGCCTATAATTATTGGTATTTATTGATCTTACAGAATACCCAACAAGGAGGGCCATTTCAAACTACACCCGTAAACCTATTGGGCAATCTGATTCATGAAACCGATCCTACACGTAACCCGTTTGGATATTTCCGACTTTCTGAAGTATCAGAAATCAACTATCAAATTAAATAATCCGGAAGACACAAGGGAAATTACTAGTCTCACAAACCTTAAACTGTAAAAAGCAAAAAAACCGTCTTTTTACAGACGGTTTTAAAAAAAACAAATTGGTCTATGATTGCAGCTCAAAACAGTAGTTTTAAACTTGCAAATTGAAAGTAATATTTTTTTTTAGATTATTAAAATTTTAAAATGAAAATTAGATATAAATATGACTTTTCTTAAAAAAGTTAAAATTATTTATGATTTTGTTAAAGCATTGAAGATTTACTTTTTGATTTAGCAAACTTACAAAGTATTAAAAATTAATTATTTTTTAAATTTTATTCAATACTCAAGCTTGGTCTCCAAGAGATTGGTAAATTTTTTATTTACCTTTTTGATAAAATAGCAATTGACTTTACTTACCTATGAAAACCTCAATTATATAAGAAAACGTTAATCAAAAAACCTGTCTATATCTTATCAGAGATCAGTTAAGTACAAAAGAAGCTTTTCTTTTTGTATTTGAGTCAGTTCCGATAAAAACTGTAAAGTCTCCTTTTTCAGCCTCCCAAACACCTAAGGCATTATAAAAAGATAAGAGTTGCCTGTTGATTTTAAATTCAATTTTTTTACTTTCTCCTGGTTTCAATTCAACAAGTTCAAAACCTTTAAGTTCACGAGTGGGCCTTACTGCAGAAGCATAGTGATCTTTGAGATAAAGTTGTACTACTTCTTTACCTGTTTTATTTCCTGTATTCTTAACTATTACAGACGCTATGATATCCTCTCCATCATTCATAATATCGTTACTTAACTGAATATCAGAATAAGAAAAGGTAGTATAACTAAGTCCAAATCCGAAAGGATAAAGAGGACTATTTTTCTCGTCTCCGTAGTGTGACCAAAAAACACTTCCGTTATCCCCTCCATTGGCTCCTGGACGACCTGTGCTTTTCTGATTATAATATATTGGAAGTTGACCCTCGCTTCTTGGAAAACTCATCGGTAATTTACCGCTAGGATTATAATCCCCGTAGAGCACTTGAGCAATTGCATGTCCTGATTGAGATCCCAAGTGCCAAGATTCAAGGATTGCTGGAATATGCTCATCAGCCCAATTTAAAATTAAAGGACGACCGTTCATTAAAACTAAAACGATATTTTTATTTACTTCATACACAGCTTCAAGAAGATCTTGTTGGAGACCAGGCAAGTCTATATGAGCACGACTTCTTCCTTCGCCAGATTGAAATCCATATTCACCCAAAACCATTATCACTATATCTGAATTTTCTGCTGCACGTACTGCTGCTTCAATACCAGAATAATCATCTTCATTTATATCTACTTCCTCATGAAATCCGGCAGGAATTTTATTTATCAAGCGAACACCTTGTTCATAGATCAATTCATTACCCTTGTAGTTTTTCATACCTTCTAGTAATGAAATAGCAGATTCATTTTCAGCAGCAATACGCCAATTACCTAGAGGACTATTTTTATCGGCTGCTAAAGGACCTATCAATGCAATTTTTTGGTCTTTTTTCTTAAGGGGTAATAATTTGTCATGATTTTTAAGCAGCACTATAGACTTTTTGGCCATATCTAAAGCCCCTTCAACTATTTCCTTAGAACCCGTTACAAGCTGTTCTCTGGTTTCATTACAATAACGATAGGGGTCTTCAAAAAGTCCCAATTCAAACTTTACTCGAAGAATCCTTCTAACGGCATCATTAATTTCAGAGACCTTTACTTTTCCTTCCTCTAGAAGTGATTTTAAATGCTCAATATAAATCAAGGATTCCATGTCCATATCCGATCCCCCTTTAAGTGCTAATTCACCTGCATGTTTTCTGTCTTTCGCATAACCATGGTCTATCATTTCACGAATAGACCCCCAATCAGAGACTACGAAACCATTAAAATTCCAATCTTTTTTTAGTATGTCTCTTTGCAAATAACTATCTGCTGTAGAGGGAATTCCATTTAAGTCATTAAAAGAATTCATAAATGTACGAACCCCAGCATCAGCTGCTGCCTTAAATGGCGGAAGCACCATATTGTGTAAGGTATTCAAACCTATATCTACAGTATTATAGTCTCTACCAGCTTCCGCAAATCCATAACCAGCAAAATGTTTTGCACAAGCTGCGATAGTCCCGGGTAATGAAAGATCCTCACCCTGAAACCCCTTTACTCTTGCAATGGCTATTTGGCTACCTAAAAATGGATCTTCACCAGCTCCTTCCATCACACGTCCCCACCTAGCGTCTCGTGTGATGTCCACCATAGGGGCAAATGTCCAATTAATTCCCGCTGCAGCAGCTTCCTTTGCGGCTAATTCCGCTGATCGCTTGATGGACTCTAAATCCCAGCTTGCCGATTCAGCAAGAGGAATGGGAGACACTGTTTTGTATCCATGAATAAGGTCAAAGCCAATAATTAAAGGGATGCCCAAACGGGTTTGCTCTACTGCAATTTTTTGAACCTCACGAACTTCTTCCACCCCACGCACATTGAGCATAGAACCTACAAGACCCGAAGCTAAATTTTGGAATTTTTCTGCAGCATCACCCTCCTTGGGAGTTGGACCTGTTACATTCCAAAAGCCGTTATATTGATTCATTTGACCAATTTTTTCCTCTATAGTCATCTGATCGATTAGGGCATTTACTTTGCTTTCAATGGCTGGGTCTAATTGCTGTGCAAAAAGATTATTTAGATGTACAAAAAAAACGAATAAAAATAGTTTTTTCATTATTTACCAAGGGATTTAATTGATTTTAAACTTACAAAAAACAACTGAAAATAGAACCACAAACAATCACCTTAAATACAGAATTAATTCAAAGAGATTCTTCAAAAACTAATCTTGATTAAAATAAATCACAATCAGCGCAGTTCAAATCTATGTCAATATATTATATGGAAACCTGATACAGCTGGAACCTTTTACTATCAGTCAAGAAATAATAGTAATCAAGGTGGACAAATTATAATTTCTGAATAAGAGAGGTTCAAATTAAACCCCATCACACTACAAACTTTCCCCAAACAACTCCCCCTAAAACCACTACAAGGAATCTCATGGTTAAGGCAATAATATCAATGGATTAGAAGGGATTTGGATTGTATCCATTGGTGTAAAAGAAAAACCCTCCGCTTGGGAGGGTTAATAAAACATAACTTTATTAAATTATAGTTGTGTTGTAAGTTCTGGAACAAGAGTCATTCTCTCTTTTTGTCGACCCCACATTTCTATAGCTTCATTATAAATCTCTAGGTCCTTATCATAAGAGCCATTGTACATTTCATTGTACAGTTCTTTCAAAGATTTATCAGTATCTGGAAATTTACCTTGATTTGTAAAATCATCAAAAGCATCAACAAATATTATTTCATTTTCATTTCCCCCTGAAGCAATTTTAAAAACTCCTTGAACACCAGTATAATTATGCTCTTTATAAACTTGTGCAATTCTATTTGCAAATCTCCAAAAGTCCCAAGTTTTACCTGGTTTTATAATTCTAATTGATTTAAGAATATGTTTTTTTGGAGCAGACTCTTTATCCCAATTATGACTTAAATTTTTAATTCTCCACCAGACTTTTCTTCCCTCATAATTTTCAACATACTGAGATACATTTTTCATCCAATATTGGGTTCCAGCATTCGAACTCATATTACTATTGAACCAACCTATATCTTTATATCCTTGTATTCTTTCGTATTTCCCTTGATCTGGTCCATCCATGATTTTATAAGTTGAAATTGCCGTCTCAGCAGAATTGTTATATTTCTTTGTTTTTTGAGCAGCGGCTTTTTCAAAATCACCAGACATTCCCCTTTTGACTTCAACTTTCCCACTGATCCAGTATTCCCAATTAGGATTAGACTGAGCACTTAAAGTGAAAGTAAAAGAAAGTACTAGAATTGTAAATAGTTTTCTCATTTTAATTGATTTATGGTTAATAATACCTCTAAGATATAAAGAATGGGATTTATTTCAAAACACACTACAAACTTCCCCCTAAAACCACTACACAGGAATCCTAACTTAAGGCAATGATATCAATGGATTAGAAGGGATTTGGATTGTGTCCATTGGTGTAAAAGAAACACCCTCCACTTGGGAGGGTAATTCAAATTTAAATAGAATTTTATTACATAGCTCTTATTACAGGAGCTCCAAGTATTCCTGAAACACAATATTCAGTTGTTAAAGCAACCAACTCAGAAAACATTTTCTCTCTTTGCTGTCCTAATTCCATATGTGCCCCAGCTCCTTCTGGTCCATTATAAATTTCCGTTATACCATAGAGTGTATTGCCAGTTTCACCGCTTGATGGATCTAATGGGTTATTCAACTCTGGTGATTTTAATACAGCGTAGCATAGAATTACTGGCTCTATTGACCCTTCAATATGATGTGTTTCCCTCATAAATTTTTCATGAGTTTCAAGAAAAGATTCCATCCTTGATACTGCCTCATTCGGAATTGAAAAAGCAACATGGAAACCAAAACATCCTGTTTTAATTTTCATATTAATTGATTTATGGTTAATAATACCTCTAAGATATAGAGAATGGGTTACATATCAAAACTGACATCCATGTTTCAATAGAAAAACCATTTTCCAAAACCCATGCCCCTGTGTTTAAATTAATGCTGGATAGAAACTTTTAGCTTTTAAATACAATGTCATAGTCCACATCTTTTCCTATATGCTTGGTTACATACTTACACACTGCTTCACTATCATAGATTGGTTGATAGTCTCCCACTGATACATTGCCCATTCCATACTTCACCTCTTGGTAAGTCATGTCTGTATTAGTGCCAATAAGCATATGAACGTGTAGGTTGTTGTAATCTCCCTTGTCTCTCTCTGATACAAAGAATGCCTGTTCTACCTTGTTAGAGCGCTGTAGAAGCTTTGTAAGCCAGTTTCTTGCCGTCATGGTGTGAATCCTGTAAGGAGTTCTACAAGTTGCGAAGTAGTTCCATTGAAATTGCTGGATGAAGTCTGCGTAATCTTTTGATAAATTCATTCTCTTAAGTTTATGCAATAGCATAGATTAAGGTGATCCATGCCCTTGCTGGTTAAAAATGTGGTTTATTGGATTGGATTTGAATACTCAAATTTACTCCTTTTCAAGAAGCACTTTTTAGCATTTTAGAGAATTTGAATGAATTTGAGGGGCAGATTTGTGGGCAGATTTTTACTAAAAAAGGGACTGCATTTCTGCAATCCCTTTTACAAAGCGGGTGGAAGATCGGTCTCGAACCGACGACCTCCTGAACCACAATCAGGCGCTCTAACCAACTGAGCTACAACCACCGTTTAAAAGTGCAAATTTAATTTTTTTTGAATAGCAAACAAGATTTTTTAGATTCTATTACTTTCTATTCCATTGGAAATTTCATTCCTATTTGCTCCCGCACCTGATCCATGAGATTGATTAGATCCAAGCTGTTTTGCAAAGACCATTTGGAAGACTCAAGTTTGCCTTCTCTCAGACACTGATTCACTTCTAGGATTTCGTAAGAATAGCCTTTGCCCAGAAATTCAAATTCTTCAGAGAATCCCTTTCCTTCTTTTACCAAATTGATCTTGCCTGTTTCATGCCAACGAGAATCCAAATAAATTTCTCCTGCTTCTCCGCAAATGGTGGCTCTCATGTCTTCGTGATGTGAAAAACTGGAGTACAATAAGGCTTGCACTTTGTCATAGGTCAAAATTAAAGCAGTTTGTACATCTACACCCGTAGCAAATTTAATCGCTGAAGCTTGTAAAGAATTTGGCATTCCAAGTAATTGATAAGCCAAGAATAATGGGTATATACCGATATCAAGTAAACTTCCTCCCCCCTTATATGGATTGAAGAGACGAGAATCTACTCCATATTCCAATCCATTAAAACTAAAAGTTGCGTTGAGGTAGCGCATAGTACCTATTTCACCCTGAACTATCCATTGTTCAAGTTGTTCAAAAGTTGGATTAAAACGTGTCCAAAGTCCTTCCATTAAAAAGGTATTATGTGTCTTTGCACAACGGATCAACTCCACTACTTGATTATGATTGATAGCAAGTGGTTTTTCACATAGCACCGCTTTTTTATTTTGCATTGCAGCAAGGGCATGTGCAAAATGATCTTGGTTTAATGAAGCGATATAAATAATCTCTACTTTGGGGTCGGTGAAAAGATCCTCATAGTTGCTGTAAAATCGATCTGCCCCATATTGGTCTGCAAAATCTGCGGCACGAGAAGCACTAGAGGAAGCTACTGCTTCCAACTCACAGTCAGCTACTAGCTGCAAGTCGTTTACAAATTTATGTGCAATTTTTCCTAAACCCAAAATGCCCCACTTGATTACGCGTGACATAACTAACGGATTAAAGCATCTAAATTTCCTACGGAAAGAGGCTGTCTGGAAGTAAACCCTTCCCCAGCTTCAGCTCCTATCAATCGTCCAAAATTTTGAGCTCTATACTGAACACTGTCAAGAAAATTTTTACTGCTAATAGGGGTATTCGATTCCTGAGAACTTGGATCAAAAAATTGGCTTGAATAGGCTCTAACCGACTCCATTTTCTTTTCGAGGTATCCAGTGATGTTCAATATAATATCCGGTTGAATTTCATTCCATTGGATATATTCCAAAATCAGATTTGGACGCCAAGCTTCTTGTAATTTTCCATCTTCGTCCCACGTTTCGATCTTGGACAAACCACTCAGAAAACTAGAATCGTTTACCAAACGATTCCCCTTTCCATGGTCAATATGTCGGTCGGCTATGGCATTGCATAATACGATTTTTGGCCGGTAGTGTCTGATTTTTGATATGATGAGACGCTGGTGTACTTCATCATTGACAAAAAATCCGTCTTTAAATTCAAGATTTTCACGCTGATGAACCCCTAAAATTGTAGCAGCAGCAGCGGCTTCTTTCTTTCTTAACTCAACCGATCCTCGGGTACCTAATTCTCCTTGGGTTAAATCTATAATCGCTACAGATTTCCCTTGAGCTACAGATAGCGCTATAGTTCCAGCACAACCTAATTCCACATCATCGGGATGGGCACCAAATGCAAGTAGATCAACTTTCATTAGCTTTGTTGGTTTACAGATTGTAATAGATCAGCTTTCAAATCTTCTATAGCTTCAATTCCCGTTGAAAAACGAATCGTTTGAGAATTGATTCCTTGTGCAATTCGTTCCTCTTCGGTCAACAACGCATGAGAAGTCAATCGAGGACTCAATGCAGTACTTTCAATTCCTGCTAAACTCATAGTTGGTTTGATCAATTTTAACCCCAAAAGGAATTGTTTACAATCCAAGTTAGGAGCCAAATCAAAAGTTAACATTCCCCCAAAACCCTTCATTTGTTTTTTGGCAATTTCGTGATCTGGATGTTGTGGCAGTCCTGGGTAATAAACCTTCGCTACCCAATCTTGACTATTTAAGAATTCAGCGAGTAACTGTGCATTCTGGTTTTGTGCTTGTACTCTTAGGAAAAGTGTTTTTATACTCCGCTCTAACAGCCAGACTGTATAATCGCTTAAACTTCCACCAAAATTCTTGGCGGAGTCAAAAACGCGATCGATTGTGGCTTGGGAACCCAAAACCGCTCCGGCACATATATCACTGTGACCTCCCAAATACTTCGTTGCGCTGTGTAAAACAACATCAATACCAAAAGCTATAGGGTTTTGATTTACCGGACTTGCAAACGTATTATCAATCATAGTCCATATACCTGCTTTTTTAGCTAGCATACTAATAGACTCCAAATCAATAATCTTTAGGGTGGGGTTACTGGGTGTCTCAATATAGATTCCCTGTGTATTATCTCGAATTTCATTTTCAAAATCAGAGGCTTTTATTCCTGATGTAAAACTGTATTGGATTCCGTATTTAGGAAACTCGTGTTTGATAAAATTTCGAGTACCCCCATAGAGATCATCTTGAAATACAACATGATCCCCAGATTTCAAATGAGACAATAAAGCCGTACTAATAGCCGCCATACCCGAACCAAAAATCATCCCTGCTTCTGCTCCTTCTAAAGCAGCAATTTTTTGGGCCAAGCCACGTTGGTTGGGGGTGTTGAAATATCTTGGGTATTGGTTGATCTCAACATCATTGAACGCATATGAGGAAGACATATAGAGGGGTGAAATTGATCCTCCATATTGCTCGTCTTTGAGCTGCCCAGCATGAACACATAAGGTTTTAAAATCTGCGCTTTCCTTCATTTTAGTTTTCGATCCATGAGATTACGGTTGGATCATCGGGTAGAGTTCTAGGAGAAATTACTTTTGCCAAACGTCCATCCGGATTGATTAAATACTTCTGAAAATTCCAAGAAACACTCGAACTGATTACACCGTTTTTAGATTCGCTGGTTAAAAATTGATATATAGGATGCATTTTATTTCCTTTCACCGAAATTTTACTCATCATGGGAAAAGTCACTCCATAGTTTTTTTCACAAAAAACAGCTATTTCTTCATCGGTACCAGGTTCCTGAAATAAAAAGTTATTTGCTGGGAAACCAATAATTACAAAATCTTTGTCTCCGTATTTTTCGTACAATGCTTGTAGTTGCTTGTATTGAGGGGTTAAGCCACATTTTGAGGCTGTATTGACAATCATGATTTTTTTACCTTGTAGGGAGCTAAAATCAAATTCTTCTCCTTCTAAACTAGTCACTTTAAATTGATAAATTGTATGGTCATTGTTTTTTTGATCTTGAGCATTGAGTGTTGAAATCATTAGTGTGATAAGTATAAAGTTTATTAGTTTCATCTCGCATTTTTATTTGTCTAAAGGTCGCTGATTTCTTGCAAAGAAAAAAATCTAAAAATATCAGACAACTTCGGCACTTAAGCCTTCTTCTAAAAGTGCAGTACATTTGGGTATTAATTCTTCCAAAGCTCCTGTTTTTACACTACATTTTCCTGAGTAATGAACGATATAGGCACATTGTTCAGCTTGCAAATAGGAATGCTCACAAATCTTCACAAGACACTCAATAACGTGATCAAAAGTATTGACGTCATCATTGTAAAGAATGATTTCATGTTCTTTTTTTTCAAGTGTATCTACTTGCTCTATTTCAAGAGGAGTAATTTTTGGAGATTCTTCACTCATTAGTACATCGTAGCGCACACCAAGATTCTTTTTGTTTACTTTCTTCGATTTGAAGACCAAATCGTCTGCAGCTTTCCTCTAAAATAGGGATATCTTCTTTATAAAATCCTGACAGAAGTAAATTTCCCTTCGGCAGCAATCCTTTTGCATAAGCAGGAAGCTGATCCACAAGAACATTTCGGTTGATATTGGCAAAAATAAGGTCAAAGAAAGGTTCTTCTCTATTAATTTTGTCGCCTAAACTTACGGCAATATTATTACAATAGTTAACATCAACGTTTTCTTTTGTGTTTTCAACACACCAAGGGTCATGATCGATAGCTTCAACTGTTTTTGCTCCCATTTTTGAAGCCAAAATTGCTAGTATTCCTGAGCCACATCCCATATCGAGAACCTTTTTGTCTTTAAAATCTAGCGACAATGCAAATTCCAACATCAAATGGGTCGTTTGATGATGGCCGGTTCCAAAACTCATTTTAGGATTGATAATCAATTCGTATTTACTGTCAAAAGAGGGATGAAAATCAGCTCGAATTACACACTCTGAGTTAATTTTTACTGGCTGAAATAACGCTTCCCATTTGGCATTCCAGTTTACAGGTTCAATGGAACGAAACGTATATTGAATTTCTACTTCTTTATTTTTCAACAATAGAATTGAGGAGAGAAAAGAATCAAAATGATCCGATTCAGGAACAAAAGCATTTAATCCAGAGTCAGACATTTCAAAGCTTTCGAAAGGAAGGTCTTGGAGCTGGGCAAGTAAAATTTCATCCCAAGGTGATTTGGGCGAAATAGTAAAATAATATCCGATGTAGGTTTGGGTCATTTAAAAAGCATTGACAATATCCATAAAATCATCTGCTTTTAAAGATGCCCCACCTATCAATCCTCCATCCACGTCTGCACCAGCAAAAATTTCTTGAGCATTGTTAGGTTTAACACTACCGCCGTAAAGAATTGAAACAGCATTGGCTATGGTAGAGTCATAATTTGCTGCAATTAGACTTCGGATATATGCGTGCATTTCTTGAGCCTGAGCAGGAGAGGCAGTCTCTCCTGTACCGATCGCCCATACAGGTTCATATGCCAGAATGATTTGTTTCCAAGCCGAAGCAGGGAGATCAAAAAGTGCCACTTTTAGTTGTCTTTCTACAACTTCAAAATGGGTGTTGGACCGGCGTTCGTCGAGTTCTTCACCAAAACAAAAAATCACTTCCATACCCGCGTCCAAAGCCGATTTTACTTTTTCTGCTAACAACGCATCGGTTTCATGAAAAAGGGAACGCCTTTCAGAATGCCCAAGAATTACCGTATGAATTCCGACACCTTTCAACATAGAAGCAGAAACTTCTCCAGTGTAAGCTCCAGAAACAGCAGCACTCATGTTTTGAGCTACCACAGAAATGGCTTCTCCTTTTAAAAGAGTAGTGCTTTGAGAAAGCTGAGTAAAAGCTGGGGCTACCATAACCCGTACGTCCTCAGGTTTTTTAAAAGATTTTAGTTGAGTTAGTAAAAACTCTGTTTCAGCAGAATCATTGTTCATTTTCCAATTTCCTGCTACAATTTTATTTCTCATGTCTTAGGTGGTTTTTATTCTTGGATCAAGATAACTATATAATAAATCGACCACAATATTAATGATTATAAAGAGAAAGGCAATAACAATAACTGAGCCCATTACTACGGGAATATCCAGTTGATTCAACGCCTCTACAATTTCTTTTCCAAGTCCCTTCCATCCAAAAATATATTCTACGAATATAGCACCTGCCAAAAGGGAGGCAAACCAACCTGAAACAGCAGTTATCACGGGATTGAGTGCATTTTTTAGAGCGTGATAAAAAATCACTTGATATTTAGATAATCCTTTGGAGTAAGCAGTTCTTATGTAGTCCTGAGAAAGTACCTCCAATAGATTGCTACGCATCAATTGTGTAATCACAGCCAGGGGACGAATTCCCAACACAAAAGAGGGCAAAATCAAATTTTTCCAGACGATCTGATAAGATTCTCCAAAATCATCCAATTCATAGAGGCTTCCCGTCATATTTAAATGGGTAACGGAATTTAATACATAACCGAAAAACCAAGAAAACAAAATCGCGCTAAAAAACGAGGGAACACTCATGCCTAGAGTACTCAATATGAGTAAAGTTTTGTCCAACCAGTGATCTTTAAATAAGGTAGCCAAAATTCCCAAAAACACACCAAGAATAATCGCTATGAGCATTGAGGAAAAAGCCAAAACTGCAGTATTTGGAAGCGTTTCTTTCAAAATTTCAGAAATGGGCTTCCCTCTTTTTTGATAAGAAGTACGAAAATATGGGTATTTAAGTAAGAGTAAATTTTCTGTTCCTTTATACAATACAACTCCTCCATAGGTTGCTGCATTATAATGCGCAAATGATTGAAGGTCAATTGGGTGAAAAGAAACAGGAGAAAGATCGTTTAAATAATAAAAATACTGTTGATATAGAGGTAGATCAAATCCAAATTTTGCTTTAACTACTTCTAATTGTGCACTGTCTTCATTTTGATCCAACATCATTTGGGCAGGATCCCCAGGAAGCACAGTAAAAAGAAAAAAAACCAAACTTGCAACTCCGAAAAGTGCTAGAAAACCTTGGATTATTTTACTCGTGATAAAGAGCATTAATCCTTTAGATGAATGAGTGCGAAAATGGCATAGTTAACCATGTCATGGTAATTGGCATCAATCCCTTCGCTTATCAAAGTTTTTCCTTGATTTTCTTCAATTTGTTTCACACGAAGAAGTTTTTGTAAAATCAAATCTGTAAGTGAACTGACACGCATGTCACGCCAAGCCTCACCGTAGTCATGGTTTTTATTGAGCATCAACTCATAAATAATTTGTATTTGCTCATCATACAGCACTAATGCTTCTTTTAAATCCAAATCAACTTGTTCAGAAACGCCCAACTTAATCTGAATCAACGCCATCACACTGTAGTTTACAATTCCAATAAACTCGGACACTTCTCCTTCGTCCACTTTCCTTTCGCTTTGGGTTTGTAAACTTCGAATACGCTGCGCTTTGATAAAGATTTGATCCGTAAGAGATGGAAGTCTGAGAATTCTCCATGCGGCTCCATAATCCGACATTTTTTTTTCAAATAAAGAGCGGCATTGGGAAACAATTTCCTGATACTCCTTTTGGGTAGCTTCCATTTCAATTAAATTTGCTATAAATTTCGAATATATTTTTAAATCATTCATTAAACCCAACCATAAGTTATCAAAAAGAATATCACATCTCAACCGATTCGTATTCGGGAACAACTGATTGATTTGAAACATCCAAAGATTATGGGTATTTTGAATCTTACTGAAGATTCATTTTACGATGGAGGAAAAAACAATTCACTGAATAAAGCATTGAAACACACTGAAAAAATGCTCTCTGAAGGGGCTTTTTTTATTGACATTGGTGTAGCCAGCAGTAAGCCAGGTAGCCCTTTGATTAAAGTTGATGAGGAAAAAAAACGTTTGCTACCCTATCTCAATGCGCTAATTCGAGAATTTCCAACTACTCATTTTTCGATTGACACCTACCACAGTGAAGTGGCACAAATTAGCTTGGATTTAGGGGTGAGTATGATTAATGATATTTCTGGGGGGCAATTGGATTCAAAAATGTTTGCTGTGGTAGGCGCTCATAAAGTACCCTACGTGATGATGCATATGAAAGGAACTCCTGAAACCATGCAGCAAAAAACAGAATATAAAGATGTTGTTCAGGAAATTACTTATTTTTTTAGCGAGCAGATTAAAAAAGCTCGAGCAGCTGGAATTCACGATATAGTTGTAGATCCAGGCTTTGGTTTTGGGAAAAGCAGTGCACAAAATTTTACCTTACTACAACATTTAAATCATTTCGAAAGTCTCAAATGTCCTATAATTGTTGGGGTTTCTAGAAAATCCATGATTTATAAAACCCTTGGATCTACTCCTGAAGAAGCACTAAATGGAACTACTGCACTCCACGCTTGGGCTTTGGAACGTGGAGCTCGTATTTTGAGGGTCCATGATGTTAAGCCTGCGAAAGAATGTATTGAGTTGTGGGAAACCCTCCAATAGTTTTTATAAATTTACCAAAAGCATCACTCTTTGAACATTACAGATTTTATTGACTTTTCCTTTGTTGATGTAATCGACATCTTGCTAGTAGCCTTCCTACTATTCTATCTTTATAAATTGGTACGTGGAACAGTCGCCATCAATATTTTTATTGGAATTGTTATCATCTATCTTATTTGGAAACTAACGGATGTGCTGAATATGGACGTCTTGAGTAATTTGTTAGGTAAATTTATCAGTGTTGGGTTTTTTGCCCTCATCGTAGTCTTCCAGCAGGAAATAAGAAAATTTCTGCTTTTAATTGGTTCTACCAATTTCACAAACCGTCGTAACGTGGTGCGTTACTTCAAATTTCTAAATCAAAGAAGTCAGAGCACAAAACTGAACCTCACGGTTTTAATTGACTCTTGTTTTGATATGTCTAAGAGTAAAACGGGTGCTATCATTGTGCTCCAGAGAAGTAATTCCTTGGATTTTACCTTAAATGAAAATAACCTTACTCAAATTAATTTGAATCCTCAAATATTGGAAACGATATTTTTTAAAAATAGCCCTTTACATGACGGTGCGATTTTAATAGAAAACAATACCATTGTAGCCACTCGTGTGATATTACCACTCAGTGATCGCGCTCAAGTCCCGTCACATTACGGTCTTAGACATCGAGCCGCACTAGGAATTTCAGAAAAAACAGATGCACTGGTCATCGTGATTTCAGAACAGACAGGAAAAGTGGTCTATGTCAAAAATGGAACTTTTATAGATATCGATACTCCCGAAGCCCTAAGGGAATTACTGATTCAAGATTTAGGAGAGTGATATCAGATGGGCAGGGTTTCAGCAAACTGAACTTCGTAAAGCTTTGCGTAATGTCCTTCTTCTATCTTTAGCAATTCTTCATGAGTACCCATCTCCACGATACGCCCTTGATCCATCACTACGATTCGATCTGCATTTTTTACCGTAGCCAAACGATGTGCAATCACTATAGAGGTTTTACCTTTCGTTAATTTATCGATAGCCCGTTGCATAATTTCTTCTGTATAACTATCTACAGAAGAGGTCGCCTCGTCTAAAATCAAAATTGTAGGATCTGACAGATAAGCTCTTAAAAAGGCGATCAATTGTCTTTGTCCTGAGGAAAGCATCACCCCCCTTTCTTTGACGTTGTAATCGTATCCTTCAGGTAACGATTCAATAAACTCATGAACTCCTATGGCTTTTGAAGCTTGGATCACCTGATCTCGAGTAATCTCAGGATTGAATAAGGTAATATTATTGTATAAACTATCGGCAAAGAGAAACACATCTTGCAGTACTACAGAGACATGTTTTCTGAGGGTTTTTAAATCATACGATCGGATGGAAGTATTATCTATCCTAATGTCTCCTGAGTCTAACTCATAAAATCGTGACAACAAATTGATGATGGTTGACTTTCCTGCGCCTGTCGCGCCCACTATAGCAATGGTTTCTCCGGATTTAATATCCAATGAAATGTCTTTTAATACAGGCTCTCCAGAAATATAGGAAAATTCTAAATTTTTAATCTGAATATCCCCTTGTAAAAGGGAGGGTCGAAAGGTTCCTTTGTCGTCAATATTACTTTCGGTTTCCAAAATTCCAAAAATCCGATCGGCAGCAACCATTCCCATTTGCAAGGAATTGAATTTATCCGCAATTTGCCTTAGAGGCCTGAAAAGCATTTGAGACATTTGAATAAAGAGGAAAATTGTTCCTAGAGAGACCTCTCCACCCGAAATCACATTCAATCCTCCATACCAAACGAGTAAACCAATGGTAACTGAAGAAGAAATTTCAGCAACTGGAAAGAAAATAGAATTGAACCAAACGGTTTTCAGCCATGCTTTCTTATGCTTTTCATTGATCGCTAAAAAGTTTTCATACTCAATCTTTTCCCTGTGAAATAGTTGCACTATTTTGATTCCACTAATTCGTTCTTGAACAAAAGAATTGAGGTTGGCGACCTGTAATCGCACTTCCTCGAAGGCTTTTTTCATGGACTTTTGAAAAAGTCGAGTGGCATAGAGGATTATTGGCAAAACGGAAAAAACGATAAGTGAAAGGCGCCAGTCCACATATAACATAACGGCGATGACTAAAATCATCTTTAACAGATCTGCAATGATCATAAACAACCCTTGAGAAAAAATACTTGCAATGGTTTCAATATCACTTACAGCTCTTGTTACCAAACGACCTACAGCGGTTTTGTCAAAATACGCCATCTTAAAGTGAATGATCTTATCAAATAATTTAATTCTCAGATCTTTAATTACCTTTTGTCCTAACCAATTGGCATAGAATACGAATAGAAACTGGAAAACCACTTCTAGGACTAGGGTTACAAACATTAAGCTCACAAAAAGCACCATCCCCTGATAATCTTTTGGGGTAATATATTTATCTACAGTGACTTTCAGCAAATAAGGTGTTAATGTAGAAAACAGGGAAAGTAAAATGGCAGCGATCATTACAAAATAATAAGTCGCTTTGAAGGGTTTAATAAAACCCATTAATTTTCCAAATAGGTCTAGATCAAAGATTTTACCACTCACTTTTGCCATACCTACAAAAAAACTGATTTTGGGTATTCAACTTTGGTAAGGAATAAACCTTGCGCAGGCACAGAGTATCCTGCTTCAGATCGGTTTTTATTCATTATAATATTATGCAAATCGTTCACACTTTTCTTTTTCAGTCCGATCTCAACTAGGGTACCCACAATGGCGCGCACCATATTTCTCAAGAATCGATTAGCTGTGATGGTAAAGGTATAACCCTTTTCTGAATTGGTCCACTCCGCATGACTAATCTTACATAAAAAGGTTTTTACATCTGTGTGGGACTTTGAAAAACATTCAAAATCTTCATAATCCAACAAGAGCTTTGCCCCTTCTTTCATCGCCTGAAGATCTAAAGGTGTCTTGATAAAATAATGGAATTCATTTCCAAAAGGTGTTTTTTCTTTGACGATATGGTATTTGTATGTTCTGTAAAGAGCATCAAAACGCGCGTGAGCCTCAGGCTGAACTTGTTTAAGGGAATGTATCGCAATATCTTGAGGTAAAAACTGATTGAGTTGATAAACTAAATTTTGAAGTGCCCTACTTTCCATCTCTGCATCAAAATGGGCAAACATTTGACGGGCATGAACCCCTGTGTCTGTTCGACCAGCTGCTACCAAAGAAATAGGTGTTTTTATTAAAGTTTCCAAGGCTGTTTCCATGACTTCTTGTACGGAGATTGCATTAGTTTGACGTTGCCAACCGTGGTATTGGGTACCTGCATAAGAAAATTCAAGAAAAAAACGCACATTTTGTCTTTAGTAAGCAAAGATAGTCTGAAATATTTTTTGTTACAATTTCTCAAATGCCTTTCAAGAGCTATGGGTGCTATTTTCATTCATTCTTGCTTTCAACTGCTGAAGCACCTCTTCAATTTCTTCCATATTTGAAGATCTAAAAACGTCTATTGACAGACCTTGTTTTTTAACTTGAATTAGTTTGTTTTTTCTTTCCTCATAACTTAAAAGTACCATCAATAAAAGTAAAAATGAGGAAATAACGTTATAGATATTATTGGATTCAAAAAAATATAAATAGAATGAAACTCCTATAAAAAAGAAATTGAATACAAGCCAAATCCACCAACCCCACCCCTTTTTTTTCAAATACACGCTATCCAACGCTTTGTAAAAAAGTTTTCTAGGCGTGTGGTCTTTTTCAAGTTGAAAAACCAAAAAATGTAAATAAAATACAATTTTACTATGTCCTCGAGAAGAACTTATGATGGTTTTCAGAGGAGTAATCATAGTTGAATTTTTTTTAAAATACATACATTTGGGATATTAAATATACATTTTTTGAGAAAAATCCTATTACTTTCAGATACCCACAGTCATTTTGATGATAAAATAGCTTTCTACGCAGCACAAGCGGACGAAATATGGCATGCGGGTGATGTGGGTACAACAAAAGTTTTGGATGCATTGAGCTCTTTAAAACCATTGCGTGCCGTATATGGGAATATCGATGGACATCAGGTAAGACTTCGGACAGAGGAATTTTTAAGCTTTACCTGCGAAGGAGTTAGGGTATTGATTACCCATATTGCAGGATATCCTGGCAGATACAATCCTACAGCTAAAAAAATGATTGAAAAACATCAACCCAAACTATTTATCTGTGGACATTCCCATATTCTTAAAGTGATGCATGACAAAAATCTAGGGCATCTTCATATGAATCCAGGTGCAGTAGGCATCTCTGGCTTTCACAAGTTTAGAACCCTACTCCGCTTTGAAATAGAAGAAGGCGAAATAAAAAATTTAGAAGCTATCGAACTTGGGCAACGAGGAACCCTAGCGAATACGGTCCACCGAACGGACTAGAGCTTCATCTTTTAAAATGGCTCGTCGTGCTAAAAAAAGGAGACAAATACTCACCAAAGAAATTACTACAGCAAAATAGCTTAACTCAAAACGAGTCTCTTCCATGAGGTAATAGACATAATAGGCTACAATAATCAGTTGGATTGCGATTAATAATACACTCAAAATTACTTGAATAGTGCGTTTCTTAAAAAGTACTATCGTAAGCAATGTAAGTATAGGGCTCAACAAAAAAACTTTGTAATCAAACATCGATGAAGCCTGTTCCCACTGATGGGAATAATACAATAAAACCGTTGTCATAAGAAATACAATAAGTAAATACAGGGTCTGAATACGTTGAATCATGCTTGCTTTTTCTACAAAATTAAGTTTTTTTTAAAAGCTTGTATTTTAAATAAAATTTGTAATATTGCCACTCTACAATACTTCAATACTTTACATAAACAAACCAAAAAATGTAAAGTACAAAATCATAAAAACTTCATGTACGAAATAGCTACTCTTAAAACAAAGAAACTTCCCGAATTACAAGAAATTGCCAAAAAAATTGGCGTCAAACGAATTGCAGGACTTAAAAAGTTGGATTTGATATATCAAATCGTAGACTTTATCGCTTCTAAACCTGATGAAGACGTCCCAGAAACAAAGAAAACAGACAACATAGTAAAAGAGAATCCTAAATCTGCCCCAGAAAAAAAGTTTACTCTTAAAGTACTTCCTGTTCAAAAAACTAAACCCAAAGTTAAAAACGAAAACCAAGGGGAACCAAAACATAAAAAAGAACAACAAGGGAATAACAACCCGCATAAAAAAAATGTAAACCCCAACCAAAAAAACAAACACAATAACGGAAAAAATGGTGATCAGCATAACCGAGACAATAAAAGCCGCTACCGCCAACCTGATTTTGAGTTTGACGGGATTGTACAAACAGAAGGCGTTTTAGAAATGATGTCTGAGGGGTATGGGTTTTTGCGTTCTTCGGACTACAACTACCTTTCTTCCCCAGACGATGTTTATGTGTCTCAATCTCAAATTCGTTTATTTGGACTCAAAACCGGGGATACTGTCTTAGGATCGGTTCGTCCTCCTAAAGAAGGAGAAAAATATTTTCCACTTATTAAAGTAGATAAAATCAATGGACTAGATCCCAAAGTAGTTCGTGATCGGGTCTCTTTTGAACACCTCACTCCCCTTTTTCCTCAAGAAAAGTTTAACCTTGCTGAAAAGCAAAGCACCATTTCTTCAAGAATTATGGACTTGTTCTGTCCAATTGGAAAAGGACAACGAGGGATGATCGTTTCCCAGCCCAAAACTGGAAAAACTATGTTACTTAAAGACATTGCCAATGCCATTGCAGCTAATCATCCTGAAGTGTATCAGTTGATTCTACTCATCGATGAACGACCCGAAGAGGTGACCGACATGCAGCGGAATGTAGATGGAGAGGTCGTGGCTTCCACTTTTGATGAACCAGCAGAGCGACATGTAAAAGTGGCGAACATTGTTCTAGAGAAAGCCAAACGATTGGTAGAATGCGGACACGATGTTGTGATTTTATTAGACTCCATTACCCGTTTAGCTCGAGCGTACAATACTGTACAACCCGCATCCGGTAAGATTTTAAGTGGTGGGGTTGATGCCAATGCATTACACAAACCCAAACGTTTCTTTGGTGCTGCTAGGAATATTGAAAACGGCGGCTCCTTATCCATCATCGCAACAGCTCTTACTGAAACGGGATCTAAAATGGACGAAGTGATATTTGAAGAATTTAAAGGAACAGGAAATATGGAACTCCAACTGGATCGCCGTATAGCCAACCGTAGAATCTTCCCTGCTATCGATTTGGTCTCTTCCAGTACTCGTAGAGATGATCTCTTATTAGATGAAAATACAATTAAACGTATGTGGATCATGAGAAAATATCTAGCCGACATGAATCCTGTGGAGGCAATGGAGTTTATCAATGACCGCTTTACCAGAACTCAAAATAACGAAGAGTTCCTAATCTCAATGAATTCTTAATAGGATTCATTACAATTCATAAAAAAAGGCTCCTTTTGGAGCCTTTTTTATTTAATATTAATTCGTACTTCTTAGAGCGATGCGACGTGTTTTGCCAGTTTCGACTTTAAGTTACCTGCCTTGTTGGCGTGGATAATATTCTTTTTTGAGAGCTTATCAATCAATGAAGCTACTGAAGGAAACAATTTGTTCGCTTCTTTCTTATTGGTGGTTTCTCTTAATTTCTTAATAGCATTACGAGCCGTTTTATGCTGAAAACGATTTAATAAACGTTTTTTGTTGTTAGAACGAATGCGTTTTAATGCGGATTTATGATTTGCCATAATTACAATTTATATCGTAGCCCGTAGGGGAGTCGAACCCCTCTTTCCAGGATGAAAACCTGGCGTCCTAACCGATAGACGAACGGGCCATATTTTTCGTGCGCAAATGTACACGGAATATTATTATTAAACAAGCACTACACAAAACAAAAATCTTTGTTTTTGATGTATGATTAATTTTGGATTCTGTTAACACCTCATATTTGATAAATTAAATACATTTGTAATGCCCATTATATAAATCAATACCCATGAAAAATACTCCCCTTAATACCACTACTCTACTATTTCTCTTTGCTCTTAATTTTGGAACACTTCTATCTCTCCAAGCCCAAGAAAACTTAACTTCTGAAAAACTTGCTGTATCGGGCTATGACGTGGTTTCATATCATCAAAATGAAGTTGCCCAAGGCAGCTCCCAATATAAAGTGAATCATAATGAAGCGGTTTATTTCTTTAAAAACGAAGCCAATCAAAAGGAATTCAAGTCGCATCCTGAAAAGTACCTCCCACAGTATGGAGGGTGGTGTGCCTACGCTATGGGAAAAAATGGAGATACCATATCCATTAACCCAGAAGCCTACACTCTTGAGGATGGTAAACTCTACCTTTTTTATAAAAATTCATTTACAGATACCCGAAAAAAATGGCTAAAAAACAATACAAATCTAAAACCCAAAGCAGATTCAAATTGGAATAAACTGACAAATAACGATTAACCCCAATCCCCCCACTCCATGTCCAATAAATTTTCAATTTTATTAAGAATTATAGTATCTATCATTCTTTTGCAAACCCTTTACTTCAAATTCGGTGAACATGCTGAAGCTGTTCATATTTTTAGCACATTGGGTATGGAGCCCTGGGGTCGTATAGGATTGGGCATCGTAGAGCTTATCGTGGCGATTACACTCCTGATTCCCAAAACTCAGGTGATCGCTTCCTTTGTAAGTTTAGGTGTATTGGCAGGAGCCATAGGCGCCCATTTATTTACTCCAGTAGGAATCGTGGTGTACTGGGATGGAAACTCAGACAAAGGACAACTGTTTTTTATGGCAGTACTTTCTTTTGTTTTTATTATCATTCACCTTTTCATCTTCACCAAAAGAAAAAACTACAGTTTGAACGATTTAATCAAAAAAGAGGTTTTAAAGCGGTGATATGAAAAAAACGACTTGGATACGCATATATCATTATGAATTTTGGCCCTTTTGGCTATTCTATATTCCCGCCTATTTTTACTACTTCTATTTGGCATTAAAATCAAGAAAATGGGTTTATTTTTCAGTATTAAATCCCAGTATGAATTTTGGTGGGGCTTTTTTGAGTTCAAAAAATACATCCCTTCAAAATATTCCTAAACAATGGGTTCCCAAAACCTTGTTGGTCTGTTCAGGAGAAAAATTCTCTTTTGTACAGAAAAAGTTGAAAAAGAAAAATATCAAGCTCCCTTTTATTGTAAAACCTGACATGGGAGAACGGGGTAAGGGTGTAGAAGTGATCCACAAATTAGTTGAATTAAAAGACTACATCACAAATCATTCTAAAGTCTCTTTTTTAATTCAGGAGTATGTGAAATACCCCATTGAACTTGGAATTTTATTTTATTGGGATCTTAAAGGAAATCCACAAATTAGTTCCATTGGAATCAAATCATTCTGCCATATTACAGGAAATGGAAAAGACCGATTTGAGGAACTGGTCAAAAAAAATCCCAGAATACAGTCTCGAATACCCATCTTAATGAAACGTTTTCAAATAGAATGGGAAACAATAGTTCCTAAAGGCAAAAGCCTCTTGGTAGAACCTATCGGCAACCACAACAGAGGAACCACCTTCTTGGACGGTCGAAAATACTATTCAGATGATATGCTACAGTGGGCAGTGACTTGTGCAAGACAAATTCCTGGTTTTGACTATGGCCGTTTTGATGTTAAAATCAAAGACATGGATGCCTTTAAAAAACAAAAGGGAATTAAAATTATGGAAGTCAATGGCGTAAACTCAGAGCCAATACATATTTATGATCCCAACTACTCGATATGGAATGCCTATCGAGACATCTTTTTTCAAATGAAAATCATCTATGATCTCAGTCAGAAGAGATTAGAGAAAGAATGTCCCACTCAATCTCTTTTAGCGTTTTTAAAAGGTACGCATCAGTTGTTGAACAAAAAAATTATTCATTAAATAAGAAATATGAACATCCAGCCCCATCAAATCGTACTCTCAGATCTAAAAAATCTAATGCGTCAAATGAACACCTCTGAATTAACAAATAAAAACAAGGTGTTATCTAAGGCAAGTATTGGAGAGCATTTTAGACACATTATAGAATTTTATCAATGCTGTATTTCTCAAAAAGAAAGTGGTTTTGTTAACTATGATCTGAGAAAACGAAACAAGAACCTTGAAGAAAATCCTAATTTTGGCATTCAAACTATAGAAACGATTTTGAATTATTTAAGTACACTGCATTTAAAAGATGATACCCCCCTCCTTCTTGGCTCTGGAGAAGAAAGTCAACTCCCAAGCTCGGATACTATTCAAAGTTCCTTTTTTCGTGAGCTTGCCTATTGTTTAGACCATTGTATTCATCATCAAAGTCTAATAAAGATAGGACTGATGGAGCAGGGTCTCGATCATCTTATTGATGACAATTTTGGGGTAGCTTTTTCCACTCAAAAACATCGGAAAGAGTGTGCATCGTAAGTTATGTACCGTTAAAGGAGGGCTTTAGCTTTATCAGTAATCGCGATGAGCAAGTTGATCGTCCTTCGGTCGCACCAAAATTGTACAATTCGGATCGGGTTCAATTAATTTATCCTAAAGATCTAAGAGGTAATGGAACTTGGTTTGGAGTTTCACCAAATGAAAAAAAAGTCTGCTGCTTGCTCAATGCCAAAGGAAAGTTTCCAGATCTAAAGCAAAAAACCAGTAGAGGAACACTTGCTCTAGAATGGTTATCTCATAAAAATTTCGAGCTTGCTAAAAAGTCTTTGGTGAATTATGCACCGTTTGTGCTAATTACGGTTAATTTCAAAAATTCAATAACCGAACTCATTACTTATCATTGGGATGGCTCCCACTTTAAGGAGAATAAGTTAAACGCCTCTACTCCATTTTTGTGGGCTTCTTCCAGTTTATATACCGATACAAAAAATCAAACATTTCAAGGGATCTTTAACAAACATCTCCCAGAATTATACAAATTTGATCGAACACTCAACTTTCACAAAAAACTTGTACAACCCCTCAACAGTAGTGTTTATTCAGAAAAAAACAAAAACATTAAGACGGTAAGCATTACGGGTTTTGTCAATCGGGATGCACAATCCGAAATACACTACTTAGAATTCCAGAAAGAAAAAACAAAATTAAGTACACTCCAGTTTTGATTAATATGCCTTGGCGAAAAGCACTCGCATTTTGGAAGGCTTTCCAGAATACACACAGCTTCCAACCTCTTCTTTGGCATCCAATGGTATACAACGTATGGTAGCCTTTGTTGTTTTCTTGATAGCTTCTTCACTTTCTTGAGTTCCATCCCAATGAGCTGATATAAAACCTCCCTTTTCCTTTATAACACTTTGAAATTCAGCGAAGGTTTCTACTTTGGTTATATTTTCCTCTCGGAAACGCTTTGCTTTATCAAACAATGCTTGTTGCATCTCTTGAAGCTGTTCTTCTACATAGTTCACAATCTCAACTTGAGAAACACTACTTTTTGTCAAAATATCACGTCTTGCTATTTCAACCCGCTCGTGCTCCAAATCTTTAGGACCAATAGCAATTCGCAAAGGCACTCCTTTCAATTCGTACTCATGAAACTTAAATCCTGGCTTAAACTTATCCCGGTTGTCAAATTTTACTCGGATGTTTTTTTCTTCTAATTTTGATTTGATCTTTTGCGCCACTTGAGCAATTTCTTTTTGCTGATCTTCCCCTTTATAAATGGGAACTATGACCACTTGGTAAGGTGCCAAATTGGGAGGCAATACTAAGCCATTGTCATCGCTGTGGGTCATAATCAAAGCGCCAATTAATCGTGTGGAAACACCCCAAGAAGTAGCCCAAACAAAATCTAGCTTCCCTGTGTCTGTTGCAAATTTAACATCAAATGCCTTTGCGAAATTTTGTCCTAAAAAATGAGATGTACCTGCCTGAAGTGCTTTACCGTCTTGCATCAATGCCTCTATGCAATATGTTTCTTCCGCACCAGCAAAACGTTCACTAGCGGTCTTAGTTCCTTGAATAACCGGAATGGCCATAAAATTTTCTACAAAATCAGTATACACCTGATTCATCAATTTTGTTTCTTCTAGTGCTTCCTGTTTTGTTGCATGTGCTGTATGCCCCTCTTGCCATAAAAATTCAGCTGTTCTTAGGAAAAGTCGAGTTCTCATTTCCCAACGAACCACATTAGCCCATTGGTTAATTAGAATTGGTAAGTCGCGATATGATTGAATCCAGGTTTTGTACGTATTCCATATTACTGCCTCACTTGTGGGTCTAACCACAAGTTCTTCTTCTAATTTCGCTTCAGGATCTACCATGAGTTTCCCGGGCCTTGCCTCATCATTTTTCAATCGATAATGAGTTACTACAGCACATTCTTTGGCAAAACCTTCTGCATTTTTTTCTTCAGCTTCAAATAAACTTTTGGGAACAAACAAAGGAAAATAGGCATTTTCGTGCCCTGTAGCTTTAAACATTTTATCCAGTTCAGCTTGCATTTTTTCCCAAATGGCATAGCCGTAAGGTTTGATAACCATACAACCGCGAACAGCAGAGTTTTCAGCGAGATCCGCCTGAACCACTATTTCATTATACCATTTAGAATAATCTTGATCTCGAGGGGTTAATTTATTCGCCATAAAATTTTTGGCACAGAATTTGCCTATATTTGATTGAATTAATTATTAGGTTACAAAGCTAACCTTTTGTCACCTATTTCTAAAATCAACGCTCATGAAAACTACATCATTGTACATTCGGATAAAAACAACAGTTTTTGGTTTTTTAATGGCATCGCTCGTACTGAGTTGTGGAAGTTTTCAAGGCGCATCGTATTTTGATTCTGATGGGATTTATGCCACTCAAACAAGCGTTCGTTATGAAAATCCAAAAGCTAGCAAAAAAAGTGATTATTACACCCAATACTTTCAAAGTGTAGCCGAAGATGGATATGTTGAGCCTTCAGCAGATGAAATTTATTTTACAGATACCGATTCTTATAATGGCACTCAACAAAATGTAGTAGTTGAAGAGTCCTATTCTCAAATTCCATGGGGTGGACAGACTTCGCAAACCGAAATTGTCTTGATCGACAATCGACCCAACTTCTCTTGGGGACTTTCTGGATTTGCCTTTAATTTTTCACCTTTTTGGAATAACTATTACGGAAATCCCTACCGTTTTGGATTTGGAAGATTTTATAGTCCTTTCTTCAACCGTCCCTTCTGGAATCCATATGGTGGATATGCGGATTTTTGGGGAGGTTTCGACCCCTTTTATTCTCCCTTTAGCTATTATGGAGGATTCTATAATCCCTATGGATTTGGATATAGAAACCCATGGAATTATCGGAATAACCGCTGGAATCGTTTTAATGATTTTTACGGAAACAATCACAATTGGAGAAACAATAGAGATTACCGTTCTACCGTTGCGAGAATCAAATCAGGACGTGGTGAAAAAACCTATCCCAATGATAATTCCCGATCTCGACAAAACGCAAAAGAAGCAAGAAGAAAAACTCAGAATATCGAAAATACGCTTAATCGAATCAATTTAGGCAGAGACATAAACTCTGTAGGGAGAAGATCTATAGTAGGATACGACAGAAATCGTGCTGGGATCACTTCTGGTGGAAATGTCAATCCAAGTAATGTTCGTCCTATTGGAGGCGTAGTCTCAAGAAGTAGAAATTTGGGTTTAAGTCAAGGAAATATCAACATAACCAAAGGAAGCACAGACGTTTCTCGCAGTACTGGAAGAGTACAAGCGCAGTATCGACTTCCAGCTAGAAATCCGAATAGAACTTCAACTCAAGCTCAAAATACCCGACCCGTTCGAGTTTTGAAAACTCCAGCTAGAACTTACAACCGTAATACAAATCAAGTTCAACAGTCCAATAGGGGACAGAATGCAACCAGAAGTTATAACAGTACACCTAATACAAAATCCAGTTATACTAGGTCAAATAAAACCTACAATAACAATCAGTCTTATGGACGCTCCAGTAGTTCAGGAAGTAATCGATCTTCTTTCAGCTCAGGAAGTTCCAGTCGATCCTCTGGTCGAAGTAGCTCTTCTTCAAGAAGCAGTGGTCGTAGAAATTAATAACCCTTAAACATTTGAATCTTATGCGTTCCTTAATTTATTTGGGTATAGCCCTTGTTGTGTCACATTTTTCAGCATCTCAAACTTTAAACGATATCTCATATCTCACAAATTCAGGTTTAAATGGATCTGCGCGGTATACTTCTATGGGTGGTGCTTTTGGAGCTTTGGGTGGTGACTTGACTGCAATTAGTGATAATCCAGCGGCTTCCTCCGTTTTTTTAAATACAGAAATTGGAGGATCGCTCAATTTTCAAACCCGAACTAATAAAGGAATCTTTTCTGGAACTACACAATCCACAGAAGATGAAAATTTTTACTTTGATCAATTTGGTGCTGTTTTTGTCTTTAATAATACAAATCAAGAAAGTCCCTGGTCTCGCATAAGTGCTGCGATCAATATTAATAGAATTGCAACTTTTGATCAACAAGCTTTTCTTAGCGGAACAAATACCTCAGGGATTCAAGATTATTTTCTTTACTATGCAAATGGGATAGCCTTTGATGAAATTCAACTTTATAATGACGAAACTATTTCTGAAGTGTATCGTTATCTAGGAGATGAAGTAGGCTATGGAGCACAACAAGCGTTTTTGGGATATCAATCTTATATCGTTGATCCTTTGAGTATTGATCCAAACGAGCGTTCATATGCTTCCAATATCAATTCTAATCAAGTTACGCAAGACTTAGACCTTCTTAATGAAGGATTCCACAGAAAAACGAGTTTCAATTTTAGCGCACTATATAATAATACACTTCATTTAGGAGTAAATATCAATCAACACCGATTGGAATTTAGAAATAGTCAAAAATTTTTCGAAGGAGGTCATGACCTAGATTCTTTTGTCTATGATGTCAATTTCAACAATTCGCTTATTAGCTATGGAGAAGGATTTTCTTTGCAATTCGGAGGTATCTTAAAATTGAAAAACATTCGTCTAGGACTTGGATACGACAGTCCTCAATGGATCGATATTCAAGATGAAACCCAGCAAGATCTAAGTGCCTATCATTTTGAAGATGGATTTGAAATTAAAGAGACTGTAGCTCCTGAAATAACCAATTTCTATGCCCCATATCGATTGAGGATACCTTCAAAAACCAGTTTTAGTTTTGCCTATATATTGAATGAAAGTGGACTTTTTTCAGTCGAATATAGTATGCAAAATATTTCTAATAGTACTCTAAGTCAAAATGGTGGGAGTGACTTTTTAGACTCTTTGAATACTCAGGTAAACAACACCTTTCAACCTGTCAATACACTTAAAGTAGGCGGGGAATATCGATTAAAAACATTCAGCCTTCGTGCCGGATATTTTTACCGAACCAAAAATCAAACGAGTTTGACTAATGATGATAGGGCACTCACCTTGGGCTTTGGTGTTAATTTTGGAGCGAGCAACTTAAACTTTTCGTTAATTCAATTTGAGCAAAATCAACAGTTTAATCTTTTTTCAAATGGGCTTACAGACCCCTATACTTTAAGAAAAGACCTAACCCAAATCACAATAAGTTATAATTTCAAACTTTGAACGTAAGCCCACTATCATTTTCCTTTTTAAAATCAGTATATTTGTAGGCACTTTTGAGGCTTATGAAAATTAAAAATCTAATCCCGGATAATACTGCTGACACAGGCGAAGACCATTTTTCTACAAATGCTGAAACCCCGTTACGTTCTGATGCATTTGAAAAAAGTGATGATGAGAAAATCCTTATCATTCAAGAACATGTTCTTGGGATTCTTGAGACTTTAGGAATGGACCTAATGGATGACAGTATCAAAGGAACCCCCCTACGTGTGGCGAAAATGTACGTGAAAGAAAACTTTGGAGGATTGCACCCCAATAAAAAACCCAAAGCTTCCACCTTCAAAAACTCCTATAAATACGGAGAAATGCTCGTGGAGAAAAATATTACCCTCTACTCTACCTGCGAACATCACCTACTTCCCATCGTAGGAAAAGCTCACGTAGCTTATGTTTCGAATGGATCGGTTGTTGGTCTTTCTAAAATGAATCGCATCGTAGATTATTATGCGAAAAGACCTCAGGTTCAAGAGCGCCTTACCCTTCAAATTGTTCAAGAATTACAAAAAGTTTTAGGAACTCCAGATGTGGCCTGTGTTATAGACGCCAAACATCTGTGTGTAAATTCTCGTGGAATTAGTGACATTTCAAGTAGCACAGTAACCAGTGAATACGGAGGTGTGTTTCAAACAGAAGATAAGAAACGTGAATTTTTAGATTATATCAAACTAGATACCGATTTTAATGAATAGCTCCCTATCCGTCTATAACTCTTTAAAAGGCGAAAAAGAAGTTTTTAAATCTCTCGTATCAGATCATGTAGGAATGTACGTTTGTGGACCTACGGTGTACAGTAAGGTTCACTTAGGGAATTGTAGGACATTTATTTCATTTGACTTGATTTACCGCTACCTAAACCACCTAGGGTACAAGGTACGTTATGTAAGGAATATTACGGATGCAGGACATCTGGAAAACGATGCAGACGAAGGGGAAGACCGTATTGCTAAAAAAGCGCGACTCGAATCGATAGAACCTATGGAGGTGGTGCAACGCTATACCGTAGATTTCAGAAATATCATGGCTAAATTTAATGCCTTACCCCCTAGCATTGAGCCCACTGCAACTGGTCATATTGTGGAGCAAATTGAATTGATCAAAGAAATAATAGCGAAAGGATATGCCTATGAAATAAATGGTTCCGTTTATTTTGATGTTCTCAAATTCAATAAAGACATTCCTTATGGTAAACTAAGTGGCAGAAATATAGAGGAACTGATTCACAACACCCGTACCTTGGAGGGGCAAAGTGACAAAAAAAATCCTCAGGATTTTGCTCTGTGGAAAAAAGCAGAACCTGTACACATTATGCGCTGGCCTTCACCTTGGAGTGATGGATTTCCTGGATGGCATTTGGAATGTACAGCTATGAGTAGAAAATATTTGGGTGATCAGTTTGATATACATGGAGGAGGTATGGATTTAAAATTTCCACACCACGAATGTGAAATTGCTCAGGCAGAATCCATCAATAAAATCCCTCCTGTAAAATATTGGCTTCATGCCAATATGTTGACTTTGAACGGAAAAAAAATGGCCAAATCTACTGGCAATAACATCTTGCCTGAAGAAATGTTTAGCGGTTCAAATACTGTTTTTAAAAAAGCCTTTTCCCCAATGGTTGTTCGCTTTTTTATGCTTCAAGCACATTATCGAAGTATAGTTGACATTAGCGAAACTGCTTTGGAAGCATCTGAAAAAGGGTTCAATCGTTTACTAGAGGCACTCCAAACTTTAAAAAATCTTACTCCTTCCAACTCAACTACTGAATTTGATTTCAAGTCCTGGGTGGCAAGGTGTTATGAAGCAATGAACGATGATTTTAACAGTCCTTTGCTAATCGCACATTTATTTGATGCCGTTAAATTCATCAATGCCGTTGCAAATCAAAAACAGGCAATAGATGCGAATGATCTTCACGATTTAAAGAATCACTTTGATGCTTTCTTTTATGATGTATTGGGGTTGAATTCTTCGGATAGAGAAACAACAAAGGATGACAGTCAACTAGAAGGAACACTCGAATTGTTATTACAAATAAGGAATAAAGCAAGAGCTTCCAAAGATTTTGAAACCTCGGATCTGATTCGGAATACACTCTCGAATTTAAACATTCAAATTAATGATGCTCCGGAAGGAAGCAGCTTTAAGATCAATTAAAAGCCTTTTCTTTTGAAAAAAATTTTGATATTCCCGTTTCTACTTCTTATCAAAGGGTATCAAAATTTTATCTCACCCCTACTCCCTCCTACCTGCAGATATACTCCTAGCTGTTCTCATTACGCTTTGGAGGCTTTAAAAAAACATGGCCTTTTTAAAGGAGGTGGCTTGGCAATAAAACGCCTCTTCAGTTGTCATCCTTGGGGAGGTTCAGGTTATGATCCAATTCCCTAAGGATTTATTTCGTATCCCTCTGATTTTATTTACATTTACCAAGTATAAACCTGCACACATGTACTTTACAAAAATTGACTGGGCACCTAGTGAAACACTCTTCAAAATAGGGAGCTTTGGAATTCATTACTACAGCTTAATGTTTATTGTTGCCTTTGGGCTGGGATATTATCTTATGAAAAAGATTTTTGATGAAGAGAAGATTTCTTTAGACTACCTCGAGTCACTCTTTGTTTACATGGTACTTTCCATTCTTCTTGGAGCTCGCCTAGGCGATGTGTTTTTTTACAGTTGGGATTACTATCAGAACCATCTGATAGAAATTTTATTGCCCATTCGAGACACACCAAATGGATATACTTTTACAGGTTTTAGAGGTTTGGCAAGTCATGGAGCAGTCATAGGAACCCTCATTGGACTCTATTTGTATAAACTGAAATTTAAAGAACGTTCCCTCTTTTGGCTTTTAGATCGGGTAACAATTCCTGTAGCGATAGGCGCTAGCTTTGTACGTTTGGGAAATTTTTTTAATTCTGAAATTGTAGGAAAATACAGTAATTCAAACTTCGGAGTGGTTTTTTTAAACCGTGGTGAAACCCTTCCTAGACATCCTGCCCAACTCTATGAGGCATTGGGTTACCTTATTTTGTTCTTTATCCTTCGTCAGGTATATCGAACCGAAAAGAAAAATCGTGAAGGATATCTAATAGGTCTGTTTTTTGTAGGCATGTTCAGCATTCGTTTTGTTATTGAATTTATCAAAGAAAGTCAGGGAGGTTTTGAGGAAATTCTTGGATTACTCTCTACAGGCCAATGGCTTAGCATTCCCTTCGTACTTTTAGGTGTTTTTTTAATGCTCAGAAAACAAAATCAAGCAGTAGAATGAAAACGACCTTAACTTCCCTTTTACTCGGGTTGTTTTTTCTGCAGCTTTCAGCTTGCAATGAATCAAAAAATGTGAAAGCAGTTGAAAAAACTATTGAATTTAAAGCAGAAGGTACCCTGTCTATTTCTCAACCCGAAAACAACAAAACAATTTCATTTGAGATCGAAATTGCAGACAATCCGTATGAACGACAAACCGGGCTCATGTATCGCACTAATCTAGATGTTGATAAAGGAATGCTTTTTATTTTCGATGAGGAACAGATTTTAAATTTTTACATGAAGAATACACCACTTGCGTTAGATCTTATTTTTTTGAATAAACAACTTGAGATTGTTCACATTCACAAAAATGCGATTCCAAATGACCTCACAGGAATATCCTCCGTTCAGCCTGCACAATATGTTCTTGAGATACAAGCTGGACTAAGTGACCTTCATTTGTTGCAAAAAGGTAACCAAATCGACTACCAAACTTTTTAACCACAATGGACGAACAACTCCAATTCCCAATAGGAAAATTTAAATGGATTGATGAACCTAGCTCTGACCAAATTAATACGGGCATGGAAACCTTGGCAAATTTTTCTCAACAATTAAAAAACACCTTAGCAGGAAGCAATGAAGAAGATTTTATCAAATGTTATCGCCCTGGGGGCTGGAATATTTCGCAAATAGTGCATCATTTGGCAGACAGTCATATGCATAGCTATATGAGAATGAAACATGCTATGCTTGAAATCCAACCTCATATAAAAGATTATAACGAAGCTGAGTGGGCAGCCCTCCCCGATGCAAGTAGTACCGAAATTTCTTATAGTATGGAATTATTGGACGCCTTACATAAAAGATGGTGTGTATTCTTAAAAAGCCTTGACAAAGATCAACTCAAACGTTCCTATTTCCATCCGGAACGCAATAAATTTTACCCCATCGGTACAACAATTTTATTGTATGCTTGGCACTGTGAACATCACTTGGAACATATCAAATTAGCACTCAAAAATTAATCTAATAAAAAAGCCAAGTAATACAACTTGGCTTTTTTAATTGTGCTTTTAAATTTTTATTTGCTTTCGGCATTGAGTGCCTTTTTCTTTTGCGTATCATACATTACAGGAGTAGCAATAAATACAGAAGAATACGTCCCTACTAATACACCGATAATCAGAGCAAACATAAACCCTCGAATGGATTCTCCTCCGAAGATAAAAATGGCTAGTAGTACAAGTAAAGTTGTAAGGGATGTGTTTAGAGTTCTGCTCAATGTACTGTTCAAAGCGCTATTTACGGTTTCGTCGAAATCCCATTTGGTATGTTCATTTACAAACTCTCTAATACGGTCGAAAACTACTACAGTATCGTTAAGTGAGTACCCTATTACCGTAAGAATTGCAGCAATAAAGGCCTGATTAATTTCCATACTGAAAGGCATGAATGTGTAAGTCAGAGAAAAGATTCCCAATACTATTAACACATCGTGGAAAACAGCAGCTACAGCACCCAATGAGAATTGCCACTTTTGAAAACGCAAAAGAATGTATAAGAAAACAACTATCAATGATCCAATAACAGCCAAAAACGAATTGTTTTTAATATCATCCGCAATGGTGGGTCCCACTTTAATGGAAGACATAATTCCAATCGATTTTTCTGAACTTCCTTTTACAAAATCGTCATAAGTAATTCCATCGGGAAGATATGAAAGTAAAGCCGAGTATAGCTTATTTTGAATTTCTTCGTCCACTGCAATCCCTTCAACGTCTACCTTGTATTTTGTGGTTATTTTTAATTGATTTTCCTCACCAAAAGTTTTCGCTTCAGCACTACCAAACTCATCCATGAGTAACGCACTAATTTCAGTTGGATTGATTGCTTTTTCGAAACGAACAGTGTAGGACCTTCCTCCTACGAAATCAACTCCTTGGTTCAGCCCCTTAACGCCAAGTGAAATCAAACTAATCAACATCAGAAACGCTGAGACAACATAAGCAAATTTCCGCTTTTTCAAAAAGGAAATATTGATATTAGAAAATAAATTTTTTGTTGCTGGAGTTGAAAATGATACCGCTTTTCCTTTCTCATTTCTTGAATCTACTAGAATTCGTGTAATGAAAATTGCAGTAAAAAGGGAAGTTCCAATACCAATCAATAATGTTGTTGCAAAGCCTTTGATGGGCCCTGTTCCAAAAACAAAAAGGATCAATGCGGTAAGTCCTGTCGTAATATTTGCATCTAAGATGGAAGATAAGGCATTGTTAAAACCATCTGCGACGGCTTTTCTAACTCCTTTCCCTTTTTTAAGCTCTTCACGTATACGCTCAAAAATTAAAACATTTGCATCTACAGATATACCTATGGTCAAAACAATACCCGCGATTCCAGGTAAAGTAAGCACCGCTCCTAGACCTGCTAGAATTCCAAAAATTAATAATATGTTTAACATCAAAGCAACATCTGCAAAAATTCCTGAACTTCCATAGTAGAAAATCATCCAAACCAGAACAATGATTAAGGCGATAATAAAAGAATAGATTCCTGCTTGAATGGCTTCTTTACCCAAAGAAGGGCCAACTATTTCGGATTGGATAATCTCTGCAGAAGCAGGCAATTTACCTGCTCTTAATACATTTGCCAAATCAATGGCCTCATTCAGTGTAAAGCTTCCTGCAATTTCGGAACGTCCACCAGCAATTGCTCCAGTCGATACACCAGGAGCTGAATATACTATGTTATCCAAAACAATAGCAATATTGCTAGCCTCCTTAAACGCCTTACCTGTCATATTTTCCCAAATACGAGCCCCACGTGAATCCATTTGCATGGAGACTGCCGGATTACCCACTTGATCAAAAGTTTGTAACGCATCTACAACTACTCCGCCACTTAGTGGAGCTTGATTCTCACGATTAGATTTTATTGCATATAGCTCAACCACATTTCCATCAGATATAGGTTTTCCCCAAGCAAAACGAGTGTATCTGTACTCTGAAGGTAACAATTTACGCACATCAGGCTGATTGAGATACCCCATAATTAAATCGCTGTCTCGTGAAGCAAATTGTGCCAAAACGGGGCCACCTTGATAGCCTTGTCCAACAATTCGGTCTAATATCGGATTGCTTGTAGGAGCTATAGAATCTTGAGTAGCTACATCAGCTAATAAATCATCTATTTCAGAACTTTCATCTTTTTCAGAATCTTTTTCTAAAGAAGCTTTTGCTTTAGATTGGGTACCTAAATAGGTATTGGCTTCAATCAAAAAGCTAATAAATTCGTCATTTTTATACGTCTCCCAAAATTCTAATTGAGCTGTACTTTGTAATAAGTTCTGTACTCGGTCTACATCTTTTGCGCCTGGCAATTCCACTAAAATACGTCCCGAAGTTCCTAGACGTTGGATATTAGGCTGTGTCACCCCAAACTTATCAATACGTTTACGGAGGACCTCAAAGGCAGAAACAATCGATTCGTCTATTTTTCTACGAACAACAATTTGTGTTTCTTTATCGGTCATCTCAAAGTTGATCTCGTCACTCAACGTACGGTTTGCAAAAATATCAGGAGAAGCTAATTTTTCTCCACTTTTTACCGCATCAAATGCTTTAAAGAAAGATTCAATATAGGGTTCGTCTGAAGACTTTTGCAGAATATCTGCCTCATCCAAGGCTTTATTGAAAACTGGATTTCTCGAATTTTCCGCCAGTCCACTCAGGATATCACGGATGGATATTTGTAGAATTACATTGATCCCTCCCTTTAAATCCAGCCCTTTGTTGAGCTCTTTTTCTTTAGCATCGAGATAGGTAGTAAATCCATAAAGCGGATTATTTCCTATGGAATCTAGATAGGCATTTGCTTCCTGATCTCGCAGTTCGAGATAGTTAGGTTCATCCTCAGAAATAAGTTGAGTTGCATATTGATCTGCTTGTTTTTCAACATTACTTGTTATAAAAGTAAAAGAGAGTTGGTATATACTTACTAAAGCGAATAGAATACCGAAAACTCTTATCAAAGAATTATTTTGCATTTTAATAAAAATTAAAGCTCAATTAAGGCGAGCAAATATAGGATTAAACCAAGGAAATGACAACTCTATTATAGAATAATGAATTTCATTTGCAGAACTTTATCTATAGAATATCATTTAAAGCGGCATTCATAGCCCTAACTTTCTCTGCACTCGCATTTAACAAAGCTTTCTCTTCTTCATTAAGATTGACATCTACAATAGATTCTATTCCTTGGGCACCAATGATACAAGGGACCCCTATACACAGATCATTTAGACCATATTCACCCTCTAAAAGAACAGAACAAGGTATCATACGCTTATAATCGTTTAAGATACTATCCACAAGAAATGCCACAGAAGCTCCGGGAGCATACCATGCGGAGGTCCCTAACAACTTGGTCAAAGTAGCTCCGCCTACCATAGTGTCTGCAGCTACCTTTTCAAGGGTTGGAGTATCTAGATATTGAGAAACTGGAGCTCCGTTGTAACTTGCCAAACGGGTTAGGGGAATCATAGTCGTGTCACCATGACCACCAATTACCATCCCCTGAATATCGTTTACGGGTTTATCTAAAGCCAAAGAAAGATAGGTTTTAAATCGCGAGCTATCTAAGGCTCCACCCATACCAATAATTCTATTTTTAGGAAGTCCAGTAGCTTTTAGTGCTAAATAGGTCATTGTATCCATTGGATTGGATACCACAACAATAAAAGCCTCAGGGGAATTCTTTAAAATACTTTCAGACACCTTTTGTACAATTCCAGCATTGATTCCAATCAATTCTTCACGAGTCATTCCTGGCTTTCTAGGAACCCCAGAAGTAATTACAACAACGTCACTTCCTGCAGTTGCTGAATAATCGTTGGTAACTCCGGTGATGGAGGTATTAAATCCGAGTGTTGTCGCAGTTTGAAATAAATCCAGTGCTTTGCCTTCAGCAAAACCTTCTTTTATGTCTAATAGAACTACTTTACTAGCAATTTGTTTTTGTGCGATATACTCAGCACAAGAGGCTCCTACATTACCTGCCCCTACGATAGTGACTTTCATTTCCTAAGTTTAAATTAATTTGTTTGCAGCACAAAATTACACATCAATGTTGGCGTAAATTGCATTTTTCTCAATAAATTCTCTTCGAGGGGGAACCTCATCGCCCATTAACATAGAAAATACACGGTCTGCTTCTCCTCCGTTATCTATAGTAACCTGTCGCAAAGTCCGCTCTGATGGATCCATAGTAGTGTCCCATAATTGCTCTGCATTCATTTCACCAAGACCTTTATAGCGCTGTACAGAAGCACCCGTTCCATATTCTTGTAATAGTCGATCTCGCTGATTGTCATCCCACGCATAATCTTTTTTCTGACCCTTTTTTACCAGATATAAAGGTGGGGTTGCAATATATATATAGCCCGACTCTATGAGTTCTTTCATGTATCGAAAGAAGAAAGTCAAAATTAACGTTGAGATATGGCTTCCATCGACATCTGCATCACACATGATCACAATTTTATGGTACCGCAATTTATCAACATTCAATGCCTTGCTGTCTTCTTCTGTCCCAATGGTAACCCCTAAAGCTGTATAAATATTTCTAATTTCTTCATTTTCAAAGACCTTATGTTGCATGGCTTTTTCCACATTCAATATTTTTCCACGCAAGGGAAGTATGGCTTGAAAATTCCGGTCTCTACCTTGTTTAGCTGTACCTCCTGCAGAATCTCCCTCCACTAGAAAGACTTCACATAAAGAAGGATCTTGTTCAGAACAATCAGAAAGTTTTCCCGGAAGGCCCCCTCCACTCATTACGGTTTTTCGTTGAACCATTTCTCGCGCTTTTCGTGCGGCGTGTCGTGCTTGTGCTGCAAGAATCACTTTTTGTACGATGGTTTTTGCATCGTTGGGGTTTTCCTCCAGATAATTTTCAAGCATTTCGGAAACGGCCTGAGATACTGCTGAAGTAACCTCTCTATTCCCAAGTTTTGTTTTGGTTTGTCCTTCAAATTGAGGCTCGGCTACCTTTACAGAAACAATGGCTGTGAGTCCTTCTCTAAAGTCATCTCCCGCAATTTCAAATTTTAATTTATCCAGTAACCCAGAGTTGTCTGCATATTTTTTTAATGTTGTAGTCAAACCTCTTCTAAATCCAGAAAGGTGCGTACCCCCCTCATGGGTGTTGATATTGTTCACATAAGAATGTAAATTTTCTGAAAAAGAAGTGTTGTAAATCATGGCCACCTCAACAGGTACTCCATTTTTTTCTCCTTCCATAGCTATGACATCTCCTATTATGGCTTCGCGAGCTTCATCTAGGAAGTGAATAAACTCTTTAAGACCTTCTTGAGATTGAAAAGTTTCAGAAACATACTCCCCCTGATCATCTTTATTTCTTTTGTCAGTGATGACAATTTTAATACCCTTATTGAGGTATGACAGTTCACGCATACGCAACGAAAGTGTTTCGTAATTGTATTCTAGAGTTTGCTTGAATATTTCAGGATCGGGACTAAAAGTCACTTCAGTGCTTGTTTCAGTACTTTCACCAATAATCGCAACGGGAGCTAGTGCTTTACCTCTAGCGTATTCCTGCTGCCAAATTTTGCCTTCGCGATGGACTGTAGCAACAAGTTTTTCAGAAAGCGCGTTTACACAAGAAACTCCAACTCCGTGAAGTCCTCCTGAAACCTTATAAGAATCTTTATCAAACTTACCCCCTGCACCAATTTTTGTCATCACTACCTCCAAAGCAGAAACCCCTTCTTTTTTGTGCATTCCTACAGGAATTCCTCGGCCATTATCTTTAGTTGTAATTGAATTGTCTTCATTAATGATCACTGAAATTTGATCACAATGTCCTGCAAGTGCTTCATCAATGGAGTTATCCACAACTTCATACACCAGATGGTGAAGTCCTCTTGTCCCGACATCCCCAATATACATCGAGGGTCGCTTACGAACGTGCTCCATACCTTCTAAGGCCTGAATACTGTCCGCGGAATATTGATTTTTTTGATTTTCTTCGCTCATAATTTACTTGTTTGAAGTCTGTGAAAACACCGACTAACAAATATAATTGTTTCACCGCTCAAATATGCCCTAAACCCTTGTCAATATTGAGGAAGTTATCAACACAACAGTGTGCAAAAGAAGTCTATTTTTAGTTGTTAAATTTACTTTTAGTCGTAGCTTTTTTCATGCACATTTGCTACCGCTCGACCACTAGGATCATTTTGGTCTTGAAATGCCTTGTCCCAAGCTAAAGCAACAGGGGTACTGCACGCAACTGATGGGACTGAGGGTACACTTAATGCAGCAGCTTCGCTAGGAAAATGTGATTCAAAAATGGTTCTGTAATAAAACTCTTCTTTATTTTGTGGGGTTTGCACTGGAAATCGAAAGTGTGCATTTTCCATTTGTTCATCAGTAACCTCTTTTGCAACCAATTCCTTCAATGTATCGATCCAACTGTAACCTACACCGTCAGAAAATTGTTCCTTTTGCCTCCAGGCCACACTTTTTGGCAAATAGGATTCAAATGCCTTTCTCAAAACCCACTTTTCCATTCGTTCTGAAGTAATCATTTTATCTTTTGGATTGAGACGCATGGCCACTTCGATAAATTCTTTATCCAAAAAAGGAACACGTCCTTCAATACCCCAAGCCGCTAAAGATTTATTTGCCCTCAAACAATCATACTGGTGTAGTTTATCTAGTTTTCGTACCGTCTCTTCGTGAAACTCTTTTGCGTTGGGAGCTTTGTGAAAATAAAGGTAACCTCCGAAAAGCTCATCTGCTCCTTCACCAGAAAGCACCATTTTGATCCCTAGGGCTTTGATGGCTCGTGCCATAAGGTACATGGGCGTTGAAGCACGAATGGTGGTAATGTCATAGGTTTCTAAATGATAAATTACTTCTCTTATCGCATCCAAACCTTCTTGAATTGTAAATTTAATTTCGTGATGCACAGTTCCAATGTGTTTAGCTACTTCTTGTGCAGCAGCGAGATCAGGAGAACCTTCCAAGCCAACAGAAAAGGAATGTAATTGAGGCCACCAAGCCGCTTGTGTATCGTCAGATTCAATGCGTTTGGCTGCAAATTTTTTGGCCAATGCAGAAGTGATGGAAGAATCTAACCCTCCGGAAAGTAACACGCCATAAGGAACGTCACTCATCAATTGACGATGAACAGCGTCTGCCAATGCATCGTGTAAGTCTTCTATAGATGTTGGATTGTCTTTCACAGTATCAAACTCAGTCCAATCTGGGTTATACCACTTTACAGGTTTCGCATCACTGCTTTGAAGATAATGACCTGGAGGAAACAGTTCGATTTTGGAACATACTCCCTCTAAAGCTTTTAATTCTGAAGCTACGTAAAAGGTTCCATTACCATCCCAGCCCATATAAAGTGGAATGATACCCATATGATCTCGAGCGATAAAATAGGAGTCTTGCTCCTGATCGTAAATCGCAAAAGCAAAAATTCCGTTGAGTTTATGAACAAATTCCTTGCCTTCTTTTTCGTAGAGCGCAAGTATAATCTCACAATCCGATTCTGTTTGAAATTCATACGTAGATTCACAGGTTGATCGAAGCTGGCGATGATTATATATCTCACCGTTGGCAGCAAGAATCAATTTCTTACTAGGACTGATTAAGGGCTGTTTTCCTGAGGTGGGATCGACAATCGCTAAACGCTCATGAGAAAGAACGGCATGGGGTGCGTCGTAGATCCCACTCCAATCGGGACCCCGATGTCTTAATTTTTTTGACATCTCAAGAATTTGAGGTCGTATTGAATCAGTATTTTGCTTTAAATCAAAGGCACATAAAATTCCACACATAATCTAATTTTTAACCAAAATTAAATTATATAATAATAAAATAATACGGTAATGCTATTTTAGTTTATTTTATTAATTAAAAAAGGTGATTTTAATTAATATACAAAAATAATCACTTGTTTTTGTGAAGAAACCTGAATGGTATTAATAGCATCTAGTTGATTCTGTTGCTATAAACAATATTTCCGTCGAGTATGGTAGCTACGATTCTGGCTTTTGGGATTCTTTTTTCATTAACCCGAACAATGTCGCGATCAAGAATAATGAAGTCAGCAACTTTTCCCACTTCGATAGACCCTTTAATATCTTCCTCAAAATTCGCGTAAGCGCCCCAGAGGGTCATTCCATTCAAAGCTTCCATTCGACTTAACTTATTCTGCGGTAGATATCCTCCTTCAGGGAATGCGTTTGTATCCTGACGGGCCACAGCCGCATAATAGGTTAGAAATGGATTTACTTCTTCAACAGGAAAATCCGTACCTAGAGCGATTCTCCCCGACTGTTCCAAAAGTGCTTTGTTTGCATAGGCACCTTCCAAACGACTAGCACCCAAACGATCCTCGGCCCAGTACATATCACTTGTAGCATGAGTTGGCTGAACAGAAGGAATGATTTTTCTATTAAATAGTTTAAGGTCGGCTGTATCGATGATTTGTGCATGTTCTACTCGCCATCTAGGGTCATCCGAAAAGACCAATGCCTTTTTATATGCTTCTAACACTGCTTTATTCGCACCGTCACCTATAGCATGTGTATTCATCTGAAAGGGTGAAGTGGCCAAACGATATGCCAATTTTTCAAGGGAGTCTTTGGACGTAATAAATTCTCCTTTATGAGATTTCAAGTCAGAGTAAGGTTCTTTTAATGCAGCCCCACGAGAACCTAATGCACCATCAGCATACACTTTAAAAGAACGTACATTTAGTTTGTCTGTTTGTAAGGGACCAACTGAAAGAAAATGATCCATATTTTCTTTTGTGTTCGAAATCATTGCATATACCCGCATTTCCAAAGCACCTGCCTTATGGAGGCTGTCAACCAGGTAAATATCTTCTTTATCCATACCTGCAACCGATACCGTAGTGAGACCATTTTCAAAGCCAATTTTAGAAGCCTCTTGAAGTGCCTTAATTTTATCTTCTTTAGAGGGTTTTGGTAGAATGGCATTAACCAACTGCATTGGAGTATCTACTAGCACGCCTGTAAGCTTTCCGTTCTTTTTAATGATTGTTCCTCCAGCAATTTCGGTGGTTTCATCAATTCCAGCTAAATCCAAAGCCTTTTGATTAACTAATAATGCATGACCATCTATACGTCTAAGCGCAACAGGGATGTCAGGAAACAGATCGTCTAGTTCTGATTTTTCTGGTAAAGTTCTTTCTTCCCAATCGTTTTGATCCCATCCCCTTCCTACGATGGCCTTTAAATCTTTATTTTTAGCAAAATCTTTCACTTTTGATATCACTTCTTCAAAACTTTGAGTACCTCTTAAGTCCACTTGCTGAAGACTTAAACCCAAACTCATAAAATGACAATGGGAATCTATAAAACCTGGATATACTGGAAGCCCTTGAAGGTCTAATTTTCTTCCTGAATATTTTTCTAAAAGTTCTTCTCCACCTACTGCTATAAATCTTCCATCATTGACAACAAAGGCAGTAGTATTACCTAAATTTTCGTTCATGGTATAGACCGTTGCATTATATACGATAAGATCTACCTTATCTTGGCAGGAATTCATCATGATCGTAAACAACAATCCAAAAAAAGAAATATAGATTCTTTTCATATCGGAACTAATAAATTAAAAAATTAATAATCATTGTAAAATAAGACCCACAAATGTAGTAAAAATCAGTCGGGGTTCACAAAATTGTTTCAGGTTTTAAATCCACTTTATTTTAGTATTGAAAATCAAATTTATACGTAACCCCCCCCAAAAGAAGCAAAGGTGGTTCAGGGTAGTAAGCCCATCTCCCGTGATTCTGTGAACTGGTAATTTTCGATTTTACAAAAACATCAAACTGATCGGTTAATTTATAAGTCAAATGAGCAGATGTGCTAATAAATAATGGTAAACTTTCTGAAAGAGTTTGTACACTATTCAAATCCTGATTAATAAAGATAGGACGGACAGCTGCTTTTCGATCTCCCCATAGATTTCCGAATAAAGAAAATGCGAAACGGTCTTTTAATTGAAAATGACTTTCCCAGTTCATCTCAAATGCAGGAATATTCCACAGTTCTTGACTTTCTTTTGTTTCGAACACACGATAGCGTGTTTCAAAACGCACAAAGTTATCTTTTGCTAAATCAATGCGAATGGAGGCATTAAATCCGAATAAATCAGAATTTGCATATTTATTAGCAAATGCATTTGAGAGCCGATAACTTTGATTTTTACTTTTTTCATCGAAGGGCAAACGCTCGTAATAACTTAGGTTTTCAACTTGATCATAAAGGAATCCTATGTCAAAATTCAATACCGAGGCCAATTGAGATCGTATTCCCAGGCTTGCATTATAGCGATTGACGGTAGGCTTCAATTCTGTGGTAGGCGCTAAGTAAGGATTCATTTTAGTCAAACTCTGATAGGTATTGAAATGAACCCCACCCTCTGCTTTCAAATAGGGAGTCAGAACATTTTTTGCTTTTTGATAGTATATTTCAAGTTGGGGATAATAAAAGAGTGAACTCGACAAATTTGCATCTCCTAAAAGATAAGACACTCCTGCCCCAATTTTTAATTTCAAATCGTTGCCATTATGCTGCCAATAAATAGCTAAGGCTCCTTTTCCTTGAGTGTACTCTTCTGGATTTTCATCGTAATAGGAGCTTTCAAAATTTGTGTGAAATCCACTTAACTGAACCGTTGATTTTAGTTTACCTCCCCCAAGATCAACTTCAAGATCAGTCTGTAATCCCAATTGCTGTTCTGAAGTGTTAAAGTTATCAGAAGTTAAGTTTGCTTGAAAGGTAATTCCTCTCAACACATCCTCAAACCAATTCCAATGGGTTCTAATTTTAAAGTAATCTCTCTTAATTTCTGGATTTACAGAGTTTAGTATCAAAGAATCCCAATCAGTGTTATATAAACCGAAATAATTGTTTTTATGGGTTCGAAATTGCAATTGGGTATTGGCATTGTAATCGGTACTTCTCAGGTTATGATGCAATCCCAAATGGGTGTAATTTTGTGTACTTGTCAAAAGGGTGTTTTCAATATTACTACCAAAACCGTCTCGATAAAAATTTAGCCCAAACCTTTGCGTACGGTCCAACTCAATGACACTAGAAACATTAAGATACAATTGATTCTTATTTCCAGAACCACCACTAAAAAAAGTATTGTAGGGTGTAGTAGATTTACGCTGTTGTAGTTTTAACGGCGAGGCTTTATTTGGTTCAAATGTAGAGATGACTGGTACTTTTTTAAGTTGGTACATCAATTCCTCTTCCATAGAACCTAGACTGTCTGCTAATCTTGGGGTAGATTTTAGCTTAAAAGCATCTGACAAACTTGGGGTGTAGGATTTTACCACCAATACTTCTTGGGTTCCAATAGATTCTTTTTCGTCGTTCTGCGCAGTAAGCAATCCAAAAGCAAAAAGGGCAAGTAAAAGAGAAAATCCAATCCTATTCATTAGTTGTATCTTTTGTAATGGAACGATTTTCTTCACCCAAAGAGGCTCGATATTGCTCTATCAATTCCGCTGCCTCTTCGACAATCAAAGGGTAAGAATCAAAGTTTTCAATAATGGTTTCTAGAACGAAGACCGCCTGAAATGCATCGCTTAAAGCATAATAATTTTTAGCGAGTAACAGTAATGCTTTGACATTCCACTCCCCCGACTGTCCTGAATTTTCAGCTATTTTACCAATCAACTCATTAGAGGTTGTAAAGTCATTTTCACGATGCATACGTTCTGCCCTAAAATAAAGCGCCTCAGCAACAACAGCGGCTTGGGGTGCTTTTTCTAGTTTAAGATAAGCATCTGCTGCATTGAGACTATCTCCTAGAGCTATTGAAGATCTTGCTTTGAGCTTTAAAGCATCCCATTCTACTACCGCTTCAATTTCGTTTAAATTTAACACAGCCTCAGCAGTCTCTAATGCTCTTTTAAACTGTCGATTTGCATAGTACGCCTGCATCAAATTGAGCATCGCAAATTTTTTATTTTCTTCAAAAGAAGCAACTACAGCCAATTGCTCCATATAGGGAATTGCTTCAATTTCGAGATTCTTATTTTTTAAGAGTATTATTACTCGCGTTAGAGCCTTTTCCGAATAGGTGGATACTTGAGGATCTTCCAACAAGGACTGATAGGCTACCAAAGCTTCTTCAGGTCTTTCTTTATCAAAATAAATTTCAGCCAAATAATAAGTAGCTACTTTACTAAAAGCACCCTCAGGATAAGTTTGCTTGTATTCCTCCAGAAGTTTTAGTGCTGCTGAAGTGTTTCCCTCTAAAAACTGTCGTTCTGCTGCGTTAAAAGCTGATTTTTCAAGTTCAATATCTGTAAATGTATCCAACTTCTGGTCTTTAACCCACCGCGCAAAAGCATTTACAGTACCCTCTTCTATTGCGATCTCTTTAAGGGTTCTTAGGGCCTGCTCTCCTACCGAATAGCGTTGGTAGGTCAGTGCAACCTCCTCTAAAACAGATTTTGAAGTTTTGTAATCTTCTTGATTAAATAAAATCAATCCTTTATTAAGTGCTGCTTTGGCGAGATAAGGACTGTTTTCAAATCGAGTAAGTAAACGATCATAAGTATCAATCGCTTGTTGTGCATCTGATGTACTGCTGTATGCTGAGGCTAGTTCAAAGAGGACGTCATCTACTAAAGGATCATTCGGATATTGGAGGATAAAAGTATTTAGGGCTTCAATTTTTTTTGGATTCCGGTCAACAAACCCATAGCTGATTGCTTTTTGAAAACTTGCATATGCACCCTTTCGAGGGGCAAAAGCAATGGAGGTGTTGTAATGTTCCATAGCGGGCCAGTATTGTTTTAAAGCAAACTGACAATCACCCATTCTCAAAAAAGTATCCCGCTGGTATGACACATCCAAAGCACTGTTTTCTTCGTTAAAAGCCTCAAAAGACCGCAGTGCATCTTGATATTCACCTAGTTTAAAATATACATATCCTAGGTCATAATTTAACTGGATGGCTGCTTCCACATTTTCTTTTTTTGGATGTGAGCGAAATTGTTTGAATAGATCAAGGGCATTATCAAATAGATTGCGTTCGTACTCGGATCGCCCATACCAATACAATCCAAAGGCTTCTAAGGTTTTATTTTCTTTTAATTTTAGTCCACGCTGAAATAGGGCACTTGCTTTTGCATAACTTCCTTTTTGATATTCCTGAATAGCACTCAGTATCAACACCCGTTGTAAGGTTTCATTATTTTTAAATCCGCTATTGTTTTCTAAAATCTCAAGTGCTGCAGAATAATTTTTGCTTTTAGTGTAAGATTCAATCAATAGTTTTTCAATAAGTATTACGTGCTCATTCTTTGGGTAAGTCTCTAGAAAAGCAACCAATACTTTGGAGGAAGCCTCATAGGGGTTCCCAATTTCATGGCTCAATTTTGCGTAATTTAAAAAAGCATCTTCTTTAATTATCGGATTAAAATTCATTGCAGAAGCACTTTTAAATGCATTTAAAGCAGCAGATTTTTGATTGGTATTCAGATAACACTCTGCCAATGCATAGTAAGCGTTTTGCGCCATTTCATTCTTATTCCCAATGATTCTGTTGAATTGTCCAATTGCCTTATCAAAATTTTGCTGCTTGAAATAGGCATAACCAAGCTGATAATAGTCTGAGTTCTCCCAAGTTCCTTTTTTTCCCTCATAAGCTTCAAGAAAGGGTATGGCATCTGAATAAGATTGTAAGTTAAAATAACTTTCCCCAATTATTTTAGAAAGCTCTGACGCCTCTTCATTATTTGCTTGTTTCAGAGCCTCTTTAGAAAGGGTAATGGCTTGATCAAATCGTCCAAGTCTAAAATTCATATCCGCCTGGAAGTAGAGTAGATTTTCCTTTTGAATTGGATTTGAAATACTGCTAAAAGAGGTAAGAGCACTATCAAAATCCTCTAATTGATACGCTATATGACCTAGAAAATAGTGCGCATCCGATTCATAGGTTTTGTGATCTTTTACCTTTTCCAGATAGGGTTTTGCCTTTTTGTAATTCTTTGCAGAAAAAAGCGTATATCCTTTGTTAAAATTATATAGCGGCCGATCTTTTTTAGGAACCTCATTTTCAGAAATTTTTTGATACCATTTTAAAGCATACCGATATTTTTCGTTCTGAAAGTAATAATTAGCTACGTCCAAATCAATTGTTCTTGCTGCAATAGAACTTGGAAAATCTTCTTTAAACTGGGACAACATTTTTTCAGCTCCAGAATAATTGAGTCGTAACGCATTGGAAAGTTTGCTAAATTGTACTTCATGTTGGTAGGAACTGGAAGTGTAGAGATCTTCCTCAAAAACACTGGATTGCCAAGAGGCAGGAAAATAACTCAGCCCAAAAAAATGATCGCTTAGTTCTCTATTTTTGAATTCATTGAACAATTGCCCTTGAATTGTAATAGGCAAGAGTAAAAGACAAATCCTGTAAAAAGTAAGCTGTTTTCGATGTCTGAGCATAGTCGGATTAAAAATAATTTATTCCTTGTGATTTAAGAACGTGTTTCTAGATCGAAACGTATAATTTATCAACAAAATATTCTGAACTGATTCAAAAGATTTACCTTTATAACACAATGCTTATATAACAACTTTTTTCATGATAAACCTCAATAACGCAACTATCGTAAACGAAAACAACATCATCTTTACTGATGTGAACTTTAAGGTAGCTACAGGCGAATTCGTGTTTCTTATCGGAAAAACAGGGTCAGGAAAAAGTAGTCTTTTAAAAGTGTTGTACGGTGATCTTCCTCTCAGTTCAGGACAAGGAAGTATCTTAGACTTTGATCTTACCCAAATTAAAGACAAACAAATTCCGCTGTTACGAAGAAAACTTGGAGTCGTTTTTCAAGATTTTAAACTCCTCCCTGATAGAACGTTATTTGACAATCTTGCCTTTGTGTTAAAGGCTACAGGTTGGAAAGAAAAAACAAAAATAAAAGAACGTGTCACTGAAGTTTTAAAATTAGTCAATGTGAATTCGAGTGATCAAAAGTTTCCTTTTGAACTTTCTGGAGGAGAACAACAACGGGTTGCCATTGCCAGAGCATTGCTGAACCATCCTGAACTGATTATCGCAGATGAACCTACGGGGAACCTCGACCCAGAAACTAGTCAAGAAATAATGCAATTGTTTCAAAAGCTACACCAAGGAGGGATAAGCATTATTATGGCTACTCACGATTACAATATGATTGTCAAATTTCCTGGGAAAATTTTTCAATGTGATCAAGGAAGTTTAAACGAAGTAGTTCGTAAAAAATAAGTTAGACTTTTTGTCTTTTTCGCTCGTTTTCATCCAAAACCACTTTGCGGATTCTCAACGAACTGGGAGTGACTTCTACATACTCGTCTTTTTGAATATATTCTAGTGCTTCTTCCAGTGAAAATTTAATAGGAGGTGCCAATTTTACTTTATCATCTGAACCCGAGGCTCTCACATTTGATAATTTTTTAGTTTTCGTAACATTGACAACAAGATCATCCTGACGACTATTTTCTCCAATGACTTGACCTGTATAGATTGCTTCGTTTGGCGCTACGAAAAACTTACCACGTTCCTGAAGTTTATCTAAGGAATAAGGTATCGCAGCTCCTTTTTCCATAGAAATTAGAGAACCATTGATACGGCCAGGTATTTCACCCTTATAAGGGCTGAATTCGATAAAACGATGATTCATAATTGCCTCACCAGCGGTAGCAGTAAGTAATTGATTTCTAAGTCCAATTATACCTCGTGAAGGTATTCTAAATTCACAAATCATTCGACTTCCCTTGGGGTTCATTGCCAACATCTCCCCTTTTCTTAAAGTCACCATTTCAATAGCTTTTCCAGAAACTTCTTCAGGTAAATCAATGGTGAGTTCTTCTAGAGGCTCCGTTTTAACACCTTCAATTTCTTTTATAATTACTTGGGGTTGACCAATTTGCAATTCATAACCCTCGCGACGCATAGTCTCAATGAGAACAGATAAATGAAGTACACCACGTCCATACACTATGAACTTGTCTGAACTGTCTGTGGTTTCCAAACGCATGGCCAAGTTTTTTTCCAGCTCTTTCTCTAAACGTTCTCGAATATGACGGGAAGTGACAAATTTACCTTCCTTTCCGAAAAAAGGTGAATCATTGATCGTGAACAACATACTCATGGTAGGCTCATCAATAGCGATAGTGGGTAAGGCCTCTGGTGCTTCAAAATCAGCAATACTATCTCCAATTTCAAATCCTTCTAGACCAATTACCGCACAAATATCTCCTGCATTCACAACTTCCACTTTCTTCCTTCCTAAGCCGTCAAAAAGGTGCAATTCTTTAACCCGAGAAGGCAATTCAGAGCCGTCTCTTTTAATCAATTTTACTCGCATTCCTGAAGCTAAATGTCCTCGTTGTAAGCGCCCTATTGCAATTCTACCGGTAAACGATGAAAAATCCAAAGAAGTAATTAACATTTGGGTGTTCCCTTCTGCTATATCAGGACTAGGAACGTGTTCTAAAACCATGTCTAAAAGTGGAGCAATTGAATCCGTTTCTTTTTTCCAATCAATATTCATCCAATTGTTTTTGGCAGAGCCATAAACGGTTGGAAAATCCAACTGCCATTCTTCTGCACCCAATTCAAACATCAAATCAAAAACAGCTTCATGAACCTGATCTGGGGTACAGTTTTCTTTGTCTACCTTATTGATAACTACAATGGGCTTCAACTTAAGATCGATGGCTTTTTTTAATACAAAACGCGTCTGAGGCATCGGGCCTTCAAAAGCATCAACCAGCAAAAGGACTCCGTCTGCCATGTTTAAAACTCGTTCCACTTCACCTCCAAAATCCGCGTGACCAGGAGTGTCAATAATATTAATTTTAACTCCTTTGTATTCTACCGCAACATTTTTGGATAAAATGGTAATCCCACGTTCTCGCTCTAAATCATTATTGTCTAAAATCAGTTCGCCAGTGGTTTCGTTGGATCGAAAAAGATTACAATGGTGAAGTATTTTATCTACCAATGTAGTTTTCCCATGATCTACATGGGCAATAATTGCGATATTTTTGATGGGTTCCATAGCATTTTTAAACGCGGCAAAGATAGTGGGTTCTCAACGACTTTTGCACCAATAGTATAAAATAAAATAAGCTAGAAAATGTTTTGGCTTATTATTTGTAAATTTGCAATCTGAAAAAGTTCATTGATAACTCATGGGGTCGACTGGTTTTGACAGCAGGACGCATGAAAGGGTAAGCAAGTCGAGCGCTGAATTACAGCTCGTTAATCTCATTATTCACATTTTTTAAATGGCGAGAATAACTACGCTCTAGCTGCATAATTAACAGAATTATAGTATGTTAATGCCAAGTCCCGGCAAGGCCGGGAAGCTGGATGTCTCTGAATAGCCCTTGTTGACGGCGATTCCTTTTGAGGCACCATAAATGTCAACATCGAAATGCAGGAGCATCGTCTGTGTTTTTCAATAAAGATGCTAAGGTCTGTATGGGCAGTTTTCGGTCAGTACAGATTCTAAAATTAAACGAAATCTAAACTTGTAGAAAGCTTTTTGATCGCTTGTTTGGACGCGGGTTCGAATCCCGCCGACTCCACTTTTAAGTCCTGGAAACCCAGTGTTTTCGGGACTTCTTTTTTTCAGTTGCCTGTAGAGTTGCCTTTTCTATTTCTAACAACACTGATTTTCACAATTCAAATTTAGTCGTTTTTTTATTGAGTATCTTTGAGTATTCAAATAAAATTCATTCCAATTAATAGTATTAAATAACCAGCAAGGGCATGGACTACCTTAATCTATGTTATTGCCTAAACTTAAGAGAATGAATTTATCAAAAGATTACGCAGACTTCATCCAGCAATTACAATGGAACTACTTCGCAACTTGTAGAACTCCTTACAGGATTCATACCATGACAGTGAGAAACTGGCTTACAAAGCTTTTACAACGCTCTAACAAGGTAGAACAGGCATTCTTTGTATCAGAGAGAGACAAGGGAGATTATAACAACCTACACGTACATATGCTTATTGGCACTAATACAGACATGACTTACCAAGAAGTGAAGTATG
>Ga0222718_10000040_pt1 | contig 130167 bp, 142 predicted proteins | sample C33_27DmetaG_FD_165045 | JGI IMG/M metagenome (GOLD analysis project Ga0222718, IMG submission 165045) | Estuarine water microbial communities from San Francisco Bay, California, United States - C33_27D | ecosystem: Environmental > Aquatic > Marine > Unclassified | place: USA: California...
ACTAGAGGAAAGTGAAGTTAGTAATTTTAAAACTGGAATTGTTATGGGTTCAGGCGGACCTTCAATTGAAAATGTAATTTTAGCTGCAGATAAAACTAGAGCTAAAACTCCAAAATTAATGGGACCTTTTATTGTTCCAAGAACTATGGCGAGTACTGCATCAGCAACTCTTGCTGTACCGTTTAAGATTAAAGGTACCAACTACACAATGAGTTCAGCTTGTGCAACAAGTGGACACTGCATTGGAAATTCAATGGAATTAATTCAAATGGGCAAACAGGATGTTGTTTTTGCTGGTGGTAGTGAAGAAGTTCACTGGGCAATGACAGCAATGTTTGATGCTATGACGGCTTTATCATCAAAATATAATGATAAACCTGAGACTGCATCTAGAGCATATGATAAAACAAGAGACGGTTTTGTAATTGCTGGTGGTGGTGGAGTGTTAGTCCTAGAAGAATACGAACATGCTAAAGCTAGAGGGGCAAAAATATACGCAGAATTAACTGGTTATGGAGCAACATCAGACGGATATGATATGGTAGCACCATCAGGTGAGGGAGCTGTAAGATGTATGCAAATGGCAATGGCTACAACTAAAAATAAAATCGATTATATTAATACTCATGGAACTTCAACTCCAGTTGGAGACATTACAGAATTAAATGCTGTTAAAAATACTTTTGGAGATAATATTCCAAAAATTAGTTCAACAAAATCCTTATCAGGTCATCCATTAGGAGCTGCATCAGTGCATGAAGCAATTTATTGTTTGATCATGATGAAAAATAATTTTATTGCTGGATCAGCGAATATAAATGAGATGGATGATGAGGCAAAAAAATTCCCAATAGTTACAAAAACAGTAACTGGAGCAACTTTAAATACAGTAATGTCCAATAGTTTTGGTTTTGGTGGAACTAACGCTGCATTAATTTTTGAAAAGGTTTAAATTATGAGTTTGATGAAAGGTAAAAAAGGATTAATCATGGGTGTTGCTAATGAGAGATCTATAGCATGGGGTATTTCACAAAAACTTGCTGAAGCTGGAGCTGAGCTTGCGTTTACTTATTTAGGAGATGCCTTAAAAAAAAGAGTAATTCCTTTAGCAGAAAAATTAAATTCTAAAACTACGTTCAGTTGTGATGTTGAAAATAAGGAAGAGGTTATTAAACTTTTTGAAGATATTAAATCAGAATGGGGACAGATTGATTTTGTAGTTCATGCTGTAGCATTTTCAGATAAATCAGAATTATCAGGTGAATATTTAAATACAACACGAGAAAACTTTTTAAGAAGTATGTTAATTTCATGCTTCTCATTCACTGAAGTTGCGAAAGAAGCATCTAAAGTAATGAAAGAAGGTGGAAGTTTATTAACTTTAACTTACGAGTCTACTAAAGCAATCCCAAATTATAATGTAATGGGTGTATGCAAATCAGCGTTAGAGGCTAGTGTTAAATATTTGGCTAGAGACTTAGGTGCTAAAGGCATGAGAGTAAATGCTATAAGTGCAGGACCTATTAAAACATTAGCAGCTTCTGCAATTGGTGATGCAAAATTCTTATATAAATGGAATGAAGATCATTCTTTCCTTAAAAGAAACGTAGATATTCATGACGTTGGAAATTCAGCATTATACCTATTAAGTGATCTTGCAAACGGTGTTACAGGTGAAATTCATTATGTGGATGCTGGTTATAACAAAGTAGGGATGCCAGATCCTAAAAATATCTCTTAAAATTTATTTTTATATATACGATTATTTTGATTTAAAAATATTTGCAATACTAAAAAAATTTTTTGATGGATATATTTTTTTGATAAAAATTTGATAAAATAAGGTTCTCATTTTATAAAAATTTTTCTTAAACTTATTTCTATTAAAGACCATGTGATGATAAGAAAAAATACAATAAATTTTTTCTAACTTTACCAAGTCGTATATATCTTTTTCAAATAAAAATTCACCACCCTCTATATCAATTTTTATGACCTTAATTCTATCATTGGAATTATGGTTTTTTATTTTATCAATTTCTTGTAAAAAATTTTTTAGTTCTATTTCAGTTTTTTTTGTATTTATTTGATTTTTATAATTTATTAAACCACTTTCAGACTTTCCAAAATTATTTGTATTAGAATACAAATATGCTTTAGTATCTATTTTAGACAATCCAAAATTAAAAATTTCTGGTTTATGCTTAAAACTATTCAATTTTATATTTTTTTCTAATTCTTGAAATGCAACTTTATCAGGCTCAAAAGCATAAACCTTCATACCCATACTTGCTGCCATAAGAGTATATGGACCAATCCAAGCTCCTATATCAATAAATATTTTGTTTTGTTCAGCAATTTGAGTAACAAAATCTAAATCATTTTGTTCCCAATTTGAAAAATTATTCCAGAAATTTTGGTTATTGGTAGGGTCAACTAAAAAATTTGATTTTTTAAAATTAATTTCCATAATTAAGTTATTTTAAAAGGCATTATATTTAATAATGCCCTAATAAATAATTAATCACTTGCTTGTTTCATGGAGAGTTTAACTTTACCTCTATCAAAACCAATCACTTTAACTTTTACTTCGTCACCTTCTTTGACAACGTCAGTAACTTTAGCTACTCTTTTATCTGCTAATTCTGAGATATGAACTAGTCCATCTTGTTTACCTAAAAAGTTAACAAATGCACCAAACTCCATAATCTTCATAACTTTACCCGAATAAATTTTATTCAGTTCAGCTTTAGCTGTGATGTCTTTAATCATTTGCATTGCGATGTTTCTAGATTCTTCGTCTGGAGCAGCAACTGTTACAACCCCTTCATCATTCACATCTACTTTGGCACCTGATTTATCAACAATTTCTCTAATCGTCGCTCCACCTTTCCCAATTACAGCAGCAATGTCTTTTTTATCAACAGTTACTTGTTCCATTTTCGGTGTGTGTTGTCCAACATCAGCTCTTGACTCACTTAAAGCCTTATTCATTTCACCTAAGATATGAATTCTTCCATCTTTAGCTTGCTTTAAAGCCTGCTCCATGATTTCAAAAGTAATACCAGTAATTTTGATATCCATTTGAAGTGAAGTAATTCCATCTTTAGTTCCAGCAACTTTAAAGTCCATATCCCCTAGGTGATCTTCATCACCTAAAATGTCTGAAAGGACACTAAAATCATCTCCTTCTTTAATTAATCCCATTGCAATACCAGCAACTGGTTCTTTGATAGGAACACCAGCATCCATTAATGCTAAAGATGCTCCACAAACAGTTGCCATTGAAGAAGAACCGTTAGACTCTGTAATCTCTGATACTATTCTAAAAGTATATGGAAACACTTCTTTTGAAGGTAATGAAGAGTTAATTGCTCTCCAAGCTAGTTTTCCATGACCAATTTCACGTCTTCCCGTTCCAATCCTTCCAGTTTCACCTACTGAAAAAGGAGGAAAATTATAATGAAGCATAAATCTTTCTCTATGTTGTCCATCTAAGCTCTCTAGTCTTTGTTCATCATCAGATGTCCCTAAAGTAGTAACAACGATTGCTTGCGTTTCTCCTCTAGTAAACAAAGCAGAGCCATGTGTTCTTGGTAAAACCCCAACTTCACATGAAATAGCTCTTACATCAGACAAACCTCTACCATCAATTCTATTTTTATTTTTAAGAATATCAGTTCTTACAATCGATTTTTCCAAACTTTTTAATTGGCTATTTACATCAAGGTCAGTGTAATTTTCATCTTCTTCATAAAGTTTTTTAGCTTTATCTGTGATTTCTGAAATTTGATTTGATCTATCTTGTTTATCTTTTGTTGCAAAAGCTTTTTTAAGGTCATCTGTAAATGCTGCCTCAAGTTTTTTCTTAACCTCAGATAAATCTTTTTTTTCAACAGTCCATTCTGGTTTTCTGCATTCTTTAGCAAGTTGTTCAATCATTTCGATTACTGGAACAAAGCCTTCGTGCCCAAACTTAACTGCATTCAACATTTCTTCCTCTGTTAAACCATTAGCTTCTGACTCAACCATAAGCACTGCATCTTTAGTTCCTGCTACAACTAAGTCTAAACTTGAGTTTTCTAATTCAGATTTTGATGGGTTAAGAATATATTTACCATCAACAAAACCAACTCTAGATGCTCCCACAGGGCCCATGAAAGGCATCCCTGAAATAGCTAAAGCTGCAGATGAAGCTGTTATAGCTAAAATATCTGGTTGATTTTCTTTATCATATGAAATTACTGTTGGTAACAACTGCACTTCATTTTTAAATTCATCAGGAAACAAGGGTCTGATAGGTCTATCAATTAATCTTGAAATCAATGTTTCACTCTCAGTTGGTCTTGCCTCTCTCTTAAAGTAGCCACCAGGAATTTTTCCTCCTGCATAATACTTTTCTTGGTAATTTACTGATAAAGGAAAGTAATCCATATCTGGATTAACTTTCTTTGCTCCTACAACTGTTGCTAAAATAACTGTTTCACCACATGAGGCGATTATTGCACCGTCTGCTTGTTTTGCTACTTTACCTGTTTCTAAACTTATCTTTTTTCCTGCTACTTCGATTTCCTTCTTATATACTTTAAACATTTCATTTCCATTTCGTTTCGTTCGTTCCGTTCCATTCTATCTATCTTGATTTTTATTTTCTTAAATTCAATTTCGACAGTACATTCTTGTAAGAGTCTACCTTGTTTTTTTTAAGGTAATCCAACAATTTTTTTCTTCTATTGACCGCTCTCAGCAATCCAACGGATGAATGTTTGTCCTTTTTGAATTGTTTAATATGTTTTGAGAGAGTATCAATTTTTTCTGTTAGCAAAGCAATCTGGATTTCTGAAGATCCAGTATCTTTTTCATGCATTGCTAATTCTTGTGCTTTTTTGTTCATACTTTTTCCTATTTATTTGTTTGTTTTATTAAGTTTTCTATTTTTTCCGCATACTCAAAAGACTCATCTTTTTTAAAGAGTAATTTTGGTAAAAATTTCATAACCACTTTTTGTGATAAAATTTTTCTTATTAAAAATGAGTATTCTTTTAAAACATCAATTGTTTGCTCCGCATTTTTTCCACCAAGTGGAAGAACATAAGCTTTAGCAATTTTCAAATCCTGACTCATTCTAACTTCTGTTACAGTTATATTGTTAGTTTCTAAATTTGGAACTTTAGCCTCATTTCTGATAAAAATCATGCTTAAAGACTGTTTTATCATCTCACCAACTCTTAGCTGTCTTTGTGAAATGGGTTTTCCTATTCTGTCAGCCATTATATTGACCTTTCTTTAGTTGTAACACTAAAAGCCTCTATTGTGTCATTTTTTTTAAAATCCATGTAATCTCTAACTGTAATTCCACACTCCTGACCATTGTTTACCTGTTTTACTTGATTTTTTTCTCTAAATAAACTTCCAACTTTTCCTGTAAAAACAATTGCACCATCCCTTATTATTCTTACATCAGAATTACTATTAATTTCGCCCTCAGTGACTTTTGAGCCTGCTACTTTACCTGCTCCTGAAACTTTAAATATTTCTAAAATTTGTGCAGCACCAGTAATTTTTTCTTCAACATCAGGCGTCAATAATCCAGACATTTTCAATTTAACAAAGTCTAAAACTTCATAAATAATATTGTAAGATGAAATTTTTATTTTTTCTATTTCAGCAAGCTTTTTTGCTTCTTTACTTGGTTTAACATTGAATGCAATTAATACAGCATTTGAAGCTTTTGCTAACGTAACATCTGTCTCAGTCACCATACCAATATCTGCTAGAATAATTTTTGGTTTTACTTCATCATGCTTTATTTGACTAATTGCATTCTTAATAGCTTCTGATGAACCATGAACGTCAGATTTAATAATTAAATTTAATTCCTCTGAAGATTTACTTGAAAAAGCAGACTCTTGAGTTACAAAAGTTAAAGGATTTTTTCCATCTTTACTTTCTTGAGCTCTACTTTCGCTTAAAGTTTTTGCTTCTTTCTCATTATCGAGAACTATAAAATCATCTCCTGATTTTGCAGCTCCATTTATTCCTAGGATTTCAACTGGTGTAGATGGCAAAGCTTCATCTATATTTTTTCCTTTATCATCGATAATTGCTCTAATTTTTCCCCATTTCAATCCACTTACAAAAAAGTCACCTTTTTTTAAAGTTCCTGTTGTTACTATAATTGTTGCTACTGGACCTCTCCCAGTATCAATTTTGGACTCTAAAACAACACCAGTAGCTTTTGAATCGAAGTCTGTTTTAAGATCTAGAATTTCTGCCTGAAGAATTATTGCCTCAACTAATTTATCTAAATTCATTTTTGTTTTAGCAGAAATTTCAACCATTAAAGTATCTCCAGATAAATCTTCAGCAATTAATTCATATTCTAATAATTGATTTTTAATTTTTTGTGAATCTGCTTCTGGTAAATCGCATTTGTTAATTGCAACCACAATTGGAACATTCGCAGCTTTTGCGTGTTTAATTGACTCAATTGTTTGTGGTTTAACCCCATCATCAGCAGCAACAACCAAAACTACAATATCAGTAAGTTTTGATCCTCTAGCTCTCATTTCAGTAAATGCTGCATGTCCTGGAGTATCAATAAAAGTTAACTTGCTATTTTTATTTTCAATTTGATAAGCTCCAATATGTTGAGTTATTCCACCAAATTCTCCAGATACTACATTCGCACTACGCAAAACATCTAAGACAGATGTTTTGCCATGATCAACATGGCCCATCACAGTTATAATAGGTGGTCTATTTTTTAAATTCTCAGTTCTAGAAGCTTTTATTTTTTGAATAATCTCTTCAGCTTTTTCCTCTCTTATTGGGTTGTGACCAAACTCTTTAACTAAGTACTCTGCAGTATCAGCTGCTAAATTTTGATTAATAGTTACAGTTACTCCCATACCTAACATATGTTTTATTATGTTGCTTGACTGCTCAGCCATTCTATTTGCTAGTTCTCTTACGGTAATTATCTCTGGAATATTTACATCTCTTTTTACAGGTTTTAAATTTTCTTGATCTTCTTTTGTTAAATTTCTATTTTCTTTTTGTCTTGCTCTTTTTACTGAAGCCAAACTTCTTTCTCTAGCTTCTATCTGATCGCTTAAAGCTCTAGAAACTGTTAATTTTAATTCTCTTTTTTGTGTTCCTGTTTTTATAGATTTTTTATTTTTATTTTCATTCTCTTCCTTAAGTCTTTTAGTGGCTCTTTGCTCTGCTAACTTTCTTCTCTCAAAATCACTTGTGGGGGAAGGTGATTTTGTATTAAAGGATGGTTTTCCTACATTTCCTTTATTGTACGAAGAGGTGGTTTTTGTTTTAGAGAAACTTGATTTAAACGTACCAACTTTACCTGAAAATCTTCCTGATTGTTTTTCGATTACTACAGAATTTTTTCCTAATGTTTTAGCTTTATCAATATTTTTAATAGATTTTTTTGCTATGCCACCAGATATTGTTAGTTTTGTTTTTTTTTCCATAGCTCATCTCTCAATCTTTATAAACGATATTTCTTGCAGACATAATTAATCCATCTGCTTCTTCTTTAGATAATGCAAAATCTTCAAGATAACCTTGAATTTTAACTCTCTCACCTTTTATAACATCATAACCACCGGTTAATTCATCTGAAGCTAAATCAGCAAAGTCTTGGAGTGTAAGTATTTTTTGGTCTCCCAATGTAACTAGCATACCAGGTGTTAATCCTTTTAAATTTATTAATCCCTCCTCAAGACCTAATTCCTTAATTCTTTGAGAAATATCTTCTTGATCTTTTTGATAAAATTCTTTTGCTCTCTCAACAAGAGCTTTTGCAGTTTCTTCCTCAATTCCTTCAATTTTTAATAAATTTTCAACTGAACTATCTTTAATGTCGTCAATAGTTGAATAGCCCTCTGCTACTAGTAATTGACCAAGTGTCTCATCTAATTCTAAATTTTTTACAAAATTATCAGTTTTTTCTTTAAACTCTAACTGTCTTCTTTCAGAGTCTTCTGCATCAGTCATGATGTTTATTTCATAATTTAATAATTTTGTAGCTAACCGAACATTTTGTCCTCTTCTACCAATTGCTTTACTTAAGTTTTCTTCAGAAAGAATTACATCAAGTTTTTTTCTTTCTAGATCTACATTTACTCTTTGAACTTCAGCTGGTGATAGTGCGTTGGAAACTAAGATTGCTGGATCCTCTGACCAATTAACAATATCAATTTTTTCACCTTGCAGTTCATTTACCACCGCTTGAACTCTTGATCCCCTCATTCCAACACATGCACCAACTGGATCAAGTGAAGTATCAACAGCCTTAACACAGATTTTCGCTCTACTCCCGGGATCTCTTGAAGATGATTTAATTTCAATTAATCCATCATAAATTTCTGGAACTTCTTGAACAAAAAGTTTTTCCATAAATTTAGGATGTGCTCTAGATAAAAAGATTTGTTGTCCTCTTGGTTCTCTTCTAACATCATTGCAATAAGCTTTAACTCTATCTCCAGCTTTAATATTTTCCCTAGGTATTAATTCATTTTTTTGGATAATTGCTTCTGTTCTTCCTAAGTCAACAATAACATTTCCAAATTCCAATCTTTTTACTATTCCACTCAAAATAGTATCTTTTTTATCTATAAAATCATTATATTGTCTCTCACGTTCAGCTTCTCTAACATTAAAATTTATTACTTGTTTTGCAGTTTGGGCTGCTATTCTTCCAAAATCAAATGATGGTAATGGTTGTAAAACTTCATCACCTATATTTTTATCCTTATTGTTTTCGTTTAAAACTATTGCATCCTCTAATTTAATTTCAGTGTTGGAATTTTCAGGATTTTCGGAAACAACCAGCTTTCTAAAAATTTCAATATTTCCATTATCTCTATCAATTATAACTTTTATTTCATTATCTTGACCAAATTTTGATTTTGCAGCTTTTGCTATTCCTGTTTCCATTGAACTTATAATAAGTTCTTTATCTATAGATTTTTCTAAAGCCACAGCTTCAGCAATTCTCAATAATTCAAGTTTGTCAGCTCTTTTATTTAACATAATTTTGTTTGTTCCAAAAAAAAATGGGCCAAGGCCCATTTTTGATAATTCAACAATGTATGCGGAATATATAAAAGTTTTTTAATTATTCAATAAAAACTATTTTAAAAAAATGTTTGTTTTATTGGTTTTTTCCCAAGAAAAGGCACCATTATCTTCAGGTTCTCTTCCAAAATGACCATAGGCTGCTGTTTTTTCGTAAATTGGTTTATTCAATCCAAGCATTTCTCTGATACCTCTTGGCGTTAAGTCAAAATTTTCTTTTATTTTTTCTTCTACAAATTTATTTTTTTTTAAATCATTATCAAAAAGATTTACATAAATTGAAAGTGGTTTGGAAACTCCAATAGCGTAAGCTAATTGAATTAAACATTTGTCAGTTATTTTGGAAGCAACAATATTTTTTGCAATATATCTAGCAGCATATGCTGCAGATCTATCAACTTTAGTTGGATCTTTACCTGAAAAAGCACCACCACCATGTGGTGCAGCACCTCCATACGTATCAACAATAATTTTTCTTCCAGTAAGACCACAATCTCCATCTGGACCACCAATAACAAAATTACCAGTAGGATTTACATAAAATTCTTTTTCATCAAAATTTTCTAAATATTTTTTTGGTATTGAATTAACTAAATATGGTCTTAATAATTCTCTTACCTGATCTTGATTTACATCGGCTGAATGTTGAGAGGATATCACAACTGATTTTACTTTTGATGGTTTTCCATCTATATATTCAAATGTTACTTGACTTTTAGAATCTGGTTCAATATTTTTTAGTTTACCTGACTTTCTATCTTGTGCCATCAATCTTAAAATTTTATGTGAGTAATGAATCGGAGCTGGCATTAAAACATCAGTTTCGTTACAAGCATAACCAAACATTATTCCCTGATCCCCAGCACCCTCATCTTTATTTCCCTCTGAATCTACTCCCATTGCAATGTCTGCAGATTGTGAATGAAGATGGCTTTCTATTTTAGTTGCTTCTTTCCAAGTAAAACCTTCCTGGTCATACCCAATATCTTTAATACATTCTCTAACCTTATTTATTAAATCGTCTTTTTGAATTTTGGGACCTCTTACTTCACCTGCCAATACAACTTTATTAGTAGTTGTAAGTGTTTCACAAGCTACCCTTGAAAAAGGATCCCCTGAAAGAAAAGTATCAACCACCATGTCAGAGATTCTATCTGATACTTTGTCTGGATGTCCCTCTGAAACAGACTCACTTGTAAAAAGAAAATTTTTTAAATTATTCATTTTTAAATTTATTAAATGAAAAAATTAAAAAAATATACAATAAAATTGTTATGATAAATATTTTATTTCCATAAATAGAAAATATTGTTGGTTCTACATCTCTTCTTTTTTCAAGATCAATAAAACCCTCTTTGCCATAATCTATTTTTTTTTCTATCTCTCCTAGGGGATTTATAATAGCAGCCATACCATTATTAGCTGATCTAACTACATATTTTCCAGACTCTATTGCTCTAAATTTACTATGTACAAAATGTTGTTTAGGTCCAATTGATTTACCAAACCACCCATCTTCAGAAATATTAAAAATAAAATCAAAATTAGAATTTTTTGATAGATTTCCACTATAAATTATTTCATAACAAATAAGAGGTAAAAATCTCAAACTTTGAGAATTACCTTCAACTTGTATAATCTTTCTATCATCTCCTTTAGTAAAAGATCCTAAATTATTAGTAATTACATTTAAACCAATTTTGTTTAAAAAATTTTCAAATGGTAAAAATTCCCCAAAAGGAACTAAATTAACTTTATTATAATTTTCAATTAAATTTAAATTATTATCAAATACAGAAAATGAATTAAAATAATCGTATTTATCTTTATTTGAAGATCTACTTGTTATTCCAAGACCAATTAAATGATTTTTATTAAATTTTTTTTTAAATTGATCACCATATAAGTCCAATTCATCTTGATAAGTATTGGGTATAATTCCCTCTGGCCATAAAAAAAATATTTTTTTTTCTTGATTTGGGGAGCTTAACTTTATCAATTCATTGATTACACTTTCTGCATCAGAATTTTCAAAGAATCTATCTAGACTAATATTTGATCCTATAGCTCTAATTGTGTAGGAATTTTCTTTTAATTCTTTACTGTAAAAAATTTTCTTTTGAGATGAACTAAAAGTAAATAATAAAATAGGAAATAATACCAGAAAAATAGTTAGGGTAATTTCTTTTTTTGATCTCCTCATAATATAAATTGCTGGTGCAGTAAAAAAGCTTATTACTAAAAGATTAAATGAATAAGTGCCTATTACAGACATAAAACTTAAAAAACTAATATTTTCAGAAAAACTATAGATAATTAAATTCCACGGAAAACCAGTTAAGATATTACCTCTTACATATTCTATTAATCCAAATAAAAGTGAAAATAAAAAAAAAGCACTTATTAAATTTTTAAAATTAAAAATGTAAAAAAAGAGTGCAACAAAACCATAAAACAAAGCTAAAAAAGCAGGAATTGTTATCAGAGCTATTGGTATTAACAAATTAAAATTATGATCAAAAGTAAGAGATATAGTTATCCAGTATAAATTTGTTAAAAAATAACCAAAACCAAACAACCAGCCATAATAAAAAAATTTTTTTTTATTTGATTGAATATTAGATTTTTTAAATAAAAGGATAAAAAAGCAACTAAACGTAAAAAAGTTAATTAAAAAGAAATTAAAAGGTGGAAGACTTAATGAACTTAATGCTCCTAAAAAAAAAAATATTATAGACTCTTGTTTAAGTTTTTTTTTCAATTTAATTTATTATTTTTTTTACAGATTTAAAAATTTTTTCTTCTTCACTAAACATTTTAAAGTAATCTTTTTTTTTAACATGATCAAAACCTAATAAATGCAAAAAACCATGTATAAAAATTTTAGTAACTTTTTCTTTAAAGTCATGAGTATTTAAATTTTTGGGTTTATTCATATAATTATAGCTAATTATGATATCTCCCAAATAATCTTCTTTTAATTTTTTTTTTTGTTTGAATGGAAATGACAAAATATCTGTATGCTTATTTTTATTTCTAAATTTTCTATTTAATTTTTTTATGTTTTTATTATTTGAAAGTAATAGGGTTAGGTAAATTTTTTTATTTATAAATTGAAACTTTTTGGGAAAAAATTTACATAAATTGTTAAAAAAAATTTCTTTTTTTTTTAATTTTTTTGTCCAAGATTTTTCCTCGGATAATACATTAATTTTGATCATTATTGTTAGAATAAGCTTTTACAATTTTTGATACCAGGGGATGTCTAACCACATCTGAATGATCAAAGTCTACCACAGAAATTTCATTTAAATTAGATAATAGTTTCTTTGATCTATCCAAACCAGAAGCTTTTTTGTTAGGTAAATCTATTTGGGAAGGATCACCATTAACTACTATTTTAGAGTTTTCACCTATTCTTGTTAAAAACATTTTGATCTGTGTATCAGTAGCATTTTGAGCCTCATCTAGAATTGCAAAAGAATTTTTTAAAGTTCTACCTCTCATAAAAGCTAAAGGGGCTATTTCAATATCACCAATTTCTATCATTCTCTGAATCTTTTCAAAATGAAACAGATCATAAAGTGAATCGTACAAAGGTCTTAGGTATGGATCAACTTTTTCTTTCATGTCGCCTGGTAAAAAACCTAATCTCTCACCTGCTTCTACTGCTGGTCGAGATAAAATTATTCTTTCTATTTTTTTTTCCAATAGCATTGTTAAACCAACTGCTACTGCTAAAAATGTTTTACCCGTCCCAGCTGGACCAGCCGAAATAACAATCTCTTTTTCTCTTAATGCTCTAACATACTCTTTTTGTTTTTCAGATCTAGGGATTATAGATTTTTTGGGTGTTTTAATTATATCTGTAACGTTTGTATTTTTTACTTTTTCATTAATCATAAATTGATCGATGGAAGATAAAATATCTTTATTTTCTATGCTTCCATTATTTAAAAATTGATTGACTAAAAATTGGATTGCATTTTTTACAATTTCATTTTTTTCACTAGTTGATTTTATCAAAATTGAATTTCCTCTTGAATATAAACTAGCACCAGTGATTTTTTCTAATTCCTTAAGATTTTTATTAAATTCACCAGCAACGCCCATTAATAAATTATTATCGTGAAATATCACACTTAGAGAATTATTTTCTGAATAAACAAATTTTAAGCTTGTTTGAATATTTTTTTTTATACTATCACTCAAATTTAGGCTACCTTCAGTTTTGTATTTCTAATAATCTCACCAAAAAGTGTGTTCTGATTACTTTTGTTTATTTTTACTTTCACAACTTTACCCATATCTTCATCATTACCATTAAATATCACTGAAGTCATGTAGTCTGATCTACCAAAAAATTTGTTACTTTCAGTAGTTTTATTTTCCACTAAAACATCAATAACACTATTCTCTAATGATTTATTCATTTCAATTTGTTGGTTAAATAATTGTTCTTGTATTGTCACAAGTCTATTTTGAGTTATTTTTTTATCTATTAATTTTAATTTTGACGCCGCTGTGCCAGGTCTTGGGCTAAATATAAATGAATAAGAATTTATAAATTTAATTTTTTTAATCAAATCAAGGGAAGCATGAAAATCTTTTTCATTCTCTCCAGGATAACCAATAATAAAATCACTTGAAAATTTTATTAATGGATTTTTTTTTTTTAATTTTTGATAAATATTCAAATATTCTTTAATAGTATGTTTTCTATTCATTAATTCTAAAACCTTGTCAGATCCACTTTGAACCGGCAAGTGAACTAGTGGCATCAATTTTTTAGAAATACCATAAACTTCGATCAAATCATCCGACATATCTTTTGGATGTGATGTAGTGTATCTTATCCTTAGAATTTCTGGGATTTTTTCAATTTCAATTATCAAATCTGATAATTTATAATTTTCATTTTTATAGGCATTTACATTTTGTCCAAGAAGGATAATTTCTTTGACACCATTATCAGCAAGAATGTTTGCCTCTTCAATAATTTTATTAAAAGGTCTAGAGTATTCTGGACCTCTTGTAAAAGGAACAACACAGAAATGGCAAAATTTATCACATCCTTCTTGAATAGTTAAAAAAGATGATATTTTTTGTGATGAATTTTTTATTTTTTCTAAATAGTTAAATTTAGAAATAGCATCAAATTCAGTTTCTTCTAAGCGTTTTCGTTTATCTAAATATTCCTCAATCTTATTATTTATCTTGTGATAAGCTTGGGGTCCAATAACTAAGTCAATATAAGGTTCTCTTCTAAGCATTTCTTGATTTTCTGCCTGCGCAACACAACCAACAACTATTACTAGAGGTTTATTTTTTGATCTAAAATTTTTTTTTAAACGACCTATCTCATGGTAAACTTTTTCTTTTGCTTTATCTCTAATGTGACAAGTATTTAATAAATAACAGTTAGCTTCTTCAATATTACTAGTTTGGGTAAAACCAATTTTTTTAACTGTATCAAAAATACGATTCGAATCGTACTCATTCATCTGACACCCAAAAGTTTTAATAAATATTTTTTTACTCATCTTTTGAGTTTATTTTAACTCCATATAACTCAAGTTTATGATCAACTAGTTTATAACCATATTTTTCAGCAACTTTTTTTTGCAATTTTTCAATATCATTATCAACAAATTCTATTATTTCTCCTGTTTTAACATCAATTAAATGATCATGATGGCCTTCATTCAATTCTTCATACCTTGCCTTACCACCTTTAAATTCATGTTTGGTTAATATACCAGACTCCTCAAACAACTTTACAGTTCTATAAACAGTCGCAATACTAATTTTTGTATCAATCTTAGAAACTCTTTTATAAAGTTCATCAACGTCAGGGTGGTCTGTAGATTCCGACATCACCTTGGCAATTATACGTCTTTGATCAGTAAGTTTGACTCCTTTAGATAAACATTTTTGTTCTATTGTTTCTGACATAATCAATTTTAACTCAAATAAATAGGATTAATCAAATTTTTTTTGGCTTTAATTTTTTCACATAGTTCAGGTATATTCTCATATTTTACATCACTTTTATCTCCAAAGTCTTTAAAACTAAAACAATAATAATCAATTTTATTAACCAGATGAAAAGCTTTAACTATTGATAAAGAGTTTCTAATTCCAGCAAAACTTCCCGGACCTCTATTAACATAAATTTGATCAATCTTAGTTATGTCTAAATTTTTCATCATTAAAAATTCATTGATTAATATAGTAAGTTTTTCATAATTATTTTTACTATTTTCAAGAGACATATGATAATTAATATCACTATTAATGATCATTAAAAAAATTTTATCTTTAGTAGCATCAATTATTAGTTTACTCATTTTACAATTATTATTTACGATTAATTCTAATTCAGAAGAAAATAATAGCAAATATTATTCAAGTGATAGTGGGATTTTGTCTTTAATGTATCATCGATTTAATGAGAATAAATATCCATCAACAAATATTCAAATGGATGTTTTTAAAAAGCATATAGAAACTATTAAAAACACCGGTTATAAATTTTATGATCCAAAATCTTTTATTAGTGAGTTCAATTTGCCAAAAAATGAAAAAAAGATTTTACTTACAATTGATGATGGATTTAAGTCTTTTTATGAAGAAGCTTGGCCTTATTTAAAAGAAAATAAAATACCATTTATTCTTTTTGTTTCTACAGAGCCTGTGGGAAAATTTGGATATATGAACTGGAATGAAATTAAAGAAATAGAACAATCTAAATTTGGTTATATTGGTCATCATTCTCATACACATGAATATTTAATTGATATGAGTGAAGAAGAATTCATGAATGATATTGAAACTGCAACCAAAATTTTCAAAGAAAAACTTGGATACTCCCCTCCAATTTTTTCATATCCATTTGGTGAATATTCTCTTTTTATAAAAAATTATATTTCAAAAAATTTTGATGTAGCTTTTGGACAACATTCAGGAATTATTGATGTAAATAAAGATAAATATGAATTACCTAGATTTCCTATAAATGAAAAATATGGTGAAATTGAAAGATTCAAATCTTTAATAAATTATCATCCTCTAGAATATAAATCACTTAAACCAGAGGAAAAAAAAATTAGTAATAAAAATAATCCTCCAAAACTAATTATTGAATTTTTTGATAACCAAAAAAATATAAAAAATATTAACTGTTATTCAAATGATGGTGGGAATTGGAAGAAATCAAATTTAAGTTTTGAAAATAATATTCTAACAATTGATTTTGATGAAAAATTTATTCCAAGAAGAGGCAGAATTAATTGCTCATTAAATGATAATGGAAAATGGCGTTGGTTTGGTACTCAATTTGTAGTAATGAAAGACTAAATTAAACTTTCAAGTTCGATACTCGATGGAAGTAACTTTGCATCATCAAAATCTTTTAAGTTATTTTGCTTTATAATTTTTTGTAAAACCTCAACATATTGATTTCCTGTTTCTGCGTAGTTATCAAGAAATTGTGAAAGAATAATACTGTCAAGTTTTTTACCAGCATCTCTTAACTGAGCTCGTGCTAGCCTAAAGTTTTCATAAGATCGATGTGTATTTAAATTTCTTTGATAAGCTCGTACTGATGCTTGAAGAACATTAAACTTCATTACTTTATGACCTTTGTCCTCATCAGCCTCTTTGGGTTTTAAACCTTCACCTGACCATGTCCATTGTCCAAAAAGAGCATTTCCTTCCTGAGCAAATCTTGAAGTTCCCCATCCCGTTTCTTTTGCTGCTTGAGCAATTGCTAATGAAACAGGAACTTCATCCATTCTCACTTTTAAAACTGATAAATCTTTTGAGATTACTCCATACTGTTTGTATTTTTTTTCAAGCCATTTTTTTTCTAATTGGGTATTGTTGCTTTTATTGATAATATTAAACAGCATTTTCCTATCTAACCTAATATTATTATTTTCTTTAAGAACCAAAGGTAAAACAATTTGAATAAAAAATTCTTTCCTTTTCTTTGTGCTTTCAATCATTTTTATTTCAGCAGGAAGAAGAGTTAATGCAACTGGTTTAACTAGCTTTGTTTCTCTCACATCATCTAATTTATAATCTGTATCTTCAAACAACTGTGTAATTGTAGAGGCATTCAGTCTTACAGTATCTGTTTCAAGGTCGTTTAAACTGAAAATATCAATTAGCAAATCTTTTTCATTTAAGTTTTCATCTGCAGATGTGCTGTTATTTTTTTTATTCAACGTGTAAGCCAAAATAGCTTTTGAATTGTTCTGAAATTCTTTATTATTTAAACGTTGTTTGTCAGTAAAGCTTATAATTGCAGGTACTGAGTAGAAAGAAAATATAACAAAAATGCTTGTTAAAAATATTCTTGGAATTGAACCAATTCTTCTATCATCAAAATATTTAAATATTTTTAAATTTTTTCTTTGTATTTTAAAAAAATAGAACTTTGATTTGAAAATAATCATTTGATTTAAAAGCCTTAAATTTTTTAATTTCAGATTAAACATTTAAATAGCCTCAACTTTCTTCACCTCAGGTAAATAATGACAGAGAAGATTTTGAACACCTTGTTTTAAAGTCATTGTTGAGCTTGGGCAGCCTGAACAGCTTCCTTGCAGCTGAACTTTTACAACTCCATTCTTAAATTCTTTAAATTTGATATCTCCTCCATCTTTTGCAACAGCGGGTCTTATTTTTTCATCTAATATTTTAACAATTTTTTTTTCAATATCTTTCAATTCATTATTATTTTCTTGTAAATTTCTTTCAATTACACATTCTTTGCCACTTAAATAAAAATCATTTATTAATGAAATTACAATATGTTTAATTTCATCCCACGAAAAATCATCATATTTATTAATAGATATAAAATCTTTGCCTAAAAAAATACCCTCAACTCCATTTACTGATAGTAAATTTCTAATTAACTCATTATTACTTTCATCTTTTTTTGTTATTTCAAATGATCCTTCATTAGAGACTGCTTTACCAGGTAAAAACTTTAGTGAGTTTGGGTTAGGTGTTATTTCTGTTTGAACAAACATATTTTATATATAGTCAATAATTTTTAAATTGAAACTTGTTAATGTAATTATTCTAAAAACCAACTATATCGTGAATTTTTTTTACTTTTTTAGAGGCTATTTTCCCTGCTTTTTCAAAACCCTCTAAAAGTATTGTATCAAGATATTTTTTTTCATTTAAAAGTTTCTTAATTTCCTTTGATATTGGAATTATTTTCTCAACTAAAACTTGTGATAAGCTTTCTTTAAATTCTGAGAAGTTTTTGCCAGAAAATTCTATAATAGATTTTTCTAAATTAGAGTTTGTTAAACTCGAATAAATACCCATCAAATTTTTAGCTTCAGGTCTTTTTTCTAACTCTGTAATTGTTGCTGGTAATGCCAAAGAATCTGTCTTTGCTTTTTTTACTTTATTAATTATTTGATCTTGGTCATCCGTTAAATTTATACGACTTAAATCAGATAGTTCTGATTTACTCATTTTTTTTGTGCCATCTTTTAAACTCATAATTCTAGAAAATTCTTTTTGAATCAATGGTTCTGGGACCTTAAAAAAATCTTCTACTTGAAAGTCATTATTAAATTTTTGAGCAATATCTCTACAAAGTTCCAGATGTTGTTTTTGATCATCACCAACTGGTACGTGGGTTGTGTCATATAACAATATATCAGCTGCCATTAAAATAGGGTAGGAGTAAAGTCCAACGCTTGCTTTCTCCTTATCTTTACCAGCCTTTTCTTTAAATTGTGTCATTCTATTTAACCACCCCATTCTTGCCACGCAGCTTAATATCCATGCAGCTTCTGAATGTGCACTGACTTGTGATTGATTAAAAATTACACTTCTTTTTGGATCGATTCCACTTGCAACAAATGTCGCTACAGTTTCACGTATATTGTCTCTAAGTTTTTTAGGATCTTGGTTGACTGTTATAGCGTGAAGATCAACAACACAAAAAACACATTCGTTTTCAGTTTCATTGCTTAAGTCAACAAAATTTTTTATTGCACCTAAATAATTTCCTAAATGAAGATTACCTGTTGGCTGAACACCAGAAAAAATTTTTTTTACCATAACTTAATACTTTAGATTAATATCTTCATATTTGAAAGCTTTGATAAATAATGAAAATAATAAATAAAAGATAACACATATAAAAACTGATATTATTAAATAAATTGATTTAAAATCAAAACTATAAACTAACTGATATTCAAAAATTATAATTAGATATTTAAATAATACGCCCATAACGATTGAAGCAAAAAATATCTTAAAAAATTTTATAAAAAATATTCCATTAAAACGAAATAAATTCCTCTGATATAAAAAAATAAATAATAATATCGAATTAATCCATGAAGAAATTGTCGTTGCTATTGGAATAATTATAAAACCTATGCTTTTAAAATAGTATAAGCTAATGACAACATTTAAAACCACTGAAATCAATGAAATATAAAAAGGAGTTTTAGTGTCATGGTTTGCAAAGAAAAAAGTTGAAAAAACTTTAATCAAAACAAAAGCTGGTAAACCAAATCCAAAATAATATAAGGCTTTTGCAGAATTTGAAGTCGCAACTTCACTAAAGGAACCATATCCAAATAGTGCTGAAATAATTTCTTCTGACCCGATAAATAATGCAACAGCAGCAGGCAGACTTAAAAACATACTTAGCTCCAAGGCTTTATTTTGAATTTGCAAAATTTTATTTTTCTTTTTTGAATAAACGTGTTTAGAAAGTTGAGGTAAAACAACTACTCCTATAGCAATTCCTGCAATTGCTAAATTTATCTGATAAATTCTATCAGCATAATATAAATAAGACACTGCACTTGCTTGAAAAGAAGCAATAATAGTCCCTACCAATATATTTATTTGGGTTACGCCCGAAGAGAAAATACTAGGTAAAAGTTTTTTAAAAAAAAATTTTACTTTACTATTAATACTAAATTTAAAATTTAATTTTATGACATAAAATTTTTTAACAAATTTATACAAAAAAATAAGTTGTAAGAGTCCAGCAATCGACACTCCATATGAGAGATAATAAACCAGCTCATCATTCAAGTGCTTTCCAAATAATAAAATCCCTATTAAAATTAAATTTAATATAATAGGTGCGGCTGAAGCAGCAGCAAATTTATTATGTGAATTCAGAATTGCTGAAAAAAAAGAAGCTAAACTAACAAACATTAAAAATGGAAATGTAATTCTTGTCAATTGAATTGCTAAGTCAATTTTATTTGAATCTTTTACAAAACCTGGCGCTATTAAACCAACAAATGCAGGCATAAAAATTTCAATTAACAAAACTAAAAAAAATAAACCTAGAAATAACAAATTAAAAATTTCATTTGCAAAGGTTTTTGATTTTGATTTATTTTTAACTAATTCTGAAGTGTAACTTGGCACAAAAGCTGCGTTAAATGTTCCCTCTGCAAATAATCTTCTAAAAGTATTTGGTATTCTAAAAGCTACAAAAAAAGCATCAGCCAAAAAACTTGTTCCTAGAAAGATAGCGATTAAAACATCTCTCAAATAACCAAGTAATCTACTAATTACAGTATAAAAACCAAAAGTCCCTGTTGACTTAACTAAATTCATAAATCATATTAGTCTTATTTTTACCCCAATTGTAAGTTTATTGTAAGAATATATTAATCAAATATTACAAATAATAAAAAAATTTTAAAGATAGTATAAATTGAATTGAATTAAATAATTAACCAGAAATGAAAAAAACAAAAATTGATCATTACACAGATAAGGAAGCTTTAGATTTTCATAGTCACAAAAAACCTGGGAAGATTGAAATATCTTCTTCTAAGAATATGACAACAAAAAGAGATCTCGCTTTGGCATATTCTCCAGGTGTCGCTGCTCCCGTAAGAGCAATAAGTGAAAATCCCGAGGCTGCATTTGACTACACAAGTAAAGGAAATCTTGTTGCAGTTATAAGTAATGGGTCGGCTATTTTAGGAATGGGAAATTTAGGTGCCTTAGCTTCTAAGCCAGTTATGGAGGGTAAAGCCGTTTTGTTTAAAAGATTCGCAGATATTGACTCTATAGATCTAGAAATAGACTCCAACGATTCCAATGAAATTATCAATAGCATTAAAAATTTTGCACCAAGTTTTGGTGGTATAAATCTTGAAGACATTGCTGCTCCTGATTGTTTTGTTATAGAGGAAAAATTAAAAGAAACATTAGATATCCCTGTTTTTCATGATGATCAACATGGTACAGCTATTATTACTACCGCTGCATTAATTAATGCAATCGACATAACCAAAAAAAAAATTGATGAGATCAAAATAGTAGTAAATGGTGCAGGGGCTTCTGCTATGGCTTGTACTAACTTATTTAAAAAAAGTGGTGTACCACAAAAAAATATTACTATGGTTGATAGAACAGGTGTAATTTTTAGAGGTAGAGAAAATTTAAATCAATGGAAATCAGGTCACGCTATTGAAACTAAAAACAGGACATTAGATGATGCTATTAAAGGTGCAGATGTATTTTTGGGCTTATCAGCAAAAGGTGCTTTAACGAAAGAAATGGTAAAAAAAATGGCAAAGAACCCAATAATATTTGCGTGTGCAAATCCAGATCCTGAAATCACACCTGAGGAAATAGAAGAAGTAAGAGATGATGCAATTATTGCTACTGGAAGATCTGACTACCCTAATCAAGTAAATAATTTAATTGGCTTTCCTTATATTTTTAGAGGTGCATTGGATGTGAGATCAAAAACTATAAATGAAGAAATGAAAATCGCAGCTGCACATGCAATTGCCAACTTAGCAAAAGAAGATGTGCCGGATGAAGTTATTGCTGCAATGGGAGGAGAGAGACCACACTATGGTAAAGATTATATAATCCCATCTACATTTGATCCAAGACTAATAAGTGTAATACCATCTGCTGTGGCCAAGGCTGCGATGGATACTGGTGTTGCAAGAAAAAAAATTGAAAATTTTGAACTATATAAAGATCAGCTAAAACAGAGATTAGATCCTACTGTAACTATTATGCAAGGTGTACATAGTTATATTAAGAAAAAACAAAAGAAGGTTGTTTTTGCAGATGGGGAAGATGAAAATACACTTAAAGCAGCTATAGCATTTAAAAATTCAAAACTTGGAATACCAATTTTGGTGGGGAAAGAAGAGCTAATAAAAAATCAAATTAAAAAAATTGGTTATAATGACAATTTCGATATTGAGATAGTTAACTCAAAAGATACTTCCAAAAGAGAAAAATACGTAAAGTTTTTATTTAAAAAGCTCCAAAGAGAAAAAGGTATGTTAGAATGGGATTGTGATAGACTCATAAGAAATGATAGGGTGATTTGGTCTTCTTGTATGGTTGCTTGTGGTGACGCAGATGCAATGGTTACAGGTAATACGAGGAGATATTCTGCATCTCTTGAAAAGATAATACAAGTCGTTGAGCCAAGAGTTGGTGAAATCATGTTTGGTTTAAACTTAATAGTTAATAGAGGTAAAACTATTTTTATTTGTGATACCTCTGTAATAGAATACCCGGACGCAAAACAACTAGCAGAAATGGCAAAATCAGCAGCAAGAGTTGTAAGACTTTTTGGTTTTGATCCTAAAGTTGCCTTTTTATCTCATTCAACTTTTGGTGAACCAGCTACAGATAGAACTAAAAGATTAAGTGATGCAGTTGATATACTAAAAAAAAGCAATGTTGATTTTAAATTTGATGGTGAAATGCAGCCCGATGTGGCATTAGAAGAAATATATAAAGAACTATACCCATTTTCTGAAATTGTTGGAAATGCAAACGTATTAATAATGCCGAGCCAACATAGCGCTGCAATATCATACAAAATGATTAAGTCTATGAGTAGAGCAAAAGTTATTGGTCCATTATTAATTGGATTAGGTTTGCCTATTGAAATTGCACCTTTAAGAACTTCAACATCTGAAATTATAAATTTAGCTTCAATTGCTGCTTATTCAGCAGATGTAATAGATTATAAAAAAAATTAATTTTTTTGTATTCTTAGATTATCAACAAGTAAAATGCTCGCAATCACATCTTCAACGTCTAAAATTTCTTTTGCTTCAGATATAACCATATCTTTTTCTTCTTCAGTCAAAGCTATTCCGTAAATATAAATTTTCTTTTTATACGTATCCAATTGGTAATTAGTAGCTTTGATATTTTTGTTCAATATTAAAGCTGTTCTTAGTTGAGAGGTAATTAACAAGTCTTTAGCAGATTGTTTAAAATTAAACTTTTCTTTTATCTTAATATCATTTCTAACTGATCTTACTCCCTCTGTTTCCCAAGATATCTTGGTTAATTTTAATTTTTCTTCAGGTTGATCGACTTTTCCAGTTAAAAATATTCTGCCATCTAAAACTTTAGATTTTACTGTCAAAAAATAATTTTTATTTACAAGAAGAATTCTCGCAGATAAATTTTTTTGCATTATAGAGTCATCTATTTGAGTTCCTAGTGATCTTGGATCAATTGCAATACTTACGCCTGTTCCAAAAACTCCTGTAGACGAAACCCCAACACAGCCATTCAAAATCAAGCTTATAAAAAATAATATAAATATTTTATTTTTCATTTTTTATTTTCAAACAATATTCATAAATTATTTTTTTTGAGATTTTTTTATTTTGATTAATTAAATCTGTGATTTCTTTAATACTTAATTTATTTATCATTTTGCTAATTAATCTTTTATCTGATTCATTTAAAATCTGTAATTCTTTTTTTTGATTAATGTTTTCTGATATAACAATAGTCAATTCTCCCTTTAAATTATTATTAAATAATTCTAATTTATCAACTTCAGATCTTATATATTCTTCATAAAATTTGGTCATTTCTCTACAAATAAGTATTTTTCTTCCAGAAAAATTTTTTTTTATATAAGGAATTATTTTGTTAACTTTTCTTGGAGATATAAAAAAAACTATAGAACAATCTATTTTAGATAAGACCTCCAAGTCCTCCTCTAAAAGTTTTTGTTTTTCTGGGAAAAAACCGTAAAAGAAAAATTTTTCAGAAAAACCTGAAATCGAGACAGCTGAAATCGTTGCAGAAGGACCGGGTAACGGGATAATTTCTATATTATTTTTAATACACTCATTAATTAATATGGCTCCAGGGTCAGAGATGCTTGGTGTACCTGCATCTGATATTAAGGAAATAATATATCCTTCTTTAATTAATTTTATTATTTTAGTAAGATTTTTCTTTTCATTAAACTTATGATTTGAGATTAAATGTGATTTAATTTGATATTTATTTAATAAATTTTTTGATACCCTTGTGTCCTCACACAAAATATAATCAGATTTTTTAAGTGTCTCTATCGCTCTAAGGCTAATATCACTCATATTTCCTATTGGCGTTGATATGATATAAAGATTTTTTTTTGTTTCTTTATTTGTACTTTTTGAATTTACAATCATATTTGTTATTGAAATAATATAGTATCATTAAAATGTATAAATTTTTTAAAATTATTTTAATCATAATAACTATTTGTTTATCGTCTTATCCGTCCACTTTCGCCAATAATGAAAAAATAAAAATTGGTCTGCTTATACCTCTTTCTGGTGAACATAAAGAATTAGGAAAATTAATAATCAAATCTACACAAATGGCTTTAGATGATATTGGGACAAACAAAATTGAAATTTATCCAAGAGACACAAATATAGATCCAAACAAAACCCTGCAATCTGCTAAACAACTTAAAAATGAAGGTGTTCAAATATTCATAGGACCTGTTTTTTTTAAAAGCATAACTTATTTAGATGAGATTGAAGATGTAGTTTTTCTATCACTAACCAATAAAACAAAAGATATTCCTAATAATGTAATTAGTAGTGGTGTAAATTCATTGTCACAAATAAATGCAATTAAAAAATTTCTAGAATCAAATGAAATAAAAAAAACTATCTTTCTTACACCAGATCTTGACTATAAAGATGAAATAAAAAAAGCAATAAAAGATTCGAATGTTAAAATCTATAAACACTATATATACGATACAGAACCTACAAAACTTACAAAACAAATTGAAGAGATAACAAATTACAAAATTCGTAAACAAAATTTAGCTGATGAGATATACAGAGTTGAAAATTCAGATCTCCCAGACAAAGAAAAGCAATTAGAAAAACTTGAAAAAAGATATACTATCGGCAATGTAAATTTTGACTCTGTTGTTATATCAGATTTTGATGAAAGCCTTAAAAGTGTAATTACATCTCTTTTGTATACAGATGTCTCTCCAAGAAATAAATTCTTTATAACTTTTAACCAATGGTTTGATGAAAGTTTATTCCAAGAAGGAAATATTCAACCTCTATATTATCCATCAATTAATAAAAAAAATTTAGAAAATTTTAACGATAAATTTATGAAAAAATATAATCAAAAACCAAATCACCTGAGTTTGTTAAGTTATGATCTCCTAGGTTTGATATATTACCTATCATTACAAAATGATTTTTCAAATATAGATAATGTGTTTAAGAAAAAAAATTCATTTAAAGGAAAGATAGGAATTTTTGATGTTAAAAATAATAGAATTAATCATCAATTAAATTTTTACAAAGTTGATGAAGGAAAAATTAAAGAAATTTTTTAATCTTTTTAAAAGCTTTATACCTATGATCTAATTTATATTTTTGAGATGGCCTCATTGCACCAAAAGTTTTATTCTTATTTTTAGGTATAAATATAGGATCATATCCAAAGCCATTTTTGCCCCTAGGTTTTTCTGAAATACTTCCTTCAACACTTCCTATCACACAGGCAATTTTTTTATTTAAATAACAAATAGATAATGCACAAACAAATCGTGCTTTAATTTTTTTACTTCTCCAATTTTTATTTTTCTTATTTAGTTCTCGATAAACCTTTTTTATTGCTTTATCAAAATTAGAGTTTTTTCCTCCCCATCTTGCTGAATATATTCCAGGTTTTTTACTTAAAATGTCAATTTCTAACCCAGAGTCATCTGCAAGACATATTAGATTTGTTTTTTTTGAAAAAAATTTAGATTTTATTAGAGAATTCTCTTTAAATGTTTTTCCAGTTTCCCTTGGACTTTTTAATTTAAAGTCTGAGCAGGAAAATATTTTGATATATTTTGGAAGCAAATCCCTGAATTCTCTTAGTTTTCCTTTATTATTAGTGCCTATTAACAGTTTATTAATTTTTTTTTTTAACATCTAGAAATTTCATATTTTCTTACCATATAAGACCATATGGAAAAAGACCAAAACCAATCTAATATTAAAAATTTAGCTGAAGAAGAAGATAAAAACAAAAACTCAGAATTATCTATCGATGCTGAAAAAGAAAATCAAATCCAGACTGAAGAAAAAAGCCAAGAAGAAAAAATTTTAGAATTAGAAGATAAGGTTACAAGAACCTTTGCCGAAATGGAAAATCAAAGAAGAAGGTTTGAAAAAGAAAAAGAGGAAGCATATGAGTATGGTGGTTTTGCTTTTGCTAAAGAAGCATTAAGTTTAATAGATAATTTAGAAAGGTCTAAGCAAATTTTGTTGAACGATGAAACCCTAAAAAATTCTGAAGCATTAAAAAAGATTCTTGAACATCTGGATATAATTAATAAAGACCTAATCTCAATTTTTTCAAAGAATGACATTAAACAAATTGAAAGTTTAAATAAAAAATTAGATCCTAATTTTCATCAGGCAATGATGGAAATTGATAATGATCAAAAAGAACCAGGAACAATTATCCAAGAAATCCAAAAAGGATTTACTATTAAAGATAGGTTATTAAGACCTGCTTTAGTGGCTGTTGCAAAAAAAACTAAAAATGATGAAGAAAAAGACCTGCAAAATAAAGATAATTTAGAGAAGAAATAATGATTACATTAACTTGTAGAATTAAATTTAACCCCTATATGAGAGAAGAGAGAAAAATATGAGTAAAATAATTGGAATAGATTTAGGAACAACAAACTCTTGCGTTGCTATTATGGAAGGTAGCCAACCTAAGGTTTTAGAGAACGCTGAAGGTGCAAGAACAACTCCATCTGTTGTTGCTTTTACAGATGATAAAGAAAAATTGATTGGACAACCAGCTAAAAGACAGGCGGTTACTAATCCTGAAAATACAATCTTTGCAGTAAAAAGATTAATTGGAAGAAATTTTGAAGATTCAACTGTAAAAAAAGATATCGAAGCAGCTCCTTTTAAAATTGTAAATTCTGAAAAAGGCGATGCTTGGATTGAGGCTAAAGGAGAAAAATATTCACCCTCACAGATTTCTGCTTTCATTCTTCAAAAAATGAAAGAAACTGCTGAAAAATATTTAGGACAAGCAGTAACAAAAGCCGTGATAACAGTTCCAGCATATTTTAACGATGCTCAAAGACAAGCTACTAAAGATGCAGGAAAAATTGCTGGCTTAGAAGTTTTAAGAATTATAAATGAACCAACTGCTGCGTCGCTAGCTTATGGTTTAGATAAAAAACAAAATAAAAAAATTGCAGTTTATGATTTAGGTGGAGGAACTTTTGATGTTTCTATACTTGAATTAGGTGATGGTGTTTTTGAAGTTAAATCTACAAACGGTGATACTTTTTTAGGTGGTGAGGATTTTGATAACACTATAGTAGACTATCTAATTGCTGAATTTAAAAAAGATAGTGGAATAGATTTAAAAACAGATAAATTAGCTTTACAAAGACTAAAGGAAGCAGCGGAGAAAGCAAAAATTGAATTATCAGCAGCTGAGCAAACTGATATAAATTTACCTTTCATAACTGCAGATAAAACTGGTCCTAAACATATCAATTTAAAAATGACTAGGGCAAAATTAGAAGCTTTGGTAGAAGATTTAATCGCAAGAACTATCCCACCTTGCAAAACAGCATTGAAAGATGCAGGGATATCTTCAAGTGATGTTGATGAGATTGTGATGGTAGGTGGTATGACTAGAATGCCCAAAGTAATTTCAGAGGTTAAAAACTTTTTTGGTAAAGAACCAAACAAAAGTGTAAATCCTGATGAAGTAGTTGCAATGGGTGCTGCCATTCAAGCAGGTGTTTTACAAGGAGATGTTAAAGATGTTCTTTTATTAGATGTAACACCTTTATCATTAGGTATCGAAACTCTTGGTGGTGTATCTACAAAATTAATAGAAAAGAACACAACAATCCCTACGAAAAAAAGCCAAGTATTTTCTACTGCTGAGGATAATCAGCCTGCAGTATCAATACGGGTTCTTCAAGGTGAAAGAGAAATGGCTACAGATAATAAATTACTTGGAAATTTTGAATTAGTTGGAATTGCTCCGGCACCAAGAGGAGTACCTCAAATCGAGGTAACTTTCGACATTGATGCAAATGGAATCGTTAATGTATCGGCAAAGGACAAAGGAACAGGTAAAGAGCAAAAAATTCAAATTCAAGCATCAGGTGGATTAAGTGATGAAGAGATTGAAAAAATGGTAAAAGATGCTGAGGCAAACAAAGAAGCAGATAAAAAGAAAAGAGAGTCTGTTGATGTAAGAAACCAAGCTGATACTTTAATTCACTCGACTGAAAAAAATCTTAAAGAACATGGCTCTAAAATTTCCGACGCTGAAAAAAAAGCTATTGAAGATGGTTCAAACTCACTTAAAGAATCTTTAAAAGGTGAAGATATTGAAGATATTAAGAAAAAAACAGAGACTTTAGTACAAGCCTCGATGAAACTAGGAGAAGCAATTTATAAATCACAACAAGGCTCAAAACCAGATTCTAGTAAAGATGATGGCAAAGATGAAAAGGAAAAAAAAGACGATAATGTTGTTGATGCGGACTTTGAGGAAGTAAAAGACGACAATAAAGAAAAAAGCGCTTAACTGACATCTATTTGTCCAGGGTATTTAAATGGCTAAAAGAGATTATTATGATGTCTTGGGTGTTGGTAAAAATGCAAGTCCTGAAGAATTAAAATCTGCTTATAGAAAATTAGCTGTAAAATATCATCCAGATAAAAATCCAGACGACAAAGCTGCAGAAGATAAATTTAAAGAAGCGAGTGAAGCTTATGGAGTTCTTTCTGATAAATCAAAAAAAGAAAACTATGATAATTTTGGACATGCTGCTTTTGAAAATGGTGGTGGAGGAAGAAGTGGTTTTGGTGGCTTTAGTGGTGCGGATTTCTCAGATATCTTTGAAGACTTCTTTGGTGATTTTGGTGGAGGCGGGCGAAGCTCTAGTAGAAGAAATTCCAATAACAGAGGTTCTGATTTAAGATACGATTTAACCATTACATTAGAGGAAGCATATTTAGGAAAAAAGCAAAATATACAATTTTCTACTTCGGAAAAATGTAATACTTGTAAAGGTAATGGGTCTAAGCCTGGATCAAGTCCAGACAGATGTACTTATTGTGGTGGTAATGGAAGAGTTCGTTCAAACCAAGGTTTTTTTACAGTTCAACAAACATGCCCACAATGTGCTGGTAGTGGAGAAGAAATAACTAATCCGTGTAATGATTGTGGCGGGTCGGGAAGTCAGCAAACAACAAAAAAAATATCTGTCACAATACCCAAAGGTGTTGATGATGGTACAAGAATAAGACTTGCTGGAAAAGGTGAAGCTGGAACAAGAGGTGGCACTACTGGTGACTTATATTTATTTGTAAATGTTAAGTCTCATGAACTTTTTAAAAGATCAGATGTTAATTTATTTTTTGAGTTTCCTATTTCTATAGCCGATGCTGCATTAGGCACTACAATTGAAATTCCTACAATTGATGGCAAAAAAGCTAAAATTAAAATACCTGATGGTACTCAAGATGGCAAACAATTCAGACTAAAAGGTAAAGGAATGCCATTTATGCGAAGGGGTGATTTTGGAGATTTGTATGTTCAAATAAAAACAGAAGTACCAGTTTATTTAAATAAAGAACAAAAAGATTTGTTAGAAAGATTTAGAAAAATAGAAAATGAAAAATCAAATCCAAGTATCAAAAAATTTTTTCAAAAAGCCAAAAGTTTTTGGAATAGTTAAAAAATGGGATTAGAACAAATAATCCCAGCAATCTTTCTTATAGCAGTTTTAATTCTAATTCTTCCAGGTTTCCTAAGATTGAATTCAAAATCAAAACAATTTTTTAAAAATTTATTCATTTGGTCTGTAATTGTTGTAGGTATTATGATAGTTTCATATCTTATCATTTAATGAAAAAAATTAATTTAGCAGTAACTGGATGTATGGGTCGTATGGGCCAACAAATAATTAAATCTGCAAATAAAGATAAAAACTTCAAATTAGTCGCTCTTACAGAAAATAAAAAAATTAAAAAAAAAATTAGTAATATTTCAATTGATTTAAACAATGAACAGGTATTAAAAAAAGCAAATTTAATAATAGATTTTACAATTCCAAAATGTACTTTAGAAGTTCTAAAGATAGCACTAAAACTTAAAAAAAGAATTGTTATAGGTACAACCGGATTTAATAAAAAAGAGGAAAATTTAATCAAAAAATTTTCCAAAAAAATACCAATTCTTAAAGCAGGTAATATGAGCTTGGGCATCAATCTTTTGATGTACTTAACTGAAATTGCTTCGAGCTCTTTGAATAAAAATTTTTTAAGTAAAGTTTTTGAAATTCATCACAAACATAAAAAAGACTATCCTTCAGGTACAGCGCTTATGTTAGGCAAAGGAATAGCTGTAGGGAAAAATAAAAGCTTTTTTAATTTAATAGGAAAAAAATATTTAAATAAAAAAACTTTTCCTTATGGAAAAAAAATCAATTTTAATTCTTTAAGAAAAGGTGAAATTGTTGGTGAACATGAAGTAAAGTTTTCAAGTGGTAAGGAAATAATTACTTTAAATCATGAAGCTTTTGATAGAGCTCTTTACTCTGAAGGAGCCCTAACTGCTGCTAAGTGGCTAATGAATAAAAAGCCTGGTCTTTACTCAATGAGAGATGTGATGAATTTCAAATAATGAATGAAGTTCAAAGAGCCAAAATAGTTTTAAAGATTTTAAATAAAATTTACCCCAAAACAACTGTCCCTTTAAAGAGTAGAAATGTTTTTACTTTATTAATTTCAGTGCTTCTTTCAGCTCAATGCACTGATGTAAATGTTAACAATGTAACTAAAAGCATTTATTCAAAATATTATAAACCAAAACATTTTGTAAAACTGGGAAGAAAAAAAATTGAAAAATTAATAAAAAAAATAGGTATTTTTAGGATTAAAGCCAAAAGTATTTATAACTTATCAAAAATATTAATTTCAAACTATCAAGGTAAAGTACCTAAATCATTTGAAGATTTAGAAAAACTTCCTGGTGTTGGTCATAAAACAGCTAGTGTGGTTATGTCCCAAGGGTTTGGGTATCCAGCATTTCCAGTAGATACACATATTCACAGACTTGCACAAAGATGGGGTCTTACTAATGGTAAAAATGTTATCCAAACTGAAAGGGATTTAAAAAAACTATTTCCAAAAAAAAATTGGAATAAACTTCATCTTCAAATAATTTATTATGGAAGAGAATTTTGTAAGGCAAGAGATTGTTATGGAATATCTTGTAAAATTTGTACCACTTGCTATCCTGAAAGAAAAAAACCTATTAAAACTAAAAAAGCTTAATATGAAAATTCTTGGTATTGGAAATGCAATAGTAGATGTAATTTGCAAAGTAGATGAAAAATTTATCTCAGAAAACAATTTAACAAAAGGTACAATGAAGTTAATTTTTGATGAAAACGAATTCAAAAATTTATTAAGTAATCTTAAGGTTGAAAAAACTATCTCAGGTGGTTCTGTTGCTAATTCTATTGTTGGTTTATCTCAATTAAAAAACGAAGTGGGTTTTATAGGAAAAGTTTCTGAAGACGATTTAGGTAATAAATATGAGGAGGGTTTAAAAAATGAAAATGTGAATTATTTTTATTCAAAGAAAAAAGAAGATATTGCTACTGGGACTTGTCTAATTTTAATTACACCCGACTCTGAAAGGACAATGTGCACATTTTTAGGGATAGCTGGGAAGATAAACGAAAATGATATCAACATTGACATAATCAAAAAAAGTGAAATAATTTTTCTTGAAGGTTATTTATGGGATGAAGGTCAACCCAGGAAAGCATTCGAAAAAGCAATTAATAATTCAAATAAAGTTGCTATGTCTCTATCAGATTTATTTTGTGTAGAAAGACATAAAATTCAATTTTTAGAATTAGTCAAAAATAAAATAGATATAGTATTTGGAAATGAACAAGAAATAATGTCTTTAATAAATGCCAAATCATTCAGTGACGTCATTTCTTTTGCAAAAAATCTTAAAAATAATGTTGTTATTACTCGTGGTGAGGAAGGAGCAATTTCAATCAAAGATAAAGTAGTAATAGAGTGTCCAGCAAAAAAAAACTTGGACATAGTTGATCTCACAGGTGCTGGAGATTTATTTGCTGCAGGTTATTTACATGGTATAATTAATAATATGGATGTTAAAAATTCATTAGCAAGTGGTGCTGAAATGTCTTCCAAGATAATACAACAATTTGGTGCAAGACTTAAATGAAAATTCTCAATTTTTTTCCACTTTCAATACTTCACGATCAAATAAACTTAAGTGACAAAAAAAAAAATTCTCTTTTAGATGAAGTAAAGGATATGAAAAATAACTCAAAAAATTCTAACCCCAAGCCTGATGACCGTTCTTGGACTGGTGATACACAGGGGTATGAATTTATTCATAAAAATCCTAAATTTGATGAATTTTTTTCAGAATTAAAACGAAAAATTGACTTATATTTGGATTTTTTAAAAGTAGATAAAAATCAAATCGAAGCTTATATCCAAAGATCTTGGGTAACTATATCTGATGGAAAAGAGGCAATTACAGAACACCAACATTTACAATCCCATTTATCTTTCGCTTACTATTTAAAAAAAAGTCCTGAAGACTCAAATTTTGTTTTGCATGATGAAGTTTTTAGAAATGAATTTATACCTGGCCTATTTAGTTCTAAGACGCTAAAGGATAAAAAAGTAATAAAGGAAATGTCAATATCAACTGCACCCAAAATTATAGTTACAGTAAAAGAGAATGACATTATACTTTTTCCTTCAAAAACACATCACAGCACTGAACCAAATAAATCAAATAATGAACGTATATCAATTTCAGGTGACATTACCTTTTTAAGTAAAGATTCAAACTTTTTAGAACATTTAACGCCAAGCTTTGAAAATTGGAATAAATTATAATTTTTTTATTTTTTTTAAACGCTTAAAGCTTCCCTTGCCCTTTTTAGGTTTAACTATACGGGGCTTATATTTTTTAGTAAATAATTCTTCTGCAAATTTATTTTTTTTTATTAATTTGATAACCATCTTTATTACTTTTTATAAAATCCTCATCATTAAAAACTTTTAAAATTTTTTTTCTCAACCTATAAATATGAGTTTCTACAGTATGTGTTTCTAATTCTGATTGATAACTCCAAACTTTTGATTGTAGCTCATGAACCTTAACTGAATTAGTAGCTTTATTAAGATAAACTATAGAATTAATTTCTTTTTCTGTAAGTTTAAGTTTAAGGCTACCTAGAGTCATTTCTCGTGAATTTAGGTTAAAATTATAAATTCCAATTGATATTTCTGATTGATCATTAAAATTTTTTTTTAAAAATTCTATATTAATTTTTTCAAGTAATTTAAAAACTGGTACAGGAAATTTATCAAAAATTATTTGATTGTTTATTCCTGGGATTTTATTCTTCGTGAATATTAAACTATTTGATTTGGAACTTAACTCAGATAGTTGGTTTTTAGAGGCTTTTTCAAAATTAATATTAATATCTTTTTTAATTTCAATTAAGATCTTATATAATTCATCAAACTCATAAATAATTAAATTTTGACTATTCATAAACTAATACAATATGATAATTTACCTAAAAGATAAACACACACTTCAAGTTGATGATTTTAGATTTAAATGCTCTATAGGCAAAAATGGAATAAGTAAAAATAAAGTAGAAGGTGATAAAAAAACTCCCATTGGATTGTTTGGGATTGAAAACCTGTATTATCGAATGGATAGACTAAAAAAACCATCAACTAAATTAAAATGTATTAAAATTAACAAGAATATGGGTTGGTGCGATGATCCTAATAATATGAAAAATTATAATAAGTTAATACAGAATAAAAAAAATATTAAATGTGAAAATCTATACAGAAATGACAAAAAGTATGATTTATTAATACCAATTAAATATAATTTTTTTAAACCAGTTAAATCAAAAGGAAGTTGTATTTTTATCCATTTGACAAACAACTACAAACCTACTGCTGGATGCATAGCATTAAAAAGAAAAGATTTTTTGATTATGCTTAAAATCATAAATAAAAAAACTAAAATTTATATAAATTAAGATCGTTTACCAAAAATAGTAGAACCGATCCTCAAATATGTAGCTAAGTTCTTAACTGCATCCATAAAATCAGCTGACATTCCCATACTCAATTCATTTAGACCAAGGTCTTTATTTAAACTATTTAATTCTTTAAAATAATATTCTGCAGATTTATCTTGAGGAGGAATACACATCAAGCCAATAACATCTAAATTTAATTTCTTACAATAAGAGTACAAATTAGGAAGAGATACTTTATTTACACCTGATTTTTGTTCTTCATTTCCAATATTTACTTGGATAAATAATTTTATTTTTTTACTTTGCTTTTCTTGTTCATCATGAATTTTTTTAGCAAGTTTTTCACTATCTACAGAATGAATATAATCAAATATTTTAACTGCAAATTTCACTTTGTTTGTTTGCAAACCACCTATTAAATGTAAGTTTATATCTTTATTTTTTAATTTAATATCGGTCCATTTATCAATTGCTTCTTGAACTTTATTTTCGCCAAAATCTAAATGCCCATGCTCTATTAAAGGGTTAATTTTATCAATTGAGAAAGTCTTTGATACAGCTATAATTTTTGGTACTTTGTTAGCGTTTATATTATCTAAACTAGAATTTATTTTTTTTTGGATATCTAATAAATTTTGAACTGTTTTATGCATGAAAAATTACTAAAAAAATATTACTTTATTAACTCATTGGATACAAATAATATTAAAATTCAAGATAAACAAACTATAATAATTTATAGAAACTACACCTCACCAAATCTTAATATAAGTAAAGTTTTAAAATTAAAAAATTTCCTTAAAAAAATGGGCCATAAATTCATACTTGCAAATAATATGAAATTAGCAATTAAGCTTGGATTGGATGGTGTATATATACCTTCCTTTAACAAAAAATATGATCACCTCTCTTACTCAACTTATTCAAATTTTATAATAATTGGATCAGCACATAATTTAAAAGAAATTAAAATCAAAGAGAAACAAAAAGTCCAAAGTATTTTTATTTCATCTTTATTTAAAAAAAACAAAAACTATCTGGGACTTAATAAGTTCAAAATAATCTCAAGATATACCAAAAAAAAAATAGTTGCTTTAGGTGGTGTATCCAAAAACAATCTAAAAAAAATTGAGTTAATTAATATTTCAGGTTTTGCTGGAATATCATTTTTTGAATAAAAAAAAGGCCCCTAAAAAGGGGCCCTTTTTAAATTTGTTTTCTAAATTAAATTAGAATGCAAATGATAATGTGAACTCGTAACCTTCAACATCACTAGCAGCATTAGTAGAACCAGCTCTATTGTCTACTTCGTTAGTAGCACCAGCTAATGTCATTCCGCCCATAGTGTATGAAGCTGAAATACCAGTTGACTCTTGGTCAGATAAAGAAGACGATTCGAAGTCTACTTCATGGTAACTGTAACCAATTGAGATATCATCGTTCACAGCATAAGTAATACCATAAGCAATAGACTCTTGGTCAGAGTTAGCAGTTGTGTGATCTAAATCAGATGATTGAACACCTACTGTGAACGCACCCATTGCATAAGTAGCATACATAGTTGATTTATTTTGATCAATAGCAACACCAGTTTGGTTGTCTGAAGATGCATAACCAACAGTTAAGCCTTCCATTGCTTCTGGAGAAACTGCGATTGCAAAGTCAGTGTATGATTCTTCAACAGCAGCACCTCCACCATCATTTTGGTAAGCCATAGTTAGCGTAGCTCCACCAACACTTGGAGAAGTGTAGATGAACATGCCAGCTCCACCGCCACCACCGATTACAGTTGGAGAACCAGAAGTTGATGTTCCATCAGTGTCTAAGATGTCCCATGCTTCTTCGTAAGCATTAGGAGTTACATCATCAACTGCACCGAATGCAGAAGAAAGACCTGAACCATTAAATTGTAATGATCCCCAGTCTCCTGATAGTGTCATATCGTAGTCGTCAAAATCACCACCATCGAGTTCGTAGTAAACAGCAACACCTAATCCACCGTCTGTTTCACCACTCATGTTAAACTTAAGGCTATCACCCATGTAAAAGCCATTTCCTCTTGTACCTTTTCCTCTGTTTGTGTCATCAAATGAAATTGATCCACTACCTGTTACTGAAACATCAGCAGCATTAACAGAAAAAGTCGCTAGAGAACCAGCTAAAGCTGATAATCCGATTTTTCTTAAATTGTTCATATTAATTACTCCTTTATTAATTGTTATTATTAATAATAAACAACGTGAAATTATCATTTTTTAATAAAAAAAAGCTAAAAATAGCAATTTTAAAGCAATTAATTACCTTGTGTTGCAATTATGCAACATATTTTATATGAATTTTTTACTTTATTTAACAATTAAATGTATATTAATTTTTGTTTCAATCTAAAAAATCATTAATGATAAAATTAACTCATTATAAAATATTCACAATCTGTATTCTTTCAATTTTTGTTTTAAGTTCTTGTGCGAAAGAAGGTTTCTTTAAACCAGGTGATGCAAGAAAAAATCCACCTGATCCAAAATTAAGAGTTAAGAAAAATCTTGAGGAAGGTCGAGGTTTTAGGTTGAATGATGCTTTGGGAGGTAGAAAGGGAACTAATTTTGAATTTGCAAGTTCAAATGAACTTTGGAGAGCATCACTTGATGTTTTAGATTTTATGCCATTAACTTCAGCAAATTATAGTGGAGGGATTATTATTACTGATTGGTACTCGCAAGATGGAAATGCAGATGAGTCTATAAAAATTACAATTAGATTTTTAAGCAATGAAGTCAGATCAGATGCTATTGATGTCGACGTTTTTTATAAAAAATGCGCAACTGTAAATAACTGCAAAATTAATAAACAAGAAGGTCAGTTAAAAAAAGAAATTACAAAACAAATTTTATCAAAAGCTACAATTTATAAAAAACAATCAAAAGATAAAAACTTTAAACCATATCGTCAATCTTCATCAGATAATAAGCGCGAATAATTACTTTAAGATTAACTATAAATGGTTATGAGCAGATATAATTTCAAATCTATTGAAACGAAATGGCAAAATTATTGGGAAAAAAATAAATCTTTTGAGGTTAAAACAGATCCTTCGAAAAAAAAATTTTATTGTCTAGAAATGTTTCCTTATCCCTCAGGGAAGATTCACATGGGTCATGTGAGAAATTATACAATTGGAGATGTGCTTGCTAGATATAAATCATTAAATGGTTTTAATGTATTACATCCTATGGGTTGGGACTCTTTTGGAATGCCAGCAGAAAATGCTGCAAAACAGAATAATTTAGATCCAAAAATTTGGACAGAGTCGAATATTTCAAAAATGAAATCTCAATTAAAAAAGCTTGGACTTTCGATTGATTGGGACAGAGAAATTTCTACTTGTAGTGAGGATTATTACAAACATCAACAAGCATTCTTTTTAGAACTGTTTGAAAAAAAGCTTGTTTATAGAAAAGAAAATTATGTCAATTGGGATCCTGTTGATGAAACTGTTCTAGCAAACGAGCAAGTGATTGATGGAAAAGGTTGGCGCTCCGGAGCTACTGTTGAAAGAAAAAAATTAAGTCAATGGTTTTTCAATATATCTAAATTTTCACAAGATTTATTAGATGGCTTGGATAAATTACATTCTTGGCCAAACAAAGTTAAAGTAATGCAAAAAAACTGGATTGGTAAATCTTTTGGATGCGAGATTAATTTTAAAATAGAAGGAAACCTACCCATAGATAATATCAAATGTTTCACAACACGGCCTGATACTCTTTTTGGATTTTCTTTTATAGCTTTATCTGCTGACCATGAAATTTCAAAATTTTATATGGATGACAAGAGTTTTTTAAAGTTTAAAGAAGAGTGTTCTAAAAATGGAACTACAGAAGAGGCAATAGCCGTTGGAGAAAAAATTGGATTTAAAACAAATCTTTTTGCTATCAATCCTTTAAACCCAAAACAAAAAGTGCCTGTATATTTTGCTAATTTTGTTTTAATGGACTATGGATTTGGAGCTGTTTTTGGTTGTCCTGCTCATGATCAAAGAGATTTTGATTTTGCAAAAAAATACAATCTTGAAATTAAAACAGTTGTAAGGCCTCATGATGAAGATAACTCTTTTAAAGCCACTAATGAAGCTTACACGGGTCCAGGCATTATAATTAATTCCGATTTCCTTAATGGATTTGAAGCGCCTCAAAATTCTGTTCTAGAAACAATAAAAATTTTAGAGAAAAAAAATTTAGGAAAAAAGCAAATCAATTTTAGATTAAAAGATTGGGGAGTGTCACGACAAAGATATTGGGGTTGTCCAATACCAATAGCATATGATGCTAATGGTCAAGCTTACCCGATTCCAAAATCAATGTTGCCGGTAAGACTTCCAGAAAATATAAATTTAAATGTTAAAGGTAATCCTCTTGACAGTCAAAATGAATGGAAACAAGTTGTTATTGATGGAAAAAAACTAACAAGAGAAACCGATACATTGGATACATTTGTTTGTTCGTCTTGGTATTTTTTAAGATTTTGTTCTCCAAAAGAAACTTCTAATGGGTTTAATCAAAAAGACATTGATTATTGGATGCCTGTTGATCAATATATTGGTGGTGTTGAACATGCTATTTTACACTTATTATATTCAAGATTTTTTATGCAAGCTCTATCTTATAAAAATAAAGAATTTAATATATTGGAGCCATTCGATGGATTGTTCACACAAGGCATGGTTTGCCATGAAACTTATAAAGATCCTGACAATAATTGGATTAGTCCTGAAGAAATTGAAAGCATCGATGGTAAAAAATATCTCAAAAAGGATAATTCTAAGTTAATAACTGTTGGATCCTCTGAGTCAATGTCAAAATCAAAAAAAAATACTATTGATCCAGAAAATATCATTTCAAATTATGGTGCTGACTCCGCTAGACTATTTATCTTGTCAGATAGTCCCCCTGAAAAAGATGTTCAATGGTCTGAAGAGGGGATTGTTTCTTCTTTTAAGTTTATTCAAAAATTATGGAACCTAAACGAGAAAATTACTAAACAAATGCATAAGAATCATAAAAATGACCATGATATTGAAATAAAAAAATATACAAACAAATTTCTTAAAAAAATCACAAACAATCTCGAAAGCTTCAGTTATAACAAAATAATTGCTAACTTACATGAGATGTATTCCTTCATGCATAAACAAACTGATAAGCCGTACACAAAAAAGACGCTTCTTCAAAATTATCAAAAAATTTTAATTGCAATGACACCTATAATTCCCCATTTTGCAAATGAATGTCTTGATTTATTAAATATAAAAGATTTTAATTGGTCTAAGTATGATGAATCAATATTAAAAGAAGATATAGTAAATATCGTCATTCAAGTTAATGGGAAAAAAAGAGGATTAGTAAAAACAGAACCCAATTTATCAGAAGAAAAACTGTTTGAAATAATCAAGAATGATGAGACACTGATGAAACATTTTGACCATAAAAATATAAAGAGAAAAATTTATATTAAAGATAGGTTAATGAATATAATAATTTAAATAATGTTAAAAAATAAAATTTTAATTATTTTTAGTTTAATTTTACTCACAAGTTGTGAGTATAAGCCAATTTATTCAAGTGCTAATAAATCAAATTATAAAATAATTGTAACAGAGCTTACTGGTGACAAAAAAATAAATAAATTTATAGTTGAAAATCTTACAAGAAATAGTGAAAAAGATTCCAACCAAATTGTTAATATTAAAATTAATACCACATACAATAAAAGTATATTAGCAAAAGATAGTTCTGGTAATGCAACTGATTATCAAGCTAATGCTTTTACAACTTTTTTAATTGACCAAAATCTAGTCACAAAACAGTATGATATTAATGAAAAATTTAATTTTCAAAAAATGTCAGATAAATATGAAGAAAAAAGCTATGAAGAAAATATAAAAAAAAATCTAGCTAAAACTATATCTCAAAAATTGATTCTTAGATTGTCTGTTCCTCAATGATTGTTAAATCATACGAAATTAATAAAATTATAAACAATTATAATTTTTACTTAATTTATGGCAAAAATCAGGGATTAAAGAATGAAACTATAAAAACAATACTAAAAAAAAACAAAGATAAAGTTTTTAGTTATGAAGAAAAGCAAATTCAAGACGAAAAGGAAATTTTTTTTGAAAATATTTTATCAGGCTCATTATTTGAAAATGACAAAGTAATAATAATAAACAGAGCTAGTGATAAAATTTTTACGATAATTGAAGAACTAACAGAAAGAGAAATTAAAAGTGTAAAAATTATATTAAATTCAGACATACTTGAAAAAAAATCTAAACTAAGAGTTTTATTTGAAAAAAAAAAAGACCTTATTTGTATTCCAACATATTCTGATAATAGTGAAACACTTTCAAGATTAGCAAATACTTTTTTTAAAAACGAAAAAATTTTGATTTCACAACAAAATATAAATTTGATTGTTAGTAAGTGTAATGGTGACAGACAAAATTTAACAAATGAGCTTGAAAAAATTAAAAACTATTCATTTAATAAACAAAGTATAACAACTCAAGAAATATTAAAACTAATTAACCTAAGTGAAAATTACGGATTTTCTGAACTAATTGATAATTGCTTGGCTAAGAATAAAAATAAAATAATGACTATTTTAAACGAAAATAACTTTAATAACGAAGATTGTATAATGATTTTAAGAACCTTTTTAATAAAAGCAAAAAAAATTCTCACGCTCGCTCTTGAATTTGAAAAAAACAAAGATTTAGATAAAACGATTACATCAGCAAAGCCACCGATCTTTTGGAAGGATAAAGAAATAGTTAAAATTCAATTAAATAAATGGAAACCAAACAGAATAAAAGAATTAATTTATCATCTTAATGATATTGAGATTCAAATAAAAAATAACTTTAATAATTCTATAATGATTATTACAAACTTTATTTTAGAAAAAAGCTCTTCTTAAACTAGTAATTAGATTTAATTATATCAATAATTTTATTTAATTGATCAATATCATGATAAGCAAAGGTGATAGTTCCTTTATTTTTTTTGTTATTTTTTATTGAAACATTAAGACCAATTTTATCAGTAATAGATCTCTCAAGGTTTTCAATATTAGGATCAGTTGATCTTGAAAAAGAACCTTTTTTCTTTTTAAAAATTTTTACAAAACTTTCTGATTGACGTACTGAAAGTTTTTTTTCAATAATCTTGTTAGCTATAAATTCTGCATTATCTAGACCAACTAATATTTTTGCATGCCCAGCACTAATTTTTTTTTCTTCAACATATTTCAATACTAAGGCAGGCAAGGTTAAAAGTCTTAAAGAATTAGTAATATAACTTCTGCTTTTACCAATAAATTTAGAAACTTTTTCCTGATCGTAAGAAAACTCATCTATCAATCTTTTATATCCTTGAGCCTCCTCAAGAGGATTTAAATCATGTCTTTGAACATTTTCAACTATTGCAAATTCTAATGATTTTAAATCATCAGCTTCTGTTACTACAACAGGTATATCATGAAGTCCGGCTTTTCTTGCAGCTAACCACCTTCTCTCCCCTGCAATAATTTCAAATTTAGAATTTTCAGACTCAGATTTTCGAACTATAATGGGCTGGATTACACCTCTTTCTTTTATTGAATTTTTAAGATCATCTAAATTTTCCTCATTAAAATTTTTCCGTGGTTGAAATTTATTTGGAACAATATCACTTAATAATAATTTATTAGTTTTAGACTCAACTTTTGACTCACCAATTAATGAAGATAAACCTCTTCCTAAACCTTTTTTAATTTTATTCATTAAGCAGCACTTCCTATATTGCTTTCTTGATTCATAAATTCGTCTGTGAAACTATAATATGATTTACTACCTGGACAGTTTTTATCATATATCAAAACTGGTACGCCATGAGATGGGGCTTCTGATAGTCGTACATTACGTGGAATAACTGTTTGATAAACTTTATCTTTAAAATAGTCTCTTGCTTCTTGTTCAACTTGTGATGATAATTTATTTCGTCTATCGTACATAGTTAATAGTATTCCCTGAATCTCTAAATCTGGATTTAAATTAGATTTTATTCGTTCGATAGTTTTCATTAGTTGCGTTAATCCCTCTAATGCAAAAAATTCAGTTTGCAGTGGTACTAGTAGAGAATTGGATGACACTAAAGCCATCACAGTTAATAAACTGAGAGATGGAGGGCAGTCTATAAGGATATAATCGTAAGAAACTCTAGAATCATTCAAATATGCGGTTAATTTAGCTTTCAAAATAAATGCTCTATCGCTATCACCAGCTGTTTCAACTTCTAAACCCGATAAATCCACATTTGATGCAATCAAATCAAGATCTTTAAATTTTGTTTTTTTAATAACATTAGAAATTTGCATTGTGCCATTAAGAATTCCATAAATTGTTTGATCTGATTGATCATTGTTTGATAATCCCAAACCCGTTGTGGCATTTCCCTGTGGATCTAAATCAATTACTAAAATCTTTTTCCCCTGTTGTGATAAAGCTGACGCTAAATTAATAACAGTTGTTGTTTTACCAACCCCGCCCTTTTGATTTATAATTGAAATAATTTTCATGAAACTTTTTTTTTTATATTTTTAATATTTAATATAAATGAGTCTTCGTTTGTTAAACTTTTTTTTTCTTCATAATCCAAATCCCACACTTTAAGTGTATCATTAAGATTTTTTCTTCCACTAGCGCCCATAAAAAAAATTATGTTTTTATAATTTTTAAAATTTTCATTTACCAAATTTATAACTACTGGCATTGGTTTAAAAGCTCTAGACATTATTGTTCCTGTTTCAATATTTCTAACTGAAAAAATATCTTTTTGGATAATTTCTGTGTTCAAATTCAATTTTTGTGAAACTTCTTTTAAAAAAACACATTTATGGTAGCTCTTTTCGTAGAAATTAACTTTCATAGTATTTTTTATTTTTTTCATTATTATTGCTATAATCAATCCTGGCATTCCCCCTCCAGTTCCTAAATCTGAGGTTGTATTATTATTTAAATCAATAAAATCAATAATTTGCGCAGAATCTATAATATGTCTCTCTCTTATTTGGTCTTTTTCAACTATTTTCCTACTTATGATGTTTATTTCTTTGTTTTTTTCTTGAATCATTGAAATTAAGCTTTCAAGATCATTACAAGTTTCACGTGAAACATTCAGATTAGATATTTTAGAGTAAGAATTTAGTATTTGATTATCCATTAAGCTATATGCTTAATAGACTTTCTTTTGACGTGTGACAACAAAATATATACGGCTGCGGGCGTAATTCCATCGATTCTAAGCGCTTGGCCCATAGTTTTAGGCCTAATTTTCTTAAATTTAGCTTTTACTTCATTAGATAAGCCAGAAAATTGATCGTAATTAATATTGTCTGGTATTAATAAGTTTTCATCTCTTTTAAAAGCCAAAATATCTGCTTTCTGTTTTTTTAAATACCCTCGATAATGAGAGTTAATCTCCATCTGATCATCAATTTCATTACCATAGTCAGGTATTTCTGGCCAAATGCTTCTAATTTTTTTCATGTTTACATCTTTTTGAATTAAAATTTCTTCAGCAGATCTAAAAACACCATCTTTTGCTATTTTTATACCAAATTTATTAGCCCTAGACGGAGAAATATTTAGGTTAGACATTTGCAAAGAAATTTTGCTTAATTTACCAAATTTATCCTCAAAAATCTCTTTTCTGGTATTCGATATTAATCCAATATTAATTCCTTTATTTGTCAGCCTTAAGTCAGCATTATCAGATCTAAGACTTAATCTATACTCAGCCCGAGATGTGAACATCCTATAGGGCTCGGCAACACCTTTTGTTACTAAATCATCGATCATTACTCCAATGTATGCATCAGATCTATCAAGAATGAAAGGTTCCATATTTTTTAGTGATAGAGCGGCATTAATACCGGCTATTAGACCCTGAGCAGCTGCTTCCTCATATCCTGTGGTTCCATTAATTTGACCAGCAAGATATAAGTTTTTAATTTTTTTTGTCTCTAATGTTAAAAATAATTCTCTAGGATCAATATAGTCGTATTCTATAGCATATCCTGGTCTAATAACTTTAACATTCTCTAAACCATTGATATTATTAAGTATTTCATGTTGTACTATCTCAGGTAGAGAAGTGGATATGCCATTTGGGTAAATAGTATAGTCATTAAGTCCCTCTGGCTCTAAAAAAATTTGATGTTTAGTCTTATCAGCAAATTTTACTACTTTGTCCTCTATCGAAGGACAATATCTTGGACCAACACCTTGAATGCTGCCAGAGTACATAGCGCTCTTAGATAAATTTTTTTCAATAATCTTATGAACCTTATCATTGGTATAAGTCATCGAACATGACACTTGTCTGTTCAAATTTTTTTTTGTTAGAAAAGAAAAAAAATACGGATCGTTGTCGGCAAATTGTTTTTCTAAATTTTCAAAATTAATTGATCTAGAATCTAATCTAGGTGGGGTACCTGTTTTTAATCTACCAATTTTAAAATTATATCTTTCTAACTGTTCACTTAAACCCGTGCTTGGTTTTTCATTAAAACGACCTGCCGGAGTTTTTTCATCACCTATATGTATTAGGCCATTTAAAAATGTGCCGGTTGTGAGTATTAACTTGTTACAATTTACTTTGTAACCTTTTAAAGTGATAAAGCCATTTATTTCATTATTATTAAAAATAAACTTTATAACTGGATTTGAAAAAATACTTAAATTACAATGGTTTACAAGCTTTTCTTGCATAAATTTACGATATAATGATCTATCAGACTGGGTTCTCGGACCTCTTACTGCTGGTCCTCTGCTTCTATTAAGTAGTTTGAATTGTATTCCGGACTTGTCTGCTACCTCCCCCATAACCCCATCTAAAGCGTCAATTTCTCTTACCAGGTGACCTTTACCTAATCCACCAATAGCAGGGTTACATGACATTTCTCCTATAGTGTTTTTATTATGAGTGAATAGAGCGGTATTAATCCCAAGACGAGCTGATGCGGCAGCTGCTTCACAACCAGCGTGCCCACCTCCTATAACAACTACATCAAAGAATAAATCTTTTTTCATGATTTAAATTTATATTTGATTTAAATATTTACAAGATTTGAGTTTTTTTTCTTAAATAAGTCTTATTTTTCAACGAAAAACTAATAAAAAAGTTCAAAAATCAAGCAAAATTACATTTATTTACCTATACAAAAATCGTTGAAAATACTGCCTAATATCTCCTCTACATCGACCTTTCCAACTATCATACCTAAATGCCTAGTTGCTAACCTTAGATCTTCAGCTGCTTTGTCAAAATCTTGTTTGTTATTTTTTTTTAAAAAATTTTCTAAATAATCAATGCACTGTACCAAGTGCTGTCTATGTCTCTCTCTAGTAATTAAAATATCCTCTTCAGTTATAAATTTATTTTTTAATTGGTTTTTTATTTTTTCTATAAGCTTATCGATATTTGAATTATTTTTTAGCGATATTAAGACATGATTAAATTTAGAAATTTCTTTATTTAATGTTTCTTTTATTAGGTCAGATTTATTAACTACTAATATTGCATCCTTTTTTAATAAATCATTCAAAAAACCGCCTAAATTGGGGCTTTTAGCATCAACTACCACTAATTTCAGGTCAGCGTTTTCTGCTTTGTTAAGTGATAATTTAATACCTTTTTTTTCAATTTCATCTTTTGAGTCTCTTATACCTGCTGTATCTGAAATGATAACAGGATAGCCATCAATATTTAAATGTATTTCAACAACATCTCTAGTCGTGCCGGCAATCTCGGACACTATTGCAACCTCTCTGTTTGATAGATTATTTAGTAAACTTGATTTACCAGCATTCGTTGGGCCCACTATTGCAATTTTAAATCCCTCTCTAATTATTTCACCAACTTTTTGATCATCCAAAATTTTATTAATCTCATTTAAAACGTCTAATGAATCTTTTTTAATACTCTCTAAGTTATCTTCGGGAAGGTCTTCCTCTGGGAAATCTATTTTTGCTTCAACAAATGATAAAATTTTCAATAATTTTTCTCTTAATTGGTTAAATATCTCTGAAGATTTTCCTTCCATGATTTTTACAGCTTGTTTTCTTTGAATTTCGGTTTCTGCTGAAATTAAATCAGCAATACTTTCGGCTTTGAGCAAATTAATTTTTCCATTTTGAAATGCGAGTTTAGTAAACTCTCCTGGTGCAGCTAGATTACAATTTTCAATATTTGAAATAGCTTCTTGCACAGCAACAACAACTGCCTTACCACCGTGAACATGGAATTCAGCCATATCCTCTCCTGTATAGCTCTCAGGGCCAGGAAACCATATTATTATGCCTTCATCTATTAACTCAGAAGTGTTGATATTGTTTATTTTTCGAAGAGTTGCCATTCTTGGGCTTGGAATTTCCTTACCTGTAAGCTTTTTAATCACCTTTTTTGTATCTGGACCCGAAACACGAATAATTGATACGCCAGAGACGCCAGGACCTGATGAAAGAGCATAGATTGTCATGGTAGAAGTATAATCATATACCCGAGATATTGAAATTAAATATTTTTAGTAAGCTATTTCTTCCAAAACCTTAAAAAAAAATTTTGAAAATCTTTCTTGATCAAATAATGGGCTTTTGAGAGCATCAACATAAATAGATTTTCTCAAATCTAAATATTTTTTAGTATTGTTTGATAAATCTATAGCTTTAGCTACATAATCTTTTTCATCACTAGCTATTAAATTTTCCATTTTTAAATTTTTATTAATCGACTCTCCACACCTAGAATTAAAATTATAGCCAGCCATGGTTAGAACTGGAACACCCATCCAAATAGCCTCAAATGAAGTAGTGACTCCATTATAAGGGAATGTATCTAATGCTATATCAATTTTTTTATACAGATTAAGATGATCTTTTTTATCCTCAAATTTAGTATGAAAAATTACAGAATCTAATACACCTTTTTCTTTTATTAATTTTTCAATTCTACTAAATTTTTTTTTATCATCTGAACATTTTATTATCAGTTTTGAGCTTTTAATACTTTTTAAAATCTTTACCCAACAATTAATCACATTTTCATTAATCTTGGCAGGATTATTAAATGATCCAAAAGTAATATAATTATTTTTTAAAAATGGAGGTGGGTTTTCTATTCTTTCAAAATCAAATCCAACATGACAATTCCAAATTTCTGGTAAATATTTAACTTTTTCAGCATAAAATTTTTCTTCTCTTTGACTAATTAGGTTTGGGTCAGAAATGATATAATCCATATTTCTTAATCCGGTAGTATTACAATATCCCATCCATATTACTTGTTTTTTTGCTATTCTATTCTTGAACAATCCTATTCTATTTCTAGAAGTGTAGCCCATCACATCTATCATAATATCTAAATTGAATTCTCTAATTTTATTTAATGAATTTAGTTCAGTTAATTTGCTGATATTGATGGTTTTATTAACTAAGTCAGCAATTTCTTTTGATATTGTACTATCGTCTATTTGATTTGAAAATAAATAAATTTCAATTTCGTCTTTATTATAATTTAACAAGATAGTTTTTAAAAAAAATGTAATTGAGTGCCCACTTTTTAAATCTGCAGATAAAATACCTAATTTAATTTTTTTATTCTTTTTATAAGACAATATAGTTAATTTATCTTCAGGATATTCAATCAGGTTTTTATCTACAAACTTGCCATATTCAAAAAATTCTTTCTGCGACCAACTTTTATCAAAACATCTCCAATAACCATAATTACAGAGATCATTAGAAATGAAATCTCCAGATTTAATTACTTTTTCAAGATGAAACAACATTTCTATATGATCATTTAATCTTGAATAAATTGCGGTCATTGCAATATTAATGGGTCTTTTGTTCTGAAAGGATTTTGGTGATTTTTTATAAAAACTTTTTATCTCCTCGAAATCTACACTTGTATCTTTAAAATCACTTAAAATTGAGCTTGCAAGTACAAAATTAATAAGTGCATTAAGACTATTTTCACTTGTTTTTTCTTTAAGATACCCCTTTTTAAAATCACTTACAGCTATCTCAACCTGGTCTTTATTTTTTTTATTTAGAGACATTCTGCTAATGCCCAATAAAACAAATAATCCTGCGTTTCTTTCCTCTTCCTTTGTCTTAGAGGTTATTTCAAAAATAATTTCTGAATATTTTTTTTCTTTGAATGATTGTTGTAATTCAAATTCAAGGTTTTGAATTGATACCATTTAATAGATCTTATGCTGGTTTATTCATCGAATTAAAAAACTCAGCATTATTTTTTGTATCTTTTAGTTTAGAATTAATAAATTCAATTGCATCCATTGTCCCCATTGGAGCGATTATTCTTCTTAAAACGTTCATTTTTTGTAAATCATTTTTATCAAATAACAGTTCCTCTCTTCGTGTTCCAGATTTAGTAATATCAATTGCAGGATAAATTCTTTTATCTGCAATTTTTCTATCAAGAACCGTTTCACTATTTCCAGTTCCCTTAAATTCTTCAAAAATTACTTCATCCATTCTACTTCCAGTATCAATTAAAGCTGTAGAAATAATTGTTAAAGATCCACCTTCTTCTATATTTCTTGCTGCACCAAAAAATCTTTTCGGTCTCTGTAAAGCATTGGCATCAACACCACCTGTTAAAACTTTTCCTGAGCTAGGTATTACGGCATTGTATGCTCGACCTAATCTTGTGATTGAATCTAAAAGTATAACCACATCTTTTTTGTGTTCTGTTAATCTTTTTGCTTTTTCTATAACCATTTCAGCAACAGCCACGTGTCTTTGTGCGGGTTCATCAAAAGTTGAGCTAATTACTTCACCTTTAACTGTTCTTTGCATGTCCGTAACTTCTTCTGGTCTTTCGTCAATTAATAAAACAATCAAATAACTTTTTGGATAATTCTTAGCAATTGAATTTGCAATACTTTGTAAAATCATTGTCTTTCCCGCCTTAGGAGGTGAGATTATTATTGATCTTTGGCCTTTTCCAATTGGACTAACAAGATCAATTAATCTTGGAGTTAAATCGGGTTTTTTTTCAATTTTTGTAGTTTCAACTTCCATCACCATTTGTTCATCTGGATAAAGAGGCGTTAAGTTATCAAAAGCAATTTTATGTCTTGCTTTTTCTGGTTCTTCAAAATTAATTTTACTTACCTGAAGTAATGCAAAATATCTTTCACCTTCTTTGGGTGCTCTTACTGGGCCTTCAACGGTATCTCCAGTTCTTAAACCAAATTTTCTTATTTGACTCGGGCTCACATAAATATCATCTGGTCCTGGAAGATAGTTTGACTCCATTGCTCTTAAAAACCCAAAACCATCTTGAAGCAGTTGCAACACTCCAGCACCAGTTATTTCCTCTTTTTCAGCAACTTTTTTTAAAATTGCAAAAAGTATTTCTTGTTTTCTTAATGTGCTAGCATTCTCAATACCTAGTTCTTCTGCTTGAGTAATAAGTTGTTCAGATGATTTAAGTTTTAATTCTTGTATATTCATGATTTGAAATTGTTAAGGACTTTGTGAATTTAATTAATATATATACTACAATTTTTTTTTCAACCCTAGATTGGCTTAAAAATAGCTAAAAATACAACAATAATCAAAATTAGGGTTGGTATTTCATTAATGGTTCTAAAAAATTTTGCAGATCTTGTATTTGTAGAATTTTTTAAAGCAAAAAGACATCTCCCTAGGTACTCGTTATAAGCTGACAATAAAATTACTAAAACAATCTTTATTTGCATCCATGGTTGATAAAAAATTTCTATCCCATTTAGGTAAATTAATATTAATCCAAAAAACCAAGTGATAATCATAGCTGGTAACATGATGTAATAAAACAATCTTTTTTCCATCACTTCAAATACATCTGTCACCAATTTTTTTTCTTTGTTTTCTACATGATAAACAAAAATTCTTGGAAGGTATAATAGACCTGCCATCCAGGAAACAACGGCAATTAAGTGTAAACTTTTAAATAATAAATAACTATTCATAATTCAAACATGGGCATTTTGTAAAATGATTTGGACATTGTATCTTTGGAGGAAAAAGTTCTCCATTAAAATTATAATCTTGTTTATTAATTATTAAATTAGACATTGCTTTCATATAATTTACATTAGTTCCAAGTGCCGGCACTCTTGAGTAATATTTACAACCATTTTTATCTGCTAATTCTTTATATTCTATATCAAGTTCAACCAAAGTTTCTGAGTGTTCTGATACAAATGCAATAGGAACTAAAACAATATGTTTTCCTAATTTTGAATTTTTTACAATGATATCTTCGGTGGAAGGACCAATCCATTTTAAAGGTCCAACACGGCTCTGATAACTAAGTATCCAATCTAGTTCTTTAATATTTAGTGCTTTGACGATTTTATCAACCGATTGTTCTACTTGCCATTGATATGGATCACCTTTTTTAATATTTTTTTCAGGCAATCCATGTGCAGAAAAAATTAATTTAAAATTTTCTAAATTTTTTATTTTTTTTATTATTTCAACTGTATGAGCTTCGATAAAATTTTCATCAGTCGGATAACAACAGATAGTACTTGTTTTAACTCTAAAATTATTTTTTTTACATATATCGTTCCATTCTTTAATTGAAGAACCAGAAGTTGCGGCAGAATATTGTGGATAAAGTGGCATAAGAACCACTTCATCGGGGTTATAATTTAAAACCTCTTTAACAACATTTTCGGCTCTAGGATGCCAACATCTCATAACTATAAAACATTTGTATTCTGATAAATTATCATCTTTGTTTAACTTTAATTCTAAAGCAGATGCTTGTGCTTCAGTAAGCTTTAATATAGGAGACGAACCTCCCAATTCTTCATAAATTTTTTTTGCAGTTGGGGTTCTTCTGTTTGCTATTAATTTGGCCAAAGGATATCTAAAAAATTTAGGTAAATTTAAAATTGCTGGATCATTGAAAAGATTAAACAAAAAAGGTTCAACATTCTCTAATTTATCTGGACCACCCAAGTTAAATAAGATTACTGCTTTCCTCATTTATATTCTTTTACTGTTCGTACCAATATCTCAACCATTTTTGGATCGGTTTCAGGCATTATACCGTGCCCAAGATTAAAAATATAAGGGTGATCTTTAAAAATTTCTAAATAATTTATTACTTCTTTTTTTAATTTTTCTTTATCTGTTAATAGAATTTTAGGATCTAATCCACCCTGAACAGGAATGTTTATATTTTTTACAATCTCTTTAGGGTTAATATTATAATCAATACTTATAGCGTCTGGTTTAACGATTTCACAAAACTCTTTATAATTTTTTATTTCCCTTGGAAAGCATATCACTGGTACATTTAATGACTTAACGTAGTTAACTAAGTTTAGTGTTGGGGTATAAATATAATTTGGCAAATCTTTCTCTTCTAATAGACCTGCCCAACTATCGAAAATTTGTATAACATTTGCTCCATTATCAATTTGATTTTTAATATGAATCTTTAAAAATTTTTCGATTATTAATAAAATTCTATTTATTAAAAAATTATCTTTAAAGAAATCATCTTTTAATTTTTTTTTAGGTGATTGTTGATTAATCATATAAACCAACAATGTCCACGGAGCACCAACAAAACCTATGGTACTTTTATTTTTTGTAAGTTGATGATTACTAACTATATTAATTGCTTTATAAACTGGTAGAATTTTTTGAACAAAATCAATTTCATCTATTTTGGAAATCTTATTTAAATCTAATTCTCCTAATAATGGTCCAAAATCTTTTTTAAATTCAACTTTTTGACTTAAACCATATGGTATCATTAAAATGTCTGAAAAAATGATTGCTGCATCAAAATCAAATCTTTTAAGAGGCTGTAGTGTTATTTCAGATGATAAGTCTTTATTAAGGCACAGGTTTATAAAATTAGGATTTTTTTTTCTTATTTCTCTAAATTCAGGTAGGTATCTTCCTGCCTGTCTCATAATCCATATAGGATTTAAATCTGTTCTTTTATTTACAATAACTTCTTTAATGCCCGACATATTAATAATTAAATATAATTAATAGTATTTGTAGTATAACTTGTGAATATAAAGGATTAATTTTTATAGACACTTTACTAACTTTTTATTCACATTTATCTCTTAAAATTCATTAAATATATAAGAAAAAATGAAGCTAATTATATAATTATTCAATTATATGAAAAACTTTATACACATATTTAATAATGTTAATAAAAGTGATGTTTTAAACAGTAAATTTTTTTAAAGATAAAAGGACAAATATTAATTAAATAAAACAATATTATTAACAACTTATACATGAGTAATACTTATCAAATTTATCTTATTTCTGACTCAACGGGGGAAACACTGGATAGAATTTTTACTGCTATTAAAGCACAGTTTACAAATATTAATTATAAAATACACACTTACTCATTTACTAGAACAGAAAATCAAGTTCTCAAAATCTTACTAGATGCCAAAAAAAATACCAATCCAATAATCTTATATTCCATTGTTGATAGCAACCTAGCCAAATATCTTGCAAACAACAGTGAAGAAAAAAAAATACCCTGTTTTGGAGTTTTGGGAGAGCTTATATTAAGTTTTTCAAAGCTCCTTAACCAGAAAGCATCTCATCAACCGAGTGGTCAACACGAGTTAAATGATGAATACTATAAAAGAATTGAAGCAATTCAATTTACAATGAACCATGATGATGGAAACCTTGTTAAGGAAATTAAAAAATCAGACATAATCCTTTTAGGAGTTAGTCGTACAAGCAAAACCCCAACATCTATTTATTTAGCAAACAAGGGATTTAAAACATCAAACATCCCTCTAGTAAATGAAAATTCTGTCCCAGAAATTTTAAAAAAAGAACCAAATACTTTTTGTGTGGTTGGTTTAAGCACAGAACCAGAAAGACTTGCGGATATTAGAAAAAATAGAATGAACACCCTCAAAGAAACAGAAAATAAATCTTATACAAATATAGATAATATAAAAAAAGAAGTTGAAGATGCAAAAAAAACTTTTAAAAAATATAAATGGCCCATGATAGATGTAACTAGAAAATCTGTAGAGGAAACGGCAGCATCAATAATAAAAATATACGAAATTTATAAACAAAATGGTTGATATAATTCTTGCATCTAAGAGTATGGTAAGAAAAGAAATATTAAATAAACACAATGTATTTACAAGTGTTGAACCATCAAATGTTGATGAAGATGTTATAAAAAATTCTTTGTTAAAAGAAAAAGCTTCACCAGAAATTATATCTAAAAGTCTTGCTGAACTTAAATCTTGTAAGGTAAGTCAAAGAAAATCAGATATATTAGTTTTGGGTGCTGATAGTGTGATAGATTTAAACGGTGAATTAATATCAAAGCCAAAAAATAGAGATGAGGCCCTAAAAATCTTAAAAAAACTAAATGGTAAACAGCACAATTTAGTCAGTTCGATTTGCTTTTCAAAAAATGGGATAATGATTTGGAATTATACAGACAAAGCGACATTAACAATGAAAAACTTTGGAGATGAAGACCTGAAAAAATATCTATCAAAAATATCTGATCATGATTTATATGCATATAATGTTTATCAAATTGAAGGAGAGGGTAGAAAATTGTTCTCAAAAATTGAAGGAGATGAAGATACGATAATGGGGCTACCAATAAAAAAAATTAAGGAATATTTAAAAAATTATGAATAATGGTCTAAATTAAATATAATGAAAAAATATTTAGTAATTGGAAATCCTATAGAGCATTCTTTGTCACCACAGTTACATAATTATTGGATAAAAAAAAATAATATTGATGCTGTTTATGAAAGAAAAAAATTAGAAAATAATGAATTAGAAAACTTAATTCTTGAAGTAAAAAATAAAAAAATTAATGGAGTTAATGTCACCGTACCCTTTAAGAAAGAGGTAATTCCTTATTTAGATACTCTCAGTCCTGAAGCTAAGACAACAAAATCAGTTAATACAATTTATTTACAAGGAAATAACACTATTGGGCATAATACAGATATTGGTGGATTTGAGCTTGCCATTAAGGATATAAAATATGACTTAACTGGAAAAAAAGTTTTGATACTTGGAGCAGGAGGAGTGGTCCCATCTTTAATTTTTGCACTTAAAAAAATGAAAGTTCTTGAAATCACATTAAGCAACAGAACCAGAATTAAAGCAGAAGATTTAAGTAACTTATTTGATAATTTAACAATAGTAAATTGGGGTGAAATTCCAAACTCTGATATGATTATTAACGCAACAAGCTTAGGGTTAAATAATAATGATGAATTCAATTTAGATTTTTCAAAGTTAAAAAAAAATAAATTTTTTTATGATGTAATTTATAATCCAAAGGATACTAATTTTTTAAAAATTGCGAGGAAATTTAGTAATAAAGCTGAGAATGGTAAAAAAATGTTTATTTACCAAGCTGCAGAGGCTTTTAAAATTTGGCACGGAATTAATCCAGAGATTAATGAGGAAATTTATGAGTTATTAAATCAATGATAAGAATCGGAATTTTAGGAGATATTGGATCAGGAAAGAGTTATATAGCTAAAAGTTTTGGTTATCCTGTTTTTAATGCAGATAAAGAAGTAGGAAAATTATATAAAAAAAATAGGAAGGTTTTTAATAAATTACAAAAAGCTTTACCAAAATATCTTTTTACTTTTCCTGTCGATAAAAAAGAAATTACAAAAGCAATATTGGCAAACAAAACTAACTTAAGAAAAATTATAAAGATTGTTCATGTTGAAATAAGAAAAAAAATGAATATTTTCTTGAGAAATAATAAAAAAAAAAAAATAATAATTTTAGATATTCCTCTTTTACTAGAAAATAAGATTAATAAAAAAAATGATATTTTAATTTTTGTAGAAGCTAATCAAAAAGACATAATGAAAAAATTGAAATTAAGAGATAATTTTAATCTACAAATGTTAAAAAAATTTAAAAAAATTCAACTTTCACTAGATTATAAAAAGAAAAAATCTAATTTTATTATAAAAAATAATTTTTCAAGTAAATCAGTTAAAAAGAAAATAGGATATATTATTAGAGAAATTTTATAAATGAAGGAAATCATATTAGATACAGAAACTACTGGTTTATCCGTCAAAGACGGCCATAGAATAGTAGAAATAGCTTGTCTCGAGTTAGACAATTTAATGCCTACAAAAAATAGTTTTCATTGTTATTTGAATCCTGAAAGAGAAGTTTCTAAAAAAGCTTTAGAAGTTCACGGATATACAGATGATTTTCTATCTAATAAAAAAAAGTTTAAAGAAACAGCTGATGAATTTTTAGATTTTATTAAAAATAAGAGATTGATTATTCACAATGCTGAGTTCGATTTATCCCATTTAAATAATGAGTTAAAAATTATAGGCAAAGAGCCACTTAAAAATGATGTGGTTGATACATTGGTATTAGCTAGAGATAAATTTCCTGGGTCTTCAATAAGTTTAGATGCACTTTGTAAAAGATATAGAATTGATAATTCAAGAAGAACAAAACATACAGCCTTAATTGATTGTGAATTATTATCAAAAGTATATATCAATCTAATTGATCAAAAAGAACCTAGCTTAAATTTTAGTGAAGTAAACTTTGAAGATAAGCAAAAATTAAAAAATGAAAATATTCTATATTTTAAAAAAATTATTAAACCAAATGAAAATGAAAAATTAAAACATAATCAATATTTGAAAACTACTCTAAAAAAAAATTTTTTTAGTTAAATTTTTTATTATAAAGTTCTTCAAAATCTACTTTTTTATCAAATTTAATATTAGGGTAACCTGAAGTGTGAAGAAGACTTAATAAAGCTTTTTCAATTTCAGGATATATATCTTTCTGAACATCACATAAAATTATTTTTTGTAAAATATTTTTATCTTTTATTTCATCATTCAATCTAATTACAGTAGCGTAAGTCATTTCAAAGTGAGCTTTTTTTTTGCTTTCAGTGGTATCCTGAAATTTTAGCATTGTATTAACTTCTATTATTTGTTTTTTTAAAGGTCTTGAATTAATTTCAATATTAAGTTGATATTTAGAAATGTAATCTTTAGCATATAAATAAGTTTCAATATCAGGTGTTTCACCCGATATATCTTTTATAAATTTACTCATTATTTTATAGTTTTCGCTCATCATCTTCTCCAAGATCTTCAAATTCACCTTCTATATAAGGTTTTTTCATTTTTGTGTCACTGTTAAATTTTTTTGAGAATTTTTTAAAAAGCAATTTTCTTGTAATCGGAAATATTAATACAAAGCCCAATATATCAGTTAAAAACCCCGGTATTATTAAAAGTAAAGCAGCAAAAGCAATTGCAGCACCCGAAATGATTTCAAAAGCAGGAGTTTCATTTTTAATTAATTGAGAAAATCCAGATCGAAGAGTATTTAAACCCTCATACCTGGCATAAATTATGCCGATGATAGCTGTAATAAATATTAAAGAAATTGTGTTAAAAGCTCCAATTTGACCACCAATCTTTATAAATAGATAGATCTCGATGATTGGTATTAAGATTATAGTAATTAATACTGAGTTCATTTGTCTTTAATCTAATTGCTAGTTGAAATTAATCAACATAGTAATTAAGTTAATATTATGAATTATAGTTTTGAATACATAGATATTATTTTACTTGCTATGATTGCTGGCTTTATTTTTCTAAGATTAAGAGGAATTCTTGGCAAAAGAACTGGTTTTGAGGGCAAAGCATCACCACAATTTGGAAATGTTTTAAAAAAAGTTCATCAAGAAAATAAAACTAATCAAAAAGAAGATTTTGATCAAAAAGCACAAAATGAATTTTTAAAAGGTGCTAAAATTGCATATGAAACGATAATTACAGATTTTAGCGATAATGATAATAAACTTATTGCTAGCAAGCCACTTCTAAGTAAAAATATTTACGATGAGTTTAATAAAGCTTTAAAAGAAAGAAGTGATCGAGGCCACTATGCTGAGATAACTTTTATAGGTATTAAATCTGCAGATATTAAAGAACATAAAAAAATAAATAAAGCGCTCCAGGTCACCGTGGACTTTGTAAGCGAGATCATTACATGCATAAGGGATAAAGAGAAAAAAATTGTTTCAGGAAACCCTGAAAAAATAAAAACTATATATGATACTTGGACTTTTTCAAGAGACATGGGATCAACAAATCCAAATTGGTTATTAGTTAACACTCTTAACTAAGTGAATAGCAATATTTCAGATAAAGATAAAAAAGACTGGGATGAATTTTTATTAAAATCTGATCATTTGCCTAATAAAGATAATTTAGAAAAAAAAAATAAAGTTAAAAAAACTAAATCTTTAGACCTTCATGGGTATAGTTTAGATGATGCAAATCAGGTAATAGAAGGTTTTATTAAGAAGTCTCATGAAGAAAAAATTTCTAAATTGATAATTGTTACTGGCAAAGGTCTTCATTCAGATAATGAAAAAAACCCATATGTTTCAAAAGATTTAGGTATTTTAAAACATTCGATACCAGAGTTTGTAAAAAATAATTTAGAACTTATGAAAATTATTTCAGACATAAAAGAAGCAAATATAGAAGATGGAGGAAGTGGAGCTTTTTATATTTATTTGAAAAAAAATTAATTTATTTATTCACAGCAGTTCCTAGATATAATAGTTTAAATTATGATAATTTGGCTGTCATCATACCTAAAAAGTGGAGATGAATTGGTGAAAACTTTATTGTCTTCCTATGTATTTTCACAAGATGGATCTTATAATCCTGAATTACTCGGTAATATTAAACAATTTCCTGATAATGAATTGTTTAAGCAGTTAGGAGTAGACATAAATAATCAGGAGGAAATGTATAAAAATTATATTAGTTCTCAAAAATTGTATTCTGATGAAAAGTCTATTAGATTTTTAAAAACACACAGTTGTTTTGTAAATAGAAAAGATTTTCAATTTACTGATAAGCACAATACTCTTGGAGTAATTTATATTGTCAGAGACCCAAGAAGCATACTGTTTTCTTTGACCAATGATTTAAAACATACAACAGAACAATCATCAGAAATTATATTAACTCATCAATATCTAGGAAAAGATAACCCTAATTATTGTTCAACTTATCTGGGTTCATGGAAATATCATTATAATTCCTGGAAAATATTTAATAAATTTAATAGATATTGCATAATTAGATATGAAGATTTAATCCAAGATACAGAAAAAGTTTTTTTAGAAATTTTAAAGTTCATTTCTCGTATGGGTAAAGTGAGATTTACTGTAGACAAAAACAAACTCCAAAATACACTAAAAACATGTGATTTAGTTAAAATTCAAGAATTTGAGAAAAAAGAAAATTCAAGTATGAATAAAGAAATTCAAGCTAATTTAGAAAAAGAACTCGAAAACGAGATGAGAGAACTTTATTATTTAAAATAATTTAAAGAATAAATTTTGATAAGTCAGTATCTTTAACAAGATTATCTAAATTTTTATTTATATATTCTTTGTTGATAATAATTTTTTCTCCAGATCTATCAGTTGCAGTAAAACTAATATCATCTAAAATTTTTTCAATAATTGTGTGCAATCTTCTAGCCCCAATATTTTCCACAGTGGTATTAACTTCAGATGCAATTTTCGCAATTGTATCAATCCCATCATCAGAAAACTCGAGCTCAACGTTTTCAGTTTTTAATAATGCAACATATTGTTTGATTAAACTATAATCTGGTTCTTTTAATATTCTTTTAAAATCTTCACTAGTTAAGGCCTCTAGCTCAACTCTAATTGGTAGTCTTCCCTGAAGCTCAGGCAATAAATCTGAAGGTTTGGCAAGTTGAAATGCGCCAGAAGCAATAAATAAAATATGGTCAGTTTTTATTGCGCCGTATTTTGTATTTACAGTTGTTCCTTCAATTAAAGGTAATAAATCTCTTTGTACTCCTTCTCTTGAAACATCTCCCCCAACTCTATCAGTTCTTCCTGAAATTTTATCTATTTCATCTAGAAAAACTATTCCATTATTTTCAGTTGAGATTTTTGCAGCTTTAATAATTTTATCTTGCTCAATTAATTTATCAGACTCATCATTTATTAAAATTTCGTGAGACTCTTTAACTGACATTTTTTTCTTTTTTTCCTTAGCACCCATAGATTTGCCTAACATTTCACCAATATTGATCATGCCTACGTTAGCACCTGGCATTCCTGGAATTTCGAATGAGGTATTATTTCCACCAGTATCACTTACAGCAATTTCTATTTCGTTATCATCCAAATCACCATCTCTAAGTCTTTTTCTAAAACTTTCTCTTGTTGCTAAGCTTGCTTTTTTTCCAACTAAGGCATCTAGGACTTTTTCTTCAGCTAATTTTTGTGCTTTTGCAAAAACTTCTTTTCTTTTTTTTACCCTTTCCATTGCAATTGCAATTTCAACTAAGTCTCTTACTATCTGCTCAACATCTCTTCCTACATAACCAACTTCTGTAAATCTTGTAGCTTCTACTTTAACAAATGGTGCCTCTGCTAGTTTTGAAAGTCTTCTAGATATTTCTGTTTTACCAACACCTGTTGGTCCGATCATAAGAATATTTTTTGGCAAAACTTCATTTTTCATTTCACCTTTAAGAGCTTGTCTTCTCCATCTATTTCTAAGTGCTACAGCTACAGCTTTTTTAGCTTTGTTTTGACCAACCACAAAACGATCTAGTTCAGATACAATTTCTCTTGGTGATAACGAACTTACTAAAGTTTCATTTTCTTTAGAGGATTTATCCTTAGGGACTAGAGGCGTTACGTTAGATTTTTCCATTAAATTTTTTCTACTTTAATATTATTGTTAGTAAAAACACAAATTTCAGAAGCTACTTCAATAGATTTCTTTGCTACTTCTTCAGCACTCATGTCGGTATCCATCAAAACTTTTCCAGCAGCCAAAGCATAGTTTCCACCAGACCCAATACCAATTACGTCACCTTCAGGCTCTAGTACGTCTCCAGTACCAGAAATAATATAACTATTATTCTTGTCACCAATAGCCATCAAAGCTTCAAGTCTTCTTAAATACTTATCTGTTCGCCAATCTTTTGCTAATTCAACAGCTGCCCTAGATAAATTCCCAGCATGCTTTTCTATCTTTGCTTCTAATCTTTCAAATAAAGTTAAAGCATCAGCAGTAGAACCAGCAAAACCAGCAACAACATCTCTTTTTTCAATTTTTCTAACTTTTGAAGCAGTACTTTTGACTACCGTATTTCCCATACTTACTTGGCCATCACCAGCGACTACTACTTCGTTATTTTTTCTCACTAATACAATTGTTGTCATAGCTTATAAATGGACATTAAATTTGATACTTCAAGCCTAGGTTTAGTATTATTGCCATAATTGCATAATATATGTATACCTCTTTTTAATTATGAAGCGTAAAGGCAAAATTAGTAGAAAAACTAAAGAGACCAGCATTAGTGTCGATCTTAATATTGATGGTTCAGGAAAGTATAAAATAGATACCGGAATAGGTTTTTTAAACCACATGCTCGAACAATTATCAAAGCACTCTTCAATAGACATGAACATTAAAGCAAAGGGAGACACACACATTGATTTACATCACACAACAGAAGATACAGGAATTGCAATTGGAGAGGCTTTAAAAAAAGCATCCAAAAAATTTGTTGGAATTAGAAGGTATGCTCATGCGATGATACCCATGGACGAAACATTAACCAGAGTTGCAATCGATGTATCTAATAGACCTTATTTAATTTGGAAAGTTAAGTTAAAAGTAGAAAAGCTTGGTGAAATGGATACAGAATTATTCAAAGAATGGTTTCAGGCATTCTCACAAGCTGCTGGAATTACACTACACGTTGAGAATATTTATGGTGATAATAGTCACCACATTATCGAGTCTTGTTTTAAAGGGTTAGCAAGATCTTTAAGAGCCGCATTGGAAATCGACCCAAGGAATAAAAAATCAATTCCTTCGACTAAGGGTTCTTTATAAGTTTAATGAACGTTACAATTGTTGATTATAACTCGGGCAATATAAGCTCGGTGATAAACTCTTTTAAAGAGGTTGCTCAAGATAAAGTAAATATCGAAGTTAGTTCAGATTTGAATAAGATCAAATCTAGCGACAAAGTAGTTTTACCAGGGCAGGGCTCATTTAAAAGCTGTGTAGATGCGCTCAATAAAATTGATGGTCTAACCGAAACTCTCAATGAATTTGCAATCACAAATAAAAAACCTCTTCTTGGAATTTGTGTTGGTTTACAAATGTTCGCTGATGTTGGCTATGAAGAAACTGAAACTAAAGGGTTAGGGTGGATTTCAGGTAAAGTTTCAAAAATAGATAATCAAAATGGAAAATTTAAACTTCCTCATATTGGTTGGAATCAAATCAATATTGTCAAAGATAGTAAAATTTTTAAAGATATAGAAAATAATTCTCATATGTATTTTGTTCATAGTTATGAATTTGTACCAAATGATAAAAAAGTGATTTCAGCTACAACAGATTATTCTTCAAACATTGTTTGTTCAGTTGAAAAAGAAAATATTTTTGGAACCCAATTTCACCCCGAAAAGAGTGATAAATTAGGACTTAAAATTATAGAAAATTTTATAAATTTATAAAATTTAATTTATGAAAGATGGTTCATTTAGTTTAGAGGGAAAGAGCATAAAGGAAATTGTTGATTATGCTGATAATCTTTTTAGAGGAGACGAAAATAACAAAATTGAAGCTCATAAAATTTATAAACAAGTTTTAGAAAAAATTCCTAATTTGCAAGATGGAGAAAAACCTTATGTTCTTAGAGGGTTTATAAGAAAAAGAATTTGGGATTGTTTACGAAAACTGGGTCAAAACTCAGATTATTTTTCAGAAGCAGGACAAGACATGCTAGTTAAAGATAATTTTTTTAAAAATCAAAAATCAGGATTTTTTTTGGAAATTGGTGCTTTCGATGGAATTGAAGGTAGTAATTGTTATCATTTTGAAAAATTTATGAATTGGGAAGGAATTGCTATTGAGGCCTCTCCATTGCAATTTAAAAAATTAAAAAAGAATAGAAATTGTAAGTTGATGAACATAGCTATAGGATCCGAAAATAAGCAAGTTGAATTTTATGAAGTTGTTGAAGGTTTCACTCAAATGAGTGGAATAAACAATTTAAATTTTAAAGATAGTTTTGAAAGAATTAAAAAAAAAAGCAACTCCAAAATTAATAAAATAAATATTGAATGCAAAACTTTTGAAAAATTAGTACTCAGTGATCAAATCATAGACTTAATCTCAATTGATATTGAAGGTAACGAATCTGATGTATTAAAAACAATAAATTTTGATAAATATAAAATTAAAGTTATTATACTTGAAAATAATACACCAAAAGAATTAAGTTATTTAAAATTTTTTAAAGAAAAAAATTTTTACTATTTTGATAGAGTGGGAATGGATGAAATTTATTATAATAAAGAATACTTTAGCTTAAAATAATGAAAATATTTCCTGCGATAGATATTAAAAACAAAAAGTGTGTAAGATTAGTTAAAGGAGATTTTGATAATAAAACTGAGTATCAAATGTCTCCGGTTGATCAAGCGGGAGAATATAAAGAGCATGGTTTTAAAAATTTACACATAGTTGATTTAGATGGAGCTTTAACTGGTGCAACAGTTAATCAAGATATTATCAAAGAAATAGTTATTAAATTTGATCTAAAAGTAGAGATAGGTGGTGGTATTAGAAATTTTGATAGTATTAAAAAATACATAGATACTGGTGTTGAGAAAGTAATTTTGGGAAGCGCTGCTATAAAAAATAAAAATTTTTTAAAAGAAGCATGTGAAAAATTTCCGAATAAGATTGCTTTAGGTTTAGATGCCAAAGATGGATATTTGTCAGTATCTGGATGGAAAGAAAATTCTAATCAATTGATTTTAGACTATCTAAAAGAAGTTAATAATTATGGTGTTAGTAGATTGATTTATACCGATATAAATAGGGATGGTATGAAACAAAGTCCAAATTTTGATGAAACATCAAAAGTTGCTGAAGCATCAAATTGTCCTGTGATAATATCAGGTGGAGTTTCATCACTAGATGATGTTAAAAAAGCAAAAAATGTAAAAAACGTTGAAGGTATTATAGTTGGTAAAGCTATATATGATGGTGATATTAAATTAGAAGAATTAGTAAAAGAAGATGCTTAAAAATAGAATTATTCCTTGTTTAGATGTTAAGAATGGTCGAGTTGTAAAAGGTATCAACTTTGTTGATCTAAAGGACGCAGGAGATCCTGTAGAACAAGCTAAAATTTATAGTGATGGTGGAGCAGATGAAATTTGTTTTTTAGATATTACAGCATCTAACGAAAATAGAGATATTATTTATGATGTTGTCAAAAAAACTTCAAAGAAATGCTTTGTTCCTTTAACTGTAGGTGGTGGAATTAAAAATATAGAAGATATTAATAAACTACTTAATTGTGGTGCTGACAAAGTTTCGATTAATACTGCTGCGGTAGAAAATTCAAAAGTAATTTTAGATAGTTCAAAAAAGTTTGGATCCCAGTGTATCGTTGTTGCAATAGATGCAAAAAAAAATGGAGATAAATGGGAAGTATTCACACATGGAGGAAGAAATAATAGTGGGATTGATGCTCTAGAGTATGCAAAACAAATGGAAGAAAATGGTGCAGGAGAATTATTAGTTACCTCTATGGATAGAGATGGCACACAAGTTGGTTATGATGTTGATTTGATGTCTAAAATTTCATCTAAAATAAATATTCCTGTAATTGCATCAGGTGGGGTTGGGAACTTAGATCATTTGGTAGATGGAATTCAATTAGGTAAAGCGAGTGCAGTTCTCGCGGCATCCATATTTCATTATGGAAAACATTCAGTAAAAGAAGCGAAGGAATATTTGGACTCAAAAGGAATACCTGTTAGAATTTAGGATGCTAAACACTTTAGAAAATTTATTTAATCTTGCTAGAGAAAGAAAGAAATCTCCAGTAGATGGATCTTATACAAATAAATTACTTAGTGACAAGTCTTTAAGTAAAGAAAAAGTATTAGAAGAAATAAATGAACTTATTGAGGCTGTAGAAAATAATTCTAACAAAATTCATGAAGCTGCAGACGTTTTTTATCATTTGATAATGTATTTAGAGGCCAATGATATAAAAATAGAAGATGTCATGAATGAACTTAACAAAAGAAAAAAATGAGTTACGATGATAACAATATTTTTGCAAAAATTCTAAAAGGTGAAATACCTTGTAAAAAAATTTATGAGGATGATTTTGTATTATCATTTCATGACATAAATCCTCAAAAAAAAATTCACGCTCTTGTAATACCAAAAGGAAAATATATAGACCTAGATGATTTTAGTTTGAACGCATCAACTGATGAAATGGCAGGTCTATTAAAAGGAATAAATATAGTAGCTAAAAAACTTGGAATTTCAGCTGATACCGGAAAAGGCTATAGAGCATTGGCTAATATCAGTGAACATGGAGGACAAGAGGTACCTCATTTACATTTTCATTTATTTGGAGGTGAAAGAGTGGGTAAGATGGTCGAGTGAGTAAAAAAGTTGAAAGAAATTATTTAGAAATAAACTTCATAAAAGACTTAAAAGAAACCTCTAATTTTCCAGAAAACCACTCAATTAATCTTGTAGATCCAGTTGATTTTCAATTAAATAAATTTTTTTATAAAAATATTGGAAAAAATCATCACTGGGTAGATCGGTTAGTTTGGACCGAAAAACAATGGATTAATTATGTTTCTGATAAAAATGTAAAAACATATGTTTTAAAAAATGAAAAAGATTTAGCAGGTTATTTTGAACTCATTTTACACCAAGAAAAAGATGAAGTTGAAATTGCCTATTTAGGTTTATTAAAGGAATATCAAAACAAGAAATTAGGTTCATATTTACTCTCCGCTGCGATTAAAAACTCATTTTTAGATAATCCTAAAAGAGTTTGGGTACACACGTGTTCATTGGATCATAAAAATGCCCTAAGTAACTATGTTGCTAGAGGTATGAAAATTTTTAAAACAGAAACAATATTTTTATAAATCAATTTTGTTTTGGTAGAATAAATAAATCTTTTTTTAATTTTTGATTTCTTTTTATATATGAAAGATAGGTAATACTAATATTTTGGTATATATCAATAGTTTGCCAACCAATAAGATTAAAAGTTTTCTTGTCAAAAAATAAATTTATTTCATTTTCATTTTCAACAAATTTATAATTAATAAAATTATCTCCAACATTTCTTTCATCTAAATTTTTTATTTTATCTAATAGGAAATCTTTATTAAGAATAGAGTGTAAAGGAGTTTTTTCTAGAGGATATAAATAATAACTACTTAAAGTTTTTATAACTAAAGATTTACCATTTGAAACTAATATTTTTTGATTGCCCAGATCATATTTGCAATAAATTTTTTTTGGATATTCTATAGTACAATTACCATTTTCAATTTTACCATTTATATTTTGTTCAAAGTTGAATGAAATATTTTCGACGTTATTAAATTTATCCATAATATTTTCTTTAATTGATGCAGAAACATTGTTGATTATAAAAACAAAAATTATAATGAAAAAAAATTTTTTATTAAAGTACATCTCTTTTTCCAACATGATTAGCTTTACTAACAATACCCTCAGCTTCCATCATATCGATAATTCTAGCAGCTCTATTGTATCCAATTTGTAGTTTTCTTTGTAAAAAGGAAGTCGATGCTTTTCCCTCTGACTTAATTATTTCAACTGCAGTTTGATATAATTCATCTTTATCAGCTTGATTTTTTGAAGATTCATTCATCTCTTTTTCATCTGCAAAACTTAAGATTTCATCAACATAATCTGGCTCTGCTTGTGATCTTAAAAAATTATTGATTTTTTCTATTTCATTATCAGACACAAAAGGAGCATGAATTCTAACAATTCTATTTGCCGACGACATATATAACATATCACCTTTACCTAATAATTGTTCAGCACCTTGTTCACCCAAAATTGTTCTACTATCTATCTTTGAAGTTACTTGAAAAGAAATACGAGTAGGAAAATTAGCCTTTATTGTCCCCGTTATAACATCAACGCTTGGTCTTTGAGTTGCCATGATAATATGAATTCCAGCTGCTCTTGCCATTTGAGATAACTTTTGAATATAATTTTCAATTTCCTTGCCAGCAACTAACATTAAATCAGACATTTCGTCTACAACAACAACTATGTAAGGCATTGGTAGTTTATGTTTTGCATTATAACCATCAATATTTCTCACTCCTTCTTTAGTCATTAATCTATATCTACTTTCCATTTCTTTAACGACCCACCCAAGAACAGAGGCTGCTTTTTTTGCTTCTGTGATTACAGGACACAACAAATGCGGAATACCCTCATAAGTGGATAGTTCTAACATTTTAGGATCTATCAAAATAAATTTACATTTCTCAGGTGTGTGTTTAAAAAGTAAAGATAAGATTATTGTATTTATACAGACTGATTTGCCAGAACCAGTCGTACCAGCAATAAGTAAATGAGGCATTGCAGACAAGTCACCTATTATTGGTGCACCTGAAATATTTTTCCCTAAAGCAATTGGTAGTTTAATTTCTTTTTTTTTAAAATCTGCATTATTTAAAATTTCACTTAAATAAACATTTTCTCTTGATGGATTAGGAAGTTCAATTCCAACAGTGTTACTACCAGGAATTGTTGCAATACGCGCTGACTCTGAACTTGTATTTCTTGCAATATCATCTGAAAGATTGATTATTTTTGAAACTTTGATTCCTGCAGCAGGTTCAAATTCATTCAAAGTAACTACAGGTCCCTGACTAACTTTTTTTATTTGTCCATCTACACCAAAATCTAAAAGAATTTTTTCAAGAAATTCAGGATTATTATTTTCATTGTTATTATTGTTTTCTCGTTCTTTTTTAGTTGGGATCTTTAATAAGTCAATGGATGGAAGTGAAAACTTAGTTTTATTTGATGATTTATTATTTTCAGCTTTAATAAAAGGCAAATCTTCTTGTATTAAATCTTTTATTTCTTCTTGAGGAATAAACTCATTAATGAGTTCACTTTGATCTGTATAACTTTTATTTTTATTTCTTAAAATAATATTAGCTAATTTTTTTATACCATTCCAAAAATTTTTTAGATTAAAATTAATACTTAGAAAGAATAAAAATATTGTTAATAATATTAGAAAATAATAAAAAAAATTTTCATAAGATTTCATAAAATTACCAACGAAAGTTTTTGTCAAATAATTACCGATGAAACCTCCACCTCCATTTATGTAAAGTTCAAAATTTCCACTAAAAAAAATACTAAAAAATAAGGAACCGAATATAGAATAAAGTATTATTAAAAAGGTGTTTTCGATAATAAGAAGAACTTTTTTTTTTTTAAAAATATTTAACCCTGTAAAAATATAAGTAATAGGTAATAAATATGCTATCAGCCCAATAGACTGTAAAATTAAATCTGACATCCAGCTGCCTTGGTAACCCAAAATATTTTTGATTTCGGTATTCTCTGGAAAAATAAAATTTGGATCTTCGGGAGAATAAGAAATAAGAGAAATGAAAATTAAAATTCCGATTAAAGATACAGAAACTCCAAAGATTTCAATTAATCTTTTAATTACAAATAATAACGCAGAATTAGATAGTTTTTTTATATCCATATTTGATGAATCAAATTTATCACTTTGTATCATCTAATTTTTATTGTTAAAATTAAAAATATAATGAAACTTTGCATATTGGGTAACGGATTAACTAGCCTAAGTTTAGCTAAATGTTTAGTTAACTTGGGTATATCTGTCGTCATATTTCCAACTAAAAAAAATTTAGATCAAGATAGGAGTAGAACAATAGGTATATCAAAAAAAAACTTAGATTTTTTCAATAAAAAAATTTTAAATATAGATAAGTATTTATGGAATATAAATAGAATTGAAATTTATTCAGAAAATTTAAAAAAAGAAAAAATATTAGATTTTCAAAATAAAAATCATTCATTATTCGCAACTTTTAAAAATTACCAAATACACCATCATTTATTATCAACACTTAAAAAAAATAAATTTTGTGTAATCAAAAAGAATAATGAATATAAAAAATTAAATATTAATGATTATAACTTAATTATTAATTGTGATGGAGAAAATGAAATATTAAAAAAATTTTTTTTTAAAAAAATTAAAAAAAAATATGATAGTTGCGCTCACACAACAATCATAAAGCATGAAAAAATTAATAATAATATTGCTTGTCAAATATTTACTAAAAAGGGTCCATTAGCCTTTTTACCATTATCAAAAACAGAAACATCGATTGTGTATTCGATAGCTGGAAATCAAAATATTGATTTAAAAAAATTAGTTAAAAAGTATAATTATAAATATTCAAAAATAAAATTTGGTCATTCAACTTTTTTTGAATTAAAATCAACAAGTTTAAGACACTATTATTACAAAAATATTTTAGCCTTTGGAGATTTATTGCATAAATTACATCCCTTAGCAGGCCAAGGTTTTAATATGTCATTAAGAGATATTAAAGACATTTATGAATTAATAAAATTTAGGTTAGATCATGGATTGGAATTAAACAGTTCTATTTGTTTAGATTTTGAAAACAAAGTTAAACATAAAAATTTTCTATTTTCTTCAGGTATTGATTTCGTTTATGAATTTTTTAACTTTGAGAGAAAAATCAATAACCCCATATTAAGTAAGTCACTGAAGTTAATTGGAAAGAACAATTTCTTAAATAAATCTTTTGAAAAAATTGCTAACAATGGACTCAATATTTAGCTTATTGAATTGTAGTATTATTAAAATTATCAAAAGAATAAGTAGTTAATATTTCTGAAATTTTTATTTTTCTTAATTCTAAATTTTTTGCTTCTAATAAAATTTGTTTTTCTTCAAGTGTGAAAGGAGAAGCCATAGCCAACGCATTTATTGTTTCATCTAAGCTTTGTTTTTCCAACCCTTTCCAATTAATAACAAAACCTCTTTTTTCAAAAAGATTTTTTAAATCTTTAAAAATTAACTTTAAATCAGAAAATTTAAGATTTTCATTTTCAGTATTTAAATCATTATAAAAATCTTTAAATTCAATATTACACTCACGGTATTTTTTATTTGATTTTATTTCACTTAAAATTTGAAATCTAATAATACCTTTAAGCTCAATTAAAAATTGACCATTATCATTTTCCCTAAAGCTCGTAATTTTACCCATACAACCAATATCGTATAATTTTGGTATATTTTCGTTTTCTTTTGAATTTTTTGGCTGGATCATTCCTATAAGTTTATTAGATCTCATACTATCATTAATCATTTCAACATATCTTGGCTCAAATATATTGAGTGGGACTGTTGTTTTAGGAAAAATTATAAAATTACTTAATGGAAATACTGGCAGTAAATTAGGAAGATCTTCTTTTTTCATTAAAAAAAACATATCATATTTAATATTGCTTGAATTAAAAAAAACGACACACTATATTAAATTTTTTTGCGGGCATAGCTCAGTGGTAGAGCGTCTCGTTGCCAACGAGAAGGTCGAGGGTTCGACCCCCTTTGCCCGCTCCAAAATAAGAAAATTTAAATGATTAGCTGGATTGCCTCATACCCAAAAAGTGGAAATACATTTATAAGATCATTTTTAGCTTCTTATCTCTTTTCAGATACAGGGAAATTTGATTTTGATTTACTATATAACATTCTACAATTTCCATCTTTAAAATTTTCAAAAACAGACTTATTTTCCAAAAAAGATGCTGCTCAAAATTGGATTTATAATCAAAATTTTTTCTTTAATAATAAAGATACTTTTCTAAAAACTCATAATACCTTAATAGAATTTGAGGGTTACAAATTTACATCACCAAAACAAACAAAAGGAGCTATTTATATAGTAAGAGATCCAAGAAATGTAGTCCTATCAATGAGTCATCATTATTCTTTAACTTATGAAGAGTCATTTGAAAAAATGATTAATAATGAAGCGTCATTATTAGAAAAAACATTTAATAATGATCATAGTAATTTTACATTTCTTGGATCTTGGTCAAATCATTATAAATCATGGAGAGATAATAATGAATTTAAAGTTTTATTTTTAAAATATGAAGATTTCGAAGAAAACGCAGAAAAGGAGTTTAAAAAAATGCTTTCATTTATATATGAACTTAAAAATGAAAAATTTATAATAAATGATAAAAAATTTTCAAATGCTTTGAAATCAACAAATTTTACTAACCTAAAAAATAAAGAAAATATTTATGGTTTTGAAGAAAGTATTTATTCAGATAAAGGAAAAAAATTAAATTTTTTCAATTTTGGGTTCCAAAATAAATGGCAAAAAAAATTACCAAATGATATAGTTAAAAAAATTAATTTAAGTTTAAAAAATGAGATAATTGAACTGGGATATAATATAAATGAGTGAACTTTTTGAAAAAAAATGTGTTCCATGTGAAGGTGGCGTTTCAGCATTTGATATTTCTGAGATTCACAAATATCAAAAAAAAGTAGATGGTTGGGATATTTTTAAAAATGACAAAAATATATATCATTTGGAAAAGAAATTTAAATTTAAAAATTTTTTAGAAAGTCAAAATTTTGTAAATGAAGTAGGTAGAATATCTGAGGAAGAGGGTCATCATCCAGATATTTTATTTGGCTGGGGTTATGCAAAAATTAATATAACGACACATGCGATTGAAGGTTTGTCAGAGAATGATTTTATATTAGCAGCAAAAATAGATAAAATTTAGTGTCTGAAGTGTCTTGTTTTAGAAAAAACTAAAACAGTATCTGTCAAATTTGCAAAATTTATAACTTCTTTATCTCTTATAGATCCACCAGGCTGAATTACTGCAGAAACACCAGCTTGAATTAATTTTTCAATGCCGTCAACAAAAGGGAAAAAGGCATCAGATGCTCCAACAGTGTCATTTTTATCTTTATTAAATTTAACCATTTTATTAATAGCAATTTGACAACTATCTATTCTACTAGGTTGACCCGATCCTATGCCAATAGTACTTTTGTTACTAGCCAAAACTATTGCATTTGATTTTACATAGCGGCAAACATTAAATGCAAATATTAAATTATCTAATTGTGATTTGGTTGGTTTTTTTTTTGAAACTATTTTAAAATCTTTTTTTGAAAATATTTTTTTATCTTCAAATTGCACTAACATAGATTCATTTACTGAATTAAATTTAAGTATTTCATTTAATGAGAAATTGGATGCATCAATTATTCTTAAATTTTTCTTTGATTTTAATATCTTGATAGCATCTTTTTCAAAACCATTTGCAACAATAACTTCAAAAAAAATTTTATTGAGTTCTATAGCAAGTGTTTTATTAATTTTAAAATTACAAGAAACAATTCCACCGAAAGCACTAACAGGATCACATGCTAAAGCTGATTTAAAACAATCAATTTTATTATTTAAAATTGAAACTCCACAAGGATTTGCATGCTTTAGAATAACAGTACCAGTATTTTTTGGTAAACTTTTTGAAATAGTTAAAGCTGAAAAAATGTCATTATAGTTATTGTAACTTAATTGTTTTCCATGAATCTGATTTATTTTTAAATTTTTATTTTTTGAATATAAGGCACTTTCTTGGTGAGGATTTTCTCCATAACGTAATTTTTCAATTAAATTTCCATGAATAACTTTTTTTTCAGGAAAGTGTGTATTTGATGAGGAGTTAAGATAGCTAGATATTACAGAGTCATAGTATGCTGTTTCACTAAATGCTTCTCGAGACATTTTTTCTCTAAATTGTAATGAAGTAGTGCCATTATTTTTTTCTAATTGATTGATAAGTTCCGGATATTGTTTTGTAGATGTAATAACAGTCACATCGTTAAAATTTTTTGCAGCTGCTCTTACCATTGCTGGTCCTCCAATGTCTATATTTTCGATGATTTTATTTTTATTATTAGTAATTTCTAATGTTTTTTCGAATGGATAAAAATTCACGATAACTAAATCTATGTTTTCAAAATTATTATTCTTAAGTTCATTTTTATGAAATTTGTTTTTTCTCTTATTTAAAATTCCTGCGTGTATTTTTGGATGTAATGTTTTGACTCTGCCATCAAGAATTTCACTAAAACCTGTATATTCTGAAACTTCGGTACATTTAAATTTCATACTTTTTATAGTTTTAAAAGTACCACCAGAACTGATTATTTTAATTTTTTTTTTTTTTAGAATTTTTAATAGTGGTTTTAAATTTGATTTGTCCGAAACTGATATTAAAGCTGATTTTATCTTATTCATTATATTTTTTTAATTTCCCAATTTACACTTTCAATTTCATTATTTGAAATGCCCGAAATAAAAATATTTTGGTTATTGGTATAAGAATTTTTATTACCGAAATATAAACCATTATCAATATTTATATCATAGTTATCACACGTAAATTTCCACCCTTCGTTATCTAATTCAATTAAGATTGTTTTATTATCTTGCGTTTTCATTAGTTTCACATTTGGCTCTACATGAAATCGAATATCAAATTTATAATTATTGTTTGTTTTTTTAATAATTTTATCCTTACCAATAAATGTCGTTTGTTCAGGATAAAATTCAACCTCTCTCTCGATTATTGTATTATATTTTTTTTGATAACCATCGTGAGAAACATTTATTTTCCAATAATTTTTTTCATAAACAATACTCCTTTTTAAAATTTTTAGGCCTCTTTTAATTAGTAAAAATTTATCTACTTTATTAAATTTACACGATGAACTATCATCAATTATCAAAGCATTATGCGTTGCGGTAGATTTTGAAAGCTCATTTAATTTGGGATTATTTTCTTCATAATAACCACAATTAGTAATTAATTTTTTTCCGTTAGAAATGATTTCAATTGATGAGGCGCCTGATTGATAGTCTTTAGAAAAAGTAGAACTTGGAGTTGAGCCTGCATCCATTATAATACAAATTTTCTTATTTTTTAAAATTATATATCCACCAAAATCTTGATTTTCATTTTTAAATTTATACCTTAATCTTTTTAGATAGTTATCAAAATCAATATTATCCGAGGTATTATTTCCGTTATATAAAATATCACAATTTATATTTTGCCAAACAAAAGCATATCCTTGCCCAAGATAATAAATAGTTTCATCAATATGTTCAGGAATATTAACTTGAGATTCTTTGTACCATTCTCTAATCAAAATAAAATATTTTAAATAAAAAATTAATTGTTTAACACTTCTTGATTTTGGAAAACCATAGTTATCTAAAGTTTCTTTAGAAATTTTTCTTAATAGATTAGATCCATAAGATAAGTATTTTTTTTCATTTTGATAACATAGACCAACCAATATAATCGATGCGCACCCAATTAGCTTGTCATCAATTATATTTGATTTATTGATTTCATTGATTAGGTGATTAGTTTGCTTCTGTATCATTGCATTGAAATTATTTTTATAAACTTGGTTGTTTTCATCATATGTAAGATTGTGGCAAGATAACCAAGCAATAATTCTTTTTGCTGTTAAATCAAAATCCCAACTTTTATTGTTATATTTGTAATTATTTTTTATCCAACTTTGAATTACTGATTGTGCACTTTTTTTTGAAGATTTTAAATCTAGGCTAAAAAACCAATAGAAATTATTTAGACGTTTATAATCTTTAGTACTGATATTTTTATTATCCCAAATTTCATCTAAAGAAAAATCTTCAATTCTAAATTTTTTTTTTTGATATTTAATTAATGATGAAAGTAAATGAGGACTTGGTTTATAAATTAGATTATTATCATTTATTTTTGAAATTTTTTTATCATAAAAATTAGAATTAAGATAAATTCTTCTAACACGATTTGTGAAACTAAAAAATAATCGATTTATATAAATCATGAAATTATTTTGATTTTAATAATTCAATATTTTTTTTAATATCCCCATTATTGCTTTTAAAAATTGTAGTTCCTGAAACTAATATATTAGCTCCAGCTTTTATAGCCTCTTTAGAATTGTCAAAATTAATTCCTCCATCTATTTCAATATCAAAATCAATCCCTTTACTTTCTTGTATTTTTTTTAAATCTTTAATTTTATTTAAAACCTCAGGCATGAATTTTTGACCACCAAATCCAGGATTTACACTCATTATCAAAACTAAATCTATCTTATCTAAGTAGTTTATAATTACTTCAATTTTAGTTTCAGGGTTTAAGGATATACCAACTTTTTTATTTAATTTTTTTATTTTTAAAATGGATGATTCTAAATCTTTGGTAGCTTCTGGATGGATTGTGATTATATCGGCTCCAGCATCTGCAAAAGCTTCAATATAATTATGAACTGGAGAAATCATTAAATGAACATCAAAGATCATTGATGATTGTTTTTTTAATGCCTTTATTACTGGAGGCCCAATAGTTAAGTTTGGAACAAAATGACCATCCATTACATCTACATGGATCATGTCAGCACCCGCTTCTTCTAATCTTTTAATTTCATTACCTAGCTGACTAAAATCAGCCGATAATATTGAAGGTGAAATTTGTATTTTTTTCATTGATTACTAGTTTTACTAGTATCAATTTTTAAAATTTAATTGAATTAAAAAATTGATAAATTTGTCTCGAAATTTCACTTTCCAATGGAAAAGATAACATACCCATTACTGAATATCCTAAAACCCATGGCATCAAGTAAAATCTTATCATAAAAAAAAACCAAGCTACATACAAAGGAACAAGAGGCCCGATGATAAAAGAGGGGGTTATTGGTTTAAATAAAATAATTAATGGATTGGTAAATTTGACAAAAACTTTCATGAAAAAAAATTGAGAGTCTTCCCTTTGAAAGATGTTCATTGCAACTCTTCCAATTAAAGTCCACATAATTACCCCTAGGATATAGTCAATTATATAAACTAAAGGATGAAAATTAGCTGACATTTAAAATTTATATTGGAAAATTTAAGAAATTAAAAGGGGCGAAATTAATCGCCCCTTATTTAATATTTTTTATTGTTTGCCAAGGATCGTTCTACCAGATGGTACACGAACCTCATCAACCATTTTTTGCGTAGCAGCATTAGGTTCTGCGGTAATTAAACTTACCACAACCATAGCTACTAAGCTGACAGCAGCACCAAAGATACCAAACGTTAACTGAGTAATACCTAAGAATCCACTTCCACCATTACGTACCCAAACTAGATACGCAAAACCAGAAATTAGACCTAAAGCCATACCAGCTATAGCACCTTCTCTGTTAGCTCTCTTCCACCATACACCAAGTACAAGTGGGAAGAACAAACCTGACATCGCAAAGTCAAACGCCCAGATTACTGAACCTAAGATACCTTGGATCTCCATTGCCGCAATAGTTGCTCCAGCAAAACCAATTACTACAAGTAATACCCTTGCAACAACTAGTCTTTTTGCAGTCTCTGCTTTTGGATCAATGATCTTATAATAAACATCATGTGAGATCGCATTAGCAATTGCTAGAATCAAACCATCAGCTGTTGACATGGCAGCAGCCATACCTCCAGCAGCAACCAGACCTGAGATTACATATGGTAATCCAGCTATTTCTGGAGTCGCTAATACAACGGCTTTACCACCCATAAAGAACTCATTTAATTCAACAGTTCCATTTCCGTTAAAGTCGCTGATAAACATTAAGTTTGCTTGGTTCCAGTTTTGATACCAATCAATTGCCTGAACTTCAGCCACTGATTTACCAATAATACCAGTAGGTAAAGATGGATCAATCAATGTTAATTTAGACAAAGTAGCTAACATTGGAGCAGAAGAATAAAGTAGGAAGATAAAGAATAAAGACCAACCTACTGATTTTCTTGCTGCTTTTACACTTGGAGTAGTAAAATATCTCATCATCACGTGCGGTAATGAAGCTGTTCCCATCATCATCGCTAGTGCTAAAGAAATAAATGCCCAAGGTGTAGCGTTAACCGCTGAGTGAGCTTTAGTTATTCCAGCTAAACCCTTCGGTACCAAAGCAAGATTCTCTTTTGAATTCGCTACAAAACCAAATTGTTGTTCTAAATCAGCAATCCTAGCCACTTCATCGGCTAACATAAAGTGAGGGAAGAACCCAGCACCAATTTTGTTACTGATCCAGAATACTGGAAGTAGATAAGCTATAATTAACACGATGTACTGTGCAACCTGTGTCCAAGTTACTCCTCTCATACCACCTAACATTGAACATAATAAAATACTTATTAATCCAACATATACTGCGTATTGAAATGGAATATCTAGAGCAACCGATGCAATAGTACCCGTAGCATTAATTTGTGCAGTCACATATGTAAATGAAGCAACAGTTAAAACTATTACTGCAAGTAACCTTGATAAATTACCACCATATCTTGTACCAATAAAATCTGGAACTGTATAACAACCAAATTTTCTTAGGTAAGGTGCTAATAAAGATGCAACTAATACATAACCACCAGTCCAACCAACAAGTAGTGCCATATAACCATAACCTTGAAAGTAAATACCACCAGCCATTGCAACGAATGATGCACCAGACATCCAGTCTGCTGCAGTTGCCATTCCATTGAATACGGTAGGTACTTGCCTTCCAGCTACGTAATACGCATCTGCTTGGGCTGTACGTGATAGCCAACCAATTATCGCATAAATGGCTACTGTAAAAGCAACGAAACAAATTCCGATTACTTTTGCAGACATACCCATTGATTCTGCGATTGCCATTATGATTATGAAACCTAAAAATCCTCCTGTATAGATTCCGTAAACTTTTGGCAAATTGTCTATAAAATTACCTTTCATTAGTCATCTCCTCTCTCTGAAAAGCCGAACTCTTCATCAATTTTTTCTTGTCTATTTGCAAACCAGAAAACTAGGATTACAAAAATTCCAAGAGAACCTTGACAAGTGAACCAATAAGTCAACGGATAACCAAATGGTCCCGTTACATCGTTCATTTCAGCCCCGAATAGGAAGATGCCAATTGAGAATACAAACCAAATTGCTAAAGTCATGATTAGCAATCCTCTGGTTTTTTCCCAGTGTTGTGCTTGTTTTGACATTTATACCTCTCTCTATTTTAGTTATAACTGGGCAAAACCATAACCATTATGAAAGGAATTAAAAGTGTTAAAATTGTTCATATTTGTGACGTTTTTGGATTATAATTGAATAAACACTTGATTTTATGGGAAAATATAAACTCACATGGAAAGACTTAACTTGGAATGATTTTAAAATTTACTTGTTCGCACTTTTTAAAGCATTTCTACCTAATAAAAAATTAGCTTCCTTAGACGATCTAGAATACTTCATTCAGTCAAAATCAGCTTGGGTAAGTCAAGTTACACTTTATAGTTATCTAAAAACAAGGATGGGAACAAGATACGTTCTTCATTTTGAAAATGATGAGTTTATGAAGTCCGTAAACTTAGCAAAGTGGAATATTTATGCCGTTGCACTTCAAGATTTAACATTTTTTACATTTTCTTATTTAAAAGCAAATTTTAATTACCAAGACGTTGATAAAGCAAAAGAAATTTTTTTGAAAATCTTAGATGATGAAATTTTAAATAAAATGCCAGAAGATATAATTGAAGAAGCAAAAAAAAATTTTGATCAAAGATTACAAAATATTGATTGGAATATTTACTTTAATGATCTTCCATTCAATCCTAGTGCTTTATCATTATATAAATGGGCACCAATAGCTGAAGAACTAAAAACCCTTGATCGAAAGATTGTTTTAAATTCTGTAATTTTAAAATGGGATATTGTTAAAAAAGAATTTAAAGAAAGAGTAAAATTTTAAATATTTTTTCTATTTTCAACTAAGCTATCCACGACACTTGGATCAGCAAGAGTAGTTGTGTCCCCTAATTGGCCATGTTCATTAGCTGCAATCTTTCTTAAAATTCTTCTCATAATTTTCCCTGATCTAGTTTTTGGAAGACCTGGAGTAAAATGAATTAAGTCAGGAGTAGCCAATGGCCCAATTTGTTTTCTTACCCAAAGTTTAAGTTCTCTTTCAAGATCACCCGTTTCAATTTCTCCAGCATTTAAAGTTACATAACAATATAAACCATTTCCTTTAATATCATGTGGATAACCAACTACAGCAGCTTCTGCTACTTTTGGATGTGCAACAAAAGCACTCTCAATTTCTGCTGTACCTAAATTGTGACCTGACACAATAATTACATCATCCACCCTTCCTGTAATCCAATAATATCCATCTTTATCTCGTCTACACCCATCTCCAGTAAAATATTTTCCATCGAACTGTGAAAAATAGGTATCTATAAATCTTTGATGATCACCATAAACAGTTCTCATCTGACCTGGCCAAGATTGAGAGATACACAATCTTCCTTCACCAGCACCTTTAATTTCTTTTCCATCCTTATCAACAAGGCAGGGCTTTATTCCATAAAAAGGCTTTGTTGCAGATCCAGGTTTTAGAGGGATCGCACCAGTTTGAGGAGCAATTAGTATTCCTCCTGTCTCAGTTTGCCACCATGTATCAACAATTGGACATTTAGAATTTCCAATAGTTTTATAATACCACATCCATGCCTCTGGATTTATTGGTTCACCAACTGTTCCTAACAACTTAAGTGATTTTCTTGATGTTTTGTTAACTGGTTCACTCCCTTCTCTCATAAGAGCTCTTATAGCTGTTGGTGCAGTGTAAAAAGTATTTACTTTAAATTTATCTACAATTTGCCACCATCTAGAACTATCAGGATAATTAGGAACACCTTCAAACATTATAGTTGTTGCTCCATTTGATAAAGGTCCATATATAATATAGCTGTGACCAGTAACCCATCCAATATCTGCTGTACACCAATAGATATCTTTTGGTTTATAATTAAAAATGTATTGATGTGTCATCGAAGCATAAACCATATATCCACCCGTAGTATGTAAAACTCCTTTTGGCTTTCCAGTAGATCCCGAAGTATAAAGAATAAAAAGTGGATCTTCTGCATTCATTTCTTCAGGTTCGCAATAATTCGAAACATCTTTGATTAAATCGTGGTACCAGACATCTCGATCACTATTCCAAAAAACATATTTACCAGTCCTTTTTACTACAATACATTTCTTTACATTTGGACAGTTAGCCAATGCTTCGTCGGTAGTAGCTTTAAGAGGAATTATTTTTCCTCCTCTAACACCCTCATCAGCGGTAATAATATATTCTGACTCACAATCATTAACTCTTCCAGATATAGACTCTGCAGAAAAACCTCCAAAAATTATAGAGTGAACTGCGCCAATTCTAGCACAAGCCAGCATAAGAATTGCTAATTCCGGTATCATAGTTAAGTAAATTGTAACTCGATCTCCCTTTTTTATTCCCAGTTTTTTTAATCCATTGGCTGCTTTGGAAACTTTTTGATGTAATTGTTTGTAAGAAATTTTTTGAGTATCTTTTGGATCATCTCCAACCCAAATAATTGCAGTTTTATCTTTTTTATCTTTTAAATGTCTATCAACACAATTAGTAGACGCATTTAATGTTCCATCTTCAAACCATTTTATTCTAACTTCATCTTTACTATATTTAACATCTTTTATTTTTTTATAAGGCTTAATCCAAGTAATTCTTTTCCCCTCTTTTTTCCAGAAAGTATTATTATTTTTAATAGAGTCGTTATATTTTTTTTGATATTGAGATTTGTTAGCAAGACTACTTTTAATCCATTCGGGTTTAGTCTTAAAAATTAATTCAGATGGCGATGAGCTGGTATCTTTTTTTATTTTTTTAGAAACTTTTTTTCTTGATTTATTTTTTTTTCTTACACCCTTCATTTTTTTTGAGGATTTTTTTTTAATTTTTCTTCTACTTTTTTTAGAAGTTTTTTTCTTAGACTTTGGTTTTTTCTTTTTTTTTGGCATAAATTAATTAACTAAATTTTACTCATGTTATTTAGAATTTTCCAGCTTTTAGAGTCTATAGGCATTACCGATAATCGACTTTGTTTAATTAGAGATAAGTGGCTTAATTGCTTGTTTTTTTTTATATTTTCTAAAGTGACTGGACTATCTAGTTTTCTAATAAATTTAACTGTAACGGCCACAAACCGACCAGATTGGTCCGTTTTATCTGGGTATGCTTCTTTAATTACCTCAACAATACCTACTATTTCTTTACCAATATTGGAGTGATAAAAAAAACATTGATCACCTTTTCTCATTGATTTTAAATTTTTTGCAGCTTGATAATTTCTAACACCATCCCAAGGAGCACCCTTGTTCCCAATTTTTTTTTGTTGATCTATAGACCATACATCAGGCTCAGATTTCATTAACCAATATTTCACTTAAGTTGTACCCCAGCACCTTTTAAAAAAACTGCTTTTTCATCTAGTGGCCATCTAGGTTTTGCAGGGTAATCTAGATCATTAAACTGTTTTAATTTAAATTTTTCTAATCCAACCATTGCAATCATTGCGGCGTTGTCTCCACATAATTCTATTGGTGGAAAAATACTCTTATATTTTTTTTCTTTACATAAATTAATTAACATTAATCTTATATTTTTATTTGCCGCAACCCCACCAGCAACAACAAAAATTTTTTCATCTAAATTATTTTCCTTTTCGAATTCACTAAAAGCAATTATAGTTTTTTTATACAAAATATCTTCAACAGTTTTTTGAAATGAAGCAGCAAGATCAAATTTATCTTGTTCTGTTTTAATTTTTTTTGTTATTCTTAAGATTGCAGTTTTAAGTCCTGCAAAAGATAAATTACACCCACCTTTATTAAAAATTGGTTTTGGTAAATCATATTTATTTTTATCTCCTTTTTTTGCTAAAATTTCGATTTGAGGTCCACCAGGAAATTCAATACCAAGAAGTTTAGCAGTTTTGTCGAATGCTTCTCCCAATGCATCATCAATTGTAGTTCCCAATCTTTTATATTTTCCAAAATTTTCAACACTTAAATATTGTGAATGTCCGCCAGAAATTAACAAAAGTAGATATGGATAATTAATTTTTTCATTAAGTTTAGGACTTAGTGCATGCCCTTCTAAGTGATTAACAGCAATAAAGGGTTTTTTAATAGCACTCGCAAAAGCTTTTCCAAAACTTAATCCAATTGATAAACATACAACTAAGCCAGGTCCAGCAGTTGAAGCTACAGCATCAATCTCATCAATTTTTCTTCCACTCTTATCGATAGCTTTTTGAACAATCCAATCTATTTTTTCTAAGTGAGATCGAGCTGCTAAATCAGGAACAACTCCACCAAACTCTTTATGAATTTCTGTTTGACTAGAAACTATATTTGATAAAATTATTGGGATTCCTTTTTCATTTTCAGTTATTATAGATGCTGCTGTTTCATCACAGCTCGACTCTATTCCAAGAATTAGGGGTTTTTTAGTCATTCAAATAGTTTTTAATAACTGTACAATCTCAATACAAGTAAGAAATAAATTTATTTATGAATAAGAAAATAATAATTGGTTCTAGAGGTAGTAAATTAGCATTACTTTATGCTCAAAAAGCTAAAGAGCTGATTATAAAAAATACGTCAGTACGTTATAATGATATTTTTATTAAACCAATTACAACAAAAGGTGATCAAGAACAAAATACAAGATTATCTGAAATTGGAGGCAAAGGTTTGTTTTCAGGAAATATTGAAAAAGAACTACAAAATAAAAATATTGATATAGCTGTTCATGCTTTAAAAGATATGCCAGCTATAGAAACAAGTGGACTTATAACTGATACATTTTTAGAAAGAAATGATCCCAGGGAAATTTTAGTAACACTTGATAAAAAAAAATTAAAAGATCTAGATTTACAATCAATTATTGGAACCTCATCATACAGAAGAGAATTTCAAATTAAAAAAATTAGATCAGATTTACAATGTAAACTGATTAGAGGAAATGTTGATACTAGAATTAACAAATTAAAAAAAGGCAGCTATAGTGGAATAATTTTGTCTTATGCTGGAATAAAATACTTGGATCTTGAAAATGAAATATCTGAAATTTTTTCAGTCGAGACAATAATTCCCAGTGCAGGGCAAGGAATTATAGCGCTTCAATGTAGAGATGATGATGAAAAAATAATTTCAATTTTAAAAAAAATAAATCATGAAGAAACTTATAAAAGAGCACATGCAGAAAGAGATATTTTGAAAGTATTAGAGGGGGATTGTCAAACGGCAGTAGGAGCTCATTCTAAAATAGAAAATGAAAAAATTATATTGGAAGCAGAACTTTTTTCTTTAGATGGATCTGAAAGATTTTATGAAAAAAAAATTGCTAAAGTTAGTGAATTTAGAAAACTTGGTAAAGAAATTGGTCAAATTTTAAAGTTAAAATCAAAAAATTCTTATAAAAGATAATATGCATATTTTATTAACTAGACCGATAGAAGATAGTTCGGAAATGATCTTAAAATTTAAATCATTAGGGCATCAGGTATCTCATATTCCATTACTTAGTATTAATAAAATTAATTATGAAGAAATTAAATTTTCAGATTATGGGGGAATTATTTTTACGAGTGCTAACGCAGTAAAATTTTTGGATTTGAATGGACAAAATAAAAATATACATTGTTTTTGTGTAGGCAATGCAACAGAAAAAAAAGCTAGAAGTTTAGGATTTCAAAATACCATTTCTGCTGAAGGCAGTGTTTCAAACTTAAAAGAGTTAATTTTACAAAATTGTGACTTTAACAATAAACAATTACTTTATGTAAGTGGTGAATTAATTTCAGTCGATTTAGATCAGGATCTTCTAAAAGAGGGTTTTAACATAAAAAGATTAATAAATTATCGAGTAACTCATAACCAAAAATTTGATGAGAGCTTTGTAAAAAAACTTAAGCTAAATATGCCTGATATGGTTTATATTTATTCACAAAATAGTGCATCAAGTTTTTTGAGTTTTATCAAAAATTATCAACTAGAAAGCTCATGGATGAACACTAATTTATTGTGTATTGGTGAAAAATCATCATCTATATTAAATGAAATTAAATGGAAAAAAATATTCCTTTTTAACCCTGGAGAAGAAGAATTTTTGTTATATAAAATTTAGTTATGGAAGCATTTAATAATTTTTCAGAAATTTTTTTATCAGTCTGGAATAAAGGAATTTTAGGCGTAGATATTTTTCAAATATTAATTGGAATAGGAATTTTTTTTATTTTTTTAATTTTTAGAGGAATAATCAGTAAACTTATAATTAAAAAATTAGAAATTATTTCAAAACGAACAACAAATAAACTAGATGATACTTTTGTTTCATCATTAGTTGGACCAGCAAGATTTCTTCCAATAGTTATAGGTTTTTTTATTGCAAGTTATTACATGACTTTCTCATTAGAAGGCAGAGAAATTGTTGATACGATTAATAGAACTTTAATTACGATATTAATTTTTTGGGTTATACATCAGATTATAGAACCTGTTTCTTATATTTTAAGTGGTCTTGATAAACTTTTAACAAGAGAATTAATTGGTTGGATTATAAAATCATTAAAAATATTAATTTTTATATTAGGCCTTGCTGCAGTTTTGGAATTATGGGGAATTAAGATAGGACCAATTATCGCTGGATTAGGATTGTTTGGTGTTGCAGTTGCATTAGGTGCACAAGATCTGTTTAAAAATTTAATTTCAGGAATATTAGTTCTTGTTGAAAAAAGATTTAAGATTGGTGATTGGATTTTAGTTGATGGAATTATTGAAGGTATAGTTGAAAAAATTGGTTTTCGTTCAACAACAATTAGAAAATTTGATAAATCCCTAGCAATTATTCCAAACTTTCAGTTTGCAGAAAATGCAGTAGTAAATGTAAGTGAAACTTCAAATTGGTTGATTAGTTGGATTATTACCCTTCAATATAACACTACGGTAGACCAATTAAAAACTATAAGAAACCAAATAGAAGACCATATTAATAAGAGTGAAGACTTTAATACAAGCATTGGCGTAGCAGTAAGAGTTGATAAATTTTCAGATAGTTCAATAGATATGTATGTGCGTTGCTTTACTAAATCTAGTAGTTGGAATGAATGGTTATCAGTAAAAGAGAAACTAGCTATTGAAATAAAACAAATAGTTGAAAGTAATAAGGCATCATTCGCATTTCCAAGTTCTTCGATTTACATTGAAAAAAAATGATTGCTATTTTTTATTTAGTTTTACAAATTTTAAAACTTTATTCATATGTAGTAGTAGCCAATGTGATTGTTAGCTGGTTGATTTCCTTTAACGTCTTAAATACACAAAATAGATTTGTTTATGCTCTTTTAGAGCTTAGTTATCGATTAACAGAACCTTTTCTTAGAAGAATAAGACGTTTTTTGCCAAATCTAGGCGCTCTAGATATATCTCCAATAATTTTACTACTATTGATTTGGTTTATAGAAATGTGTATGAAGCTCTACATTGCACCAATGATATTCTAAAAATTTATGATTTTAATTGATGGTAAAAAAGAAGCTGCCTTACTAAGAGAAGAACTTAAAAAAGAAGTTACAGCTTTAAAAACTAAACATAACAAAGTTCCAGGTTTAACCGTAATTTTAATTGGAGATTTAACTCCAAGTCAAATTTATGTGAGGAATAAAGAAAAATCAGCAAATGAAGTTGGTCTTAAATCTGATGTAATAAAATATCCTGATAGTGTGGAAGAAAAAATTGTATTAGATAAAATTAAAGAATTAAATAAAGATGATACGGTATCTGGTATTTTAGTTCAGTTACCACTACCTAAACATATTGATAAACAAAAAGTTATCGAAACAATTGATCCCTCCAAGGATGTTGATGGCTTTCATCCAATGAATGTAGGAAATTTATCATCAGGTTATGAAAGCTCTGTTCCATGTACTCCTTTAGGATGTTATTTATTAATTAAAAAATTTGAACCTAATTTAAGTGGTAAAAAGGCAGTGGTAGTTGGTAGATCAAATTTAAATGGTAAACCGATGACACAACTTCTTTTAAAAGAAAATTGCACTGTAACAATTACTCATTCACGAACAAAAGATTTAAAAGCTGAATGTTTAGAGGCAGATATTATTGTTGCTGCTGTTGGTATACCTGAACTAGTTAAAGGTGATTGGGTTAAAAAAGATGCAATTGTAATTGATGTTGGTATCAATAAAACAGACAAGGGTATAGTTGGTGATGTAGCATTCGACGAAGTATCAAAAAATGCAAAAGCTTTAACGCCAGTTCCTGGTGGTGTAGGTCCAATGACAATTGCATGTTTGCTTAAAAACACAATTGATTGTTTTAAAAGATCTCAAAAATAAAGACTTTTTCTATTAAGTTTTATTGTCTCAATTTAATAAATTATAATTTATTCATCTACCTATTTGGTAAAGTGTTTCAATGAAAAAACCTTCCTATGAATTTAGAATAGCAATTATTATGATAATTTTAACTGCTATTCCAATTGGTGCGACTCAATTAGGTTGGTATTTATATGGTAAGCAAGTAGGGTTTAACTTTGGTATGGTTGCTGGTACTGTATCAGTAATTTTAGCAGCATACTTAATGTATCAAAAAGGATGGCGTGATGAAGATGAGGATTAATAAATGGAAAAGATAATTTTTTTTGGTTTAGCAATACCAATTTTAGCATTTGTGATTTATCTAGGTGGAGGCGCTATAATGAAAGGTTTTAGTGCTAAAGTTTCAAACAGACCAAACAAAGATGAAGATGAAAATCAAACGCAAGTGCAAAATTATTCTTTAGATACCGATCAATTAAGTAGTGAGTTAAATAAATTAAACGAGCTTTTAAAGAGTGGAGTTTTAACTCAAGAGGAATTTGAAAAGGCTAAAAAAAAGATTTTAGATAACTAGTTATAATTTAATAATTTTTTTAAAGAATTTATTTCCCCAATTTTAAAAATAATTGCATCATCTTTTTCAAAGCCGAACTTTTCTGCACTTTTTTTAAATCGAGCAGATGGCTCCATTATTGGCTCCAAAGACAAAACAAAAGTTCCCCAATGAGTACCCAAAATCTTTTTACTTTTTAAATCTTGAGCAACATTTAATGCTTCTTCAGGTGTGGTGTGATAAATTGATTTTTCAAACATGGGTCTGAAATCGTATGCTCCAATATTAATCATAGTAAGATCGATTGGACCATATTTTTTACCAAGTTCTTTATAAATATTTCCGTAACCAGTATCGCAGGCAAATAGTATTTTCTTATTTTTGTATTCAATTAAGAAATTTCCCCAAAGTGTTTTGTTAGTATCAGTTAGACTTCTTTTTGACCAGTGAACTGCAGGTAATAATGTAATTTTTAAATCATCATTAATTTTTATTTCATCATACCAGTCCATTTCATTAACATCATTGTATCTTTTAAAATACTTACCAAGATTAAGTGGAAGTAATACTTTTGCATCTTTATAGGGAAATGCTCTTATAGTAGACATGTCTTGATGATCGTAGTGATTGTGAGTTAATAAAAATATATCTGTTTTTGGAATTTCATTTAATTTTAGTGCAGGTTCCACATACCTTTTAGGTCCAAAAATTAAAGGTCCAGCATTTTTAGAAAAAACTGGATCAGTAATTATCGTTGTGTCTCCCAGTTTTATCAAAAAAGTAGCATGGCCAATCCAAGCAATGTAGTCATCGTTTTTGAGTTTTTCTAAATTTTCTTTTACAATTTTTTTATCAATCACATGATCTTTGGGTACTGTTAAATCAATTTTTTTTTTCTCTTTATTAAATTGTGTGTAAGAAAATTTTACATCTTTTGATCTAACAGGAGATCCTTCTGGATTTCTAAATGTTCCATCTGGTAAGTGATGATAAGGTTTTTCTGCCATCGCTAGACTAATACAATTATAAAAAGTAATTCCAATCAAAAAATACAAAATTCTAATTAATTTTTTTCCATTAGCCACAGACTGTCTTCTCCTAAAAAGTAAATTTTTCCGTTATTTGGATGAATTTGTATATCTCTTATTCTTCCAATTTTATCTATAAAAATTATATCCTCTTTTACATCTGACAAATCATTGAAGATTAATTTTCTAAGTGATTGATCTTTAAGTGAAGTAATTAGAGCATTTCCGTTCCATTCACTGAACTCGTTACCTTTATAAATAGTTATTGCGCTTGTTGCTATGGAAGGAACCCAATAATGTATTGCTTTTGTAAAGCCTGGTTTCCATTTAGGACCAATTGGAATGCCTGAATAATTTGTTCCTCCCCATCCTAAAATTTTCCATCCATAATTTTCACCTTTTTTTGCTTCACCAAACCAATCACCACCTCTTGCACCATGATTACTCAAATATATTTTTCCATCAAATGGAGATAAAGTTAGACCCTGAGGATTTCTAACTCCTATTTGATAAATTTCTGGTAACCAATCAGATTTACCCTCAAATTTTGGATTATCTTCTGGAATACTTCCATCAATATTAATTCTAATGATACTTCCGGGGTGCTTAGTTGGATCTTGTGCAATCATACCTTCGCCTCTTTCTCCAACAGATGCAAAAAGGTAATTGTCTTTAATCGCCAATCTAGACCCAAAATGATAGCCAGAGTCAATTGGTGGATTTGCTTGAAAAATATTTTTAAAAATAAATTTTTTTGTATTAAACTTAGCTTTTGCTATTGAAGTACTGGTTTTTCGATTTCCTCTATTTTCAGTATAAGAAATATATACAAAATCGTCTTTAAAAAGAATATCTAACAATCCTCCCTGGCGATGTTCTAAATAATTGAGATTATGATCTATTTCAAAAATTTTTTTTGAATTGATATCTATTAATTTAATTTTTCCACTTTTTTCTGTAATTAATAGCTCATCATTATTGATGAAAGTAGATCCCCATGGACTATTCAAATTTACAATTTTTTTAAAATTTAAATTTTCTGCTAGTGAAAAAGTTGTAGTAAAAATTAATAATAATATTGAAATAGTAAATCTTTTCACTTTAAGAAAGTTTTGATCTACCACCATCTACAGCAATAATTTGGCCAGTTACCCACGAACTATCATCTGTGATGAGAAATTTTGCAAGAGAAGCTGAGTCTTTTCCTTCTCCCAATCTTTTAAGAGGATGAGCTTTTGCGATACCATCAGCTAAAGCTTTATTTTTTAACATAGGTTCAGCAATTTTAGAATTTGTTAAACTTGGTGCGATACAATTTACTCTTATATTTGGAGCAAATTCAGCAGCAAGAGATACAGTTAGCCCTTCAACAGCAGCTTTTGCTGACGCAATTATTGTGTGATTTGTAAATCCTCTTTGAGCTGCAACCGTAGAGAACAAAACAATTGAACCTTTATTTTTTTTTAAACTTTCTTGATAACCTTTTATGGCTTCAACTGCTGAATAAAGATTTAATTTCATGCATTTATTAAAATCTTGCTCTGTAACCATTCTTAAAGGTTTTAAATCTATTGAACCTACACAATAAGCAATTCCTTTTATTTCTAAAATATCATTTTTAACTTTTTCAATAAATTTTTCTTCCAAAACATCTGCTACGGTAGAAGTACATCCAAGTTTTTCTGAAATATTCTTAAGTTCTGTTTCATTTCTTCCAACCAAATGAACATTATTTCCTGAACTTATTAATTGTTCAGCTAAGCTTGATCCGATTGAACCTGTCGCACCAAAAATAAGATATTTTTCTGACATAAAATTTTTTATTAGTTATATTTAACTATGAAGTTATTTTTTATACTTGGTAATCAATTATTTCCATTAAAATACCTCAACCGCTTCAAAAAGGACCATATATTTTTTATGGCTGAAGATAATGGATTGTGCACTTATGAAAAACATCACAAACAAAAAATCTTGTTATTCTTATCTTCTATGCGCTCATATGCTGATAGTCTTAAAAAGAGTAAATATAATTTAGATTATCTTAAAATTGAGGACAAAGATTTTAAAGATGATTATCTCAAGAAATTAAAAAAAATAATTATCAAAAAAAAAATTAAAGAAATTACCAGTTTTGAGGTTGAGGATAAATTTTTTGAAAAGAAAATTTTACAATTTTTAAAAAAAGAAAAAATTAAGTGGAACATTATCCAAACGCCAATGTTTTTGAATTCGAGAAATCAATTTAAGAATTATTTAGAAAAATCTAAAAAACCTTTCATGGCAACATTTTATAAAGAAGTAAGAAAAAAATCTGGAATATTAATGGGTGCTGATGGAAATCCAGTTGGAGGAAAATGGAGCTTTGATGAAGATAATAGAAATAAACTACCTAAAGACATTTTAGTTCCAAAATTTCCAAAAATAAATGAAACTAATCATACAAAAAAATTAAAACCAATAATTGAGAAAATATTTAAAGATCATCCTGGTAGTACAAAAAATTTTTGGCTTGCAACGGATTTTGATGAAGCAGTTAAACTTTTAAACTTTTTTATAAAAGAAAAATCAAATTTGTTTGGTGATTATGAAGATGCTGTAAATCAAAAAGATAATATTCTGTTTCATAGTGCTTTGAGTCCATATATTAATTTAGGTTTAATAACTCCTGAATTTATTATTCAAAAAGTTTTAGATTTTCACAAAAAAAACAAAATAAGAATGAATTCATTAGAGGGCTACATTCGTCAGGTAATTGGTTGGAGAGAATTTATGCGTGGTATTTATCAAAGTTATTCTGACGAAATGGAAACAAAAAACTTTTTCAAACATAATAGAAAAATGAAAAAATCTTGGTATGAAGGAACTACAAGTTTGCCTCCTTTAGATTATGCAATAAAAAACGCTGTTAATCACGGATGGTCTCATCATATTGAAAGACTAATGATCTTATCTAATATTATGAACCTTTGCGAAATAAAACCAACAATTGTTTATAAATGGTTCATGGAAATGTTTGTAGACTCATCTGATTGGGTAATGGTTCCAAATGTTTATGGGATGGGTTTATTTAGTGATGGTGGAATTTTTGCGACCAAACCTTATATTTGTGGATCTGCTTATTTTATGAAGATGATGGATTTTAAAAAAGGGGATTGGTGTAATACGATGGACGGATTGTATTGGAGGTTTATTGATCGAAATAGAAAATTTTTTTTAAAAAATCCAAGATTATCAATGATGGTCCATATCTTTGATAAAATGAAAACTGATAGAAAAAAAATGATTTTATCTGAAGCAGATAAATTCATAAAACAAAATACAATTTAGTGAAAAAAGAAAATCTGCCATCAAAAATTTGTCTTGTTTGTAAAAGACCATTTGTTTGGCGCAAGAAATGGAAGTTAAACTGGGATAAGGTAAAGTATTGTTCTAAGAAGTGCTCTAAGTGATTTATTTATCTCTATTTATTATTTTAGTAGCAATTGGAAAGGTAAGCAGATATTTTGCTGTCTTCTATTTGATCGGTTAAGGAATGAATAATAAATTTTTTGAATGGGCTGGAGTTATAACAGCAATACTTTACTCAATGTTCGTGGCGCTAAATATAGGCATAGAATTTTTTGGATTTTGTCTATTACTCTTATCAGCAATTTTAATAGGAATATGGGCCTATAGAGGAGGTCACAAAGGAATATTATTATTACAATTTTTTTATGCAACTGCAGGAATTGTTGGAATGATAAGATGGTTCTAAATAACTGTTTGTTTTTTTATTTCGTATATATTTAAAGTATCATTGTTATTTTTTTCATCAATTTTATACACGAAGTCTTTAAGATTGAATGGTTCAATTTCAATATTTATATCTCTATACCTTCCCACAGTTTTTAATTCACTATTTTCTTTCAATGAAGGTGTAGAGGTCACTCCAAAAAATTTTATATCTAAATTCTTAAGCAGATAAAGAAAATTAACTATTTGTTTATTTTTAAGATGTATAAATACGTCTCTAATTAAAATTATATCAAATCCTTCTGGAATTTTATCTTTAACCAAATCAAATTTTTCAAAAGAAATTTTATTATTTGAATATTTTAAATTATTATCTTTTATTAATTCATCAACAATATCTAGTCCCAAATATTTATCATAATTATAATATTTATTTAGTAATAAATTCATCCAAATAAAATCACCACAACCTATGTCTAGTATAGTTTTTATATTTTTTTCTACAAAAAATTTTTCAAGTTCTCTGCTCATATTTGAGGTATAATTTAAGTTTGAACCAGGACCACTTCTGGATTTCTGTGAGTCTAATTTAAAATAGTTTTGCCAATGATTAGATAAATATATATGTCTGAATGCATTTTTTCTTATTTTTTCATTAGAGAAAAAAAAATCAGAAAATTTAGATACATAAAATTTTCTTAGCCAGTAAGATAATTTAAAAAATCTATTAGTATTTTTACTCATAATTATTAAAATATAATTATATACATCAAAAATAGTTTAATTTAAAAAGTAAATAATAAATCTAATATTTAATTTTTTCTATTATTAGAGGAATATAATTTTTAAAATTAAAAAAACCTTTATTGCAATATTGCCAAGAAAACTGATCTAATTTTCTATACAGAAATTCTATTTTTAAATTATTTGTATTTATAAAATCTAGGTTTTCACCAACTGTCGGATATAAACCATAAGAAATTTCATTAATCTTTTGTATTTCATTTAAATCTATAATTTCACAATCCATCGATTTTTCTTCCAATCTCTTTTTTTGATCTTCAATTAATTGAGACTTAAATTCTATTAATTTCTCACCGAGCTTTATGGTTCGGTTTTCGTTTTTATTGGAAACTAAAAAAACCTTTTTAAATTTTTGATCTTTAAAATCACCCATTTCAAAAGACAAATTATTCTCAAAAATAAAAAGATTTTTTTCTTCAAGATTTTGTGGATTATTAAATTCTAATTTAGATGTAGCATAAGTTTTGTTACTTGTTTTTGGAGGAGCATTTTCTTTAAGTTTGATATTGTTAAATCTATTGTTGGTAAATTTTTTTATGTTCCATTCACTAGCTAGATAATTTTTACCCTGTGTTTGAATTCCAGCAACCCATCTCCATCCCAATGTATTAGCTGCAGCATCTCCATCATACAAATGTTTCATAAAAAATTCAGCACCTAATTGCCAAGGCAGCTCTAAAGTAAAAACCCAAATACTTGCAAACCACATTCTTGCATGATTATGCAAATAGTTGTTTTCTTTTAATTCATTTATCCATTCATTAAAGCACTCTATATTTGTATTTGCCTCAATAGCTTTTTTATAATTAGCATTATCTTTAAACTCTTCACGAATTTTTTTTAGTTCATTTAAATAATCTGTCCAAACAGCTGGTCTTAATTCCAACCAACCTTTCCAATATGTTCTCCATAGAACTTCTTGAATAAATTTTTCATTTTTTGAAAATGAAAATTTATTTAATGATTTTTTAATTACTTCTAACTCAGAAATTACTCCATGAGTAATATAGGGTGAGAGACAAGAAATATTTGATCTATTACTAGGACCATAATCAAAATTTCTTAACCTTGAATATTCAAATAAATTTTGTTCAACAAACTTATTTAGCTTTTCAATGGCCGAAGCCCTTGACGTTCCAAAGTTCATTAAATTTATTTATTTTTTTTCTTTTTTAATCCTAACTTATCACTATGTCTTAATCTCAAGATTACAATTGCAGCTGCAATAAGAACTATTGCAACAGCTTCATAAACTAGCGCAGTAGGATCCATTTCTTTTCCTTGTAGAATAATAAATCGTGCAAGGGCAGTAATAGCAATTAAAAGAGGCAGAGTTATACTGATTGATTGTTGATCCCAAAAAACCCTAACCATTGCTAAAACTTCTAGATAAAGAAACATTAATAATAAATCAGCTAGTGTTACAGATTGATTAAGAAACATATTTTTAATTTCTATGCCAACTGCAATCACTGTGCTTATTAAAATAATGCACATTAAAATTAGTTGTAAATTTTTAGCAATTTTTTCCATTACTTATCTTTACTAAATGGTAGCCATTTTTCAAATACTGATTTAGAAGGGCCATCATAAGGAATTGAATAAGAACTTGGGTTGGGGCTAGTCAAAACTTCTATTCCTTTTGAAAATACAAAAATAAAAACAATAACAAAGACTATGACCATTATTTTAAATGGATCAAAGTTTTTGGTTTTAAATACGCTTGCTGATTGTTCTTCTGCTTTATGAAAATGTTTGAAAGTCATATAGACTGCAAAAATTAGTCCTATGTGTGCAACGTAAAGACCAGCCCATCCAAAAGCAAAAGTCGTATAAGAAAATACATATAAACTAAAAACAGTTGTCCATATGAAACTTAATACAAGCAATATTTGTAATCTTACAGATTTTGGCAGAGATCTGAGATCATTTTTGCTATCATCAAACAGGATGTTTGCTGAGTCTTGCATCCATTTTTTTAAACTATTCATGATCTACAGGTATTCTTTATAATGATATATACAAATGACAAATTGTCCAGTTATGGAGGGCTAATTTCTTAACTTTTTTTTATGAAAATTAATAAATCTCTCTACATTCGATTTATTAAATGATTTATTTTCCTCAAAAGAAACTTTTTTCATAGAATAAGCCTTACTGTTTGTAATTCTTGATTCGATAGTAATATTACCTTTGTAAAGTTTTAATTTAACACTTCCATTAACCTTATTTTTTTTAAGATCTATAATTTTTTGTAGTTTTAGTCTTTCTTTTGAATACCAGTAACCATTGTAAATTAACTCAGCATATCTTGGCATTACACTATCTTTTTTATGCATAGTTTCTTTATCGAGTGTAACAGACTCAATAGCTCTATGAGCATTTATTAATAATGTTCCTCCTGGAGTTTCGTAAACTCCTCTTGATTTTATTCCTAAGAATCTATTTTCAACAAGATCGACTCTACCAATTCCATTTTTGCCCGCTAGTTGGTTTAGTTTTTCAAGTAATTTTGCAGGATATAACTTTTTCCCGTTGACCCCAGTAGGATCACCATTTCTAAAATTAATTGTAACAGATGTAGGTTTATTCGGAGCTTTTTCCGGAGAAATTGTTCTTTGAAAGATGAATTCTGGAGCAGAATTTTTAGGATTTTCTAAAACCTTTCCCTCTGTAGAGGTATGAAATAAATTATCATCAATTGAAAAAGGTGGAGCACCTTTTTTATCTTTTGGAATAGGTATTCCATTTTTTTTTGCATAATTGATCAAATCGGTTCTAGATTTTAATTTCCATATTCTCCAAGGAGCAATAATTTTAATTTTTGGACTAAAATAATGATAACCAAGTTCAAATCTAACTTGATCATTGCCTTTTCCTGTTGCGCCGTGAGATACTGCATAAGCTTTATATTTTCTTGCAACTCTGATTTGATCTTTTGCTATAAGGGGTCTTGCAATTGAAGTTCCTAACAAATAAACACCTTCATAAATAGCATGACCTCGGATCATTGGAAAAACATAATCTTTAACAAAAATATCTTTTAGATCTTTTATAATAACATTTTTTACACCAAATTTTTTAGCGTTAGATATAATTTTCTTTCGATCAATTTCTTGACCAATATCTGCTGTATAACAAATTACATCTGCTTTATAATTTTCTTGAAGCCATTTTAAAATGACTGATGTATCAAGACCACCTGAGTAAGCTAAAACAATTCTTTTTTTTGATTTCATTATTTAACTGCAAGCTTTTTTTGCAGTCGCATAAGCTTTTGTAAAACCAAGTAGTGAATAGTGGTCTATAGTTTGAGAGCCTTTATCATTGTACCCACTAACCATAATTCTTGATCCCTTTTTCATGACTTTAATCATGATGTCTTCTTTTTTATTACTAGTCATCCATGCAAAACCTTGTTGTTTAATATCAAATTTGAATTTGTTATTTCCAGATGTAGCTAGAACAGAATTATTTTTATTAAACTCATATCCTCCAGTTGCACTTATTTCATTTGTAATTTTTTCGTTTGGTCTAAAAGTTACAAATAGTCTTGCATCTCTTTTATTTGATTTAGGAGCTTGTAAAACTGGAGTTGATTGTGCAAAACAGACTTTTCCAGATTGTTCTGACATTACCATAACTTCCCAATCTTTATATTTTCCAACTTTTTTTAAATCCTCAGCAAATGTTTTTGAGGCAATAATTACCGAGACAACAATTGATAAAAATAAAATCTTTTTAATTATGGGCATGGGTTTGGATAAATTTTTTGTATTTCATTAATTTCATTTATAATTTCTTCAGTTAAATTTATATTTACACTTTCTAAATTAGTTTTCAACTGCTCCATTGTGGTTGCTCCAATAATTACAGAAGTAACAAAAGGTTGAATTTCTAAAAACTTCAAACTCATTTGTGCTAGATCTAAGTTATTTTTTTTTGCTATTTCATAATAAGCGTCAATAGCTTTGCCAGCGTTAGGCTTATCGTATCTAGTCCAGAAATCTTTGTGAAGTGCTATTCTGGAGCCCTTTGGAAGCTGATTGTTTCTATATTTTCCTGATAGATATCCACACGCAAGAGGAGAGTAAGCTAGTAATCCAGCTTGTTCTCGGACCGACATTTCAGCAAGACCAACTTCGTAAGTCCTATTTAGAAGATTATATGGATTTTGAACTGAAAGCATTCTTGGAAGATTTTTATTTTTTGATATTTCTAAAAATTTAGATAATCCCCATGGAGTTTCATTTGATATACCAACGTGTCTAATTTTTCCTTGATCTATAAATTTTTTAAGATTTTCTAAAATATCTTCAAATCTGGTCCACTCACCATCTTCTCCATGTTCATATCCTAATTTACCAAAAAAATTGGTATTTCTTTCAGGCCAGTGTAATTGATATAAATCAATATAATCAGTCTTTAATCTTCGTAAACTTCCCTCTAATGCTTCAGTGATATTTTTTTTCCCGAATTGGTTTCCACCACCTCTTACATATTCTCTCATAGGTCCACAAACTTTTGATGCAAGAATTACTTTCTCTCTCTTCTTAGTTTTTTCGAACCAATTACCAATAATTTTTTCTGTGCTTCCAAAAGTTTCTTCTCTTGGAGGAATTGAATATATTTCTGCAGTATCCCAAAAGTTGACACCTTTATCTAATGCATAATCCATTTGTTCAAAGCCCTCATCTTGAGTATTTTGTTCACCCCAAGTCATTGTGCCCAAACAAATTGTGCTTACATTTAGATCTGTATTACCTAATTTTTTGTAGTTCATTGAGGTTTTTACTGTTAATTTTTATTTATCTTTTAAGGTATCTTGAATAATTAGTAAAAGACTATTATATCTATATCATCATGGAATTTAATAAAAAAGGTATTTTAGGAAGAGCTGCAGAAGCTCAAAAATCAACTGTAGTAATGGATGAAGGCTTAAGATCCTACATGCTTAAAGTGTACAATTATATGGCATCAGGAATTTTATTAACCGGTGTGTTTTCAATTTTATTCTTTAATCTTTCTGGTGGATACAATATTCAATTTAGTTCAGCTGGAATTTCTGGTTTATCTTCAATAGGCTATGCAATTTATGCTTCACCACTTAAATGGGTAGTAATGCTAGCCCCATTAGGAATAGTTTTTTATATGAGTTTTGGTATCAATAAAATGAGTGCGGCTAAAGCACAAACAGTTTTTTGGATTTTTGCTGCTTTGATGGGAATTTCATTATCTTCAATTTTCTTAATGTATACCGGCGGAAGTATAGCGAGAGTTTTTTTTATTACCTCAGGAACTTTTGGAGCAATGAGTATTTATGGTTATACAACTAAGAGAGATTTAACAAAACTTGGATCTTTCTTGATGATGGGATTAATTGGTATAATTATTGCATCGTTAGTTAATATTTTTCTAAAATCACCAATGATGTATTTTGTTATTTCAATTTTAGGTGTTTTAATATTTGTGGGCTTAACTGCTTATGATACTCAAAAAATCAAAAACATGTATGCTGTTAGTGATACAGGTGAGTTGATGGGAAAAAAAGCTGTAATGGGAGCTCTAACTCTTTACTTAGATTTCATTAACTTATTTATAATGCTTTTAAGACTTTTTGGTCAAAGAAGATAATTTTACTTTTGAAGTTTTTTCCAGTTAGTATTTTTTAACAATAAATTAAGCTCTGAGGAATTCTTTAATATTTTTCCATTAGTATCTGTTATTAAATATTTTAGATTTTTATTCTTAGGTTTGAAATTTTTACAGATTTTATAAAGAGCATTTTCTGCAGCATTTTTAAAAACACTAAAACCAACTTGTTTACTTGAGATGCTAAGTCCATAATCTTTCCATGAACCCTCCGAAACCATTTTTGCATACAAATCTAATATAATTTTTAATTCATTCTTTTCAAAAAAGTGATTGTCCTCTAATTTTTTATTATCAATATTGTTTACTACAAGCCGTAAATTATTTTTCATTAGTTTTATATTTATTAATTAATCCTATTTGAAAAGCTGTAAAAATAAAAGTTATAGGTAATAAACCCCAAACTTTAAAATTTACCCAAAACTCTTCAGATTGTGTTCTCCAAACCAACTCATTTAAAATAGCAAGTCCAAAGAAAAAATAAACCCATCTTTTATTTAATAATTCCCATCCTTCATTTGTTAATGTTACTGATTTTCCCATTAATTTTTTAAGAACTGGCTCATTGGTAAAATACTTTCCAAATATTAGAGCAACACCAAATAAAATATTTATAATAGTGGGTTTAATGTAAATAAAAACAGGATTATCAAAATAAATTGTTAAACCACCAAAAAAAGTAATTAAAATTCCACTTAAAAGGGGAACCTTAGGTATTTTTTTTTCTAAAAGCCACATGATGGCCAATGCTAGAATTGTCGCAATTATAAATGGTGGTATTGCAACTTTTAAATCTTTTTCACTATCGTAATAGTAGTAAAAAAAAATTACTAATGGTCCAAAATCAGTAAGAAACTTTAAAAATGATTTGTTCACTATAAAGATATTAACATAAATAATATTTATACAAAAATTATAAATTTTTCTTATTGATTTTTATTTTTAAATACCCATACTAATATCAATGCCAATTCAAAAAGCTAAATTCTCTATAGGCGATATCGTAAAGCATAAACACTTTGAGTTTAGAGGTGTGATATATGATGTTGATTTTGAATTTAATAATTCAGAGGAATGGTACCAATCTATCCCAAAGAATGTTAGGCCAAGAAAAGATCAACCATTTTACCACTTGTTAGCTGAAAATGATGAAATTACATATGAGGCCTATGTTTCAGAGCAGAATTTATTAATGGATGACTCAGATGAACCAATTAAACATCCTCTTATTGAAGAGATATTCTCTGGTAAAAAAGGTTCTGCTTATTTTAAGCCATCAAATTAAATAAAATCACTTTTTTAACACATTTCGCTCAAACCTTGGTCACAGGGAATTGATAAAATTTTAAAAATTCTGATCAAGAGTGTTTAAAATACCCTTTGTTATTATCTCCCTCTGCATTCTTGATCAGATAATATTTTCGTAATAAGAATTCTTTAAATAATTAAATATATTTAAAATTGATGTTTAAACTTTTCGAACCAAATAAGATTTTTTCTATAACCTCTAAAGCTCCAAAATATGTTTTATTATTATTTATAATTGTTTTGTCTGTTGGTTTAACCGAAGCTTTAATTTTATCCCCAGAAGATTATAAACAAAGTCATTCAGTAAGAATTATGTATGTTCACGTTCCTGCTGCATGGATTACTCTTGGAATTTTTTCTGCTATCACTTTATTATCAGTCTTAGGTTATATTATAAAAATAAAAAACTTTTTTTTAATTGCAAAAAGTTTAGCTCCGTCTGGTTTTGTATTTAATATTGTTGCACTTGTGACTGGCTCAATCTGGGGCAAACCAACCTGGGGAACATGGTGGGCATGGGATGCAAGAATTACTTCAATGCTTATTTTGGCGCTATTTTATGGAATGTATTTATTATCATGGAGAATTTATGAGAATAAAGAAAAAGTATTTAAAATAACTTCGATCATCACAATTTTAGGAATAATCAATGTTCCTATTATTAAATATTCTGTAGATTGGTGGAATACTCTTCATCAGCCAGCATCAATTAATATTTTTACTAAATCCTCAATTCATACTTCGATGCTATTTCCTTTATTGATTATGACTGCGGCATTTGCTCTATTTTCATTACTTATTTTTTTAATGAAATATAATACAGAACTGATAAAGATAAAAAATAAAGGTTTAGATAGATTATGATTAATGAAATATTTTTAATGAATGGTTATGGAGTTTATGTTTGGTCTTCGTTTCTTTTTACTCTTTTAAGTTTTTTATCATTATATGTTGTTATTAATATTCAATATGTAAAAGAAAAAAATAAATTTATTTCTAAATTCGGAAAATTAAACTCTGAAAGAGCAGCTTCTGCAAAATTACAAAATATCAATAAAGAAATTTTATCTAATTCATCAAATATTTAAACTTTAAACCATGTATGGTCGTAAAGTTAAATTAAGATTCCTTTTTATTGTATCAATTTTAATAATTTTAATCTTATCAATATTTCTAATTTTAAAGTCTCTAGAAGAAAATGTAGTTTATTTTAAATCACCATCAGATATTCAAATTTTATCTGAAATAAAAAAAAATAAGATAAGAATTGGAGGAATGGTAAAAAAAAACTCAATTGATATTGTTGATAAAAAATTGAATTTTATAATTACAGATTTTAAATATGAGATTAATGTGGTTTATTCAGGTGTTGTTCCCAACCTTTTTACTGAGGGTAAAGGAGTTGTGGCAGAAGGATATTTAAAAGACAAAAATTTTTTTTCTGCTACAAAAATTTTAGCAAAACATGATGAAAATTATATGCCACCTGAAGTTAAGGCAGCATTAGAGGAGAAATAAATTTGTCTAGCTTGATTGGATATTATTCTTTAGTTTTTGGTCTCGGTTTATCATTTCTTATATTTTTTTTTTCAATTAAAAATTTTAATAATTATCAAAAATTAGATTTAAAGATTATTTCTTTTGTTTTTTTGCAATTTTTATTTGTATTAATAAGCTTTCTTGGTCTGCTAATATCATTTGTAAATTCTGATTTTAGCAATGAAACTGTTTTTAATCATTCTCACTCTACCAAACCTCTTTTTTACAAGATATCTGGAACCTGGGGCAATCATGAGGGAAGCCTTTTACTTTGGCTATTAGTTTTAACATTATTTATATTTTTGTTTTTATTAAGATCAAAAGATCAACCAAAAAAATACAGAATTTTAACATTGTTGTTTCAACAAATCATTATTATCGGTTTTTTTGTTTTTTTATTAAAAACTTCAAATCCATTTAATTATATTTTTCCAGTACCAAAAGAGGGATTAGGCTTAAATCCAATTTTACAAGATCCTTTATTGGCAATTCATCCACCAATTTTATATTTAGGTTATGTTGGTACATCTGTAATATTTTCTTCGGCTCTTGCTGCAATTAGTTCAAACTATATTTCAGAAATATGGGCTTCACATATTAAAAAGTGGATTTTGATTGCTTGGATTTTTTTAACTTTAGGAATTTTGCTTGGTTCAATTTGGGCTTACTATGAATTAGGATGGGGTGGTTTTTGGTTTTGGGATCCTGTTGAAAATGTTTCTTTAATGCCATGGCTTGCACTTACAACATTATTGCATTGTGTGTTAGTTTTAGAAAAAAGATTAATTTTAACTTCTTGGGTAGTTATACTATCAATTAGCACTTTTGCGCTAAGCATGTGTGGTACATTTTTAGTCCGATCAGGAATTTTAAATTCTGTTCATACATTTGCTAATGATCCAGAACGAGGATTATTTATTTTGATTTTTTTATTTATCTTAATTTTTTTATCTTTTTTTGTTTTTTTATTTTTTTATAAAAAAGAAAAAAATACAAAGACTTTTTTTTGGTTAAGTAAAGAAACATCAATCTTAATAAATAATTGGTTTATGATGTATTTTTTAGCTGTTGTTTTAGTGGGAACCACATACCCAATATTCTTAGAAGTGATCTCATCAGAAAAAATTTCTGTAGGTCCTCCATTTTACAATAAATTAATAATACCTTTTTTAGTCCCTTTTTTGTTTGCTATGGCCATTGGTCCAAAGCTAAAATGGATAAAATCAAATATTGAAAATAAATCTTATTTAATTTTATTTTTTATAATTTCATTAATCTTATCAGTATTAATAGTCAGAAATTTAGAAACTAACTTTCTTTTTAATACAGTTTTAGTGACAGCCGCATTCTATTTATTGTTCATTACTCTAAGGGAATTTTTTAACAAAAAAATGATAAATCCATCTCAAAATTTAGCGCATTTTAGTTTTAGTTTATTAATATTAAGTATTTTAATTAATAATATTTTTTCTTTTGAGATAGTTACAAACCTAAGAGTTAATGAAACCTATGAGTCTGAAAAATTTAAAATAAGTTTTGAAAGTATTGAGCAAAAGAAAAAACAAAATTTTAAAACAATTGTTGGAAAATTTACTGTTGAGCAAGTTAATGGTGAAGTGGATATCATGAGACCAGAATTAAGAATATATAACCAACCCAACATAGTTACCAGTGAAGCAGATATAAAAATAAATATATTTTATGATAAATTCATGACAATGAATTATGTCCAGAATCAAGACTATTTTAATATTCGATATCAATTTAAACCTTTTATGTTTTGGATTTGGGTTTCAACTTTAATGTTAAGCTTAAGTGGTTTGCTAAGCTTTGCTAGAGGGAAATATGAAAAATAAAATTTTTCCAATTATTTTATTTGCTATTTTTACAACTGTTTTTTTTGTTTTTTATAAAGGATTGCAAAATTCAAATATTTATATCCCAATGAAAAATATTGAAAAAAATATTCCTTACGTTGAAATAAAAAAATTTGCTTCAAATGATATAATAAATTCTAATGAAATTTTTCAAAGTGATAAATTTTATTTATTAAATATTTGGGCTTCTTGGTGTGTGCCTTGTAGAGAAGAACACAAATATTTAATGGCACTTAGTAAAGAAAAAAATATTAGAGTAATTGGGCTTAATTACAAAGACAAATATAAAAATGCAATTTTTTTTTTAAATGAATTAGGTGATCCATACAATTTAATTCTTCAAGACCAAGATGGAACAGTATCAATAGAATGGGGCGCTTATGGAGTTCCTGAGTCTTTTTTAATTTATAATAATAAGATTATTAAAAAAATTATTGGACCACTAAGTCAAAATTCACTAATACAAATAAAGAAATTAATAAAATGAGATCTTTAAAATTTTTAGTTGTTCTTTTTTTTGTATTCAATTCTACTTTTTTAAACGCTCAGACTGAAAATTTAAGTGATAAAATTACAAAAAATTTAAGATGTCTAATTTGTCAGGGACAGTCTGTGCATGATTCTGACTCTGCATTTGCAAATAGTTTAAAAATATTAGTTAAAAAAAAACTAAATGAAGGTCTTAATGAAGAGCAAATTTATAATTTTTTAAAAAATAAATATGGTGAGTGGATCTTATATGAACCAGAATTTAACAAAAACACCTATTTATTGTGGTTATTGCCTATCATGATGTTTTTATTTGGTGGTGCAATTATATTTAAATTATTTATATTAAAAAAATAATAATTTGATTTTATTTATGAATTTAAAAATTATAAGTTTTTTACTATTAGCTTTTTTTATAGTTCCTTCAAACTCCGAGGAATTTAAATTACAAGATAACAATACTAAGTTTAATATTTATTCAGGAATGTTTGATTTTAGTGATAATGGTAAGAGATCAACATTAATTGGTTTTCAGCATCAAAATGTTGAATTAAATAGAGATACATTTTTAGGAAACTTATCTCCCATCACAGGTGCAATGTTTACCGCAGATAATGCTGCGTATGTTTACACAGGAGTACAAGCAAATTATTCTTTAGGTATATTAAACATAATACCTAGTTTTACCCCAGGTCTTTACGAGGCGGGAGATGGTAAGGATCTAGGGCATATGTTAGAATTTAAAAGTGAAGTTCAACTTTCTCTAGATTTACCAAAAGATAGTCAATTTGGTTTTTCATATAATCATTTATCCAATGCAAGCTTAGGAGATAAAAATCCTGGGGCAAATAGTTATATGTTTAATTTTCTTAAAAAGTTCTAAGATTACAAATGAGATTAAAAGATTGTCACAATTTTAGTGATTTTAGAAAATTAGCAAAAAAGAAATTACCTTCACCTATTTTTCATTACATTGATGGTGCTGCAGATGATGAAATTACATATGTCAGGAATACAACTGCTTTTGATGATGTTGATTTGGTTCCAAATGTATTGAGAGGCGTTGAGAATGTTGATTTATCAACTACAATTTTTGGAAAAAAATTAGACCTACCTTTTTATTTAGCACCCACAGCCCTTCAAAGACTTTTTCATTATGATGGTGAAAGAGCAGTTGGAAAAGCAGCTCAAAAATTTAATACAATGTTTGGTGTTTCAGCATTAGCTACAGTGAGTGTCGAAGAAATATCATCAATGATTGATACCCCAAAGATGTTTCAATTTTATTTTCATAAAGATAGGGGTTTGAACGATGCTTGTTTGGAAAGAGCAAAAGCAGCTAAATTTGATGTGATGGCTTTAACGGTAGATACCATTACTGGTGGAAACAGAGAAAGAGATTTAAGAACTGGTTTTACATCTCCACCTAAACTTACATTGTCAAGTTTATTTAGTTTTGCAATTAAACCGGCATGGGGAATAAACTATTTAACAAAAGGCAAGTTTGAACTTCCGCATCTTCAAGACTATGTAAAAGAAGGAACAAGCACTAACACTTCAATTGGAAACTATTTTTCTACAATGTTAGACCAATCAATGAATTGGAAAGATGCTGAAAAACTTTGTTCTCAATGGGGTGGTCATTTTGCTTTAAAGGGAGTTATGTCTGTTGAAGATGCAAAAAGAGCTGTTGATATTGGATGTACAGGTATAATGGTTTCAAATCATGGTGGAAGACAACTTGATGGATCAAGATCTCCTTTTGATCAACTTGCAGAAATTGTTGATGCGGTTGGTGATAAGTTAGATGTAATCTGTGAAGGTGGAATTCATAGAGGGACTCATATGTTAAAAGCTCTATCTTTAGGAGCAAAAGCATGCTCAGGTGGAAGACTTTATTTATATGCATTAGCTGCAGCAGGTCAAGATGGTGTTGAAAGAGCTTTAGAATTATATAAATCTGAACTAGTAAGAGATATGAAATTAATGGGCTGCACGAAAATTTCAGATCTTAATAGAAATAATTTAAGATTCAGAAGATAGTGAATTTAAAAGATTGTTATAATTTTGAAGATTTTAGAAAACTAGCAAAAAAAAAATTACCTTCACCAATTTTTCATTACATTGATGGTGGTGCAGATGATGAGGTGACTTTAAGAAGAAATACATCTTCTTTTGATGATTGTGATTTGGTTCCAAATGTTTTAGCTAGTGTTGGTAAGCCAGATTTATCAACCACTTTATTTGGGAGAAAAATCGATTTGCCAATTTTTTTATCTCCAGCTGCAATGCAAAGACTTTATCATCCAGATGGAGACAAAGCTTCAGCAAGAGCTGCTGAAAAATTTAATACATTTTATAGTATGTCATCAATGGGCAATAATACTATTGAAGAAGTTTCAAATATTTCTAGTGGACCAAAATTATTTCAATTATATGTTCATAAAGATAGATCAATTTCTGATGATTTAATTGACAGATCTAGAAGAGTTGGTTTTGATGCAATGTGTTTAACTGTGGATACATTGGTTGCAGGTAATAGAGAAAAAGATCATAGAACAGGTTTTACAACTCCACCTAAACTCACACTTAAAAGTTTGATGAGTTTTGCAATGCGTCCTGAATGGGTTTTAAACTATTTAAGTGGTAAAAAGTTCGAACTATCAAATGTGAAAAAAAAAACTGACAAGGGAACAAATATTGCTAAATCAGTAATTGAATACATTAATGAACAATATGATCCTGCAATGGGCTGGGAAGATGCAGAGTATTGTGCAAAAAAATGGAATGGGCCTTTTGCATTAAAAGGTGTTATGTCAGTTGAAGATGCAAAAAGAGCAATTGATATTGGTTGCACAGCAATAATGATTTCAAACCATGGTGGCCGTCAATTAGACGGATCTCGTTCACCCTTTGATCAAGTAAAAGCAATCTCAGATGCTGTTGGAGATAAATTAGAAATTATTTTAGATGGAGGAGTTAGAAGGGGAACTCATGTAATAAAGGCTCTTGCCGCAGGTGCAAAAGCTTGCAGTTTTGGTAAAATGTTCTTGTTCTCTTTGGCCGCAGGAGGCCAGCAAGGAGTTGAACATTTGCTACAAAATATGCACGATGAAATTAATAGAAATATGGTTTTAATGGGCTGTAAAAATTTAAAAGAGTTGAATAATTCAAAATTAATTTATAGAAAAACCATCTAAAATAAAAAAATAAAATATGAAATTAGCAAAAAATTTAGAAAGACTAGGAACAGAGTCTGCTTTCTCGGTATTAGCAGAGGCAAAAAAATTAGAGGCACAAGGTAAACCAATGATACACTTGGGCTTGGGTCAACCTGATTTTAAAACTCCTAAACATGTTGTTGAAGCAGCAAAAAAAGCTTTAGATGATGGACATCATGGTTATGTTATGTCTAATGGTATTCCTGAATGTAGACAAGCTGTAACTAGATGGATTAAGAAACGTTATAATACTGATGTAGATCATGAGAGAATTTTAATCATGCCCGGTGGAAAACCTACCATGAGTTATGCCATTCAATGTTTTGGCGAACCTGGTGCAGAAATTATTCATCCTACGCCCGCATTTCCAATCTATGAGTCGATGATTAATTATACAGGCTCAACTGCAGTCCCTTATGATTTGACAGAGGACAAAGATTTAAAATTTAATCCTGAAAAAGTTTTGTCATTAATTACAGATAAAACAAGATTGTTGATATTAATTAATCCAAATAATCCTACTGGAAGTTTTGTTGAAAAATCTGACATAGATGTATTAGCTGAGGGATTAAAAAAATATCCTAACGTAACTATTCTGAGTGATGAGATTTATAGTAGACAAATTTTTGATAATAAAGAAATGCCATCATTTTTCAATTACCCAGAATTAAGAGAAAGATTAATTGTATTGGAAGGATGGAGTAAAGCCTATTCAATGACAGGCTGGAGATTAGGCTGGAGTTTTTGGCCCAAAGAATTAGTTCCACATGTAAATAAACTTTTAATTAATAGTGTTTCATGTGTAAATGCAGCTGCTCAATTTGCTGGAATAGCAGCTCTTGATGGTCCAGATGACTCAATTAATGAAATGATGATTAAATTTACAGAGAGAAGAAATTTAATCCATAAAGGTTTAAATGATCTTCCAGGCGTAGAATGTAGTTTGCCTGGAGGAGCGTTTTATGCATTTCCAAAAGTCATTGGTACTGGAATGAATGGTGCTGAATTTTGTAAAAAGGCCATGCATGAAGCCGGGGTAGCAATAGTTCCTGGAACAGCCTTTGGAAAAACTTGCAGCGACTATGTGAGATTTAGTTTTGCAGCATCTAGAGATAACATTTCTCAAGCACTAGAAAATATAAAGAAAATGCTTGCTAAATAAGCTGTATTTTTGTTTAAATTTTTATTAATATTCTTTTAATGAACGATAACGTCCAAGCAGAATTAAAAAAAATTTTTAATGGTAGGTTTTCTACCTCAGAGTCTACTAGAGCTAATTATGCAAGAGGCGAAGATACGTATGAACCAGTTTTATCAAAAGCAGTAGTCTTTCCAGAAACTAATGAAGAAGTTTCAAAAGTTTTAAAATTATGCAATGACAATAAAATTCCAGTTGTTCCTTTTGGAACAGGTACTTCTTTGGAAGGAAATGCGGTAGGAAATACAAATGGTATTACTATTTCTTTAGAAAAAATGAATAAAATTTTAAGTGTAAATGCTGCGGACTTTGACTGTAGAGTTCAAGCCAATGTAACTAGAAAACAATTAAATGAATATTTAAGAGAGGATGGGGTTTTTTTTCCAATTGATCCTGGTGCAGATGCTGCATTAGGGGGTATGGCTTCAACGTCTGCTTCTGGCACGATGGCTGTTAAGTATGGAACAATGCGAACAGTTATATCAGGACTAACAGTAGTTTTACCGAATGGAGATATAATAAAAACTGGAAGTAGAACTAAAAAAACATCAGCAGGATATAATTTAACTAATTTATTTATCGGCTCAGAGGGGACATTAGGGATTATAACGGAAGTTCAGTTAAGACTTTCTCCAGTACCAGAAAGTATAATGAGTGCAGTATGTCAGTTTTCTGATCTTAAGTCTGCAGTTGTAACCTCTCAAGAAATAATTCAGTATGGAGTTCCAATTGCAAGAATTGAGATGTTAAATAAAGACCAAATGGAGCTAGTCATAAATTATTCTAAATTAAAAGATTATGAGGCGCTACCAACTTTATTTTTTGAATTTCATGGTAGTGAAGAATCTAATAAAGAGTCAATAAAAATAGTTGAAGAACTATCAAAAAATAATAATGGAAGTGATTTTAAATGGGCCGAGTCATTAGAAGATAGAAATAAATTATGGCAAGCAAGACATGACTGTTACTATTCAGTCAAAGCTCAAGGAAATAATTTTAAAGTATATTCTACTGACGTTTGTGTACCTATATCTAATCTTGTTGAGTGTATAAATTTTACTGAAAAGGAAATTAAAAAACTTGGTTTAACAGCACCAATGGTTGGACATGTTGGAGATGGTAATTTTCACGCAATTATAGGTTACGATCCGAACAAAGACGGTGAATACGAAAAAATCAGAACACTATCAAATAAACTTATTGATAAAACTTTAGAACTTGAAGGAACTATTACTGGTGAGCATGGAATTGGGCTTCATAAAAAAGAATATTTATTAAAAGAACATGGTGACAATATCCCACTAATGAAGTCAATTAAGAGAAGTATTGACCAAAATAATATAATGAATCCTGGAAAAATATTCGATCTTAATTGATAATCAAAAACATCTTATGAAAAAAATTCTTATTAGTCGAAAATTAATTAAAGATAGTGAAGACAAAGCAACTAAAACATTTAAACCAATATTTAATTCAAATGATGAATTATATTCACAATCAAAATTAATTGAATTGAGTCAAGGATGTGATGGAATTTTAACATCACTTACAGATAAAATGGACAAAGAAACAATTGATAAGTTGCCAGATACAGTAAAAATTATATCAAATTTTGCAGTGGGATTTGGAAATATTAATCTAGAAGCTGCAAAAAAAAGAGGTATTACTGTTACAAATACTCCTGAAGTTTTATCAGATGCCACTGCAGAGATTGGAATCCTTTTAATATTGGGAGCTTGCAGAAGAGCTTCTGAGGGAATAGATTCTGCAAGAGAGGGTGGATGGAAATGGTCTGCAGATTATTTAATTGGAAAACAGTTAACTGGAACAAGATTGGGTGTTTTAGGAATGGGAAGAATTGGCCAAAAAATTGCTAAAATTGCGAAGTCATTAGGAATGATAATTCATTATCATAACCGTTCAAAATTAATTCCTGAAAAAGAAGATGGTGCGATCTATCATGATAATGTAAAAAGTCTTTTTTCAGTATCTGATGTTTTATCTATTTGTTGTCCCGCAACAAAAGAAACAGAAAATATGATTAATAAAGAGACAGTCGAATATTTTCCTAAAGGTGCGGTAATAACTAATGTAGCAAGAGGCGATATAGTTGATGATGAAGCTCTTATTGATGCTTTAAATAGAAGAAAAATTTATGCTGTCGGTTTAGATGTCTATAAAAATGAACCAAATTTAAATCCAGGGTATCTAAAAATAAAATCAGCTTTTATTTTACCTCATTTAGGTAGTGCCACTAAAGATACTAGAATTGCCATGGCAAACTTAGCAATTGATAATATAGATGAATTTTTTAAGACTGGAAATTGTAAGAATAAAGTAAATTAATTCTACTCTTAATTGAAAAAGTAGCAAATTCTGCGACATCTGCACTATCTTTTAGAAAGACTCTAATCTCAATCTATGCTTAAATTATATTAGTTAATTAACTCACAGGAGAAATAATGACAAAAGAAAATAAATCATTGAAGATTAAAACATCTTCAAGACGTAAGTTCTTTAAAACTGCTGCTAAAGCTGGAGCTGTTGCTGCAGCGACAGTTGCAATGCCAAACATTGCAAGAGCAGACGGTCATGTAACATTAAAGATGCAAGCAGCTTGGCCTTCAGGCGCTAACATCTTTTTTGAAATGGCTGGGGACTATTGTAACATGGTTAAAGAAATGTCGGGAGGCACACTTACTATCGACCTTCAACCAGTTGGTTCAGTTGTAAAGACTTCAGAAATCGGAGCAGCGGTAAGTGATGGAAACCTAGATATGGGTCACTGGGTGACAGCATATTGGTATGGTAAAAATCCTGCAGCTTCACTTTTTGGAACTGGTCCTTCATACGGTATGTCATCTCAAGAAGTTATGGGATGGATGGAGTATGGTGGAGGAAGAAAATTATATGAAGAAGCAGTAGCTTCAGTTGGATTCGATTATATCGGATTCTTTCATATGCCTATGCCAGCACAACCTTTTGGTTGGTTCAAAAAGAACGTAACAAAAGTATCTGATGTTAAAGGAATGAAGTACAGAACAGTTGGTTTAGCTACTAACGTTTTGACTGCTATGGGAATGGTTGTAAGACAATTACCAGGTGGTGAAATTCAGCCAGCAATGAAAACTGGTTTGATTGATGCTGCTGAATTTAACAACCCTACATCAGACTCACAGTTTGGAATGCAAGATGTATCTAAACACTATCACTTAGGTAGTTTCCACCAATCTCAAGAAATGTTTGAGATACCGGTGAATAAAAAAAGATACAACAGCCTTTCACCTGCTCACCAAGCTATCTTGAAAAATGCTGCTTACGCTGCAAACTCAGATAACTACTTTAAAGCTTTAGTTAGATATTCAGCTGACTTAGCTAAGTTAATGAATGAGCATAAGGTTAATGTATACCAAACATCTGATGCTATTTTAGCTGAACAGTTAAAAGGTTGGGATAAAATAGTTGCTGAGTTTTCTGGAAAAGATCCATTCTTCAAGAAAATTATCGCATCTCAGAAAGCATATGCTAAGAGAACAATGAAGTATCTGTTGATGAATCAACCGAACTACAAATTAGCTTATGAAAATGAGTTTGGTCCAATTGGAAAAGTTAAAATTTAATTAACTTTTAATAATTTTAAAAGAGGGGGTTTAAAAACCCCCTTTTTTTTTGTTTAGATTTAATATATTTATAAAATTATGATGAAATCATTCATTAGATTTGCTGATACTTTAAGTACATCAATGGGAAAAGCTTTTTCTTGGTGCATAGTGATTTTAATGGGTGGTACAGTTTATGAAGTTGTGATGGCATATGCATTTAATAAGCCAACTTTGTGGAATTTTGATTTTAGTATGCAGATGTATGGAGCTATTTTAATGATGTCAGGAGCATATTGTTTAGCAACAGAGGCTCATGTAAGAGGAGATGTTATTTATAGATTGTTTAATCAAAAAACTCAGGCTTGGATCGACTTAGTTCTTTACTTTATTTTCTTTTTCCCAGGTGTAATTGCCTTAGCTTTTTATGGTTACGAATATGCAGCTCAAGCTTGGAAGATAAAAGAAACTAGCTGGAGTAGTCCTGCTCAAATTCAAATCTATATGGTCAAATCCATGATACCAGCCGCAGGTATTCTATTAATTATTCAAGGAATTAGTGAAGTGTTTAGATCAATACTATGTATTAAAGTAGGTCAATGGCCCGCACGGATGGTTGTGGCTGAAGAGACAGAAAAAATACTAATGAGAACATCTCAAGAGGAAGATAATAAAAATGCTGTTTAGTCTTACTAATCCTGAAGTAGCAATTTTAATGATGGGTGTATTTTTGTTTGCAGTCTTATTAGGGTTTCCAATAGCATTTACCTTAATGGCCATGGGAATAGGCTTTGGCTATTATGCTTATTACGATCCAGTTTTGATGGATCATTTATTTGACAATAGAATATTTTCTTTATTCGTTAAAAATACTTATACGGTCATGGATAATAACGTGCTTACAGCAGTACCACTTTTTTTATTTATGGGATATTTGGTTGAGAGAGCCGGAATAGTAGCAAAATTATTTTTTGCAATAAGGTTAGCTGCACATAGATTACCAGCCTCAATGGCTGTAGCAGCATTAATTACTTGTACATTATTTTCTACAGCAACAGGAATTATAGGAGCAGTAGTAACTTTGATGGGATTACTTGCTTGGCCAGCTATGGTTAAAGCAGGATATGATAAAAAATTTGCATCAGGTATAATTTGTGCCGGAGGTTGTTTGGGAATTTTAATTCCTCCAAGCATTATGTTAATCGTTTATTCTGTAATTGCCCAATTATCACCATTAAGATTATTTGCAGCTGCAATTTTTCCAGGATTAATGTTGGCTGGTTTATATATTTTATATGCTGTTACTAGAGCATGGTTGAATCCTTCGATAGCACCTAAACCACCCACTGAGGATATTCCACCAAGAGCACAAATCTTAAAAGAAGTACTTGTTTCTTTTGTTCCTTTATTTGGTTTAATAATGTTGGTGCTTGGAACAATTTTAGCTGGGATTGCTACACCCGCAGAGGCTGCGGCAGCAGGAGCGTTTGGTGCAATACTTTTATCGTGGTTTTATAAAACTCTTAAATGGCAGAATTTCAAAGAGTCAGTTTTTCTTACTGCAAAAACTACTGCAATGATCATGTGGCTGTTTATAGGGTCCTGGACTTTTTCTTCAGTTTTTTCTTATTTAGGAGGTCACGAAGTATTTGAACATTTCTTTACATCAATAAATATAACTACATGGCAATTTTTAGTTATTACACAAATAATAATTTTTCTTTTAGGATGGCCTTTAGAATGGACTGAAATTTTAATTATATTTGTACCGATATTTTTACCTTTATTGGAAATATTTGATGTTAATCCATATTTCTTTGCAATGTTAATCGCTTTAAATTTACAAACTTCCTTTTTAACCCCCCCAATGGCAATGTCTGCTTATTATTTAAAAGGAGTTCAAAAAAGCAATGTTGAGCTGATGGAAATTTTCAGAGGTATTATGCCATTTTTGGGTATTGTTATTTTTGGAATGTTTTTAATGTATATGTTTCCAGGAATTGCTTTATGGTTACCTGAAGTACTGTTTGCGGATTAAAAAAAATGATTGATATATTTTCGCTCAGCGTTGAAGAGATGGCTTTAAAAATTAAAGAGGGTCAATTAACTTCCGTTGAGGTTTGTGAAAAGTATATCGAAAGAATTAATAAATTTGAAAAAGATGTAAAAGCTTGGGCTCATTTTGATAAAAAAATATTATTAGAAAAAGCTGCTGATGCAGATGAACATAGAAGATCTGGAAAATCAGTAGGTCAGTTACACGGTATCCCTGTTGCTTTAAAAGATATTATTGGAACAGTAGATATGCCAACTGAATGTGGAACACCAATAAGAAAAGGTAAATCTTATTCTCAAAATGCAGAGGTAGTTGAGCTTTTACACGCAGCAGGAGCGATTGTAATGGGCAAAACAACCACTTCAGAGTTAGCATATCTTGGTCCACCAAAAACAACAAATCCTCATGATTATTCAAGAACGCCAGGAGGTTCATCTAGTGGATCTGCTGCATCAGTTGCCTCACTAATGGCGCCGCTTTCAATAGGTTCTCAAACAGGAGGGTCAGTTATAAGGCCAGCATCTTATTGTGGTGTTGTTGGCTACAAACCAAGTTATGGTCTTATATCAAGAAATGGTGTTTTAAGAACTTCTTACACACTAGACCATATTGGTATGTTTGGAAGAACAGTACAAGATGTTGCATTATTAGCAAAAGTTTTAATTAAGAGAGATCATCACGATCCAGCGACTGTTTATTATTCATCTGAAAATATTTTAGAAGAAACAAAAAAAGGGCCAACATATGAGCCTAAATTTATTTTCTATAAATCAGATTATTGGAAAATAATTGATAAAAAATCGAGAGAGTCTTTTGAATATTTCATTAAATCTTTTAAAAATATTGAGGTATTTGACACTCCATCATATTTTAAAGATATTCATAAATATCATCAAATTATTCATGAAACAGATTTAGCTAATAATTTTGGAATGTATTATAAAAAGTACAAGACAAAATTATCAAAATATATGCAAACAGCTATAGCTAAAGGAAACAAACACTCAGCAAAAGAATATGCTGAGGCGATTGATTTTAAAAAAAGAAGCTATGAGTCTTACCAGGAAGTTTTTGAAGATTATCACGGAGTGTTAACACCTTCTAGTCCAGGTGTTGCTTTAAAAGGTTTGAAGAATACAGGAACAGCAGAATTTAATAAGGTTTGGTCTTATTTGGGCACGCCATGTATTTCACTTCCTTTGCTTGAGGGTGAAAATAATTTACCATTAGGAATTCAATTAATAGGTGATCGTTATGACGATCATAGGTTTTTAGGGGTTGCTAATTGGTTAGAAAAAGAATGTAATAATTAAAATGCAAAAGTTCACAACATTTTTAGGATCTTTACTTGCCACAGCTTTTTTGGTTGGTTTAGCAACCACATTAACGAGATCATCTATGATAGGTTTTTTTGATGTATTGCCTGTTTACATCTTAATGGGTATTGCAATTTTTATGATGGTTTATGAAGCGTTCTTTGATAAAAAATAAATAATCCAAAAGCAAACCATTGAGTAGGAAAAATAATAATCTTTTTGCTTTCTCACTTTTATTTATACAGCCTATTTTTATGGCATCAAATTTAGTCGTAGCTAGAGGTGGTGTAGAATTTGTTCCACCAATTTCTTTGGCATTTTGGAGATGGACATTAGTTTTTTTAATTCTCTTACCTTTCACTTATGTGTCATTAAAAAAAAATTATAAAATTATAAAAAAGGAGTATCAAAAAATTTTTTTCCTAGGTGCAACAGGTTGTGGAGTTTGTGGTGCATTCCCTTTTTTAGCTGGGCAAACTACTACAGTTACTAATATGGGAATTATATATACGTCTTCCCCAATATTTATAATTTTGATTTCAAGTATTTTCTTTAATGAAAAAATTAATCTTACCAAAATTATTGGGCTTATAACTTGTTTAATTGGAGTCTTTGCAATTATTATAAAAGGTGACTTTTATTTATTGATAAATCTTAACTTTACAATTGGCGATCTATGGATGTTGGCTGCAGCTATAGGATGGGCGCTTTACTCAATTTATTTATTTTACTGGAAAACAAAACTTGAAATTTTTCAAAGATTTACTTTGATTGCACTTTTTGGAGCTGTTAGTTTATTACCATTTTATATAGGAGAAGAAATCTTTTTTGAAAAAACTATATTTAGTAGAGAATTTTACTATTGGGTAATTTTTGCAGCAATTTCTCCAGGCATAATTGCATTTACTCTTTACACTATTGCTCAAAAAAAACTTGGTGCATCATTGACTGGATTTACATTATATATTTTTACGATTTATGGTGCAATTTATGGCTACTTTTTATTTGAAGAAGAATTAGAAAATTATCATTTGATTGGAACAGTTTTAGTATTTATTGGTGTATATTTAGCCAAGAAAAAAAATGTTAAAAAAAATTAGGAATAATTTATTGCAATTAATTTCAATCATTTTTTTTTTATATTTATTTATTTTAGTATTTTTATACTTCTATCAAAGAAATTTACTTTATCATCCAAATGAAAATAATTATTCAGGAGATAAAATTTCAGTAGATGTAAAAAAAGTTAAAATACCAACACCAGATAATATTCAATTGCTTGGCTGGTATCATGAAAAAAATCTTAAAGATTATAAAACTTTAATTTATTTTCATGGGAATGCAGGATCTTTGGAGAATAGGATTCATAAACTTAATCATTTTCAAGATATGAATATTAATTTTTTGATAATAGCCTGGCGAGGTTTTAGTGGAAACCATGGAAAACCTTCTGAGGAAGGGCTTTATATTGATGGTAAAAGTGCAATTAATTGGGTAATTGAAAAAGGAGTAGATGAGAAAAATATTATTTTGTATGGAGAGTCTTTAGGCACAGGAGTAGCTGCGCATTTAGCACAAAATAGTAACTATGCAGGTATTATTTTAGAAACTCCCTTTACTTCGATGATAGATGCTGCCAAAACATTCTATCCTTACATTCCAGTTAATTTATTACTTAAAGATAAATTTGAAAATTATAAAAAAGTTAAGAATATAAATGTACCTATTTTGGTTATGCATGGCGAGGAAGATCAAATAGTGCCATTTTCAATGGGTAAAAAAATTTACGAAATAGCAAATGAGCCGAAATTTTCCTATTTTACTAAATATGACAATCATATGATGGAATATGATGAAAAGTTAGTTTTAGCTCTTAAATCATTTTTTAAAAGTTTAAATTAAGCCACATTCCAAACAAACATAATTCAATATTAATTTTTAGATTATTATTATGAGTAAAATAATCTTTTTAATGTTTTTATTTTTTTCATTAAATAAAATTGCCATTGCAAACGATAATGAATTTTTAGCTGATGATCTTTTTCATATAGATCAAATGAACTCACATAATAAAGATTTTGCTTTATATTTTAAGGGTAGAGAAAAATCAATTTTAGCAAGAGGTGAAACAGATAATTACATTAATGATTATCCAAAAGATCTTTATATTTATGATTACAAAACTAAAACTTCATCCTCATTAATTTCATATGAGTGGTTTCCATCTCATGCGAAGTATTATCTTGAGGAATATGATTTCCCAGTATTTCCAGATGATTTTGCTTATTATCTTTTAAAAGATAATAAAACTTTAGTAATGATTAGTGCGGTAAAAAGCTTAAATGCTAATTTCAAATTTGATATTATAGAAAAAAAATTAGAATTGTATCCAACTAACGGTAAATTTGATTTTATCATTTCTTCCTTTGCAAAAAATTGTGGTCATTTTGAATTTAAAGATAATTACAAATGTAGTTTCTATAAACCACTAATATCAAGCAATTTAATTAATTAGTCTGAGTAAAAGCTTCGGCAAATTTTTCAGCCTCAAATATTTGTAAGTCATCCTCTTTTTCACCTAAACCTAAAGCAATAATTGGAAGCTTATATTTTCTTGCTAATGCGAGAAGGATACCACCTTTTGCAGTACCATCTAACTTAGTCATAATTATACCTGTTATTGGAATAATTTTGTTAAATTCTTCGACCTGATTAATTACATTTTGACCAGAAGTTGCATCTAAAACTAAAATAACATCGTGAGGTGCCTCAGGATCAATCTTTTTTGTTACATTGGCGATTTTTTTATATTCTTCCATTAAATTTTTTTTATTTTGAAGCCTTCCAGCTGTATCAATTAAAACTTGATCAAAATTATTTTTAATAGACTCTTCAATGGCTTTATATGCAACTGAAGCTGGGTCAGATCCTTGTGATGATTTAGTTATTTGAACATCTATTTTATTAGCCCAATTTTCTAGCTGTTCAATTGCTGCAGCTCTAAAAGTGTCAGAGGCTGCAAACATAACTTTATTACCATTAGTTTTCAAAATTTTACCAATTTTACCGATACTTGTTGTTTTACCAACACCGTTAACTCCAGAAATTAAAGTTGCATTAAGTTTTTCTTTTTTCATAAAAAAAGAACTGTTTTCCAAAGGTTTCATTAATGAAATAATATACTCTTTTAAAATAAGATTTATTTCTGCTGCTAAATCTTTATTAGGATCAACTTTCTTCGTTGAAATTATTTTTCTTATTTCAGAAGCAGCTTCGATCCCAACATCTGATTGAATTAAAAAATCTTCAATTTTATTTAGATTTTCATCGTCAATTTCTTTTTTAATAATTATTTCCTTTAAACCAGATGAAAAAGCAGATGCACTTTTTTGAAAACCTTTTTTAAATTTATCGAATATTCCCATTATAATTTTATTGAAATTTCCTGTATATTTGAAACAGGGCCTTTCATGTGAATAGAATTTTTATCATCTATAAAAATTGTTAATTTTCCAGTCTTAAATTCTATATCTGTTTTATTTTCAGTAAGGTCATTTAACTTGCCAGCAAAAGCTGTTGCGCATGCTGCTGTTCCACATGCTTTTGTCAATCCAGCACCTCTTTCCCAAACTTTAACTTTGATTAAATTTTTACTTATAACTTTAGCGAGTGTAACGTTACATTTTTCTGGAAATATTTTATGATTTTCTATTTGAGGGCCAATTTTTCTGATATCATAATTTTCAATCTCATCTACAAAAAAAACAACATGAGGGTTCCCAACATTTATTGCAGTACCACCAGAATGTACATTGTTATTTAAATCATTAATTTTAATATTTAAGTTTTTTGTATTTAGTTCAACTGACAAAGGGATTTCATCCCATTTAATTTTTGCATTACCAATTTCTGTTGTAACAAGATTGTTACCCAGTATTTCAGATTTTAAATTTCCTGATAGAGTGGTTAAAATTATAGTCTTTTCATCTTTTTCTTTAGATATTAAATCTGCTACACATCTAGTACCATTACCACATGCACCAGACTCCCCACCGTCAGAGTTATAAAATTTTAAACTAGCGTGAGATGAACTATTTTTTTCTATTAATATTAATTGATCACATCCAATAAAATTTCTATCGCAAATTTTGATTATTTGCTCTTTCGATAATTGAGTAATTTTTTGTCTATTATCAATGATTACAAAATCATTGCCTAATCCATCCATTTTAAAAGCTTTAATGTCCATATATAGTTATTTAACTTATTTATTGACTTTTTGAACCTCTATTATAGTTTGTGCCAGTTTCCGCAAAAACGTTAAATTTGCGGTGTCTTTGGAAACAAAGAGATCGACACTAGTCAGCGAGGGTTCGCCCACTAGTGCGATTACTGCTGTGTGTAATAAATATGTTTGAAAATTTAACAAATAAATTCGAAGAAATTTTTTCTTCTTTAAAAAAAGCTCCTTCACTTGATGAAAATCAAGTTGATGAAGGTTTGAGAGGTATTAGACAAGCTTTAATAGAAGCAGATGTCTCTCTAAATGTTGCGAAAGAATTTATTGAGAAAGTCAAACCAAAAGCTTTAGGTCAAGAAATAATAAGATCAACATCACCAGGAGATATGGTGGTGAAGATTGTTTATGATGAATTAGTTAGTTTACTGGGTGAAAAAAATAATGATGTAAATCTTAATGCAGTTCCACCAGTGCCAATGATGTTAGTTGGATTACAAGGTTCCGGTAAAACAACTACAACTGCTAAACTTGCTAGGTATTTAGAAAATACTAAAAAGAAGAAAGTAATGATGGTTAGCCTAGATATTTATAGGCCAGCTGCTCAAGAACAATTAAAATCTTTAGGTGAACAAAATAACATTTTAACCCTTCCTATAATAGAGGGACAACAACCATCTGAGATTTGTCAAAGAGCCATTAGTGCAGCCAATTTAAATGGTGCTGACATAATACTATTTGATACTGCTGGTAGAACCCAAATAGATTTACAAATGATGAGTGAAATTAAACAAATTGAAAATGCAATTAATCCTGCAGAAACATTTTTAGTAGCAGACTCTCTTACAGGACAAGTAGCGGCATCAGTTGCAAAAGAATTCAAAAATACAGTAAATCTTTCTGGAATAATTTTAACTAGAGCAGATGGTGATGCCAGAGGTGGTGCGGCTGTTAGTATGAAATTTGTCTCCCAAGTGCCAATAAAATTTTTAGGTATTGGTGAAAAAATTGAAAATCTTGAAGTATTTCATCCAGATAGAATTGCTAACAGAATTTTAGGAATGGGGGATATTGTATCTCTTGTAGAAAAAGCAGCAGAAGATTTAGGTGAGGAAAATATTAAAAAAGCTGAAGAAAATTTAAAAAAAGGACAATTTTCGATGCAAGATTATTTAACACAATTAAGACAAATGAAAAAAATGGGTGGAATAGAGGGAGTGATGTCTTTTATGCCAGGTGTTTCTAAAGTTAGATCACAAATGGATGCTGCTGGTATAGATGAAAGTGTTATTACAAAAAATGAAGCGATAATTTTGTCTATGACGAAAAAAGAGAGAGAGAACCCAAAAATAATTGATGGTTCTAGAAAAAAAAGAATTGCTAATGGTTCTGGTACTGACCCAGCCACTATCAATAAATTGCTAAAGCAATTTAAAATGATGTCTGAAATGATGAAAAAGATGTCTAAAGGAAATCTGAAAGGTATGTCTGATAAAGGAATACCTCCAGAACTATTTAATCAATTAAAATAAAAAGGAGAGTAAATGTTAAAGTTAAGGTTATCAAGGGGTGGAACAAAGAAGAGACCTGTTTATAAAGTAGTTGTAGCAGATAGTCGATTTGCAAGAGATGGAAGATTTATTGAAAAAGTAGGTTTTTTTAATCCTCTACTTCCTAAAGAGAAAAAAGAAAGAATTGGACTTGAGGCTGAAAGAATTAAATATTGGCTAGGTCAAGGTGCACAACCAACAACAAGAGTAGCAAGAATTTTAGGTGAAAATGAATTAATGCCTATGCCTGCCAATGGAAACAATCCTCAAAAAGCGATTCCTAAAAAAGAGAGAAAAAAAGAAGGATCTGAGGAAGCTAAAAAGGAAGAAGCTCCAAAAGCAGATGCAGCACCAGCAGCAGAAGCTAAAAAGGAAGAAGCTCCAAAAGCAGATGCAGCACCAGCAGCAGAAGCTAAAAAGGAAGAAGCTCCAAAAGCAGATGCAGCACCAGCAGCAGAAGCTAAAAAGGAAGAAGCTCCAAAAGAGGAAAAAAAATAATCTAAAGTTTGTATATGTTTCAAGCTCAAATATTTACGCTTTATCCAGAATTTTTTCCTGGACCATTAACTAAAGGTCTATATGGAAAAGCTTTGATAAATAAGCTATGGAACTTAAGTGTAATAAACATTAGAGATGCAGCTACTGACAAACACAAAACAGTGGATGATACTCCTTATGGTGGAGGATCAGGAATGTTACTTAAAGCTGATGTTTTAGCAAGTTCACTTGATCAAAAAGTTAAAAAAGGAGAGAGAGTTTTTTATCTTTCACCCAAAGGTAAAAAATTTGATCAAAAACTTGCTCAAGAACTATCAAAAGAAAAATCTATATCTTTGATATGTGGTCATTTTGAAGGAGTAGATGAAAGAGTTTTAACCACTAGAAATATTGAAGAAATAAGTATAGGGGACTATGTTTTGTCAGGAGGGGAAACTGCTGCATTGGTAGTACTCGACAGCATTTTAAGACTTTTGCCAGGAGTTTTAGGAAATGATAATTCTTCATTAGATGAAACGTTTGAAAATGGTCTTTTAGAGTATCCTCAATATACAAAACCTCAAATATGGGAGGAAAAATCAGTTCCAGAGGTATTATTATCTGGAGATCATAACAAAATTAAAGACTGGCGTTTATCTCAATCTGAGGCTATAACACGCGTCCGAAGACCAGATTTGTGGCAAAAATATAAGAAAAATTAATTTGTTAAATATTGAAATGAAAACAATAGAAGAAATAAACCAGCATAACGTTAAAAAAATTCTTTCAGAAAAGAAGATACCTAATTTTTTCCCTGGAGATGTAGTTAAAGTTGGTGTCAGAATTACTGAGGGTAAAAAAGATAGAATTCAATATTTTGAAGGTGTTTGTATTGCTAAAAAAAGTAGAGATTTGAATTCATCATTTACCGTAAGAAAAATCTCATTTGGAGAAGGTGTAGAAAGAACTTTTCCATTATATGGAACTTTAATTGATTCAATTAAAGTAATTCGTTCTGGAAAAGTTAGAAGAGCCAAACTTTATTACTTAAGAGATAGAACTGGTAAATCAGCAAGGATTGCTGAAAAAATTAGAAAAAAAATTGGTATTGATATTGATGTTAAACCAGAAACAGTAAATGAAGATAATTTAGCACCTGTGGCTAAAGAAACAAAAATTGAAGCAAAGGTAGAAGCAGCGCCAGCAGTAGATGTAAAAAAAGAAGAATCACCTAAAGTTGAAACTGTAGCTAAGCCTGATAAAAAACCAGAAAGCTCACCAGAAAAAAAATAATTTTTTTTCAATGCCCAAAACTCTTTACGATAAAATTTGGAATGACCATCTTGTGGATCAACAAGATGATGGAACAGCCCTATTGTTTGTTGATAGACATTTGGTTCATGAAGTTACAAGCCCACAAGCTTTTGAGGGACTTAGAAATTCTAAACGTAAAGTTAGACATCCAAAATTGACTCTTGCAGTAGCAGATCATAATGTTCCTACGACTGATAGATCACAGGGTATTTCAGATCAGGAGTCTAAAATTCAAGTTGATACTTTAGAGTCTAATTGTAAAGAATTTGGAATCCAGTTATTTGGAATGAATGATAAAAGGCAAGGAATTGTTCATATTATAGGACCAGAACAAGGATTTACTCAACCAGGCACAGTTATTGTTTGTGGGGATAGTCATACTGCAACTCACGGAGCATTTGGTGCTTTAGCATTTGGGATTGGTACATCAGAAGTAGAACATGTTCTGGCAACACAAACATTAGTTCAAAAAAAAGCAAAAAATTTTAAAATAAATGTAGATAGCAAACTTCCATTAGGAGTTACATCTAAAGATGTGATCCTTCAAATAATTGGAAAAATTGGTACTGCTGGAGGAACTGGTTGTGTAATAGAATATGCGGGTGATTTAATAAGATCACTAAGTGTTGAGCAAAGAATGACGATTTGCAACATGACTATTGAAGGTGGTGCAAGAGCAGGATTAATCGCACCTGATGAAAAAATATTTAAATATCTAGAAGGTAAGCCAATGTCACCAAAAGGAAAAGATTGGGAAAAAGCTTTAGAATATTGGAAAAGTTTAAAAACAGATGAAGGTGCTAAATTTGATAAAGAAATAAATTTAAAAGCTAATGAAATATTACCTATGATAACTTGGGGTACATCTCCTCAAGATGTCATAACAATTGAAGAAAAAGTGCCAAATCCTCAAAATGAGAAGGATGAGGATAAAAAAAACTCTTTAGAAAGAGCACTAAATTATATGGGTTTAAAACCAAATATGGCAGCTAAAGATATTAAGATAGATAAAGTATTTATTGGAAGTTGTACCAACGGAAGAATAGAAGATTTAAGAGAGGCTGCAAAAATTTTAAAAGACAAAAAAATAGCATCACATGTTCATGCAATGGTTGTTCCAGGATCAGGATTAGTCAAAGAACAAGCAGAACAGGAAGGATTAGATAAAATTTTTGTTAATGCTGGTTTTGAATGGCGAGAACCTGGTTGTTCTATGTGTTTAGCGATGAATGCAGATAAATTAAAACCAGAGGAAAGATGCGCCTCAACATCAAACAGAAATTTTGAGGGAAGACAAGGTAGGGGTGGAAGAACTCATTTAGTAAGTCCAGGAATGGCAGCCGCAGCAGCGATATCTGGAAATCTTGACGATGTAAGAAAGTACCAAAACTAATATGCAAAAATTTAATACATTAAAAAGTATACCGGCTTATTTACCAATAGTTAATATTGATACTGATATGATTATTCCAAAACAATTTTTAAAGACTATTAAAAGAACTGGTTTAGGTAAAAACTTATTTTTTGAGATGAGATATGATGATAATGGCAAAGAAATTAATGATTTTATTTTAAATCAAGATCCATTTAATAGTTCAAAAATTTTAATTGCAGGTAAAAATTTTGGCTGCGGTTCATCAAGAGAACACGCCCCATGGGCATTACTAGATTTTGGTATTACTTGTGTAATTAGTTCTAGTTTTGCAGATATTTTTTATAGCAATTGTTTTAAAAATGGAATTTTACCAATTGTTCTAGACGATGAAAAAATTAAAGAACTATCAGAATATACCAAAAGAAAAGAAGAAATTTTTATAGATCTTAATGAAGAAAAGATTATTTTTGGAAATAGTGAGACAAAATTTAAAGTAGATTCATTTAAGAAGAAATGCTTGTTAGAAGGATTAGATGACATAGCATTATCTTTAAAAAAATCAGATAAAATTGAAAATTTTGAAAAAGACTTAAAAAATAAAAAACCATGGATATTTAATGATTAAATTAAAAAAAAGAAAAATATTATTATTACCTGGAGATGGTATTGGTCCAGAGGTTATAGGTGAAGTAAGAAAAATAATTAATTGGTTTAATGATAAAAAATCTCTTGATTTTGAAATAGACCAAGATCTTGCTGGAGGTTGCTCTTACGATAAACATGGAACTCCAATAACTGATGAGGTGTTTTATAAAGCTTTAGAAAGTGCAGTGGTGATGCTTGGTGCAGTTGGTGGTCCAAAGTGGGATAATCTAGAATTTTCAAAAAAACCTGAAAGAGCATTATTGAAACTCAGAAAAGAATTAAAACTATTTGCAAATTTGAGACCTGCCATATGTTTCAAGCAATTAGTTGATGCATCAACATTAAAGCCAGAAATTGTTTCAGGATTAGACATTATGATTGTAAGGGAATTAACAGGTGGAATTTATTTTGGTGAGCCACGTGGAATAAAGCCAATTGAAAATGGTGAAAGAAAAGGAATTAATACCCACACTTATACAAGTAGCGAAATCATTAGAGTTGCTAGAATTGCTTTTGATTTAGCAAAAAAAAGATCAAATAAAGTTACATCATGTGAAAAATCAAATGTTATGGAAGCAGGCCAACTTTGGAAAGAAGAAGTGCAAACATTACATGATAAAGAATATAAAGATGTAGAATTAAGCCATATGCTTGCTGACAATTGTGCTATGCAGTTATTAAGAAATCCAAAACAATTTGATGTGATTGTTACAGATAATTTGTTTGGAGACATGTTGTCTGATCAAGCCTCAATGTTAACTGGTTCGTTAGGTTTACTACCATCAGCATCATTAGGAGCAAAAAACAAAGATGGAGAAATGAGAGCAATGTACGAACCCATTCATGGTTCGGCACCTGACATAGCTGGTAAAGGAATTGCTAATCCAATCGCTAGTATTTTAAGTTTTGCAATGGCTTTAAAATATTCTTTGGATTTAGATAAAGAAGCGGAGGCTTTAGAAAAAGCGGTTCAAGATGTACTAAATGATGGTTTAAGAACCAAAGATATTCTATCAGAAGGCACAAAAGAAGTTTCAACTTCTCAAATGGGTGATGCGATAATTTCAAAATTGCAATAATCTATTAATTATTCTAAACTATTTTTATGACAACCTATTCTGCACCAGTAGAAGATATGATGTTTCTTTTTGAAAAATTAAGAGATAATAAAAATTATAATGAATTAGAAAAATATAAAGAAGTCAGCCCCGAACTAGTTAAAGATATATTAGAGGAAGCAGCAAAAATTAATCAAAATTTAATTTTACCACTTGCAAAAATAGGAGATGAGAATCCTGCAGTTTTAGAAAATGGAGTAGTAAGAACACCCCCAGGATATAAAGAGGCGTACCAAAAATATATTGAAGATGGTTGGACTTCTTTATCTTGTGATCCAAAATATGGTGGCCAAGGAATGCCAAAAACTGTCAGTGCATTTTTTGATGAAATGCTATCTTCTGCAAGCCTTTCATTTAAACTTTACAGTGAATTAAGCATTGGAGCATATAACTGCATTAATCATCATGCTTCAGATGAAATAAAAAATAGGTATTTACCCAAGATAGTAGAAGGTAAATGGAGTGGCACAATGTGTTTAACAGAACCTGTGTGTGGAACTGATTTAGGGCTTTTAAAAACAAAAGCAGAAAAACAAGGTGACGGAACTTATAAAATTACTGGCCAGAAAATATTTATTACTTCAGGAGATCAAGATTTAACTGAGAATATTATTCATTTAGTAATTGCTAGAGCAACCGACTCTCCTGCTGGGACAAAGGGTGTTAGCTTATTTTTAGTCCCTAAATTTAAAGTAAATGAGGATGGGACTGTTGGTCAACGAAATGGAATATCAACAGGATCTATTGAAAGCAAGATGGGTATTAAAGGTTCTGCAACATGTGTACTAAATTTTGATCAAGCTACTGGTTTCATGATTGGTAAAAAAGACAAAGGTCTAAATGCAATGTTTACGATGATGAATCTTGAAAGAATAGTTGTTGGTATTCAAGGATTAGGAATTTCTGAAATTGCTTATCAAAATTCACTTGCTTACGCAAAAGAGAGAAAACAAGGTAAAACTAATAATACTAAATCAACTAATGGTGCAGATTTTATAATTGAGCATGCTGATATAAGAAGATCATTACTAAATATGAAATCAATAATAGAGGGTGAGAGAGCTTTATGTTTTTGGTTATCGCAACAAACTGAAGTTAGTCTAAATCATCCAGATGAAAAAATTCGCCAAGAGGCATCTGATTTTGTTTCGCTAATGACTCCAGTGGTAAAGTCGTTATTTACAGACCTGGGCATGGAAATTACAAATGATGCAATGCAAATTCATGGAGGTTACGGTTATACTAAAGATCAAGGGATAGAACAGTTATTTAGAGATAACAGAATAACACCAATATATGAGGGAACAAATTCCGTACAAGCTGCAGACTTAGTTTTTAGAAAATTATCAAATAAAAATGGAAATATAATTAATAAATTTTTAGATCTAATAAAATCTGAAACAGATATAAATAACGAAAAAATTAAGCCATTTACCAAGGATTTTACTCACTATTTAAGCATCTTAACTAAGTTTAGTGAATGGATAAATGAAAAAACAAAATCAGATAAAGACGATGTGAGTGCAGCAGCAAACGATTATTTAAAGACACTTGGGTTTGTGTCTGTTGCTTATGCTTGGATAAAGGTTTTAGATATAAGTTTTAAAAATTATGATGAGAACAAAAACTTTTATGATGATAAAATCAACACAGCAAAATTTTACTTTGATAAAGTTTTACCAAGAGCAGAGCAACATTATAAATCAGCCATATCTGGAAGCTCAAATATAATGAATTTTAAATTTAACTAAAATGAGTCATTACGATACAAATTTAAACAAAAATGCAGCAAACTATGTTCCATTAACACCGATATCTTTTTTGGAAAGAGCAAAAGATGTTTACCCAAATTATGAAGCAATTGTTTATGAAGATCGAAAATATACTTGGGCTGAAGTTTATAAAAGAACCACTAAATTTGCTAGTGCACTCGAAAAAATTGGTGTTAGTAAAGGCGATACTGTTTCATTTTTAGCTTTTAATACACCAGAAATTTTTGAGGCTCATTATTCAGTTCCTATGACAGGTGCTGTGTTAAACACAATAAATATTAGACTAGATGCTAATACTATCTCTTATATTTTAAAACACAGTGATGCAAAAGTATTAGTAGTAGACAGACAACTTCACATAGAAGTAAAAAAAGCATTAAGTGAATTGGATAAAAAAATAACTATTATCGACATTCACGATAAGTTTGCAGATCAGTCAAAGTTAGAAAAAATTGGTGAACTAGAATATGAAAGCTTCTTAGAAACAGGTGATGATAGTTTTATATGGAAAAGACCAGAGGATGAGTGGCAAGCTATATCATTAAGCTATACCTCTGGAACAACAGGAAATCCTAAAGGAGTTGTTTATCATCATAGAGGATCATATTTAATGGCAACAGGAAGTGCAGTTGCATGGAATATGCCTAACAGATTAAATTTTTTAACAATTGTTCCAATGTTTCATTGTAATGGCTGGTGCTATCCTTGGACAGTTCCAATGTTAAATGGAAGGACTATTTGTTTAAGAAATATAGATGTTAAAAAAATTTTTGAGTTAATTGATAAATACAATGTTACTCATTTTGGAGGTGCGCCAATCGTATTAAATATGATTACGGGTGCTCCAGAAAGTGATCGAAAAAAATTAAATCACAAAGTTCATGTGCTTACCGCAGGAGCTCCACCACCAAGTATAATTTTCAAAAAAATGAAAAAACTTGGTTTTGAAGTAATGCATGTTTATGGTTTAACAGAAACTTATGGTCATGTTACTCAATGCGCTTGGAATAATGATTGGAATGAATTTGATGAAGACAAACAAAATGAAATTAAAGCAAGACAAGGAGTAAGGTACCCTAATCTTGAAGGTGCAACTATTATGGACCCTGAAACTATGCAAGAAGTTCCAAGAGATGGAAAAACAATTGGTGAGATTATGCTTAGAGGTAACGTGGTCATGAAAGGTTATTTTAAGGACAAAGCAGCAACAGATAAAGCTATGGCTGGTGGTTGGTTTCATTCTGGAGATTTAGCGGTAATGCACCCAGACGGTTATGTTAAAATACAAGATAGATCTAAAGATATAATTATTTCTGGAGGGGAAAATATATCTTCAATTGAGATAGAAAATACGCTTTCTAAACATCCTTCAGTATCAATCGCTGCTGTTGTTGCTAAGCCTGATGAAAAATGGGGAGAGGTACCATGTGCATTTATTGAAATGGTAAAAGACAAGCCTACAACTGAAAAAGAATTAATAAGCTTTTGTAAAGAAACTTTGGCTGGTTTTAAGGTTCCAAAACAAGTTGTTTTCTGTGAATTACCAAAAACTTCAACGGGAAAAATTCAAAAATTTGAACTAAGAAAAAAATTTTAGGTAATTGATTGATAATAACCATAGAAAATAAAAGCGTTCATGCTTCAGATGCAGGACAGGGTATAGATAATTCTAAAGATACAATAGTATTTCTACATGGAAGTGGCCTTTCACATATTGTTTGGTCTCTTACCGAACAATTTTTTTCAAATAAAAAATTTAATGTTTTATCAATCGATTTGCCAGGCCATGGAAATTCCGAAGGTCCATGTATTGATAATATTGAAAAAATTGTTGAATGGCTGGAAAAAGTATTTTTAGAATTAAAATTGGATAATATAATTCTGGTTGGTCATTCACAAGGTTGTCTAGAAGCACTTGAATATTCATTTAAATATAAAGATAGATTAAAAAAAATAGTATTTGTTGGTGGCTCTTATCAAATGCCCGTTAATAAAGATCTAATTGATCTAGCAACAAACGGAGACTCTGATGCTGTAAAATTAATGATGAAGTGGGGATACGAAGGTTCAAAAAAATTTATTGGTGGAAATCCAGTAGAAAGAATAATCCAATCACCTAGAGACATCAGTGAAATTTTAGCAGTTGATCTTATTGCATGTAATAATTATCAAAACGGTTCTGATGCGGCCAAAGCTATAAATTGTCCAACTATGTTTGTATTGGGAGAACTGGACAAGATGACTAATTTAGAAAGTGGAAAAAAATTTGCAAATTTAGTCAAAAATTCAACTACTCATATAATTAAAGGATCTGGACATATGATTATGATTGAAAAAGCTTTTGAAATGCGAGAAAAGATTTTGGAATTTTTAAATAAATGAAAAATTATTCAATAGCAAAATCTAGAAGATTAAGAAGCACTCCTTATACTTCAAGAATAGAAAAACAAGGTGTAACAGCTTATACAGTTTACAATCATATGCTATTACCAGCTGCTTTTGGATCTATCGAAGACTCTTATCATCATTTAAAAAAAGATGTTCAAGTTTGGGATGTAGCAGCAGAAAGACAAGTTGAAATTTCTGGAAAAGACTCAGCTAAGCTTGTTCAATTAATGACATGTAGAGATTTGACAAAATCTAAAATTGGAAGGTGTTATTATTGTCCAATAATTGATGATAGTGGTAATTTAATTAATGACCCAGTTATTTTAAAATTAGCAGAAGATAAATGGTGGATTTCTATTGCAGACTCTGATGTTATTTTTTATGCAAAAGGACTTGCATCAGGAAAAAAATTTGACGTAAAAATTTTTGAACCAAAGGTTGATATAATAGCAATACAAGGTCCCAAATCATTTGGATTGATGGAAAAAGTTTTTGGTAAATCAATTACAGAATTAAAATTTTTTAGTTTTGATTATTTTGATTTTAGAGGTGTAAAACATTTAATTGCAAGATCAGGCTGGTCAAAACAAGGTGGTTATGAAGTTTATGTTGAAAACACGCTATCTGGTCAAGATTTATATGATCATCTTTTTGAAATAGGTAAAGATTTTAATGTAAAACCTGGTTGCCCAAATCTTATTGAAAGAATTGAAAGCGGTCTTCTTTCTTATGGAAATGATTTTGATAACAATGATAACCCCTTTGAATGTGGTTTTGAAAAATATGTAAATCTAGACTCAGATATAATTTTTTTAGGTAAAGAAAATTTAAAAAAAATTAAAT
>Ga0222718_10000041_pt1 | contig 129011 bp, 125 predicted proteins | sample C33_27DmetaG_FD_165045 | JGI IMG/M metagenome (GOLD analysis project Ga0222718, IMG submission 165045) | Estuarine water microbial communities from San Francisco Bay, California, United States - C33_27D | ecosystem: Environmental > Aquatic > Marine > Unclassified | place: USA: California...
TAATGGAGAAAATCTGCCTGCTTCTGATTACTGGTTCACTATTAGACTCGACGTTATATACGGAGATGATGAATCACTAATCAAAGAATTTACAGGTCACTTTAGCCTCAAAAGATAAAAAGGTTATTTATTATTAATAAAATCAAAATAAGTTTTAGGAAAAGGCTCATCGATTAAAGTGTAATGCCACCACTCTTTAGGGTAAGAAGAGAATCCATTCTTAGTCATTAAATCAAAGAGAAGTTTACGATTATTTTTTTGAGTAATAGAAATATTTTCATAATCATGAGAAGATTCTAAACCAAAAAAATCATAAGCACTTCCCATATCAATTTCTTTTCCAGATGAAATTTCAACTAGTGTTATATCAACAGTACTGCCTCTAGAATGAGAAGAGTTAGTAGCAATATATCCTAAATCAAATAAGTTAGACTTCAAAATATTTGGGTAAAAATAACTTTTTTTAAGTGTGTCAGATTGGTTTTTAGACCAATTTATAAAGTGATTTACTGATCTTTGAGGACGATAAGCATCATATATTTTTAACGAGTAACCTGAATTATTCAATATAGTTTGAATAATCTTTAAGGAACGTGCAGCCTTATAAGTTAATAGGCATTTTGGTGATTCATAACCCTTTACTACACGACCAGTGAAATTATCATCAGTAGCGTATTTTAAATCTATAATAATTGATGGAATATATTCTTTAATATCAATAAAACCATCACTAGACTGACTAAAGGAAATAAAAGAAAATAAGACGAAAAATTTAAAAAATCTCATTAGTTATTAAGGTATGAAAAATGTATATAAATATTAATATAATTATTTACTTTTACAAAAATCAAAATCAAAACAATGAACAAAATTCAATTAATATTTTTTTTGGTAATTAATTTAACTTTTTCTCAAGAAGAAAGAAAACAGATTCATGTAAAATATATAAGTTCAGAAATATCAATTGATGGAGAATTAAATGAAAGTGATTGGGGTTTAGCGAAAACAGCTACTGATTTTTATGAACACTTTCCTAATAATGGAGTTCCTTCTAAATATAAGAACGAAATAAAGGTAATGAATGATGATCAATTTTTATATATAGGAATTAAAGTAAATGCAAATACCTCTGACTTAAAAATAAGTTCTCTTAAAAGAGACTTTAGTGCTGGAAATTCAGATAATATTACAATGATTTTTGATACGTTTAATGACGCAACGAACGCTTTTGTTTTTGGCAGTAATCATATAGGAGTTCAAAGAGAAATGTTATTATTTAATGGTGGTAACGAACTATCAGATTGGGATATGACTTGGGATAAAAAATGGTTATGTGAATCTAAACAATATGAAAAGTACTATATAACAGAATGGAAGATACCACTATCTGCATTTAAATATACAGAAGGTGAGACTAAATGGAGAGTAGGAAGTTATCAAAGAGACACTAAAAATAATGCATGGAACTCTTGGCATAAAGTACCTACTAACCAAGAGTTTTTTAATTTGGCATTTATGGGAGATATGATTTTTGAAAAGCCGTTAGGAAAATCTAAATCAAAAAAATCTATAATTCCATATGTAAACAATTTAAGTTTCAAGGACTATGAAAATTCAATTAATGGGGAAAGTGTAAACTTTGGAGGAGATGTAAAATTAGCTATAGACAATTCTCTTACTTTAGACTTAACATTAAACCCAGATTTTTCCCAAGTTGAAGTAGATCAACAAGTAACTAACCTTACAAGATACGAAGTAACGTTACCAGAAAAAAGACAGTTTTTTATTGAAAATAGTGATTTGTTTTCAAGTTTTGGAAACTCAAAAGATGCAAACCCTTTTTTCTCAAGAAGAATAGGGATAGGTAGAGATATTAATGGAAATAGTATTGAAAATAAAATTGATTTTGGAGTAAGGCTTAGTGGAAAGTTGAATAACAACTTTAGAATTGGTTTATTAAATATGCAAACTCAAGAAGATATTCAAAACGAAATTGCAGCAACAAATAACTCTATTATTGCTTTACAACACAAAGTTTTTAACCGATCTAATATTAGCTTTATATTTATAAATAAACAATCAACTAAGAGTTATGATTTTTCTGAGAATGGAAAAGATTATAATAGACTTGTTGGTATTGACTATAATTTAGCTTCTAAAGACAATAAGTGGAATGGTAAATATTACATACATAAATCTTTTACAGAAGAGTACAAAGACAAGGATATTTCAGTTGGAGTAAATACAAATTATAACACCAAAAATATTAGTTTTAGAATGAGTGGATTGTATGTAGGAGATAATTTTAATTCAGAACTAGGATATATTAAAAGGACTGGTATAATAAAAATTAATCCAAACTTTAAGTACAAATTTTGGCCAGAAAACAAAAAAATTCAAACTCATAGCCTAGAAGTAACTCCAGTATTTATTTGGAGACCTGAATTAAATAATGAACTTTCAGATCGTTTTCTTATTGCTAGATGGGGTGCAAATCAAAATAACAGTTCAACGATGGGTGCTGTTGTAAAAAACAGATTTACCCATCTTTACAGGGATTTTGACCCAACAAGAACTAATGGTGTACCATTACCAGTTGGTAGTGAATATAACTTTACTAATTTTGAGGCATATTATAGCTCTCCATATTCAGAAGATTTTTCATACACATTAACTCCATCGTTTGGTGAATTTTTTAATGGAAAAATAAAGTCTGTTGATCTTAGATTGTCATATCGAATCCAACCTAGGTTTAATAGCTCAATACAGATAAGCTACGATAAAATTAACTTGCCAAATCCTTATCCAAATGCAAATATTCTATTAATATCACCAAGGATTGATTACACATTTACAAAAAACTTATATTGGGCAACTTTAGTTCAATATAGTAGCCAAAGAGAAAACCTTAGTCTAAATACCAGATTACAATGGAGGTTTGCGCCCTTATCTGATTTGTTCTTAGTCTATAGTGATAACTACTACACAGAAGATAGATATGATAGTTTATTTGTACCAAGAATAAAAAGCAGATCAATTAATTTAAAACTAACTTACTGGCTAGATATATAATTATGAAAAAACATTTTTTATTACTTATTATTATAATAAGTTCATGTTCACCAAAAAATAATTTTCAACTAAATGGAGATATTAAAGGTCTAAAAAAAGGAACTGTAATACTTACCAAGTCGATAAAAGGTGTCGAAGTGACATTAGACTCGATTAACTTAAATGGCAGCTCAAAGTTTACTTTAAACGCTTTTTTAATTGAACCTGAAGTGTTAAAACTTAAATTAACTAAATCAGGAACTTATAATGACGAAATTGAATTTTTTGGGGATATTGGAATTACAAATTTCAAAACAAATTTAAAAAGATTTAGTTATGAATCTAATTTTGAAGGATCAAAGCAACAAGAAAAACTTGATGATTTTAACACTATGTTGAATAGGTTTAAGGAAGAAAATTTAAATTTTATTAAAACTCAAATTGAATTTTCCGGAAATCAAGAAAAGTTAGATATTATAAATAGAGAACTGATTAATCTTAAAAAAAGAGAAATGTATTTTATAATAAATTTTTCAATTAATAATAGAGACAGTGAAATATCTCCGTACGTCGCTGGAAAATTTTTGAAAGATGCTAATCAAAAGTACTTAGATACAATCTATAATTCATTAAGTAAAAAAATAAAAGACTCTAAATATGGAGTTTTATTAAAAGAAATCAAAGAATTTAAAAATTAATGTTCTAAAGCTTATTAATTTTTTCTATTAATGCTCTACCATTTTTTTCAAGTTTAACATTAATATTTTTAAAATGTGCTTTTTTGTTCTTAACATCTTTTTGGTTAACCTCAAGGATTAAATCATCAAAAACCTTTATAGCCTCATCAATGATTTTTTCACTTTTTTTGGTGTCTTTGTCAAGATTTAAATATTCCCAGCTGTAAACAGCCTCAATTATATCTCCTAAAACGTAATTAATATCTTTTTTTAAATTTCTAATATTTGCCATTCGTTTGTTTTTCGTAGGTAAAAATAAGGCTAAGTATATTAATAAACTAAAAGTTATCTAAAAAATATCTTTATCTACCATAATCGTCTTGAATCCTGACTATATCATTTTCATCTGAAGGGTTATTTAAATCTGTATGTTGCCATATTTCTGCGACAACACCAAAGTCATTTAAACCTATTAACCTGTGTCTTTCCCCTTGTTTTAATGTTATCAAACTACCCTTTGAAAATACCTTCTTAGGCTGCTCATTATCGTTTTCAGATCTCACAACTGCCACTTCTCCTTCAAATACTTTCCATATTTCAGATCTTCTAAAGTGGTATTGCCAAGATAATCTTGATAATGGTTTAACAATTAATATTTTAGGACTTAGTTTTAAACCTTTAGTAATTAAACTCATGTCTAAGTTTTCGAAAAAATACTTAATAAACTTATCAGCTTGATTCTCATCAATTACTAAGAAACCACCCCAAGGACGATTGAAGTCCTTTGAGTTAATACGAAATCCTAATTCTATCACTTTTTTCTCAATATATTCAAACTTATTTTTCATTAGTTTCCATTATATGTTACAAAATTTCTAGGAGTTTCGTACAGTACTACCTCAAGCTCTAAATCATCTTTGATATGAGTTTTGATAATATCGTATATAAAAATAGAGATGTTTTCTGCAGATGGGATGACATCTTTAAAATAAGGCACATCAAGATTCAAATTTTTATGGTCTAGAACAGATTCAACATGGTCCTTAATTATATTTTTTAATATGGATACATCCATCACATAACCAGTTTGGGGATTAATTAAACCAGTAACACTGACTATTAACTCATAATTATGTCCGTGGTAATTATGATTATTACATTTACCAAATGTATCGTTGTTCTTTTCATCACTCCAATTTTTGTTATATAATCTGTGTGCTGAATTAAAATGTGCTTTTCTAGAAACTTTTACTTTCATACTATTGACTTATGTATTTATAATATTTTTTAAAAATTATTTTAAACCAAGCTGTGTAATTATGGGGCTGATCATTAATATTATTTCTAATATCCTCCATACTCATCCATTTCCAACTATCAACTTCAGAGCAATTAATGACTGGAGAATGATTATATTCCCCAACTATAATATGATCCAACTCGTGTTCAGTTAAGCCGTTATCAAAATTAGCTTTATATATAAAAGATGTTTTTTCAATTAACTCAGTAACAAATCCCATTTCCTCATTCAGTCTTCTTTTAGCTGCTAAAATATTAGATTCACCATCTCTTTGGTGACTACAACATGTATTTGTCCATAAACCTGGGGAATGGTATTTGCTCAATGCTCTTCTTTGTAACATAAGCTCTCCTTTATTATTAAATATAAATACAGAAAAAGCACGATGTAAAACCCCCTTTTCATGAGCCTCTAATTTAGGCATCAAACCAATCTGCTTATCATGAACATCTACCAATATTACATTATCTTCAATCATAAAGTGCTAAAATAATAACAATTATTTAATATGTGATGTAAATACATGAAAAAGCTTTTATTTGATAAAAATGATCATAGCATAAAGCTTATATTAGCAAAAAATATCTCAATGAATTTTAATAAAGAAATCAACAGAAGAAGAACTTTTGGGATAATTTCTCATCCAGATGCTGGTAAAACCACTCTTACAGAAAAATTATTGCTCTATGGTGGAGCAATTCAAGAAGCTGGAGCAGTAAAAAGTAATAAGATAAAAAAAGGTGCCACAAGTGATTTTATGGAAATTGAAAGGCAAAGAGGTATTTCTGTAGCGACCTCTGTATTAGCCTTTGAATATAAAGGAATAAAAATAAATATTTTAGATACTCCAGGGCACAAAGATTTTGCTGAAGATACTTATAGAACACTAACAGCTGTCGATAGTGTAATAGTAGTAATAGATGTAGCTAAAGGAGTCGAGGAGCAAACTGAAAAACTTGTAGAAGTTTGCAAAATGAGAAAAATTCCAATTATAGTATTTATAAATAAATTAGATAGGGAAGGAAAAGATGCTTTTGATCTTTTAGATGAAATTGAATTAAAATTAAAATTAAAAGTATGTCCACTTAGTTTTCCAATTGGAATGGGATATGATTTTTCAGGAATTTACAATATATATGATGACAAGGTATCTTTACTAAAAGGAAATGAAATAAAGGTTATTGATAAAAATGAAATAAAAAATAGTATTAGTAATGATTTAAGTGATCAATTTATTGAGAATTTAGAGTTACTAGAAATGGTGTATCCAAAATTTGATAAAAATGAATATTTAAAAAGCAATATTCAACCAGTGTTTTTTGGATCTGCTTTAAATAACTTCGGGGTAGAAGATTTATTACGATGTTTTATTAATATAGCCCCCATTCCACAACCAAAAGAAAGCTCAATAAGAATTGTAAAACCCGATGAAGATAAATTTACGGGATTTGTTTTTAAGATTCATGCTAATATGGACCCAAAGCATAGAGATCGATTAGCGTTCATAAAGATTGTTTCTGGTGAATTTAAAAGAAATACTCCTTACTTGCATGTAAGATTATCGAAAAAATTAAAATTCTCTAGTCCAAATGCATTTTTTGCAGATAAAAAAGAAATTGTTGACACATCATATCCTGGCGATATAGTTGGACTTCACGACACAGGAAATTTTAAAATAGGAGATACTTTAACTTCTGGTGAAAATTTAATTTACGAAGGAATTCCTAGTTTTTCACCCGAACATTTTAGATACATAAACAATGCTGATCCGATGAAAAGCAAACAACTATCAAAAGGTATTAATCAATTGATGGATGAAGGAGTTGCACAGCTATTTACATTAGATTTAAATGGAAGAAAAGTCATTGGTACTGTTGGAGCTCTACAATACGAAGTTATTCAATATAGATTAGAACACGAATATGGAGCAAAATGTAGCTATGAAAATCTGAATGTATTTAAAGCGTGTTGGGTTGAGTGTGAAAATAAAAAAGGGGATGAATTTATTGAATTTAAAAGAATAAAACAGAGATATTTAGCTAAAGACAAAAACGGTAATCTAGTATTTTTAGCAGACTCTGTATTCTCATTGAATATGACTATTGAAAAATATCCAAGTATAAAATTTCACAATACATCTGAATTTTAAAACCTAAGCTTCTCCAGTTTGCCCAAAATTAAGTTGAACATTTGGTGGCAGTTGATTCTCTTTAATTTCTCCGTGTTTTTTTTCAAACCTGACTATATTATCATTTAAAGCTTTTGATAAACGTTTAGCATGTTGAGGTGTGATAATAATTCTTGATTTAACCTTATTCTTAGGGGTACCAGGCATAATACATATAAAATCTAATACAAACTCTGAAACGGAATGATTAATAATAGCTAGATTTGAATATGTTCCTTCAGCTATTTTTTCATCAATTTCAATGTTTATATTAGACTTAGGTTTACTATCGTTGTTACTCATGAAAAATTATAATTAATTAATATTTAATTCTTCTTCTTCTTTAACCTTATTAAGTTCTTCAATTTCCTCTTTAGAACCAACTAAAATATCTTCATATTTACGTAATCCGGTTCCTGCAGGAATTCTATGACCAACGATAACATTTTCTTTTAAGCCTTCTAAATTATCAATTCTACCATTAACAGCCGACTCATTTAAAACTTTAGTAGTCTCTTGGAAAGAGGCAGCAGAAATAAATGATTTGGTTTGTAATGAAGCTCTTGTAATTCCTTGAAGAATTGGAGTAGCAGTCGCTGGACTTGCATCTCTGGCAACAACTAACTTTTTGTCTTCTCTTTTAAGGATTGAATTTTCATCCCTTAATTCTCGGGCAGATATTATTTGACCTGCTTTTAGGTTTTCAGATTCACCAGAATCTTCAATTACTTTCATACCAAATATAGAATCATTTTCTTGAATGAAATCTGATTTGTGAGCTAATTGGTCTTCTAAAAATATAGTATCTCCAGAATCTTGGATTCTTACTTTTCTCATCATTTGTCTAACTACAACTTCAAAATGTTTATCATTAATCTTAACACCTTGTAATCTATAAACTTCTTGAACTTCGTTTACTAAGTACTGTTGAACAGCTGAAGGTCCTTTAATATTTAATATGTCATTAGGAGTTATAGATCCATCCGACATTGGCATACCAGCTTTAATAAAGTCATTTTCTTGAACTAGAATTTGATTAGAAAGCTTTACAAGATATTTTTTAATAATACCATTTTTGGATTCCACAATAATTTCACGGTTACCTCTTTTAATTTTTCCAAAAGAAACGACGCCATCAATTGCACTAACAATAGCTGGGTTAGAAGGGTTACGAGCTTCAAATAATTCTGTAACTCTAGGTAGTCCTCCAGTGATATCTCCTGCTTTTGCAGATTTTCTTGGAATTTTAACAAGTACTTTACCAATATTTATGTTTTCACCGTCATCTATCATTAAATGTGCTCCAACTGGAAGGTTATAAGATCTAATAACGTTACCTTTTAAATCATTAATATGTAAAGTTGGAATTAGCTTTTTGTTTCTGGATTCTGAAATAACTTTTTCTTGAAAACCAGTCTGCTCATCAATTTCAACTTGATAAGTTAAACCTTGTTCAATATTTTCAAAACTTACTTTTCCAGCAAACTCAGAAATAATAACTCCATTATATGGATCCCACTGACACACTAATGTATCAGCTTTAACTTTTTGTCCATTCTTAATGTAAACAAAAGAACCATAAGGTATATTGTTTGTACTTAAAACTAAGCCTGTTTTGGTATCTACAACTTTTAATTCAGATGTTCTTGAAATTACAACGTTAACGTCGTTGCCATCATTATCTTTACCTAAAACAGTTTTAAAGTCTTCAATTTCTGCTTTACCAGCAAATTTAGTTACTAATTTATTTTCTTCAGAAATATTTCCAGCAATACCACCGACGTGGAATGTTCTTAGTGTAAGCTGAGTTCCAGGTTCACCAATTGATTGTGCAGCTACTACTCCAACAGCCTCTCCTCTTTGAACAATCTTTCCAGTCGCTAAGTTTCTACCATAACATTTAGTACAAATACCTTTTGAGGCCTCACATGTTAATGCAGATCTCACATCTAAAGATTCAATTGATGAGTTTTCAATATTTGCAGCAATTTGATCAGAAATGTGTTCTCCTGCTGAAACTAATAATTCTCCAGAAACTGGATCGATAACATCGTGTAATGAAGTTCTACCAACAATTCTTTCATTTAATTTCTCAACGACTTCTTCATTTTTCTTTAAAGCTGTAACTGAAATACCTCTTAAAGTACCACAATCTTCTGTACTTACTATTACATCTTGCGCTACGTCCACTAACCTTCTTGTTAAGTATCCAGCATCAGCTGTTTTAAGAGCTGTATCTGCTAAACCTTTTCTTGCTCCGTGAGTAGATATGAAATATTCTAAAATCGATAATCCTTCTTTAAAATTAGAAAGAATTGGATTTTCAATAATTTCGCCGCCTCCAGCATTTGATTTTTTAGGTTTAGCCATTAACCCTCTCATTCCTGTTAATTGACGAATTTGCTCTTTAGATCCTCTTGCACCAGAGTCAAGCATCATGTATACAGAGTTAAATCCTTGCTGATCTTCTCTAATCCTCTTCATGGATAACTCAGTTAACTCAGCATTAGTAGAAGTCCAAATATCAATAACTTGGTTATATCTTTCATTGTTGGTTATTAATCCCATATTATAATTAGCCTTGATAGCGTCAACTTCTTTATTAGCTTTTGCTATCATAGTATGCTTTTCTGGTGGTATAATAATGTCACCTAAACTAAATGATAATCCACCCTGGAAAGCAAATTTATAACCTAATGTTTTAATTTCGTCAAGAAACGCAGCAGTTTCGGGAACACTTGTAACCTTAAGTATATCTCCTATAATATCACGCAGGGATTTCTTTGTTAATACCTCGTTAATATATCCAGCAACTGCAGGAACTTTTTCATTAAAGAGAACTCTTCCAACGGTAGTTTCAATTATTTGATTAACTAACTCATTATTTTTGTTATAATCTTCAGTTTTAACTTTAATTGAAGCGTTTAAGTCTACTCTTTTTTCATTGTAAGCTATAATAACTTCTTCAGGAGAGTAAAATGTTAAACCTTCGCCAACAACTTTAACATCTTTAGTAGATGTTTTTAGTTTGGTCATATAATATAAACCTAAAACCATATCCTGTGAGGGTACAGTAACAGGTGATCCATTAGCAGGATTAAGTATATTATGTGATGCAAGCATTAGAAGCTGAGATTCAAGAATAGCCTCAGGACCTAATGGTAAATGAACAGCCATTTGATCACCATCAAAATCAGCATTAAAAGCTGTACAAACTAGTGGGTGTAATTGGATAGCTTTACCTTCAATTAATTTTGGTTGGAATGCTTGAATTCCAAGTCTGTGTAAAGTAGGAGCTCGATTTAGAAGAACTGGATGACCTTTTAAAACATTTTCTAAAATATCCCAAACAACAGGTTCTTTTTTATCTATAATTTTTTTAGCTGATTTTACAGTTTTTACAATACCTCTTTCAATTAATTTTCTAATTACAAAAGGCTTGTAAAGTTCAGCAGCCATATTTTTTGGAATTCCACACTCATATAACTTTAATTCTGGCCCAACAACAATTACTGATCTAGCTGAATAATCAACTCTTTTTCCTAATAAATTTTGACGGAATCTACCTTGCTTACCTTTTAGAGAATCAGAAAGTGATTTTAAAGGTCTGTTTGAGTCTGTTTTAACAGCAGAAGATTTTCTTGTATTATCAAATAAAGAATCAACAGATTCTTGCAACATTCTTTTTTCATTTCTTAAAATGACTTCCGGAGCTTTGATCTCGACTAATCTTTTTAATCTATTATTTCTGATTATTACTCTTCTGTACAAATCATTTAAATCAGAAGTTGCAAATCTACCTCCATCTAATGGAACTAATGGTCTTAGTTCAGGTGGGATAACAGGTATTGCCTTCATTATCATCCACTCAGGTAAATTTTCTCTATTTAAATTAGCCTCTCTGAAAGATTCAACTACTTGTAATCTTTTAAGTGCTTCTGTTTTTCTTTGCTTTGAAGTCTCAGTATTTGCCTTATTTCTAAGTTCAAATGACAACTCATCTAAATCAATTCTTGATAACAATTCAATTAAACATTCAGCACCCATTTTTGCAATAAATTTTTCGGGGTCTGAATCATCTAAATATTGATTTTCTTGAGGAAGGGCATCCATTATGTCTAAATACTCTTCTTCAGACAAGAAATCCATTTTTTTCAATGGCTCACCTTCAGCGTTAACTGCAGCTGCTGGTTGAATTACTACATACCTTTCGTAGTAAATAATCATGTCAAGTTTTTTAGATGGTAATCCTAATAAATAACCTATCTTATTTGGTAAAGATCTAAAGTACCATATATGTGCTACAGGCACAATTAGGTTTATATGACCTACTCTTTCTCTTCTAACTTTTTTCTCAGTAACTTCTACTCCGCATCTGTCACACACAATTCCTTTGTACCTAATTCTCTTATATTTCCCACAGGCACATTCATAATCTTTTACAGGTCCAAAAATTCTTTCACAAAACAATCCATCTCTTTCCGGCTTGTGAGTTCTATAATTGATAGTTTCAGGTTTTAAAACTTCTCCTCTAGAATCAGATAAAACTGATTCAGGTGAAGCTAAACCTATTGATATTTTATTAAACTTAATTACTGGGTTATCTTGTTTTCTTGCCATAATAATGGGTGTCTAAATGATAAAATATTTTATTTATTCTTCTAATCTAATGTCTAGTCCTAAACCTTTTAACTCATGCATTAATACATTAAAAGATTCAGGTAAGCCTGGTTTAGGCATTGGATCTCCTTTAACGATTGCTTCATAAGTTTTTGCTCTACCTATAACATCATCAGATTTAACAGTAAGAATCTCACGAAGTGTACTAGACGCTCCATAAGCTTCTAGAGCCCAAACTTCCATTTCACCAAATCGTTGTCCACCGAACTGAGCTTTACCACCAAGTGGTTGTTGGGTAATTAAAGAGTAAGGACCAATAGATCTAGCATGCATTTTGTCGTCTACCATATGTCCTAATTTCAACATATAAATAACTCCAACAGTAGCAGGTTGATCAAATCTATCTCCAGTACCACCATCATATAAATAGGTATGTCCAAATCTAGGGATACCAGCTTCGTCTGTTAATTCATTAATTTGATCTATAGTAGCACCATCAAATATTGGTGTCGCATACTTTCTTCCTAAGTTTTGACCGGCCCATCCTAAAACAGTTTCATATATTTGTCCAATATTCATCCTAGAAGGTACTCCTAACGGATTTAAAACAATATCAACAGGAGTTCCATCTTCTAAAAATGGCATATCTTCTTGCCTAACAATTCTGGCAACAATACCTTTGTTACCATGACGTCCAGCCATTTTATCACCTACTTTCAGTTTTCTCTTTTTAGCTATGTAAACTTTGGCCAACTTTATAATTCCAGCTGGTAGTTCATCACCTACAGAAATTGTAAATTTTTCTCTACGAAGTGAACCTTGCATGTCGTTTTCTTTGATTTTATAGTTATGGATAAGTTCTGAAACAAGCTTATTTGCTTTGTCATCCATTGTCCATTTACCCATTGTTAAGTGAGCATAATCATCAACTGAATTTAACATTTTAAGTGTGAATTTTTTTCCTTTTGGAAAAACGTCTTCTCCAAGATCATTTGAAATTCCTTGGGCAGTTTTACCAGACAAAATAGAAAATAATTTTTCAATTAAAATTTGTCTTAAATCCTCAAACTTGATATCAAAATTATCTTCTAACTCTTTAATATCAATTTTATCTTGTGCTCTTTTTCTTTTGTCTTTAACAGCTCTTGAAAATAATTTTTTATTTATCACAACTCCATTAAGTGATGGAGAGGCTTTTAATGAAGCGTCTTTTACATCACCAGCTTTATCACCAAAAATTGCTCTTAACAACTTTTCTTCAGGTGTTGGGTCACTTTCACCCTTTGGAGTTATTTTACCAATTAGTATATCCCCTGGCTTAATTTCGGCACCAACACGAATCATTCCATTTTCATCTAAATCTTTTGTAGCCTCTTCAGAAACATTAGGAATATCATTAGTTAATTCTTCATTACCAAGTTTAGTGTCTCTTACATCAAGTGAATATTCATCAATATGAATAGATGTAAAAACATCATCTCTTACAACTTTTTCAGAAATTACAATTGCATCTTCAAAATTATATCCTTTCCAAGGCATAAATGCAACTTTCATGTTTCTTCCAAGGGCTAATTCACCATTTTGAGTAGCATATCCTTCACATAAAACTTGATCTTTCTTTACTTTATCTCCTTTTGATACAATTGATTTTAAATTAACAGATGTACCTTGATTCGTCTTTCTAAACTTAGTTAAATAATAAGTTTTTTCATCGCTATCGAAATTAACTAAAGCTTCATCTTTGGTTCTGGAATATTTAATAGTGATTTTTTCAGCATCAACATATAATACAACCCCATTACCTTCGGCATTAATTAAAACTCTTGAGTCAGATGCTACAGATTTCTCTAAACCAGTACCTACAATTGGAGATTGTGGTAATAATAAAGGAACAGCTTGTCGCATCATATTTGAACCCATAAGTGCTCTGTTTGCATCATCATGTTCTAAAAAGGGAATTAATGATGCTGAAATTGATGAAATTTGATTTGGAGCCACATCAGTATAATGTACTTCCGAGGACTCAATAACAGGGAAATCACCTTCTTGTCTGGCAATTACTTTTTCCTCAACAATCTTACCTTTTTTATCAACTGCCAAGTTAGATTGTGCAATTAATTTGTTCTCTTCTTCTTCAGCACTTAAATATATTGGATCTGATTTTAAATCTACTACTCCTTCAGATACTTTTCTGTAAGGAGTTTCAATGAATCCCATACTATTAACTTTAGCAAATACACTTAGAGAAGAAATTAACCCAATATTTGGTCCTTCAGGAGTTTCAATTGGACATAATCTTCCATAATGAGTGTAATGCACATCACGAACCTCAAAACCAGCACGTTCTCTGGATAATCCACCAGGACCTAGAGCTGATAATCTTCTTTTGTGTGTTATTTCAGCTAAAGGATTGGTTTGATCCATAAATTGAGATAGCTGATTTGTACCAAAAAATGAATTAATAACTGATGATAAAGTTTTAGCATTAATTAAATCAATTGGAGTAAAGACCTCGTTATCTCTAACATTCATTCTTTCACGAATAGTTCGAGCCATTCTAGCTAAACCAACACCAAATTGTGATGATAATTGCTCTCCAACAGTTCTAACACGTCTATTAGATAAATGATCAATATCGTCAATTTCTGCTTTGGAATTAATCAATTCAATTAGGTACTTGATGATAGTAATTATATCATCTTTTGTAAGAACTTGTTTACTCATGTCTACGTTAAGACCAAGTTTCTTATTCATTCTATATCTACCAACTTCACCAAGACTGTATCTTTGATCACTAAAAAATAATTTATCAATTATACCTCTAGCTGTTTCTTCATCTGGCGGTTCAGCATTTCTTAATTGTCTATAAATATGTTCAACAGCCTCTTTTTCCGAGTTGGTAGGATCTTTTTGAAGGGTGTTGTGTATAATAGCATAATCACCTTGATCTGAAACTGTCTTGTGTAATAATATTGTCTTAGCTCCTGATTCCAAAATTTCTTCGACATTACTAGAGTCAATAATAGTGTCTCTGTCTAATACAATTTCATTTCTTTCAATGGAAACAACTTCTCCTGTATCTTCATCAACAAAATCTTCATACCAAGTATTTAAAACTCTAGCAGCTAATTTACGCCCATGGTACTTTTTTAAACCTGATTTTGACACCTTAATCTCTTCAGCTAAATCAAATATTTCAAGAATATCTTTATCTCTTTCATAACCAATAGCTCGAAAAAGTGTAGTTACTGGTAATTTCTTTTTTCTATCGATATATGCATACATTACACTATTTATATCAGTAGCAAATTCTATCCATGAACCTTTAAAAGGAATGACACGAGCAGAATAAAGTTTAGTTCCGTTAGCATGAAAAGATTGACCAAAGAATACACCTGGAGATCTATGAAGTTGAGAAACTACAACACGCTCAGCACCATTGATGCAGAATGTACCACTGGGTGTCATATAAGGAATAGTTCCTAAATAAACATCTTGAACTATAGTTTCAAAATCCTCATGTTCTTCATCAGTACAATAAAGTCTTAACCTTGCCTTTAATGGCACACTGTATGTAAGTCCACGCTCTATACACTCTTGAATTGAATATCTAGGTGGGTCAACAAAATAATCTAAAAATTCTAAAACAAATTGATTCCTTGTATCTGTTATTGGAAAATTTTCCATGAAAGTCTTATAAAGACCTTCGTCTCCTCTTTCTTCAGATTTAGTCTCTAATTGAAAAAAATCTTGAAATGATTTAATTTGTATATCTAAAAAATCAGGATATTCAATTTGATTATTGATTGAAGAGAAATTTAATCTTGGGTTAATTTTTGTTGACATCTAGCTACTATATTTAGTTATAAAATGTAAAAAGTACATATATCACATATGCACAAATAGGTATAGATTTTAAGAATTTTCTTAAAATCTATACCATGATTGTAATTAATTAGAATTTACTTAAGCTCAACTTCAGCTCCAGCTTCTTCTAATGATTTTTTAAGACCTTCAGCCTCATCTTTACTTACACCTTCTTTGATTGCACCAGGCGCACCATCAACAAGTTCTTTAGCATCTTTTAAACCTAGTCCTGTTAATTCCTTAACAAGTTTAACAACTGCTAATTTAGAAGCACCTGCCGATTTAAGAATAACATCAAATTCAGTTTGAGCTTCTTCAGCTTCACCGCCTCCGGCTGCTGGACCTGCTACAGAAACTGCTGCTGCTGCTGGTTCGATACCATATTCATTTTTTAAAATATCAGCTAATTCTGAAACGTCTTTTACTGATAAGTTTACTAATTTTTCTGCGAAATCTTTTAAATCTGCCATTTTTCTATTTTTTATTGTAATTTTTAATTTTAATTTTTAGTTTTTCTTAAAATCAAACAATTATTTATTAGATAATGTTTGAAGTATTCCTGATAACTTTCCACCACCAGATTGTAAAGCTGATACAACATTTTTAGCTGGAGATTGTAATAGAGTTATAATATCACCTATTAATTCTTCTCTAGATTTGATGTTAACTAACGCTTCTAATTGGTCGTCACCTATATAAATATTCTCTTCTATATAAGCACCTTTTAAAACTGGTTTTTCAGATTTTTTTCTAAAGGCTTTAATTACTTTAGCAGGAGCATTTCCAACTTCAGAAAACATAATTGATGTGTTTCCTTTTAAAGTAGTTGAAAGATCTCCAAAATCTTTTTCTGATGCTTGCATAGCTTTATCCAAAAATGTGTTTTTTGTCATTGACAAACTAATGTTTGCTTTATAACAAGCACGTCTCAAATTTGAAGTAGCTTGGGCATCTAAACCAGAAATATCAGTTAAATACAAGTTAGTACTTGCACCTAATTTTTCAGTTAATTCAGAAATTGCTTTTGATTTTTCTTCTCTTGTCATTTTTATTCTAAATTTTTGGATCAATTGCTAAACTAGGGCTCATAGTACTTGACATAAAAATACTTTTCATGTAAACACCTTTTGCCGTAGTTGGCTTTAACTTGTTCAATGTCTGTAGTAATTCAATAGCATTTCCTAATAATTTATCAGGAGAGAATGAAACTTTTCCAATCGGAGCATGAATTATTCCTGCTTTATCAACCTTAAAGTCAATTTTACCAGCTTTTACTTCTGAAACAGCTTTAGCTATATCCATAGTAACAGTACCAGTTTTAGGATTAGGCATTAAACCTCTAGGCCCTAAAACTCTACCTAATGGTCCTAATTTACCCATAACACTTGGCATTGTAACAATAACATCCACATCAGTCCATCCAGATTTGATTTTATCGAGATACTCATCAAGTCCAACAAAGTCAGCTCCAGCATCTTTAGCTTCTTGCTCTTTGTCAGGAGTTACTAATGCTAAAACCTTCATGTCTTTACCTGTACCGTGTGGTAGAGAAACAACTCCTCTAACCATTTGGTTTGCTTTTTTAGGATCAACTCCTAATCTAACAGCTAGATCTACAGACGCGTCAAATTTAGTTGTAGTAATTTCTTTAATAAGATTTGATGCCTCTTCAACTGTATAAAGTTTGTTTGGCTCAAATTTATCAGAAACTGATTTTTTATTTTTAGTTAATTTTCCCATTTAATTTTTAAATTAGCTTGGAGATTGACCTCCTTTAACTTTAATACCCATTGATCTTGCCGTTCCAGCTATCATCTTCATTGCTGATTCTACATTAAATGCATTTAAATCTTGCATTTTATCTTCAGCTATGGTTTTAACCTGATCCCAAGTAACTTTTGAAACTTTTTTGATATTTGGCTCCCCAGAACCTTTTTTTACTTTTGCAGCTTCCAGTAATTGGACAGCGGCTGGTGGGGTTTTAATAACAAATTCAAAAGATTTATCTTTGAAAACAGAGATAACTACTGGAAGAACTTTACCAGGTTTATCCTGAGTTCTAGCATTAAATTGCTTACAGAATTCCATAATATTAACACCTGCAGCACCTAATGCTGGTCCTACTGGTGGTGATGGATTCGCAGCTCCGCCTCTTACTTGTAGTTTAACAACTTTTCCTATTTCTTTTGCCATATTAACAATTTAAAATTTACTATAATTTAAAAGTGGAAGCTATAAATTATAGAACATTGTAACATTTATTAAATTTTTTCTACTTGCATGTAACTTAGTTCAAGTGGAGTTTTACGTCCAAATATCTTAACCATTACTTCAAGTTTTCTTTTTTCTTCATTAATTTTTTCAATGGTTCCATCAAATCCATTAAAAGGACCATCAATTACTTTAACATTTTGACCTGTTGTAAAAGGTATTATAATATTAGATTCATTTTGAAGAGATAACTCATCAACTTTACCTAACATTCTATTAACCTCAGATTTTCTAAGTGGAACAGGCTCTCCACCTTTAGTTTCTCCTAAAAAACCTATAACATTAGTAATACCTTTTATAATGTGCGGTATTTCACCAGTAAGGTTAGCTTTAATCATTATATAACCAGGAAAGTAAACTTTATCTTTAGTTATTTTTTTACCTTTTCTAATTTGAATAACTTTTTCAGAGGGAACCAAGATTTCATCAACAAAGCTGTCATACCCTAATCTGGATATCTCATTTTCTATGTAAGACTTGATTTTATTTTCTTGTCCGCTTACAGCTCTGACAACATACCATTTATTTTCTAAAACTGCTTCTGACATTATCCAAATAAATTAAAGTAAAACTTCATAACTTCTCCAAAGACCGAATCAATTCCCCAAATAATTAATGAAAATATAATTGAGAAAATAGCAACTAAAATTGTTAAACTCTGACCTTGTGAAAAGGTAGGTGGAGTAACGTTATTTTTTAGTTCTTCAAATGATTCCTTAAAATATGTAATTATTCCTGTCATATATATTTTTATTAGCACGGGTTGAGAGACTCGAACTCCCGACACCTGGTTTTGGAGACCAGTGCTCTACCAACTGAGCTAAACCCGTAAACATAAGTTAAGGTATTCTGTAAAAAACAGAATACCTCAACAAAATATTATGGGTTAAAATTAATCTAAAATTTCAGTTACCTGTCCAGCACCAACAGTTCTACCACCTTCACGGATAGCAAATCTTAAACCTATACTCATTGCAATTGGTTGAATTAATTCAACATGAATAGTTAAGTTATCTCCTGGCATAACCATTTCAACTCCTGATGGAAGAGAAATAGTACCAGTAACATCTGTTGTACGAACATAGAACTGAGGTCTATAATTATTGTGAAATGGAGTATGACGTCCACCTTCTTCTTTTTTAAGAACATAAACTTCAGCTTTAAATTTAGCATGAGGTTTTACAGAACCAGGCTTACATATAACCATCCCTCTTTTGATATCTGCTTTTTCAATACCTCTTAGAAGTATACCAGCATTATCTCCAGCTTCACCTTTTTCTAAAATCTTACGGAACATCTCAACACCAGTTACAGTAGAGGTAAGCTTTTCAGCACCCATACCAATAATATCAACAGCATCACCAGTATTAGCGACTCCAGTTTCAATTCTACCTGTTGCTACAGTTCCACGACCAGTAATTGAAAATACATCTTCAATTGGCATTAAGAAATCTTTATCAACATCACGTTTTGGTAATTCAATCCATGTATCAACAGCTTCCATTAGTTCCATTACCGTATCTACCCATTTTTGTTCTCCGTTAAGAGCTCCAAGTGCAGAACCAGCAATTACAGGACCGTTGTCACCATCATACTCATAGAACGATAATAGCTCACGAATTTCCATATCAACTAATTCAATTAATTCTTCATCATCAACCATATCTACTTTGTTCATAAATACGACCATTCTAGGAATACCAACCTGACGTCCTAAAAGTATGTGCTCACGAGTTTGTGGCATAGGCCCATCAGTTGCAGCTACAACAAGTATAGCTCCATCCATTTGTGCAGCACCAGTTACCATGTTCTTAACGTAATCCGCGTGACCTGGACAATCTACGTGTGCGTAGTGACGATTTTCAGTTGAGTATTCAACGTGTGAAGTGTTAATAGTAATACCTCTTTCTTTTTCCTCAGGAGCATTATCGATAGTATCGAAATCTCTTTTTTCAGATAATCCAGCGTTAGCTAGAACAGTTGTGATAGCTGCTGTTAAGGTAGTTTTACCGTGATCAACGTGTCCAATAGTACCAATGTTTAAGTGTGGTTTGGAACGATCAAAATTTTCCTTTGCCATAATATAATTTTTTTTATTGCTTTTAAAATGAGCGCAAATATAAAAATTTTATTCTTAAATAAAGCATATTTGAAAAAAAATTTACACTAAACAATAGTTTTTTTTTAAAATGTAATTCAACTAATTACTTTCTGCTAATATTTGAAGTAAATCTAAAAATAAATTTAACAGGTCCAAATAAATAGAAACGGACAAATCAATAGCAGTATTCCAACTATTATCTCCAGAAATATATGCTTTTTGTAATCTATTGAAATCAAAAATTAAATATATAAACTAAATATTAGAGCCGAAACATAATTTAAAGTTCTGTTATATTTTGATTTAAAGTAAAACATATTCAACAGTTCAGATACAATAAGTGTAGACAGTGAGCTTAACAAATAAATACCCCAAGGACGAAAATCATAATCTGTTAAAAGATTCAATACTATTGAAAAAAATAAAATCAAAAAAGTCAAAAATAAAGCTTGAAATACTTTATCTCTCCACTCTTTTTTGTATTCTTCTTTTTCTAAATTAGATGTATTAGATTCAAATTGATGTCTAAATTCAATAAATTTTTCAGAATCTTTATCGAAAACTTCGTTTGGATTACTGTTTAAAAAATAAACCTTCTGTTCAGCAACATCTTTATTAAAACCTCCACCTCTTTTAATCCTTTCTTTAAAACCATATTTAAGTTTGCTTTTTAATCCAATTTTTTTTAAATAACGATTAAACATAAATTTATCACTCAGAGCAGTCATAGTTGGGCCTAAACTCCATCCTATAAAAGCAGAAAAAAAGAGCAAAACAACAAATAAAACATTTTTATCATAATTGGCATAATTTAAGGCCATTAAGCAAATTAGAAAAATAAAAGAGCCTAAAAAGGTAATAACAGCTTCTAAAGTTGTTTCATAAATTTTATTAATTCTGGAAGTTAAAGTAGTTATTAACAACATTCCAGAAATAATCAAGAAAGTTTTAGTGTATAGATCTAGAGAGTCGAGTTCTAACATCTATTTTTTAATTAGTTTAAAAATAATTGATTGACTAGAACTAATAATTTTTATAAAGTAAAGGCCTGCTGAAACTTTCGGATTTAAGTTAATTCTTGATTTGTTTTCTAATTTGTATTCTTCAACTACTCTACCGTTAATATCATAAATTAAAATTTCTAACTCATTAATTGATTTAGAGAAATCAATGACAAACTCACCCTTTGTCGGATTTGGATAAAGCTTCATGTTAACAAAATCAGAATTAATCATATTAAGTGATGACTCAATAATATTTACTGTATAATCTTCAGTCTCTCCATATTGTGTGGTAACACAAGCATCATTTGATACCATTGCAGACCAATTAGTTTTTGCCCTCATTAAATGAGTTCCAAGAGGTGCATTTGAAGGGATTAACACACTAATAGTTTCAGTAAATTCTCCAGATTCTTCACCCTCTGCTATTATATAATTTTCTAATATTAATTCATCCGATGTATACTCAAGATCATCATTAAAATCCACCCATACACTCAAATACTGATTTCCATAACCTGTAGTTACGGTCAAATCATATTGACTACCTTGCTCAAGATCAGTAGATAAATACATGAAATCACCATAACCTTCACATTCTGATGGGTTATTAATACCAGCTAATTGAAATAATTGCAAACCATCACCATATGAACAATCCATTGAAGGGGTACAATATATGTTAGCTTTAACCTCATACATGTATTTGTAGGATTCTGTAATATCTTCATTATTTCCTTCTGCAAAAACTTTAAAGAAAACTTTAACTCCCTCTTCTTGATTTGGTATTGATGTATCAGATATCCATATATTATCATTTGCATTTGACATAGGAATTATATTATCAAAAATCGGCTCATCAATAGACCACTTTAGATAAACATCTGTGAGATCAGTATTGTAATCAATTACAGATGTAACAAATTGCTCAAATCCTTCTTTTGGACTGTTATCAGTTGGAGGGTTTGTAATCTGAGTTGTTAAAATGGAAGGGTAGTCTACCCTGCCATCTAAACTATATTCCCATAAGCCTCTTCCCCATGTAGCCGCTCTTAAGGTATTAGACCCATAAACAATATCTAACTCTAAAATTGACATATTAGGTAATCCTTGACTATAAAGTTCCCATGTTTGACTCGACATAGCTTTTTTATAAACGCCTATTTCAGTTCCAAGATATATATTGGAGTTTTCAGTATGATCAATAACAACAGATCTTACAGGTAAATATCCAAGATTGTAAGTTATATTTTGCCATGTATTTCCTTGATCATAAGTAACATAAACCTTATTATTATTTCCATTATAGGTTCCGTATGTAACAATAATTGTATCATCATCATTTGGATCAAATACAACATCTGTAATATAGTTATTTGGCAAACCTGCACTAATACTACTAAAAGTCGAACCACCATCTATTGATAATTTAATTTGACTTCCTCTAGTTACTATTATATTGTTTGAGTCATTTTCAGCTATTGTAGCGTAATTTATTGACTCAGTTAGTCCAAAAGGAGTTCCTAAATCATTCCATGTAGATCCAAAATCTTCACTAACAGTTACTTTGTCGCCTAAAGAATAAATTTTCATTTGATCAATTGGATCATAAAATAATGGTGCTATCCAACCACCATTTTCTACATTACCCACACCATCCTGTGTGTATCCACCATCTTTAGTTCTTCTTTTACCACCAAACTGAAAACTCCCTATCATCCAATCGTGATTTAAAGGATGAATTATTCCTTCCATTCCATCTGCACCATAAAATTCGATCCATGAGTTTTCAGTTTTTATGCTCGTGCCGTTGTCTTGTGAACCACTAATTGTTCTGTAATGATTAGATTGGCTCACCCCTAAATTATAATTCTCCCTAATTGACTGTCCTTCAAAAATCTCCCAGGAAACACCATTGTCTTCACTTTTACAAAGTAAACCGTCTGTATTAACCCAAAACACTCCGTCTTTACAAACAGCTCCTCTTAAATCAGCATGTACATATGTTCCAGTCTGATCATAATTAGAATTACCCTCAGACCAAAAAGTTGTCTTTTCAAAATTAGCGCCTCCGTCAAAACTCATATGCGTATCAATATCTCCATATAAAATTACATCAGAATTTACATCACTAACCGCAAATGCTCCATAATTAGATATATCTTCTATATACAAACCAGAAATCACCTCAAAACTTGATCCCAAGTCAGTTGATTTCCATATTCCATCACTTGAACCAAGAAAAATACAGTTTTCACAATTATTTGAAATAGATATTTTAATATTGGAGTTATTGAATAATATTGAACCAGAACTACTAAAAGTAGATCCTGTATCGTTAGATATTAAAATATTAGAATCTTCGTTGGTTTTGGATACGTAAACAATTGAGTTGTTTGTCGGATGAAAATCTATTTGATTAAAATTACCCCAAGGTTGACCAACTAGATTCCAAGTTATCAAATTATCAGAAGACCTATATAAACCTTTAGAGGTTCCGATAAAGACAAGTTCTGGAATTGTAGGATGATATTTTATTAAGTTAATTCTATCATTGGTTCCTAACCCACCCCAATTTAAATTCTCTGGATTAAAATTAGTTAAAGTCCAAGTTTCTCCACCATCAATTGAGTAATAAATACCATGAGTTGTTCCATTGTCAGAATTTCTAACATTAATCAGAATCTTGTTAGAATCATTTGGATTAACAGCAATAGTATTAACTCCAGTTGCTATCAAATCGTCAGTTGTATTTACCCAGTTTTCACCTCCATTAGAAGTTTTCCAAAATCCTCCACTTCTTGATCCTAAATAAATAATATTTGGGTCATCATCTATGTAAAATGATTCTACCCTACCAAGCCCTACAGCATAATGACCAGTAACTTCTTCAATGTAATAAGGGCCAAGTTCTTCCCATTCACTATCAAAGATTGATTTTTGAGCAGAAGGATTTGTTTTTAAAAAATTCTTATAAGCTTTAGATGCGTAATATGGATCAACTTGCATTCTATCTCCACTAGGATAAAATTTTGGTTCGTTTTCAAATAACCATCTTTGGTATTTTTTCCAACCAGAGCCCTTTTTATTTTTGTCAATATTTTCAAAGTAAGCTTCAGCAGCATCAACTACCTCATAGATATTATAAATAGGATCATCCATCATTTGTTTCCAGTCCTGTGCTTTAATTGTAAAAGAAAAAAAGAATAATATTAAGATTAATAATGGTCTCATGGTAAGGGGTTATGTTTTTTCACAAATATATTAAAATGAAAGTTTAAATTTTTTACTTAAAATTCAAACTACATAATAGGAATTCCTCCACCTCCAGATGCAGCTCCACCAATAATCAATGCTAAAATTACAACTGGGGCTAATATATTTCGAAATAAATAAGCTGGTGGAGATAATGTTTTTTTGTTTGACACTATTCTATTTTCTTTATTAAAAATAACTTCTCTGTTACTTTTTAAAAAACTCCCATAATCATAAATCCATGTTTCATAATTATCATCATTTTTTATAATAGTTGATTCTCCGTATTTACTAAGAATTAATTCTTTATGATTATTGTTGTTTTTAAATTTAGGTTGATTTACAGTACCACAACTTGTAAATAAAATCAATATTGAGAGAAAGAATGCTAAAGGTTTATTCATTATAGCTTTTTTAGAATTAAATAACGTACAATGATAGTTTAATAACAATTAATACGTTTGTATTATCAGTCATTAAACTTTAATTATAAATAAACTATGTTTATGTCTTAAACAAAAAAAGCACTCTAATATGTAGAGTGCTTTTTATTTGATATAAATTAGTTATTATCTAATAATTAATTTATTTACTTTAGTTTGACCTTGAATAGTAACTTTTACTAAATAAACACCAGAACTAACAGAACTAACATCTAGTTTGTCAGAATTTAGTATTGTATTAATTAATCTCTTTCCAGTAATATCATATACTTCTATATTCTTTTCTCCACTAACGGATGACTGTATAGTTACATAATCACCATTTGCAGGATTTGGATAGATCATTAAATCAGAAAGATCAAAGTCATTAACTGATAAACCAGCACAACTTACATCAAAACTAATTGGACCGCCTTGAACACTTGTATCTGCAGCAAGATAAACGTTTATTGTTCCATCAGCTGATGTTACAACAGCATCCTGAGTACCAGAAGCAGGTCCATATAATAATTCACCTGCACCATTAGTTATAAAAACCCAATCATAATTATTTTCAGTTGAACCACTAATAGTAACAGAAATATCATCCGTGTTTCCATCACCATCTTGATCCCCAGCTGTAGTACTAAACAATAAATCAGCAGAGTAATCATTCGCAATATCAAAATTATCATCAAATGTTGAGCCTCCACTAGACGCGTTAGGGTAGTTGTATTGAGAAATACTTTCACCACAACCAGGAGCTTGAATTAACGTTGTAAAAGAAATGCTAGTCCATTCACTAGTAGTTCCATCTGTACAAATCGCTCGTACCCAAACCACATATTCTGTAATTGGAGATAAGGTATCTATTGTAAGTGAAGCTTCTGCAATTGAATTACCTGCCTCTGTTGGAACTGAAGAATCTTCTGCGGTTGTTAATACATACTCCCAAGAAGCCGCATCATTAACATCCCATGAGATGTCTACACTTGATGCTGTTACATCAGATACTGTAAGGTTGGTTGGAGTAGCACATAATAATTCAGTTATATTTAAAGAATAAGCAACATTTTGAGGCGAAGGATAAGTGGATATAACAAAATAATATGTTTGTCCTGTAACAACTGTAAGTTCAAACGAACTGGCAATAGCAGCACTATTTGTAGAATTCACTATCCAACAGTTAACTCCTATATCCTCTATATTAGCAAATACATATATACCAGACCATGTTCCTTCAGGTGTGAAAGCAACATTTAAAGTAGTGTCAGTAGTAGCTGTATACAAATAAACTACATCATCACCTCCTAAATAAGATCCAGAGCCATCACAACCAGTTGCTGAATTAGTATAATCATCTCCATAATTAATGGTATCATCAGATGTATTAAATGGTAAATTTTCGATAACTATAGGATTATCAGCAGTACTACCAGTTGGTGGGGGTGTGAATGATAGAACAATCCATCCACTGTAAGTTTCTCCACAAACAGATCTAATATAAATTTCATAAGCGGTACCCTCAACTAAGTCAGTAAAAGCAATAGAATTTTCGGAAGTAACAGTACCAGATCCACTAGGCTCACCTGTACCAGCTGATTGTAAAACGAACTCAAAGGAGGTAACGTCTGTAGCACTCCAAGATACTGTAGCCGAATTATTTGTTAAACCATCTAAGGATAGAGTTGGATTAGCACAACTTTGAGAAATACCATTTAAAGTTACATTAGCAATTGAGTTTCTTGTTTGTCCAGATGGTGGATCTGCTGGATCTGGATTAGTTCCATCACTATAATAGGTTAAAGCTCTAGTTTCAGATGTAGAGGTGCAATAAAAATCATGTCCCGAAGAATCATAACCAGCTTGGTTTTCTTCAACTGCTATAACCAAGTTATCAGTTCCGTTGTAACTAAAAGGAGTGTCAAAAGGAATAGTAACTACTCCATCGGAAATAGAAACGGTTCCTGAAAACATTTGAGTAAAATTCTCAAATGGCTCCCAAGAATCACCATCAGCAAAACTAGAGTTAGAAGTATGAGCCATGTAAACTGTCCAGTCAGAACTACTTTCTAAAGTAGTTTCTGCAGTGGCAGTGTAAGAAACACCTGAAATATCCCCAGAACTATTTATTTCAGCAGAAGTATAAATTACCTGACTATAAGTATAGCCATAGTAGGGTTCTATAGGAAGTTCTTCATTGGTAACAGTACCATTCCCAACTTGAACTTGAGAAAACACGAAACTAAATGAAAACAAAAATAAAAATATAAGTGAGTAATTTTTTTTCATAATATTAAAAATTAAAGTGATTAATTTATAAATATAAAAAATTAAAAGTTAAAAAAATTAATAATAGAAATATTAATAAAATATATAAAGCAATTGATTATCAATAACTTAATAATACATTTTAAAAACAAGAATTTTAAAAAAAATAAGTAGATAAATAAGAATTTGTCAAAAGTCAAAAAGAATAATTATTAGATTAATAAAAATATTAAACTAATTTTTAATTCAAAGTCTTAATCATAAAATCACTAGCAAATTTAAATGACTGTTCTCTCGCGTAAGAATTACCTCCAATAGTTACCCCTTTAGTTGCGCAAAATAAGAAACCTACTTTTTGAAGAAATGCATTAGACATTGGTATATTTAAATAATTCATTAAAACATCTCCATCTTCAGTTAGTTTAAACATACAATCTTTAAAACTATATCCGTTTTGATTAATTTCTAAACCACCCTCTCTATCAAAACCATGATGAGAGTCTTTGTATACAGTTATATCAATATTTGAAAAATTACTTAGCTGATTTACAAGATCAACACAAGGAGCTGAAGGAGTCCAATCATCCACCTCACCAATTAAAATATGAATTGGTGATTGTGAAAATTCTAAATTTTCGAGTTCAAAAAAACATGGTGGATAGAAGGCTAAATGTGAAGCAAAATTTAAATCTTTATTAATCGCTCTTTTTAGTGGAAGCCAAGCTGAAAACAATGTAACAGCTCCACCCAAACTCCAGCCTGTTATTGATATTTTATCATTATTTATTGAAGGATGATTTGATAAGGTTTCCAATGCTTTATAAGCATCCACAATCATTGCTGCGGTAGTAACTTGATTCTGCTCTCCTACTGTTGATTCAATATCTCTACTTTTAAAACTATTTAACTCAAAAGTTGCAAAACCTAAATCTTGATACATTTTCAGATAATCAAGGTGGTGACTTTTCCATCCCATACTACCAGAAACACCAATAATTAAAGGGAACTTTTTGTTAGGGTTCAAAGAGTCATGTGGGATAACTAGATTTCCAAAAACTTCTTGTTTTTTTAATTTCTCATAACTATTTATAACATCGCTAAAAGAGAAAGGGTTATGACTTGTAAATGTAACCCGTTCAGAAATAAAGGATTCACTTGCTTGTAAAGGGTAAGGTGAACTGATAAATAATGTAAATGAATAAAAAACTAAAAAAAATATTCTCATTACATTAAATTACATAAAAGATTGGTTATTAATTATAATATATAATTAATATTTAAAAAAAATCGTAAAATATACTTATTATTTAAAGTATAAATTAAACAGGATTATTTTCAAATTCTTCGCATGTGTACTTTTCGCTAACTGCAATTTTGTGAAAGTCACAAATTGAATTATTTTTTAAATTATCACAGTTAACACAGCTATTACTTAAAGATAAATTTTCCATAGTTAAATAATTTTTATTTATTCAAAAGTATGTGCATAAGTGTTTAGAAACAATTTAAATAGACTTTTAAGCAAAATCCTTATTTAGACTAAAAAGAAATAATAGCAGTATATCAAAATATTTTAAAGTTAAAATAAATAAATATTATAAAAATAGTGATTTAAAGAAGAGCCAATGTCGAGAATTGAACTCGAGACCTCTTCCTTACCAAGGAAACGCTCTACCCCTGAGCTACATCGGCAATTGTAAAAAAAAAAAAAAAGAGCGAGAGACCAGGTTCGAACTGGCGACATTCAGCTTGGAAGGCTGACGCTCTACCAACTGAGCTACTCTCGCAATATTTATTTGGATAATATAAAGATAATGAAAAAATTAAAAGAGCGAGAGACCAGGTTCGAACTGGCGACATTCAGCTTGGAAGGCTGACGCTCTACCAACTGAGCTACTCTCGCAATATTTAATTAGTGTGAAAAAAGTGGGGAGAGCAGGATTCGAACCTGCGAAGACGTAGTCAGCAGATTTACAGTCTGCCCTCGTTGGCCGCTTGAGTATCTCCCCATTAATATATTCACTATGTTAAAGAACTGAGCCGATGGAGGGACTCGAACCCACGACCTGCTGATTACAAATCAGCTGCTCTAGCCAGCTGAGCTACATCGGCTTTTAATCCGTTAAATAAACGGAATGCAAATATATATACTTATTTATTTAAACAAAATAAATTTGATTAAATTTTTAACTAAAAAAAGTGGGGGTTAAATACTATATATTTCTTGGGTGAGATTTAGCAAATACCTTTTTTATTTCATCAATACTACGATTGGTATAAACCTGAGTAGCAGCTAAACTTGAATGGCCTAACAAATCCTTAACAGAGTTTAAATCAGCGCCATTATTTAAAAGATGGGTTGCGAAAGAATGTCTTATAATGTGTGGACTCTTTTTAACTTTGGTTGAGATGGTATCAAAATACTTATTAATGATTCTATAAATTAATTTTTCGTAAACTTGTTTTCCTTTTTTAGTAATAAACAAAAAAGTATCATCTGATTTTAATTCCTCACGGAATAGTAAATATTTATTTAAAATATTTATAGTAGAATCAATTAGTGGAATTATTCTTTCTTTATTTCTTTTACCTAATACCTTAATATGCTTATTATTAATATTAACATCTGAAATCATTAATTGAATCAATTCAATTCTTCTAATACCTGTAGTGTAGAATAAATCGATTATTAGTCTATCTCTGGCACCTGTAAAGTTGTTCTCAAAATTATCTAAATCTAAAACATTAGACATTTCATTTTCAGAAAATGGTAATTGAATTTTTTTTTGAGTTTTAAGAGCTTTGTGATTTGTTAATGGATTTTCATTAATCAAACCAATTTTTAATATAAATTTAAAATAAGAATTTAAAGATGTAATTTTTCTGTTTATTGATCGATTTGATATACCCTTATTTACCAAATCGACAATCCAAGATCTTACATATGAATAGTTTGTATTATTAATATTATTCACATCAAATTCATCAGTTAAAAATCTAGAAAAAACATTTAAATCATTTCCATAAGCTTCAATGGTATTAGAAGAATATTTTTTTTCAATTTCCAGATAATCAAAAAAGGATTTTAAACTCATATCAAATTTTGTAATATAAATTTAATAAAATAAAAAAGCCTTACAGTTTATGTAAGGCTTTTTTTATTTTTTTTATCAAACAAAATTAGATTTGTTCTTTATCTCTTAAATTTTGAATATACTGAGCTTTTTGTATTTGAGCTCTCCTTTTGACTGAAGGCTTTACAAATTGCTTTCTAGTTTGAAGGGATCTTTTAGTTCCCGTCTTATCAAATTTTCTTTTAAAACGCTTTAGCGCTCTATCGATATTTTCTCCTTCTTTTATTGGTATTATTAGCATATCAGGACCTCCCTTCTTTAAAATTGTTTTGCAAATATAAACTAATTATTAGTTAATAAAAGTTTTAATAAATTAATTTATAATAAATATTACATTGATTTAATTGCTTCCAAATACTTATTAAGCTGTTCTTTGACAATTGGAAACAAAAAGTATAACCCAACCATGTTCGGAAAAACCATTGCAAAAATCATCGCATCAGAGAAAGCCCATATTGAATTCATGCTAGCAGCAGCTCCAATTACAACAAATACTAAGAACAAAACTTTGTAAGTTAAATCAGCTACTCTACCTCTACCAAATAAATACTTCCAAGATTGAAGTCCATAATATGACCAAGAAATCATTGTTGACACAGCAAATAATACTACCGCAACAGTTAAAAACACACCTGAGTATGGAATATATTCAGCAAATGCTTTTGATGTAATTCCTGCTCCTTCATAGACCACACCGTCTATGAGTACTCCGCCCATTGCGTCACCTCCATAAATAAAAGCGCCATTTGAATTAAATATTACAATTACTAGTGCGGTCATTGTACAAATAACAACAGTATCTATAAATGGTTCTAATAATGCAACTAATCCCTCAGAAGCAGAATATTTAGTTTTAACTGCAGAATGAGCAATTGAAGCAGAACCTGCTCCAGCTTCATTTGAAAATGCAGCTCTTTTAAACCCAACCATTAAAACACCAATAATTCCACCTACTCCGATGGCAGTTGGATTAAATGCTTCTTTAATAATTAATGAAATAGCATCATCAATATAACTAAAGTTAATCGCTAGAATATAAACACAAGCTAATATATAAAGTAGAGCCATCAATGGAACAATCTTCTCTGTAACTGATGCAATTCTTTTAATACCACCAATAATAATTATTCCTACGAAGGTTGCTAATATAAGTCCAATAACAGCTCCTGCAAACGTAGTATCTAAGCCTAATAAATCTTTTAAAACAATTGTAGCTTGATTTGATTGAGCAGCATTTCCACCACCAAATGATCCACCTATACAAAATATAGCAAATAGCACAGCAGTAACTTTACCTAGCTTTTCCCAACCTTTATTTTTCAATCCTTTACTTAGATAATACATAGGTCCTCCATACACTGTTCCATCATCTCCAACATCTCTATATTGTACACCAAGTGTACATTCAACAAATTTTGTAGACATTCCTAACAGACCACAAATGATCATCCAAAAAGTTGCTCCTGGTCCACCTAATGCAATTGCTAGAGCAACACCTGCGATATTTCCGTTGCCGACAGTTCCTGAAACTGCTGTAGCTAAAGCCTGAAAATGAGATACCTCTCCTTCTTTATTACCATGCTCATCCTTGTCTAAATCATCATACTTACCTCTTACAACATTAATTGCAGTTTTAAAATATTTAATGTTTGGAAAACCAAAATATATTGTAAAGAATCCTGCACTACCAACAAGTAATAATATTACAAAGGGATAACCAGCAACTTCAAAAAATACAACATCACTAAAAAAATCTGAAATAGGTTTGAATGCTTCATCAATACGTTTATCCAAGCCTTTATCTTGCGAGAAAGAAAATAATGGTGCTACAAAAAATAAAAGTGAAAGTAATTTTTTCATAAAAGTTTAATTAGATTAAAATTTAGACAATCAACAATATGGTAAAAAAAATGGATTAAAAAAAAATATTTTAGGATAATTAAATGTTGTATAAAGAATTTAGTTTGTGAATTTGTTCAGATTTTCCTAAAACAATTATTTTTGAGTTTACTTCAAGAACAAGTTCTGCTTCTGGATTAATAATGTATTTTCCTTTAGGATCTTTATAACCAATAATAGAACACCCAGTTTTTTTTCTTAAATCAAGATCTTTAATCGTTTTATTTGAAACAGAGTCCAATAAAATATCTGAAGAAATTTCTTCCAGATTAATTTCAGATTTACCTACAATAGATAAATTATCAACAAATTCTAAAATGCCAGGGACAACAACTAGAGAAGCCATATGATCTCCTCCAATTTTATTTGGCATTATAACACTATCAGCTCCAGCTAATTTAAGCTTCTTGTAGGATGTTTCTTCCGATGCTTTACTAATTATTTTAAGTTTTGGATTTAATTGTTTTGCAGTTAAAACAATAAATAAATTATCAGCATCTGTAGGTAAAGTACATATTAGAGAAGATGCTTTCATAATTCCAGATTTTAAAAGTACTTCATCTAAAACTGCATCACCACTAACAAAAATTTTATCAGTATTATTTTTGTCAATTGTATCTTGATTTTTTTCAATTATAACAAAATTTTTATCATATGCCGCTAGCTTTTTCGCAACTTGACTACCGTTTTTACCATAACCACAAACAATGGTATGGTTTTTATAATTATCAATGATTTTTTGCATCTTTTTTACTTTTATTTTATTAGAATATAAACTAACTATATATTCAGTAATTATTTTAATTGAGTAACCTAATATTATTGCAGAACTTATTACTAAAATTATAATAAATATTTTAGATTCGGAAGTTCCATCTAACTCTTCAAAACCAACAAAGGAAATAGTAATGATTGCCATATAAATGGCATCAATCCAGCTATGCCCAGAAATATATTTATAGCCAAAAATTGCAAAAAGTAATAAAGACAGCAATAAAAATATTGCAAAAACAAGTTTAGATTTAAAAAACCTTTTAGTCATATGGTATTAAAGGTAACCCATTTTTTTCATCCAATCATCATTGAACATTTTTCCAACATACCTACTCCCATGATCATGAAATAAAACTACTACTACATCATCTTCATTAAAGTGATTCTTCAATTGTAACAAACCTTTAATTGCAGCTCCAGCTGAATTACCAAGGAACATCCCCTCTTCCTTTGCTAACCTTTGAGTAAAAACAGCCGCATCTTTATCAGTTACTTTTGTAAAACCATCAATGATATTAAAATCAACATTTTTAGGTAATATGTCCTCACCAATTCCTTCAGTAACATACGGATAAATTTCATTCTCATCAAAAATACCAGTTTCATGATACTTTTTAAAAACAGAGCCGTAAGTATCAATTCCCCAAACTTTTATATTTGGATTTTTAGATTTTAAATACTTACCAACACCAGAAATTGTACCACCAGTACCTACACCAACAATGAAATGGGTAATTTTCCCATCAGTTTGATTCCATATCTCTGGTCCAGTTGACTCAAAATGAGCTATGGCATTACTAGGATTATCATATTGATTTACATACCATGAGTTTGGTCTTTCTTCAGATAAACGCTTAGAGACTGAATAATATGATCTTGGATCATCCGGCGCAACATCAGTAGGGCAAGTCACAACTTCAGCTCCAACGGCTCTTAAAATATCCATTTTTTCTTTAGATTGTTTATCTGTTAAAACGAAAACACATTTGTACCCTTTAACAATTGCTGCTAATGCTAAACCCATTCCAGTATTACCTGATGTCCCTTCAATTATTGTACCACCCTCTTTCAACAAACCTTGACTTTCAGCATCTTCAATCATCTTAAGTGCCATTCTATCTTTTGTAGAATTACCAGGATTGAAGGTTTCATATTTTGCTAAAACCAAACAAGGTAATTCTTTTGTTAATTTATTTAATCTAACAAGTGGGGTATTACCAATAGTGCCTAATATGTTTTCAAAATATTCCATAAATTATATTTTTCAAAGATACAAAGTCACTTAATTAACTATTTAAAAAAATAGATATTTTTTTAAGAAATTCGTAAACAAAAGAATGTAATTACTGAAAAAATTACGAATAAAATAAATTTCATGCATTAATATAATGAAATGTAAATCCTTAGAGATATGAATAATGCTTAACGAAACTTAATAGAATTGATTGGAGAAATTTTTGAAATAAGATATGATGGAACTGCAATACTAAGTAAACACACTAAAAAAGTAAATAAATTTAATATAAAAACATAATCAAAAGACAAATAAACAGGAACTTGTGAGGTGTAATATATTTCTGGATCAAGCTTTACTAAACTGAACTTTTTTTGAACAAAAAGGAAGCACAAACCTAGCACATTACCCATTAATAAGCCTAAAAAGATTATATATGAGACAATAATAAGAAAAACTCTCTTAATACTGCGGTTATCAGCACCCATTGATTTTAAAATACCAATCATATTTGTTCTTTCTAAAATTAAGACTAATAAGACACTAATTATATTTATAGAGCAAACCAATGCCATGATAAATAGAATAGCTATTATATTTTTATCAAAGATTTGTATCCAGTCAAATATTGAAGAATATTTTTGTTTGATATTTACTGAATTATAATTGGATGGTGTATATTCATAAATCTTTTTTGTGGTCTCTCTAATTAGATTAAAGTCATAAATAAAAATTTCCAACTCACCAGATTGATTGTTACCCCAATTGTTTATTCTTCTTAAGTGTTTTATATCACCAAAAATAATATTTTCATCAATTTCATTAAAGCCAGAATCATAAAGTCCTACAATATTAAATTTTCTAATAATTACTTTAGATTCTAAATTTCTAGAAAAAATCATTTGAAATGAATCATTAATTTTTAAATCTAGTTTATTAGATAAATTATCAGAAATGAGTACCTCATTTGAAGTTAATGATGTAATATTTGGTCTTAACCCACTAATTATGTACTCTGAGATATTAGCCCAACTATATGTACTATCAACACCTTTAAATAGTGCACCATCAAAATCTTCTGAAGTTCGAATTATACCAAATTTTAATGCAGTTTGATTTATTGACTTTATATTATTAATAGAATCTAAACCCTGTATTAAAGTCTTACTTACATTGATTGGAGAAAGTGATTCTTCAGAGTTATTATTGTCAAAATTTGAAATTTTAATATGTCCGTTAAATGCAGATACTTTATCCCTTATTTCATTTTGCAGTCCAATTCCTGTAGAGATAGATACAAGCATAACAATTACTGATAATGCAATTGCTACAATTCCGATTTTTATTATTGGAGCTGATATACTACTTTTATAGGCTTTAGCACTTATAATTCGTTTGGCTAAGAAAAATTCAAATTTCAAAATTAATTATGCTTAAAAGAAGTTTATTTTTAGTTTTTTCAGTACTTGCAATTAACCCCCTTTACTGTAACGTAAAAATTATTAATTATGACAAAATTACAAATAAAATAATTGTTGGTGCTGAAAGTATTAACGAATACAAACCTTTAATACTATCTAAAAAAATTGGAATAGTTGCTAATCATACCTCTGTTATATTTAAATCAACAAATAGATTACTAGCAAATGAATATCTAGACTACACTCATTTAGTTGATTCGCTATTGAAATTAAATATTGAAATAAAAAAAATATTTACTCCTGAGCATGGATATAAAGGAGAAAAGCCAAATGGAGCAAATATTTCAGATGATATTGATAAAAAAACAGGTTTAGAAATAATTTCATTACATGGAAAAAAAAGAAAATACGGAGAATTATCAAACGAAGATTTAGAAGGAATTGAAATGATGATTTTTGACATACAAGATGTCGGTGTTAGATTCTATACTCACATTTCAACTCTGCATTACGTCATGAAAGCATGTGCTCAAAACAATATCCCTTTAATTCTTTTAGATCGCCCTAATCCTAATATTCATTATGTTGACGGACCGATTTTAGAATCAGAGAATAAAAGTTTTGTTGGAATGCACAATGTGCCAATAGTATATGGAATGACAATTGGTGAATATGCTAATATGATTAATGGTGAAAATTGGTTAGGAAATGATTTAAAATGTGATTTAAAAATAATAAAAATAAAAAATTATAATAGAAAGTCTAATTATAGTTTACCAATAAAACCGTCACCAAATCTTCCAAATGACAAATCAATAAATTTATATCCTAGTTTATGTCTATTTGAAGGAACAAACGTAAGTGTTGGAAGAGGAACTAATGAACAATTCACTATATATGGCAGCCCTTTTTTGGATACTAAAATATATAAATATAGATTTATACCAAAACCTAATACTGGTTCAAGCAGTCCAAAAAACAATGGTTTAGTTTGTTTTGGAGAACAATTAAGTTCAGTTCAAAATTTTAAGAAAATTGAACTTAAATATTTAATTAATAGTTATAATAACAGCTCAAATAAAGATCAATTTTTTAATTCTTTTTTTATAAAACTCTCTGGAACTAAAAAATTGAAAGATCAAATAATAAATAACTTAACTGAAAAAGAGATTAGAGCATCTTGGTCAAAAGGATTAAATAACTTTAAAAAAATTAGATCTAAATATTTAATCTACTAGATTAAATATTCACAATAAATTCAACTACTACAAATTGTCAAGAGTTATTTTTTAAAATTAACTTTAGTTTTTCTACTATATTAAATGTAGCCGGACAAATTTCAATATTTTTCAAAGTAATTTGTGAAATTTTATGAAAATTCTTTCTATTAGTATGAGGATACTCTCGACATGCTTTAGGCCTATGGTCATAAATAAAACAAGTATTATCGTCATTTAAAAAATCACAAGGGGATTGTTTAAGCACATAGTCATTGTCTTTATCAATTATTAAATATTTAGAAATAAAGTCATCCACATGGAGTCTTAGGAGCTTAGAAATACCTAAGATATCTTTAAATGTAAAAATAGGACTAGTTGTTTTGCAACAATTAGCGCATTCTAAACAATTAGTTTTGGAGAATTCTTCATTGTGAAGATCAATCATTAAATAATCAAATTGTTTAGGTTGTTTTTTCTTTAGTTTATTAAAAAAAGAGTTGTTTTCTTTAAAATTTGCTTTAGATAACTTTAAAATATTATCGATTTTATCTTTCATAATTTTATTAGTATTTAAACATCTCTTTGCTAAAATAATACAATTAAGTATTATATTTATATTATGAGTACAAGCATATTAAACATAGAAGAAGTTTCAATATTTCAACAAGATGAAACAATTTTTGAAAATATTAATATCAATATTAATAAGGGTGACTTTATTTATCTAATTGGAAAAACTGGATCAGGAAAAAGTAGTTTAATAAAGACTATTTACGCAGATTTAGAATTACAAAAAGGAGATATTTCAGTAGGTGGCTTTACACTTAAAAATTTAAAAGAAAATAAAATACCTTTTTTGAGAAGAAAACTAGGAATAGTCTTTCAAGATTTCAATCTTTTACAAGATAGATCAGTTTTTGAAAATTTAAAATTTGTTCTTCAAGCTACTGAGTGGAAAAACAAAATAAAAATTAAAGAAAGGATTAATGAAGTATTAGAAATTGTTAATATTAAAGATTTAATTCATAAGTTTCCACACCAATTATCTGGTGGACAAAAACAAAAGGTAGCAATATCTAGAGCACTATTAAATAATCCTGACTTAATAATAGCAGATGAACCAACTGGAAATCTAGATCCCAAAACAAGTCTAGAAATTATGCAACTTCTACTTGATTTAAATAAAAAAGGAAATACTATTCTTATGGCTACACATGATTTTATATTAATTAAAGAGTTTCCACATAAAACACTATTATGTAACAATAAAACCATACGTAGTATAGATGTAACTGGAATGAGCGTTGAAAACATATACGAATGATTTCAATTTTAATTCCTTGCTATAACTATAACGCATACGACATTGTAAGTAGGTTAGAAAAAGAATGTTTAACTCTAGGAATTGTTTTTGAAATTATATGTATAGATGATGCTTCTTTTTCTCCTTTAAATGAATTAAATCAAAAGATTAACGTCCTTACAAATTGTAAGTTTTTTGAAAGTAAAAAAAATATTGGACGATCTGCAAATCGACAATTATTGTCTCAAAAAGCACAATACAAATGGCTGCTTTACCTTGATGTTGATGTTAAACCACTAAATGAGGATTTTATAAAAGTTTATCTAAATGAAATTAAGAAAGGGTTTGAAGTTGTTTTTGGGGGATTCAATTATAAAAAAATTGAATCAAATAACCTAAGATATCTGTTTGGTAAGTCCAGAGAAGATATACCAAGTATTATAAGAAATAAAAACCCTTACAAATACATTATTTCTTCAAATTTTTTAGTAAAAAAAGTAATTTTTGACAGAATCAATAGAAACATAAACATAAATGGTTACGGAATGGATTATTTTTTTGGGGCATTATTAAAAGAAAATTCAATTTCAATAAAACATATTGATAACGAGGTAACCCACTATGGATTAGATGATAATTCAAAATTTTTAATAAAGACTAATGAAGCTTTAAAGAATTTACATTATTTAAACAAGAATAAATTGATAACAAAAAATGATATAACCATATTAAAATATTATAGATTATTAGACTTTCTAGGACTAAAAAGAATTATTTCAAAGCTATTTAACATGTTTTCTAAATATATTGAATCAAACCTAAAAGGGTCAGATCCTAGTTTATTTGTTTTTGATTTATATCGATTATCTTATTTATGTTCATTAAAATAATTAGCTCATTTTTATGAAATCTTGGTAATTTCTTATGTAGTCATTTTCATCATAATTTTCAGACGCCAAAACTAGACAAACTGAATTTTTAGAAAAGTTATTCATTTCTCTCCATATACCATTTGGAATATAGACTCCAACATTAGGACTGTCTAATAGTATTTTTTTTTTCTTTCTACCATCATCAAGTAATAACTCAAAACTACCACTTAGCGCTATTAAAACTTGAAATAGTTGTTTATGTGCATGCCCTCCACGTTCACCATTTAAAGGGACATCATATAAGTAGTAAACTCTTTTAATAGAAAAAGGAATTATTTCTTTTTCAACAAAAGATAAAGAACCCATACCTTCAGGAGATATTATTTTAGGAATATTCAATTCGTAAACATTTTCGATACTATTTTTTTTCATTATTTACCTTTATATATTTTATTATTCCTTTAACTCCAATTAAATACTTATTTATAACTTGACCTAAACTAATATATTTAAATTTAAGCATTAAATATAAATAGTGGATTAATTTAAGAAATGAAAGAATATTATAATATTTATAAAACAAAGCACCTTTGGCAAATAATATTCTATCACTTGCGACATCTTTACCTGAGCTGTCAACAGGGTGTGATAAAATAACCTCATTATGAAAAACAATATTTAGATTCAAGTTCAATGCATTTCTAAGAAAAACATATTCATCTGCTGTTTGAAATGTAGATCCCAATCCAAAATTTTCATCAAAAAAAACTTTGTTAGAAATAATTGAATTTCTTCTAAAGGCTATAACCACAGAGTTAACAAAACTTAAAGATTTTTTATTATGTTTTTTTATTATTGGATAGCCCTTAAATGAATTACCCTTAAAATCATTCATCTTAAAAGTAATAATATCTGCACTTGGATTTAGATTAAAGGCATTTAGAATTATAGATTCAAAATTGTTTTCGTAGACAATATCATCGTCAGCCAATAAACATATGTCAGCTTTAGCATTTGCAATTGCTAAATTTCTACTTTTAGATAACCCGATTTCATTTACATTAATTAAATTAATATTATCAGAATGTGGACAAGAAAAGTTTAAATTCTGCGTTTGATTAATAATTAATATAGGATTTGAATGAGCATTATTGTTTACAAAAATATTATTTAAAAAATCAAGATTGTCTCTATCTTTTGTTGAGATCAAGATTTCTAAACTAATATTTTTGTTGTTTACATTACTCATTAAAATTATATTTGAAACAAATGTAGATAAATTAATGAAAATTCTTTTAGTAGGTGAATATAGTGGGCTTCATAATTCTCTTAAAGATGGTCTAGAGTTAAACGGACATTCGGTTACTTTATTGGGTACTGGAGATGGATTTAAAAATTTTCCTGTGGACATACTAGTTAAATCTACTATTTTTGAGATCCCGTTTTTAAAGTTTTTTGCAAAGATAATTGATAAGGTATTTAACGTTAGCCTAAATGACATTGAAGTAGGATTTAAAGCATATTTAAAAATAAAAGCATTAAAAGACTTCAATATTGTTCAGTTAATTAACGAAAATTCATTTAAAACAACTCCAAGTTTAGAAGTAATTTTACTTAAAAAATTATTAAAGAATAATAAAAACCTATTTCTATTATCATGTGGTGTTGATTATATAAGTGTTAAATATGCTTTAGAAAATAAATTTAAATATTCGATACTTACTCCATACTTAAAAAATAAATCATTACTAAAAAACTATCGTCATATATTAAAATACAATTCATCAAAGTTTGAAAAACTTCACAATTATATTTATAAAAACATAAAAGGTGTTATTAGCTCTGATTTAGACTACCATATTCCTTTAGTCGCAAAAAAAAAGTACTTAGGAATGGTTCCCAACCCTGTTAACTTAAAAAAGTTAACCTATAATTTTAAAGAAATTAAAAATAAAATAATAATATTTCAAGGAATTAATTCAAAAAATTTTTTAAAAAAAGGTAATAATTATTTCATAAAAGCTATGGAAATAATTAAAAAAACTTACAAAGAAAAGGTTGAATATATTGAAGTTCAAAACTTAAAATATAGTGACTATATAAAATCTTATAATGAGTGCCATATTTTTCTAGATCAAGTATATGCATATGATCAGGGCTATAATGCCTTGGAAGCCATGGCAAAAGGGAAAGTAGTTTTCACTGGTGCAGAAAAAGAATGGCTAGAATACTACGATTTAGAAGAAAACAGTATTGTTATAAATGCACTACCAGATGTTAATTATTTAGTAGAAAAATTAAGTATCTTAATTGAAAACCCGAAAAAAATAAAAAATATCAGCTTAAATGCTAGAAAATTTATAGAAAATTATCATAGTTGCGATAGTGTAGCAACTAGTTATGAGCATAAATGGCTAAAAGCTATTAATTATGAAAAATAAGTTTCTACCCAATTTATTTATTCCAGGTGCTGCAAAATCAGGTACTACTACCCTACATGAACTTTTAAATTTGCACCCAGAAATTTCAATGTCTAGCTTGAAAGAACCTGTTTTTTGGAATAATAAAAAATTTGAAAAATATGAACATGTTGATTGGCTTAATTATCAAAAACTGTTTAATGGAAATGCTAAAATATTTGGAGAATCAACAACCTCGTATATGTACTATAATTCGTTTATAGAAAATATTAAACAAAATTATAATAAGTCTCCAAAATTTATTTTTATTTTAAGAAATCCAATTGATAGATATATTTCACATTTTTGGTGGATGAAAGGATTAGGCTTAGAGAAAAATAATATAAAGGATGTGATAAATAAAGGAAGTCACAACGATTTTACAGAATATGATTATTATCCAAAACATTATTTTCAATTTGGCTTATATTCAAAGTGGATACAACGTTTTATCGATAATTTTGGAATTGAAAACATTAAAGTAATTACTTTTGAAAAGCTGATATCAAATCGACTTGACACAATTAATTCATGTTTTGATTTTTTAGGGTTGAAAAAACTTGAATCAATCCCAGAAAAAACTTCTAATAAAACAACAAGAATAAAGTATTCATGCATATATCATTTTATAAGAAAATCATCAATTGGAAAAATGAGTTATACAAAAATTGGTAAAATATTTTTATCAAAAAAAACAATTGACAGAATAAAGAATAAATTAAAAAGAATAATAATAAATTGGAAAACAGAAGAATTTGAATATGACCCTTTACAATCAAAATATAGAAATTATTTAAAAGATATTGGGTATAACAATGATGTAGAAAAATTAAAAGATATTTTCGATTATTCATTTAACGAATGGAAAGACTTTAATTAATTACAAATGAATTTTATAAAAACATCTCTATATTCAGCCGCTAGCACCACAATAAGTTTATTGGTTAAATTAATTACTAATAAAGTAATAGCTGTTTTCCTAGGAACAAATGGTATGTTTTTAATTGGTCAACTAAAAGACTTTTTAAAAATTGGTAATACTCTTGGAACAATGGGTATTGAAACTGGAACTGTAAAGTACACATCTGAGTTAAATAAAAATGAAACTAATTTTAAAGAACTTCTTTCTACAAGTTTTAAAATTCACTTTTACAGCTCGTTAATTGTAGTGTCATTATTACTTATTTTCTATAATTATATAACCACTGGTTTTTCAGATGAAATGAGTTATATAAAGGATAATACTTACAAATATATTTTATGCATATCAATCATATCATTTTCTATCCAAACATTTATAATGTCAATCCTAAATGGTCTTAAGAAAATTAAACTATTTGTTTTAATTAATATCCTGGCTACATTAATTTCAGCTGTTTTTTTAATTTACCTGGTTATTAACTACTCAATGATTGGGGCTTTTTACGCCTTAATATTAAGCCCAATTTTAACTTTATTTGTAGCTATATTAATTTGTGTAATTTTTAAACCTTTTAAATTAAACTTTTTTAATTACTTATTTAAAGTTGAATATTTGAAAAATTTATCCAACTTTTCGTTAATGGCAATTGCCGCTCCAATATGTCTTATTAGTGCAACATTTATAGTCAGGTATTACATATATGATGAGTTTGATTCAAACCATGCTGGTTCCTGGGAAGCAATGTGGAGAATATCAGCAATTTATTTAATGTTCCTTACAACAACTTTTAAATTTTATCTAGTTCCGACTTTTACAAATTTAAATAACAATCAATTAAAAAAAGAGGTTTTCAAAATCTGGAAGACTATATCACCTGTAATATTTATAATCACATTAGGGGTTTTCGTTTCAAAGGATTTGATTATTAACATCTTATTTACAAGTGAGTTTAATTTGATTAATAGCTTAATATTATTTCATTTATTAGGTGATGTTATCAAAATTAACTGCTGGGTTTTAGGAAATATATTAGTTGCTAAGGCTAAAACGAATCACTTTATTTTATTTCAAGTAGAGTGGAGTATACTATTTGTTGTTTTATCAATAATCCTAACTAACATATATGGCTTTGTAGGTCTTTCAATAGCGTATTTTGTTACCTATGTAATTCACTTTTTGTTACTAAATATATATTTTAGAAAAATTTTATGGACAGCTTTAAACAAATAAATTATCTAAATTATTGAAATTTAGAGTTTCAATTTTATAAAAATCTTGAGTAATAGATTTTGCTCCAAAACCTTCTTTCCAATACAATAATCCCTTATTTAATTTTTGTCCATTTTCTTCATTTGAATTACCAAAATCAAAAAAGAGTTTGTCACTAAAAGTGTTTTTGATTAAGTAGTTAAATAAAAAATCTAAACTGCCAAGTTTGTTTTTTGTGTTATTTGATGATATATACTGAACATGTGCAGTTGTTTTTGTTTCAAAAATTGTTGCACCTGCAATTAAGTCATTTTCATGATAGACATTAAATTGTCTAATGTTATTATTGAATTTATTTTTTAATAGAGAGATTTCTTTAATTGAGTGGACGGGTGAAACATTATGTTTTAGTTTTAGGTTTGGAATTAATAATAAATTCCAAAAGTCATCAAAATCATTAACTTCTTTAATAATTAAGTTATTTTTCACCCCTCTACTTAACCCACTATTTCTGTCCTTGGATAAGGATGCTCTATTTTTTTTTACTACTGACAATAACTCAGTTTTAATAAGTTTTGCATTTAACTTGAATAAAATATGTTTCGATTCGTCTGTTGGTAACTGATGATAAATATTTGGGATACATTTATAGATTAATTTGCTAATGTTATTATTATAAAGCGTTTCAAGTGTAAGTTTAAAAACCTCAACCACATCTTTATATTTTGATTGATCATCAAAAATAAATCCACCATAGCTTAAACCACTGTGTGAAAATAATTGGTCATTTTTAAAATTAGCAGGAAGTAGTGAAATTAGTTTTTTGCCTTTATAAATTAACAATGAGTAATCAGAAAATTTTTCACTGTGGTAATCCATAAAATCTCTATGAAATAAAAACGTACCATTTCTAGAATTTGAAACAAAATTATCCCAATCTGACTTATAATTCTTATTGTATTTTTTTATGGAGTAAATAGTACTAAATTTTATTTGATATGAAAATACTATTTATTTTTTAAATCAACTTATTTCTTTTTCTTTCAACTTCTTTTAATAAAATTTTTCTTAATCTAAGATTTAAAGGAGTAACTTCTACATACTCATCTTTTTGAATATATTCTAAAGCCTCTTCAAGTGAAAATTTAATTGCTGGAACAATTTTTGCTTTATCATCAGCTCCAGATGATCTAACATTACTCAATTTTTTTGTTTTGGTAATATTTATAACCATATCATCCCCTCTGGAATTTTCACCAATAACCTGACCTTCATAAATTTCTTCACCTGGGTTAACAAAAAACTTACCCCTGTCTTGTAATTTATCAATTGAATAAGGTATAGCTTTTCCTTTTTCCATAGAAACTAGAGAACCGTTTTGTCTTTCTGGAATACCACCTTTTACTGGCTTGTATTCTTTAAATCTATGGGTCATTATTGCTTCTCCAGCTGTAGCAGTAAGTAACTGGTTTCTTAAACCAATTATACCTCTAGAGGGTATTAAAAATTCACAAACCATTCTCTCACCTTTAGAAATCATACTTAACATTTCCCCTTTTCTTATAGAAACCATTTCAACAGCTTTTCCTGAAACTGTTTCTGGTAAATCAATAGTCATTTCCTCAAAAGGTTCACACTTTTGACCGTCAATATCTTTAATTATTACTTGAGGTTGTCCAATTTGTAACTCATAACCCTCTCTTCGCATTGTTTCTATTAAGATAGATAAGTGCAATACACCTCTTCCAAAAACTAAAAATTTATCAGCGCTATCTGTTTCATTTAGTCTAAGTGCTAGATTTTTTTCAAGTTCTTTATTTAATCTGTCTTTAATATGTCTAGAAGTAACATATTTTCCATCATTTCCAAAAAAGGGAGAATCATTAATAGTAAATAACATACTCATTGTAGGCTCATCAATAGCAATAGTCTTTAATGACTCAGGATTTTCAAAATCAGCGATTGTATCTCCAATTTCAAAATTATCTAACCCAACTATCGCACATATATCCCCAGGTTGAACTTCGTCTACCTTAATTCTACCTAAACCTTCAAATACATGTAGTTCTTTAATTTTAGATTTAACTATAGAATTATCTCTTTTAACTAATGATACATTCATTCCAGTTATTAATTTTCCTCTTTGAAGTCTTCCTATAGCAATTCTACCTGTAAATGAGGAATAGTCTAATGAGGTAATTAGCATTTGTGTGCTTCCTTCTTCTATATTTGGAGAGGGTACGTGTTCAATAACCATATTCAGTAATGGCTCAATGTTTTCTGTAACATCTTTCCAATCATCACTCATCCAGTTTTCTTTAGCTGATCCATAAACAGTAGGAAAATCTAATTGCCATTCTTCAGCTCCTAACTCAAACATTAAATCAAAAACTGACTCGTGAACTTGTTCGGGTGTACAATTTTCTTTATCAACTTTATTAATAACTACACATGGCTTTAGGCCTAGATCTAAAGCTTTTTGTAGTACAAACCTGGTTTGAGGCATTGGTCCTTCAAAAGCATCAACTAGAAGTAAAACACCATCTGCCATGTTTAAAACTCTTTCAACTTCTCCTCCAAAATCTGCGTGACCAGGTGTATCAATGATATTAATTTTAGTGTCCTTATAAATAACTGATACGTTTTTTGAAGTAATTGTAATTCCTCTTTCTCTTTCTAAGTCATTGTTATCTAAAATCAAATCGCCTTTGTTTTCATTATCCCTAAACAACTGACAATGAAACATAATTTTATCCACTAAAGTTGTCTTTCCGTGATCTACGTGAGCAATTATTGCAATATTTTTTGTTTTAGTCATGACTAAATTTTAAAATTTGTGCAAATGTAAGCTATATTATTATCATTAGAAGAATAAAATTATTTTTATACAGATATTAAAAAAGCAGTAACTTTACTAAAATTATTTTTTACAAACATTTATGAATATTCCAAAACTTAAACATCTAAATTCAAATAACTTTATTTTAATTGCTGGCCCTTGCGCTATTGAAAGTGAAGAAATGGCATTTAAAATTGCTGAAAAGATTTTAAATATCTCAAATGAATACAAAGTTCCTTTTATTTTTAAAGGTAGTTTCAAAAAAGCTAATAGGAGTAGGATTGATAGTTTTACCGGAATTGGGGATATTAAAGCGTTAGAAATTTTAAACAAAATTTCTTCAAGCTTAGATATTCCAACTATTACTGATATTCACGAAGTAAAAGATGCTGATTTAGCAGCTAAATATGTAGATGTTTTACAAATTCCTGCTTTTTTAGTAAGACAAACCGATTTAGTTGTTGCTGCTGCTAAAACAGGTAAAACAGTAAACCTTAAAAAAGGCCAATTCATGAGTCCTGAAAGCATGCAATATGCTGTGCAAAAAGTAAAAGACTCTAATAATACAAATGTATTTATTACCGATCGTGGTACTATGTTTGGGTATCATGATATGATAGTAGATTTCAGAGGTATACCTACAATGAAGTCGATTGCACCTACAATACTGGATGTCACACATTCTCTCCAAAAACCAAATCAAACAAGTGGAGTTACAGGTGGTGTTCCTGAAATGATTGAAACTATTGCAAGAGCTGGTGTTGTCAATAATATAGATGGATTATTTATCGAAACACATTTTGATCCAAAAAATGCAAAAAGTGACGGTGCTAATATGTTAGATTTAAGTCAATTAGAAAATTTAGTTTCTAATTTGGTAGAAATCAGAAAAACTATTAATAAATTTTAATTTTTAATTTTCCAGTAAAAACTAAAATATTTGAGTTTATAGGCTTTCCACTTGTCTCTCTAAAAGAAACTATTAGACTAGTGTGCCATACAGCACTTTAATTGGACAATTATAAGATTCCATACTTATCTATCAAATAAATTAATGAGGTCATCGTCGCTGCACCTAATTCAAGTTCTCTTTTGTTAACTGCATCAAAAGTGTCATTTGGAGCGTGATGATAATCAAAATATCTTTGTGAATCAGGTTTTAAGCCAGACAAAACGTTTGTTTCATTTTTCAATGGACCAATATCAGCTCCACTACCACCTAATTCAAAAAAATGTATCAAGTATGGCTTAAATAAACTTTTCCATGATAAAATCTGTTCAAAATTTGATTGATCACAGTCAAAGTAAAAACCCCTAGGTGTAAATCCTCCTGCATCACTTTCAAGAGCGAAAATGTGATTTTCATTTTTTTGAGCTGCAATTTCTGCATATTTATTTCCTCCTCTTAATCCATTTTCTTCATTCATAAATAAAACAACTCTAATTGATCTTTTTGGCTTTATTCCTGAAAGTTTTAATAGTCTTAGTACCTCCATTGATTGAGTACACCCAGCACCATCATCGTGAGCTCCATCGCCGAGATCCCATGAATCTAAATGACCTCCTACAACGATGTATTCATCCGGATATTCAGTACCCGTAATTTCACCAATTACATTATGAGATAAAACGTCATCTAATTGCTTAGAGTTTTGTTTAAAATAAAACTGAATGTTACTATCTAGTTTAAGCATTCCGCTTAACAAATTTGCATGTTTTGTACTTATCGCAGCAGATGGTATTCTATCACTAGGTGCTATATCTCCATAAGTCATTGATCCTGTATGAGGCAAATCATCAATTCTTAAATTCATTGATCTAACTATTACACCTATTGCTCCAAATTTGCTTGCTTCCATTGCTCCTGAATACCTCTGATTTACACAACCACCATAAGACTCAAAGGTGTTGATAAGAGAAGCATCCATTGGCCTATTAAAAAAAACAATTTTATCTTTAATCTTATCTCTACCCAATTTTTCTAATTCCTCAACACCAGAAACTTCAACAATCTTAGCTTTTAAACCTGTTGATGGTGTTGATATTGAACCTCCCAAAGCGCAAATATTTACCTTGATAGTATTTCCAGGTTTAGTTTCAATGTAAGCAAATTCGGGAATACCTCTAACCCATTTTGGAACCATAACTGGCTGTAACCAAACTTTATCTAAACCTAACTTTTCTAATTCTTCTTTTGTCCATGCTACTGCTTTCTCAGCTCCAAGAGAACCAGAAAGTCTACTTCCTATGTTATTAGAAAGGTAATCCAGCCAATTGTAACTTTGCCCTTTTGTTAATGAGTTCGTGTAAATATCTGAAATGACTTTTTCATCAGTTTGAGATAAAACAAAAAAAGGTATAATAATTAAAATAGATAAAATATAATTTTTCATAAAACCCAATAATTATTTATTTGAATATTCTTTAATATTATTTTCTGTGATTTCTCTTTCGTCACCAAGTATTATCAATCTCTCTACAACATTTCTAAGACCTCTTATATTTCCAGACCAATCATAGGATTTTAATAAGCTAATAGCATCTTTTGTAAATGGCTTATTAGTAATACCTTGAGATTTAGATATTTTATCAGAAAAATAGTCAACCAATAATGGAATATCTTCAGCTCTACTATTCAAAGAAGGAACTTTGATTAAAATCACAGCTAAACGATGAAATAAATCTTCTCTAAAGTTTCCTTTTGTTATCTCTTCTTTTAAATTTTTATTAGTAGCAGCAATCACACGGACGTTAATCTTAATATCTTTTTGTGCACCTACCTTTTGAATAGAATTAGATTCAAGCGCTCTTAAAACTTTAGCTTGAGCTGACAAACTCATATCCCCTATTTCATCTAAAAAGATTGTTCCATTATTAGCAGCTTCAAATTTCCCTGTTTTATCTTTACTAGCACCTGTAAAAGAACCCTTTTGGTGACCAAATAACTCACTTTCAATTAATTCATTTGGAATTGCAGCACAATTAACTTCAATTAACGGGGAAGAAAATCTTTTACTTTTTTGATGTAACCAATGAGCAACTAACTCTTTTCCAGATCCATTTGGACCAGTAATTAAAACTCTAGCATCAGTTGGAGCTACTTTGTCAATTAGGTTTTTAATTTCCTTGATTCCTTCACTTTCGCCAATCATCTCATAGGATGTATTAATTTGCTTTCTTAATCTAATATTCTCAGTAATTAATTTTTTATTATCTAAAGCATTTCTAACGGCAGTCAATAATCTATTTAAATCTGGTGGTTTCGAAATATAATCGAACGCACCAAGTCTCATTGTTTCAACTGCAGTATCTAAATCACCGTGACCAGAAATCATTATAATTGGTGTTTCAGGTTTAATTCTTTTTGCATATTCTAACACCTCTATACCATCCTTTTTTGGCATTTTAATATCACAAAGTATTAAATCAATATCATTGTTTTTAATATGATCAATCGCTTCGAGTCCATCTGGTGCTTCTGAAATAACAAAGTCACTGTTTTCTTCCGCAAGAATTTTTATTAAAACTCTTCGAATTGCTATTTCATCTTCAACTATTAAAATTTTAGACATAAATTAATATTTTAACCATTTATAAAGATCTTTATAACTAGGCTTTTGGCCATACATTAAAATTCCAACACGATAAATTTTAGCTGCAAACCAAACTGTTGCGAAAAATGTAACAACTAATATAGAAAGTGAAATAATTTGCTCATAAATCGGAACTCCATATGGAATACGCATCATCATAACAACTGGTGAGGTTAGTGGAAAATGAGAGAAAAAAGTTGAAATTGTTCCACCAGGATCTTCAGGGACTGTTAACATACCAACATATAGAGCTACAATTAGTGGAATACTAATTGGAAGCATAAATTGTTGAGAATCAGTTTCATTATCTACAGCTGCACCTATTGCAGCAAATATTGATGCATACAATAAGTATCCAAAAAGAAAGTATAATACAAAAGAAATTAAAATATTAAAAATTGGGAGGTTAAATACAGCTGACAATATTTCAATTGCAAAGGGCTCTACATCTGCAGCTTGTAAGCTATCGAGATTACTCATATTTTCAGTTGAAACTCCCATTGATGAACCAACAATATTTAAAATTATAAAACCTAGAAAATTCCAAATCAAAACTTGAGTTAGTCCAGCAAGAGAAGTGCCTATAATTTTACCCAACATTAGTTGAGTTGGCTTAACAGAAGAGATAATAATTTCGACGATTCTATTTGATTTTTCTTCAATCACACTCCTCATAATCATACTTCCATAGATAAATATAAACATGTAAAGCAACCCACCCAGAACGAGTCCAAAAAGTACTTTGATCAAACCATCAACCTTTGTAGTTTCTTCACCTTCAAAACTTTCTTGAAAAAGATTAATATATATCTTTGAATTTTTGATGAGTGTTAGATCTAATCCTACTTTTTCAAAATTTAGATCTGTAAGAATCTTTTCTAATTGGTTTTCAATGTTACTAATCAGTGTTAGTGATGGAGAATCTTCAGAAATAAGTTTAATAGACTTGGAAAGTTCAACGTAATCAATATTTTTAGAATCCATAACATATGGGATAAATATTAATGCATCATCACTTCTATCTTGAGAAATTAGTTTTGCTTCATCTTCGTCTAAACCTTCTAAAAAATAGAACTGAATGGTTTCAGAACTCGATAATGAATTTTCAAAAATACCAGAATTGTCAACAACTGTAATATTTTTTAGAGAATCATTATTTATACTTGTTAAAAAGGAAATAAGAAAAATTAAACCTCCTATTAAAGCAGGTGTTAGTAAAGTCATTAGTAAAAAAGACTTATTTTTTACTTTAGTTATATATTCTCTTGCAATAATTAATCTAGTATGGTTCATTATTTTTGATTATTAATTGTTTGAATAAAAATATCATTTGCACTTGGAATAACTTCCATAAAATGATTTACCTCAGCATTAGAACTTAGAAAATTGAGTAAATCATTTGAAGTTTCATTATCTCGAAGAGATATGTTTAATTTAAGCTCATTTCCTAACGACTTAAAGTTTGCATCTGTAGTTTTAAATTTTGAACTAACTAATTGTTTTAATCGGCTTTTATCATCAAATACAAGGCCTACTTCATAGGTGTTAGTTTTATATTGTCTTTTAATCTCATTCAAATTTCCGTCCAAAACTTTATTAGATTTATGTATTAAAGCAATATGATCACATAGTTCTTCAACAGACTCCATTCTGTGAGTAGAAAAAATAACAGTAGATCCCTCATCTCTTAATTTAAGAATTTCATCTTTTATTATATTTGCGTTAATCGGGTCAAATCCAGAAAATGGTTCATCAAAAATTAATAAACTAGGCCTGTGAAGTATAGTGACGATAAACTGAACTTTCTGAGCCATTCCTTTAGAGAGTTCGATAATCTTTTTGTCCCACCATTCACCAATTTGAAATTTGTCGAACCAATATTTAAGTTCTTTTCTAGCATCTACTCTACTCATTCCTTTTAACTGAGCTAAGTAAAGAGCCTGTTCGCCAACTTTCATAGATTTGTATAGCCCTCTTTCTTCAGGTAAATAACCAATGTTTCTTATATGTTTTTGGCTAAGGGTCTCACCATTAAACGTGACCATTCCAGTATCTGGAATAGATATTTGGTTGATTATTCTAATTAGTGTTGTTTTACCAGCTCCATTTGGTCCAAGCAAACCAAAAATACTACCTTTGGGGATGTCAACAGAGACATTATTTAATGCCTTGTAATCACCAAAATGTTTTGAGACAGAATCTATACTTAACAAATTATCCATAAAATTTATACAATTTAAGGATATAAATATAAGGTTCTAAAACTAACTATTCAATTCTTTTCAGATAAAAAGACTATGAAAACATATCTTTTACTGTATCAAAAAATGATTTATCACTTTTTTCAGGTTTTGGATTAAAATGATCATCATCCTTCATAGACTCGAAAAAATTCTTTTGATTTTTATTTAACGTTTTAGGTGTCCATACATTAACATGGACTAGTAAATCACCAGATCCATAACCGTTTATACTAGGGATACCTTTATTTCGTAATCTTAGAATTTTTCCTGACTGAAGACCTGGTTCAATTTTAATTCTAACCTTACCTCCAACAGTTTGGATTTCTTTAGAACCACCCAAGACTGCATCAGGCATACTAACATATAAATCATAATGAAGATTATCCCCTTCTCTTTGTAATTTGTCATGCGGAAGTTCTTCAATAACCACCAATAAATCACCACAAATACCATTTCCAGGTGCATCATTTCCCTTTGAAGAAACCTTTAACTGCATTCCGTCTACTACTCCTGCAGGAATAGGGATTTTAACTGTTTCCTCTTTTATAATTAATCCTTGACTATCAGACCCCTTAGGTCTATTAGTTAATGTTTTACCAGAACCACTACATGCATTACAAGGAGCTGAAGTTTGCATTCTTCCTAATATGGTATTTGCTATTCTAGTTACTTGACCTGTTCCATTACAAGTTGTACAAGTACTAAAAGTACTGCCTGGAGCTTTAATCTTTCTTTTAACCTTAATTTTTTTCTCAACTCCGTTTGCAATCTCTTCTAATGTAAGACTAACTCGAACTCGTAAATTACTTCCTTTGACAACCCTTTGTCTTGAACCTCCTCCGAAACCTCCAAAACCTCCACCAAAAATATCACCAAACTGGCTGAATATATCATCCATATTCATTCCACCCCCACCGAAACCGGCTCCACCATTTTGAAATGCTTGATGACCAAACTGATCATATTTAGCTTTTTTATCAGAATTACTTAAAATTTCATAAGCTTCAGCAGCTTTTTTAAATTTTTCTTCAGCGGCTTTATTATCAGGATTTTTATCAGGATGGTATTTGATCGCCATCTTTCTGTAAGCCTTTTTTATTTCTGCGCTGGTTGCACTTTTACTTAAACCTAACGTTTCGTAGTAATCTTCTTTCATATTATTTTCCTATTACGACTTTTGGGTATCTAATTACTTTTTCTCCTAATTTATAACCCTTTTCAATCACATCGATAATTTTACCTTTTAAATCTTCACTAGGAGCAGCTATTTGAGTAACAGCCTCGTGATCTTCAGCATCAAATGAATCTCCTTTATTTACTTCCACAATTTTTAATCCTTTTGATTTTAGAGTATCAAATAATTTATTTTGAATTAAAGAAACACCCTTGTAGATTTCATCATCACTATTTTTAATTATTTCTTGATTAGCTCTATCAAAATCATCTAAAACAGGAAGTAATGAGGTCATTAACTCTTGACTAGCTGTTGAAAACAATTCAATTCTTTCTCTTGAAGTTCTTTTTTTGTAATTTTCAAATTCAGCAAAAAGTCTTAAAAATTTTTCCTTCTCCTTCTGAATGTCATCTACATCATTCTTTACTATATCAACCTCTAAATCTTTTTCATTAGATTTTGGCTTCTTATTTTCTTTTTTGACTTTCGTATTTTTTTTACTCATTTCAATTAATTAATATTTATTAAATATGATATAACAAAAGTACTGCCATAAATTAAATAATGTCAAAATGTCATCAATTATTTTAATAAATCTGCTATGGCTTCATCAAAATTATCAAAGTTAAAATTAAATTCAGTTTTATTTAACCTATCGCATGCTATATTTTGACTTTCAAAAATTATAATATGCATTTCGCCAAGAATTAAACTCATCAACCACTTGGGAATTTTAGGCAATAACAAAGGTCTATTTAAAAATTTAGCAAGCTTTATTGTAAAGTCTTTATTTGTAATTGGATTTGGAGAAACTCCATTAAAAATTCCAACTAAATCATTTTTTAAAATATGACAAAAGATATTTGAAATGTCTTGAATATGAATCCATGACTGCCACTGGTTGCCACCTCCGAAAAATGATCCAAAACCGAGTTTAATAGGTAACAAAGATTTGGACAATATTCCACCGTCTTTAGATAAAACAAGTCCTATTCTAACTATAGCTATTTCAATTTTTAAATCATTAAAAGAGCTAACTGCTAACTCCCATTCATTTACAACCTTTCCAAGAAAATTATTACTAATTAAATTATTGTTCTCCGAGTAAACTCTGTCGTATGAGCTTGGATAAATTCCAATTGCACTAGCAGAAATAATTTTTTTAATTTTTAAATTATTTTTAACAATTGAATCTCTTAATAAAATTAAAGATTGGGTTCTACTTTTAAGAATCTCAAGTTTGTTGGGGTTAGTCCATCGTTTGGCAATATTTGACCCTGCTAGGTTTATTATAGTATCTACATTTTTAAAACATTGTAAATCAATAATATCTTTTTCAGGGTCCCAGTAATAACCATTAATTTGTTTTGAGGATTTGATTTTTGACTTTCTAGTTGTTAAATAGTTTACACTATATCCTTTACTAAGTAAATCAGCAGTTAATTTCTTTCCTATTAAACCTGTTGCTCCTGTGATTAATATTTTCATTTAACTATTCACTTTTTGAAAAGGTAAAATTAAAAATTTCAATATTATAAATGTATTTTTTTTAACATTAATATTACGTAAATTTGCCATCTAAATAATTGAAAAATGAGTGATTCGATAAAAATAAATAAGATTAATAAATCCAGAATTGATGACGTCGATTTTAACACTCTAACTTTTGGTTCTGTTTTTACTGATCACATGCTTGAATGTGATTTTATTGATGGAAAATGGCAAAAGCCTGTTATCAAACCATACGGACCTCTATCGATAGACCCATCAGCTAGTGTTTTTCATTACGGTCAAGCTATTTTTGAAGGGATGAAAGCTTACAAAGATTCAGATGGAAAAGTATGGTTATTTAGACCAGAAGACAATTGGGATAGATTTAATAAGTCTTCAAAAAGATTAGCTATTCCTGAAATTCCGAAAGATTATTTTATTAAAGGAATCAAAGAGATATTAAAATTAGATATTGATTGGGTAAAAAAAGATGAAGGCTCTGCCTTATACATCCGACCATTTGTGATTGGTAATCAACATGCTATTCAGGCTGCTCCATCTAATGCTTATAAATTCATGATTATTTGTTCTCCGTCAGCTCCTTATTACCCTGGAGGAGTCAAAGTTATAGTTGCAGATAAATTTAGTAGAGCTGCAAGTGGTGGTGTTGGATATGCTAAAGCTGCAGGGAATTATGCAGGGCAATTTTATCCTACTAACCTAGCCAAAGAAAAGGGATTTGATCAAATTATATGGACTGATTCTAGTGAGCACAAATATTTAGAAGAGGCAGGTACAATGAATCTTTTTTTTAGAATTAACGATACCCTTATAACTACTCCTACGAGTGATACTATTCTAGATGGTATTACAAGAAAAAGTATTATCCAACTGTGTAAAGATTCAAATATTGATATTCAAATTAGAAAAATTACTGTTCACGAACTTAAAGAAGCAGCCAAGAATAAATCTTTAAAAGAAATATTCGGAACAGGTACAGCTGCTGTTATTAGTCAAGTAATTGGTTTTGAACATTTAGATGAATATTTTGATTTACCAGATTTAGAGACTAAGTATTCAGATCAACTGAAACAAAAACTAATTTCTATCCAAACAAATAAGTCCACAGACAACCATAATTGGACTGTTTGCATAGACGATTAAGAATTTAATATTTTTGAAATGTTTGGTTTAAAATAATTTGGTCCCTTTAAAACTTTACCATCTTCTCTAAAAATTGGCCGTCCATCTTCGCCTAACTTACTCATATTACTTCTTTGTATTTCATCAAATACATCTTCGATTTTGTCTTGTAACCCATGTTCAATAATTGTTCCACATAAAATATAAAGCATATCCCCTAAAGCATCAGCAACTTCAACAAGATCTCCATTATTTGCAGCTTCTAAATATTCAGAGTTTTCTTCTGCCATTAAATTAAATCTTAACTTATTTTTTTCTTTTCCTAAATCAGCTATGTGGGTATCACTATACCCAATTTTAAAAGATTCATGAAATTTCTTCACAGCGGACATTTTATTTTGCATTTTTTATAGAATTTGTTAATTAATAATTTTATAGTTTTGTTTTTATAAATTTAGGAATATGTTTAGCGACGGACAAATAACATTTGGAATCATTTTTTTTATAATATTTTCTATTCTTGTAGCATTTGCTTACAAGAAAGATTCAAAACTACATAACAAATATTATAAAGGAAGTTATATGGTTTTAATTGCCTTTGTTAGTTTCATCGGCCTAATTGCATTGATAAAATTTGCTTTTATGTAATTTTTTTTGATTCTATTTTAGAAATCCGAAATTTTCAGAGTAATATAACATTTGATCTTCAAAACTAGCATGGTGTTTAATTGAAATAGAAATTATTTCATTTTCACTGTCAAACTTTGGAACAAGAACAGGATTTACAAATCCCTGGTAGGGAGCACCCGTAAATTTTCTATTTCTTTTCAATACTTCTGAATGGATTTCTTGATCTACTTTTACTCCGTATCCTTCAACTAAAGCCTCTGCAGCTGCAAAATCTCCTTCAGATTTAATTCTTTGTGTTTCTCTTAAAAGCTCACCAAATATATCTCTCAATTTATCATAATCATTGATATTAAAATAAGTTTTCCCATCTCTATTAATTTTTTCTATGACATTGTCCTTTAATCCTCTTTCATATGCCCATGCACTAACCCATTGACGATTTCTCATATGAGATTCTTCAACATCATCTCCAAGATTTAATCTTATTAACTGCATCATTAGTCCATTTCTAATATATCCGTCAAAAGTAGCCATACCCATTTCTTTCCAGTCTTCTACAAGACCTAATTCTTGTAATTTTGGATTATATAAATAATATAAACCTATTAAGTCTGCTCTTCCCTCTTCCATTGTTGAAGCATATGTCTTTAAAGTTTCTTTTGTTTCTCCAACACCTGGGTTTAATTGACCTGATGCATGCCCAATTACTTCATGTAAAGCTGTATGTAACTTATCGGCTTGTTTACCATGTTTTAATTCTAATTCGTATTCTAAGTCATCATTTACAAACTCTTTTAATCTATCTGAGCTACCAGAATTATTATAAGCATTAATAATATTTCCTAAAGAAACTGATTTACTACCAACTGCAGCTCTTATCCAATTTGCATTTGGGAGGTTTACTCCAATAGGAGTGCTTGGTGAGGCATCTCCTGCTTCTCCTGCAACGTTTACTGTCTTATAAGAAACTCCAACTACATTCTTTTTTTTATGTGACTCTATTAGTGGAGAATTATCTTCAAACCATTGTGCATTTTCTGATAATACAGCCATTTTTGCAGACATATCAAAATCTTTAATTTGAACTATGTTTTCATAAGACCCTCTATAGCCAAGGGGGTCATTGTAGACTTCAATAAAGCTATTTATATAATCAATGTTACCTTCAGTAGCAGATGTCCAAGCTACATTATAATCATCCCAAGTCTGTAGGTCACCGGTTTTGTAATATGAAATTAATAAGGATAAAGCATCACCTTGAGGTTTATTTTCCGCAACCCCGTAAGCCAATTCTAACCATTTGATAATTTCATCAATTGCTTCACCATATAATCCACCAGATTTATAAACCTGTTCGAGAATAACCCCATTTTCTTTTACAAGCCTGGAATTTAACCCATGAGATAGTGGCTTCAGAGGATCTGGTGATTTTACTTTAGAATAAAAATCATATACATCCTTAGAAGTAACATTAGGACCATAAAAATTTACTGCAGATAATAGCACATTATCAATTCCTTTAGCTAAGTTTACTTTTTTAGAATCTAAATCATTAAAAATAACATCTAGAGCATCATTACTAATAGTTGTGTTTGTAGATGATAAAATTTGAGTTAAGTAATCAAGTTCAAATTCTGGTTTAATTTTATCATTTGAATAATGATGATGTATACCATTACTAAACCAAAGTCTTTTTAGGTAAATCTCAAAAGATATCCAATCTTCCGATTTTTTATCACCTGTGTAATTAAAATATACATTTTGTAATGCCGTCCTTATCTCTAAATTGTGACGGTAATTTTGATCCCACATAATATCTCTTCCAGACAATCCTGCTTGAGTTAAATAATAAACTAATTTTTGTTCTTTTAGTGTTAGATTATTCCACCCGGGTATATCGTATCGTAATATTTCTATATCAGAAAACTGTTCTAATGAATATTCGAAATTTTCATCAAAGGTGATCATACGATCAACATTTTTAGTACAATTAAAAAGAAAAAAACATATAATAAGATTGAATAAGACTAGTTTGATTTTCATCTGTATATTTTTAAATTATATGACTAAATTATGGTTTTTAAACAATAGTAAATAATTAAACTTAAATTAATCTAATCATAGTAAATTAATATATTTGGGATATCAATTGAATTTATATTTTAATTTTTTAAAAATTAAACAATGAAACAGTTTAATAAAGTTTGGTTTTTATGGTTACTACTTGTCTGTGTTTGGAATTTTGGTTGGCCTGAAGTTAAACCAATATATGATGTTCTTGTAGCTGTTTTATTATCTATTTTAATTTATAAGCTTAATAAAAAATAAAAAAATTAATTTTTATTGTAATCTTTCACTCCAGCTTTAATTTCTGATGATATGTAGTTCTCACTTGGAACAATTGGGCAAGAAAACTTATAATTATATACACAATATGGATTATATGCTTTGTTAAAGTCAATAGAAATTATTGAATCTTTAGTAACTTTTAAATCGATATATCGACCACCTGAATAGGTGGTAATCCCATTAGTATTATCATAAAAAGGAAGAAAAAGTTCATCAATATTGATTTGTTCATTGGTTAATTCTTTATCCTCATAGACATTAAGTTCAAATGATGAGTCGTTAAGATTAAATTTAATTTTACCAAATTTATTATAAGTATGCATTCTATCAGTATTGGTTTTCATATCAAATATGCTATCTCTTTTGTAAGGGATTAAAACAGCATTAACAACATAACTAGAATCAAAATCAAAAAAATCTAACGAAACAAAATCTTGTCTATCATTTTTTGAAAGAGGTGATTTAGTTACATCTTTAAATGAGGAATTTAATTCTTTTTGAAATTCAGTCAAATTAGGAATATATCTTTTTTGTTCTTTACATGAACTCAAGACAGTAATTATAATTACTAATACAACTAGATTTTTCATGCCAACAATTTATAAATAATTATATTTATAAACATCAATTAATAATATTTATATGAAAAACTTAAAGTTATTACTAGTCTTTATAATATTAAGCAATGTTATAAGCAGTCAAAATTATTTCCTGGAGAATTATAAACCATATAATAATTCAATTTTATCACCAGAAGAATTTTTGGGTTACGAAATAGGATTTCAACATACCAGACATGACCAGATTGTTAGTTACCTAACCTATTTGAGCACTGTTTCAAATAAAGCAGATTTAATTAACTATGGCAAAACGCATGAAGGAAGAGATCTTATTATTTTGACTGTTACATCTGAAAGTAATTTAAATAGATTAGATGACATCCAAAAAGAACATCTAAAAAATACAGTTCCAGGAGCATCTGTTTCTTTAAATAATGATCTACCAATTATTATTAATCTTGGATATGGAGTACATGGAAATGAACCTTCCAGTTCAGAAGCTGCTTTACTAACCGCTTATACACTTGTAGCGTCAAAAAATAAAAAAATTGAAAAATTTAGACAACAATCTGTTGTTTTTATTGATCCAACAATTAATCCTGATGGACGTGATAGACATACTCAATGGGCGAATCAAAATAAATCGATTAATCTTGTAGCAGATGAATATGATTCAGAACATAATGAAGCATGGCCAAGAGGAAGAACAAATCATTATTGGTTTGATTTAAATAGGGACTGGTTATTAGCAGTAAACCCTGAAAGTCGCAATAAACTAAAATGGTTTCACACTTGGTATCCAAATGTTGTAACTGACTTTCACGAAATGGGAACAAATAGTAATTACTTTTTTGAACCTATGAAAACAAATGCATCAGTTAATCCATTGATTCCTGATGAAAACTACAATGTTCTTAGTCCAAAATTTGCTGAATACTATGTTAAAGCATTGGATAGTATTGGTTCATTTTATTATACTAAAGAATCATTTGATGAGACATATCCTGGATACGGATCTTCTTATCCTGATGTTCAAGGTGGATTAGCTATATTATTTGAACAAGCTAGTTCTAGAGGGCATTTACAAGAAACAAATTATGGTACAATATCTTTTGGATTTACAATTAGAAATCAATATTTATCTAGTATTGCAACAGTAGAGGCTGCTGTAGATAATAAAAAAATGCTTAGAGATTACCAGAAAAGATTTTTTGATTCATCATTAAAAGAATTTAAAGATGAAAAAATAAAAGCTTACGAATTTGGTGATTTATATGATCAAAATAGAAACAAAGCTTTTATTGATAAATTATTAGTTCATAAAGTAAAGGTTTATAAGAGTAAAGGAAAATATGTTGTTCCTGTCAATCAAACGCAGTCAAGAATGGTTAAAAATTTCTTTGAAACCTATGATAAATATGTAGATAGTGTTTTTTATGATGCGTCAGCATGGAGTATGTCAAATTTCTATAATATGAAATCTAGAAAACTTAAAAACTTTACAGCTGAATCAGAGATTTTTTCAACCAATGACTTAGTGAAAAATTTAAAAGTTAATAAATCTAATTACTCTTATATATTAGATTGGGACGATTATAATTCGGTAGCTGCATTAAATTATTTACAAAAAAATAATTTAATTACATATTCTGCTTTTAAACCATTTTCAGTAAGAGTTAATGAAACAAGTAGTATAAAAAATTTCAGTTATGGATCAATTTTAATTCCCGTAAGTAAACAAAAAATATCCGCTGATAAGTTATATGAAATAATTAAAACTGCACAAGAAAAATATAATGTACCAATATATAACTCTAAGTCTGGTTTTAGTATTAAAGGAATTGATTTAGGTAGTAATAATTTCAGAATCAATAAACCTGTAAAAGTTGCATTACTAATTGGAGAAGGAGTAAATTCATACGAAGCAGGAGAGGTTTGGCATCTAATGGATACAAGAGTTGGAATGCCTATTTCAAAAATAAGGTTAAGCCAATTTAATAGAGTTTCGTTGGATAAGTATACTACATTAATAATGGTTTCTGGATCATACAATCAATTAACCAAAATTGACATTGAGAAAATTAATAACTGGGTTAAAAAAGGTAATACCCTTATAACGATTGCTCAAGGATCTAGCTGGGTTATAGAAAAAGAATTAGTTAAGGAAACATTGCTAGAACCAATTAATGATTCAATTTTTTCAAGAAAAAACTATGTAAGTGCAGCAGAAAACATTGGAAGAGAAAGAATTGGTGGTGCTATTTTAAACGTTGATCTGGATTTAACCCACCCATTAGCATTTGGCTATAGAGATTCTTCAATTCCAGTTTACAAAAACAACAATGTATTTATTAATAAAACGAAGGATCATTATTCCTCAGTTGGAATTTATTCTAAAGATCCACATATTGACGGATATATTTCAGAAAAAAATCTGAAAAATAATTTTAAAAATACGGCTTCTTTAATAGTTTCAAGATTAGGTTCTGGTAGAGTAGTAATATTTGCTGATAATCCCAATTTTAGAGGTTCCTGGTATGGAACTAATAAATTATTTTTGAATGCTATATTTTTTGGTGATAATATCAATGTTCCAACAAATTAAATTTAATTATATGAAAAAATCAATATCATACATACTTACTTTTCTATTATTCAATATTAGTTTTTCACAACAGTCTGAAATAGAAAACAGACAACATGATCAACTGATAATTAGAGGGATAACACTCATTAATGGAGATGGATCACCGCCTAGAGGACCTATTGATATAGTTGTAAGAAAAAATATTATTTCTAAAATTCAAGTTGTTGGATATCCAGGAGTTGAAATTAATGAATCCAGTAGACCTAAATTAGAAAAAGGAGGTGTCGAAATTAATGCAAATGGAATGTATTTAATGCCTGGATTTATTGATATGCATGGACATATTGGTGGAGTTGCTCAAGGAGCTAGCTCTGAGTATGTATTCAAATTATGGATGGCTCATGGTGTAACTACTGTTAGGGAACCCAGCGGTAGAGGAATTGATTGGACATTGAATTTAAAGAAACTTAGTGCAGAAAATAAAATAATAGCACCAAGAATTTTTGCATATACAGGTTTTGGTCAAACTGGAAAAGATTTCAATCCATTGAACGGTGCTCCAATTAGTACTGCTGAAATGGCTAGAACTTGGGTAAGAGCTAATGCAAAAAAGGGTGCTGATGGAATTAAATTTTTTGGAGCTGAACCAGAAATTATGGCTGCAGCTTTGGACGAAAATAAAAAATTGGGGTTGGGATCTGCTTGTCATCATGCACAGTTAAGTGTTGCTAGGTGGAATGTATTAAATTCGGCAAGAGCGGGACTAACTTCAATGGAACATTGGTATGGGTTACCTGAAGCTTTATTTACAGATAGGACTGTTCAAAATTATCCATTAGATTATAATTATCAAAATGAGCAAGACAGATTTGAAGAAGCTGGTAAACTTTGGAAACAAGCAGCAGAACCTTATTCAAAACATTGGAATTCGGTAATGAACGAATTAATAGATCTAGATTTCACTTTAGATCCTACATTTAATATTTATGAAGCGAGTCGAGATTTACAAAGAGCCAGAAGAGCAGAATGGCACGAGTATTATACTCTACCAACTTTATGGGAGTTTTTTGAGCCCAGTAAAATTTCACATGGGTCATATTGGCATGACTGGGGAACAGAGCAAGAAATAGAATGGAAAGAAAATTTTAGACTCTGGATGATATTTATAAATGAATATAAAAATAGAGGAGGAAGAGTCACTACAGGGTCCGATTCTGGATTTATATACCAACTATACGGATTCGCTTACGTAAGAGAATTAGAGCTACTTAGAGAAGCTGGGTTCCATCCACTGGAAGTTATCAGATCTGCAACTTTAAATGGAGCTGAAGCACTAAAAATGGATCATAAAATTGGTTCTGTACAAGTTGGTAAGTATGCAGATTTTGTTATTGTTGAAGAAAACCCACTAAAGAATTTTAAAACACTTTACGGCACAGGAGCTATAAAACTTACTACTGATAACGAAGTGGTTAGAGTTGGAGGTGTTAAATATACAATTAAAGATGGGGTAGTCTATGACGCAAAGAAGTTACTTGATGATGTAAAAAAAATGGTAGACTCAGAGAAATTGAAAACGAGTTGGAAGCTTAAACAACCTGGAGTTAATTAGCAGCAATTTTCACTGGAACAAGAAATACAGTTACAATTTTTACAATCTCCGTTTTTACATGGTTCACATGAACAAGTACAAGATAAATTTTTCATATTAATGATTTTAAATAAATTTACAAAAAATATTTTAAAGGGATAGCTGATCTCCAAATCTTGCAAAGTTATATCCCAACTTTGAGATACTGTCTATAGCAGGATTATTTTCTTGTAATGAAATATTTGTGTGATTAAAATGAATGAAATATATTTTATTTTTCACATCTTTAGGTTCATTTTTAAATAAATTTAATGTTTCCTCAATAAAAGGATGAGGAATCTCATCCATAGATCTATCCACCTCTCCATCTTTGAAAAATGTAGCGTCTAAAAAAGCATAATCTACATCTTTAACTTCATTTATTATGTCTTTGTTCCATAAATTCCATTTGTTAATATCAGGAATAAATAATGCAGACTTGTTGGGTCCCATTATTTTATACCCAACTGTTTCAGAAAACTCATCTCTGTGAGGAACCGTAAATGGAATAATTTTTAAATTATTAGAAATTGAGATTTTTTTATTATTAAATATTTCAGTTAAATGAATATTCTTGAGATCAACTAATTGATTCCATGGACTATTTGATTCAAGAAAAATTTTCATTTTAGGCATAACGTATACCGGAACTTTATAAGCCCCCAAAGCCTCTCTGCCAAAGTACATTAAACCAGTGTAGTGTCCAATATGTGCATGAGTAATAAAAATTCCGTCGATTATAGTAGAAGAATTATTCTTATTTTTTAAAAACTTTAATTGCATACTAATATCTGGTGTTGCCTCTAATAAATAAGATTTATTATCAACTAAGTCGGTTACACCTAGACTAGTTACAAAGTTTACAGCTTTTGAATTAAAATTTTGGTTGCAACAAAATTTTTCACACCCAATGTGTGGATAGCCAGCATCTTGCACATTACCTAAAACAGTAATAAACTGATTAGGTAGTTCCTGTTTTACACATGAAAAAAAAGTTAGAGATATAAATAGAAATAAGTATATAAGTTTATTCAAAATAATTATTTAATCAATCTATAGATGATAAAATATCTTCCATTTGGGATTGAATTTCTTGAGCATTTTTAGCAGCATCTATATCAAAATTAGTGTCATTAGAAGCATAAATAATTGACCTGGACGAATTAATTAAAAGCCCAACTTCATTATTCAAACCATTATCACAAACTTCTTTTAAATCCCCTCCTTGAGCACCAACTCCAGGGATTAACAGAAAATTATTTGGCACTATATTTCTAATTTCCTTTAAATAAGAGGCCTTTGTAGCACCTACTACATACATTAATTGATTGGAGTTTTTCCAGCTAGTACTTGTTCTAATAACCTCTTCATAAAGCTTTTTAGAATTATCTGCTATATTTTTTGTTTGAAAATCGAATGCACCAACGTTGGATGTTAAGGCTAAAATAATAGTATGTTTATTTTGATATTCTAAAAATGGTTCGACAGAATCCTTACCCATGTAAGGATTAATTGTAATACTGTCAAAATTAAGAGTTTCAAAATATGCTTTTGCATACATGGAACTTGTATTACCAATATCTCCTCTTTTAGCATCAGCAATTGTAAATATCTCTGGGTAATAAGAGTTTATATAATTAATTGTTTTTTCAAGAGCTTTCCAGCCATTTAAACCCAAAGATTCATAAAATGCTATATTTGGTTTGTAAGCAACGCAATAAGAATTGGTTGCATCAATAATTTTTTTGTTAAATTCAAAAATAGGATCATCTGTATCTAATAAAAATTTAGGTATTTTATTTATATCAGTATCAAGACCAATACATAAAAAAGATTTTTTTCTTTTTATTTGACTTATTAAATCCTCTTTTTTCATCTAAATATTTTCATTACTAGCTTTTAATATTTCCGTATTCTCAGCTAACATTAATTCGTCAACAATTTTTTGAATATCTCCATTAATTATGTTGGAAAGATCATATAAAGTTAAACCAATTCTGTGGTCGGTAACTCTTCCTTGAGCATAGTTGTATGTTCTAATTTTAGCACTTCTGTCCCCAGTTGAAACCATACTTTTACGCTTTTCAGAATCTGCTGCTTGCTTTTTTGCTAATTCAATTTCATACAATCTAGATCTTAGAACCTTTAAAGCTTTTTCTAAATTCTTGTGAGATGATTTTTGATCCTGACAACTTACTATCATTCCAGTAGGTTCATGGTGTAGCTTTATAGCTGAATAAGTTGTATTGACAGACTGACCTCCGGGTCCTGTTGAGGTTGTTCTTTCAATTCTAACGTCTTGCATATTTAATTCAACATCAAACTCTTCAGCTTCTGGTAAAACAATAACAGAAGCAGCACTTGTATGTACCCTTCCTTGAGTTTCCGTTTGAGGGACTCGTTGAACTCTATGAACACCAGCTTCAAACTTTAATGTTCCATATACTTCAGCTCCTGAAACCTCAAATATAATTTCTTTGTAACCTCCAGATGTACCTTCGTTATAATCAACTAAATTAATTGTCCAGCCCCTGCCTTCGCAATATTTCGTGTACATTCTATATAAATCTCCGGCAAAAATACTCGCTTCGTCTCCTCCAGCACCAGCTCTTAATTCAACAACAACATTTTTAGCATCATCTGGGTCTTTTGGAATTAACAATACTTTGATTTCTTCTTCAATTTTAGGTATTTCTTTTTTAGCTTCATCTAATTGAATCTTAGCCATTTCAATCATTTCTGGGTCTTTTTCAGTAGATATTATTTCCTCTGCTTCTGAAATATTATCTAAAAGAGACTTATAAACTTCTCCAATATCAACAATGGTCTTTATGTCTTTATATTCTTTAGTTAATTGAACATATTTTTTTTGATCAGAAATAATATCAGGTTGAATTATAAGGTCGTTCAACTCATCAAATCTCTGATTTACTATATTTATTTTTTGTAACATCCTTTAATTTGAAATGTAAAAATACAACAATTAATAATTTTATTAAATGATAAAACTAGTCCTTATTTATATAAAAATTCTCCATATTTTGAAGTAATGGTTAATTTTTTTTCTGATGATTTTTCTACTCTACCAATTATTTTCGCTTCAATATTGAAGCTGTTAGAAATAGCTATAATTTTATCTGCAAATGTTGGGTGAACATATAATTCCATTCTGTGACCGCAGTTAAAAACTTTATACATTTCATGCCATGAAGTATTAGATTGCTTTTGTATGAGCTCAAATAAAACTGGAATTTCAAACATATTATTTTTAATTACATGTAAGTTATCGTTTAAAAAATGAAGTATTTTTGTTTGGGCTCCTCCACTACAATGAACCATTCCTTTGATGTTAGATTTATCAACTTTTGAAAGAATTTCTTTAATCACAGGAGCATATGTTCTTGTAGGTGATAAAACTAATTTTCCAGCATCCAAAGGAGAGCCTTCAATTTTTTGATTTAGTTTGATTTTTCCTGAATAAATTAATTCACTTGGAATAGATTCATCAAAACTCTCTGGATATTTTTTAGCTAAATATTTATCAAACACATCGTGTCTAGCTGAAGTTAATCCATTACTTCCCATTCCACCATTGTACTCATTTTCATATATCGATTGACCAGAAGACGAAAGACCTATGATTACATTTCCATCATCAATATTAGAATTATCAATAATATCTGATCTTTTTATTCTCGCAGTTACAGTAGAATCGACTATTATTGTTCTAACTAAATCGCCAACATCAGCAGTTTCTCCACCTGTAGAATATATACCTATACCATACTGTTTTAAGTCTTTAATTATTTCCTCGGTACCATTAATTATAGTAGAGATTACTTCGCCAGGAATTAAGTTCTTATTTCTACCAATTGTTGAAGAAAGCATAATATTATTTGTTGCACCAACACAAATTAAGTCATCAATATTCATAACCAATGCATCTTGAGCAATCCCTTTCCAAACTGATAAATCTCCTGTTTCCTTCCAATACATGTAAGCTAAGGAACTTTTAGTACCGGCTCCGTCAGCATGCATAACAATGCAATATTCATCATCATTGGATAAATAATCTGGGACTACTTTACAAAAAGCCTTTGGAAATAATCCTTTGTCAATATTTTTAATAGCCGCGTGTACATCTTCTTTGGAAGCTGAAACACCTCGTAAATCATATCGATTATTTGATTTCTTATCAATCATTTATTAAAGATTTATAATACAAAAATATTAAACTATTGTAGTTTGTAATAATAAAAAGTAATTAATGACTAATTTAAATTATTTATTAAAAATATAAAGAGTTTATTAACAAATTTGAAAAAATAGAAACAAATAAGTTAGTTTTGCTTTCTTGATAGTGATTTTATCAATTATAATTAAAAATCTATAATTATTATTCATTTAAATTTTAAATTTATTATGAATAATACACTTATATTAATTGTTTGTTAAGTTATGTTTAATTTTTTATCTAAAAAATAATGAGTAAATCAAAATTAGAGTACATATGGCTCGATGGCTACAAGCCAACACAAAATATGCGTAGTAAAACTAAAGTTATTGAAGGCTTTAGTGGAAAATTAGTTGACTGCCCTGTATGGTCTTTCGATGGATCTTCAACAAAACAAGCTGAAGGTGGTTCTTCTGATTGCCTATTAAAACCAGTAGCGATTTATCCAGATCCAGCCAGAGATAATGGTTTTTTAGTTATGACAGAAGTTTTAAATGCTGATGGAACACCTCACAAATCCAACGGTAGAGCTACTATTGATGATGATGATAATGATTTTTGGTTTGGTTTTGAACAAGAGTATTTCATCATGGATACTGCTACCCAGCTACCTCTTGGCTTTCCTGTAGGGGGATATCCAGGACCTCAAGGAATGTATTATTGCTCAGTAGGAGGCAGAAACACTCATGGACGTGATTTTGTAGAAGAACATGCTGATCTGTGTATAGCTGCAGGTTTAAACTTTGAAGGAATTAATCAAGAAGTTGCTAGTGGTCAATGGGAATTTCAATTATTTGCAAAAGGTGCAAAATTAGCTGGAGATGAAATGTGGATTGCCAGGTATTTATTAGACCGTCTTACTGAAGGATATGGATGGTACATTGAATATCACCCAAAGCCAATTAAAGGTGATTGGAATGGTAGTGGTATGCATGCTAACTTTTCAAATACTTTACTTAGAACTTGTGGATCTAAAGAAACATACGAAAAAGTATGTGAAGCCTTTAGACCAGTTGTAAAAGAACATATCGATGTTTATGGATTTGACAACGATCAAAGACTAACTGGACTTCACGAAACTGCATCAATTAATGATTTTAGTTATGGTATTTCTGATCGTGGTGCATCTATAAGAATACCTATAATTACAGTTGAAAAAGGCTGGAAAGGATGGCTTGAAGACAGAAGGCCAGCTTCAAATGGCGATCCTTATAAAATAGCAGGTAGAATTATAAAAACAGTCAAATCTGCTGAATAATTAAATCTCATTTTAAAAAAAAAACCATACAGAAATGTATGGTTTTTTTTATGTTATATAAGTAGTTAGAATAAATATAGAGTAAAGAACTACTAATAAAAATCCTTTAATTTTAGTTATGTTATTTTTTTTAGGAAAAATAGATAAAATCAATATTAAAGACGCAAAAACTAACATCCAAATAATATCTCTCTCTAAAATATTAGAGTCAGTAATTAAAATAGGCTTAATTATTGTAGTTAGTCCCAAAACAGAGCCAATATTGAAAATATTAGATCCAATTAAATTTCCAATTGAAATACCTTTTTCATTTTTTGCAATAGCTATGACCGATGTAGCAAGCTCAGGAATACTAGTTCCAATAGCAATTACAGAAACCGATATTACAGCTTCACTAACCCCAATTGACTTAGCTAAATCAATGGCACTTGCAACTAACCATTCTGCACCATAATAAAGAGAAAAAGATGCGAAAATTGTCCAAATTAGTATCTTAATTCCAGAGGTTTTATTTAAATTCTCGTCGATAGCATCAGCTTCAGATAAATCTTTAGCATTATATCTAATAACAAAAAATAAAAATATAATTAGAGAAGTAAATAATATTAAGCCTTCAAAACTACTAAGAAGATTATCGTTATACAGAAAAAAGTATAACAATAAAGAAAAAAACATCATAACCGGCCAGTCTAATCTGTAAAAGGATTTCACAACTGGAATATTACCTATTATAGCTGTCAGACCTAAAACCATACCAATATTGGCAATATTTGATCCGATCACATTATTAATGGCAATCGAAGAGGAACCATTTACAGCTGCCTTAAGGCTAACTAAAAGTTCAGGTAAAGAAGTTGCAAATGCGACTACAGTCATCCCAATTACAACTTTAGAAATATTAAATTTTAAAGAAATGGCAATAGATGCTCTAACAATAAACTCACCTCCTAGTACTAATAAAAGAAATCCTAAAAACATCCAAAATAAAGTCATAATATCTATTAATTGATAATTATCTTATGAATTGAAGACTTACCTTCTTTGTACAAACAAACCAAATATAAGCCTTTTTCCAAATTGATTTCTAACATATCCACATTTTTGAAGTTTAATAACTTCTGTCCATTTAGAGAATATACTTCAACTTTATCTAAATATGAATTAAAATATATTTTCCCATTAGTTGGATTAGGGTAAAATTCAAAAGCATCTTGACTTGTAGAAACATTTAAATTATCAAACCAAATATCTCCATAATTTTCTCCCCAAATATAATTTACTATTTCGGGAAGGTCTATAAGTGGATTTCTATTGTTTTGCCAATTATAAATCACATTATTTCTGTTTTTTTCAAAATCATCAACAGGGTCTAAATCATTCCATGATAAAATAGTTTGAAGGTCACCTAGTTGACCTACTGTGTCAGGAAACCCGTCAACTATGTCTAAGCCGTTGTATCTTAGAGACAGAAATAAAACGCTTCTAGCCACATCTCCTTTAAAACTATTTAAATTCCCAGTTGGACCATTATAATCGCCATAATGTTTATTGCCGCGAGAACTATTTTCAGGTCCATCAGAAGCTCTTATTCCATGAGCATCTGAATTTGCATGTCTTAATGAGTCAATATTAGTTTGCCAATATTGATCAATTCCATCAGCATATGAATCTGCAGAAATATTATTAAAACCACCTCTGGATCTTGGAAATGTGTGCTCTCTATTCCATTTTCCAACACTACTTGAAGTTGTTTGAAAGTCGATTTTAGATCTAGCCTGCTCAGTATAAACTAACCAAACTTGATTACTGTTTTCAGGGTTAACATCTGCCTCTTTCAAAATTTCCTTGACATCAGAATAGCTATGTGCTCTAACTAGATCTGTATTAGAGATTATCTCTTGTAAAGCAATTATTAAATCCTGTCCAGCTAATCCATTTAAATTTGAATAATAATTTTCAGGAAAAAGATTACTAACATTTGAATAAGTAGGATCTATTGGAGTTCCGTAGTCAGCAATAGTATAATCATTGTCATTCACTCTTATTATTTGATTATTATTTAATAAAATAAAATTCTCGTTTTCAAAATCTAAAGAAAGCATAAGATCCTCATCGCCCTCATCTATATCATCATCAACGATGTCAATTAACACAGATCCTAAATCTGCACCAGAATCTATAGTTACACTGTTAACATCTGAATAGTCTGAAGATTCAAAGTTTTGATATTCAAGACTAAATAATATGGTAATAGGTTCTTGTAAAGGGACCTCTGTTGTGAAGTTAATTTGAATCTGTTCTCCCTCATTATAAGAATCTTGATCAAAATTGAAATTTATTCCATTTAAAAAAACACCACTTCCTTCATTTACTTCTCTTGGTGTGGGTGTGTCAACAAAATATGAACCATTATTAGATCTTTGAATAGACTCAAAGTCTTTATTACCATTATCATTCTCATTTATCTGAAGGTTTACCCCAAGTAGTTGCATTAAATTTTCATCGTCGCTGTCCGACGTATCATATACTACTGCGTCAACCAAATTAGTGGTAGTCGCAAGAGTCGAATTAGGAAAATCACTTAAAGGTGCTTGATAAATAGCTACAGCATCTGCTCCATTTTGAATAGAATTATTTGGTATTATAATCTGTGCAGATGGGGACACATTATTATTTCCTATTAAAAATAATCCATTAAGATCTGTTTGATAACCATCTAAATCAATAGCCAAATAACTACTATCAGAGCCATTACTAGAACCATTAAACAATACAATGACATACCCATCTAAAGAAAAGTTGGGGGATTCTGATTTAATTTCAATAAACTCTAATTGATCAACTGAATCAGTATCTGAATCAATTTCATTAACAAACAATTGCGAATAACTGTTTATGTAAATAAATGAAATGAAAAATAATGTTAATGATTTATGCAAAATATTTTTTTTACAAATATACTTTTTAATTAATCTCAACTTCACTAAATTTATTTTTAAAAAATAAATGAAATTAATTTTCTTTAAAATACTTGCTAAACTTAACAAACTTCTGTTGCCTAGTCTCTCCAAAAGAAGAATTGATCTCACCAAGATTACATTGATGGAAAAAGCTATTTTAGGATGGAAATTATTCATAACTAAAAAAGTAATTAATCAGTAAGAAGAATTCTGTAAAAAAAACATAAACATACTAAATTAAATGGTTTCACTGTAAATAAGATTACTGAAGTTAAGTTTATGTTAAATTCAAACTCATAACAAATAATTGTGTTGATTTACTTAAATTTGAATTCCAAAATTCAAATCAAATGAAATCATTTATACATTACTTTATTCTTTTTTTATTATTTACAAGTTATAGTTTTTCTCAAAATTATGATCAAGATTTTCTGGACGGAACAATAATGTTCGAATTAGATGAAAGTGTTCTTTCCTTTGATATTATCAATCAAACTGATAAAAACATAATTAGTAAAAATGAAAATATTTCTGATTATCCAGAGCTTGCAATAATATTTAACGAAATAGATGTATTAAAGCTTGAAAGACCCAGTTATTTTACAAACAAAAGAAGTCTTCAAACTATATTCAGAATAGAATTTTCAGATTTTGACAAAATTGATGAACTAATATCCGAACTAGAGCAGTTAAGTATTGTTAAATATGCTGAGAAAGAGCCAATTTATAAACTTGACTTTATTCCCAATGACGCTCAACATTTTGGTAATAACAAATGGTACCATACACTTGTAGATTCTGAACAGGCATGGGACATTACATTAGGAAGTAGTAATGTTAAAATAGCAATTATTGATAATGGAGTTGCAAATAACCACGATGACTTAACAATTTACAAACAAAGAGATGTCTCTGACAATGATAATGACGCTTCACCTGCTGTATACTACAATCAAAATGGAGGTTGGTCTCATGGAACACATTGTGCTGGCTTAGCAGCTGCAGATATTAATAACGGAACAGGAATTGCTTCTTTAGGCGGAAATGCAGAAATAATAGCTGTAAAAGCTACCCCAAGTTCGGCTGATGGTGGTTCAATATATAATAGCTACAATGGAATTCAATGGGCCTGTGAGAATGGTGCTAATGTAGTAAGTATGTCCTATGGCTCAGCAAATCAATCTGAAGCAATACAAAATCTTATTAATAATTACCCTGAAGTAATTTTTATTGCTGCTGCTGGAAATGATAATGTTAGCACAATATTTTATCCTGCTGGATATCAAAATGTAATTGGAGTAGGTTCAGTGGATGGGAATGACTTAAAATCATCTTTCTCGAACTATAATGCAGGATTATTCGCATGGGTCGATATAGCGTCACCTGGTGGATATACTTTTGGTGGTTTATTAAGTACAGTTTATACTTCTAGTGGTAATTCTTATGCAAAATTTGGTGGAACTTCTATGGCAGCACCATTTGCTGCTGGATTAGTTGGTCAGATGTTAAGTATTAATCCTAGTTTAACACACGACGAGGTGTTGAATTGTTTACAATCAACTGGTGTGGAAATTGACCAAAATATTGGAAATAGAATTGATGCAGATGCAGCTCTAGAGTGTGTTCAAGCTTCATTAACCGGAGATCCCATTCCATGGTTTAATACCTCTGAATTAAATATTTATGAAGGAGGTTTTGTCACATTTACCGATAATTCAATTGGTGGAGGTAATGATATAACTAATTGGGAATGGACTTTTGAAGGAGGTAACCCTTCATCATTTTCTGGTCAAAACCCTCCAGATATTTTTTACTCAACACAGGGATCATTCGATGTAACATTGGAAGTAACAAATTCACAAAGTACACAATCTTTATTTAAGGAATCACATATTGTAGTTTCTGAAGAACCCTCTGGTGTTTGGATTAGCCAAAACACTTCATTTCCTAATGCTAGTACAGGAGTTAGAAATATTTCAATTGTTGACGAAAATGTGGTTTGGGCTAGTGGTTATGATGGTAGTGGAAATGGTGCAAACTACCAAGTTTACTCAAGAACAAGCAATGGCGGATCGTCGTGGACTAGTGGAAATATAAATTTAGGAGACACTAACCTTGGAATTGCTATGATTAGTGCTATTAGCTCGACAACAGCATGGGTAGTTGGTTACCCAACAGCTGCTGGTCAAACAGGCGGTATTTGGAAAACTACAAACGGAGGTAGTAGCTGGACTAGACAAAATACAGCATCTTATAATTCCAGTGGCTCTTTTACGAACGTAGTTTATTTTTGGGATGAAAATTATGGGTTCGCTCAAGGCGATCCAATTGGTGGTGAATACGAACTTTATGTTACTTCAGACGGTGGTAATAACTGGGAAGCTGTTCCAGGTGAAAACATACCTAATCCAGGTGGAGGAGAATATGGCTATGTAGGTCAAATTGAAGTTGTTGGAGATAATGTTTGGTATACAACAAATTCAACTACATTATATCATTCAACAGATAGAGGAAATACTTGGCAAGCATATCAGTGTCCTGTAAACGATTTTAGTGGTGATGCAATTTCGTTTAGTGATGCTAATAATGGAATAATTGTAAGTGGAACAAATGTATACAGAACTTATGACTCTGGTGAAAATTGGACTCAAATTGATCCAAATGGGCCAGTTAACAGTATTGGAATTAGTTATGTAGAAGGCACAGAGACTATCTTCTCTACCTCTACTTCAGGATCTTCTCAAAGTTTTGATGGTGGTATTACTTGGAATCCTATAGATAATGAAACTTTTCTTGGAGTTGAGTTCTTAAATTCAACTACCGGATGGGCTGGTTCTTTTAACGGAGATCTTGCTGGAGGAATATGGAAATGGAGTGACTTTTCATTGAGTCAAGATGAAATGTCCAACGAATCTAACTTTAAAATATATCCAAATCCGGTTGATGATGTTCTAAACATAAAAAGTACAAATGATATTAATTCAACTATATACGATATCACTGGCAAGAAAGTATTAGAAAGTAATTCAAAAAATATTAACTTAGAAAAGCTAACCAAAGGAATTTATATAATTAAAATTAAAGACTTAGTTTACAACATTACTGAATCAATTAAAATCGTAAAAAAATAATTATGAAAAAGTTACTACTAATTTCAATTCTAATTTTATCTTTTGGATGTAAATCTTCAACAGATAGTTCAACAGATAGAATAAAAAGTTCTGGATATGGGATTTCTCCTGGTGCAACTTCCTTGGCGGACGTTATTATTGGTAAATTTCCAGGGATTAAAGTCGAAGGATCTAATATGGCGAACTCCAATCCAAGGTTTGTAATAAGAGGTGGCACTATGTCAATGAATAATCCAGCTTATGCTATTTTTGATATTGATGGACAAATTTACACTGATTATCCAAGTTTTATTAATCCACAGAATATTAAAAGTATTGTAATTTTAAAATCAATGATTGCAGCCAATAAATATGGAGGTCAAGGTCGTGGAGGAGCTATAGTTATAAAAATGAAATCTAGTCAATAGATTTAATATCTTCTGAGTAATTTATTTCAATAATAATTTCATTTCTTCTGCTGAAGAATTTAAATGGGCTATTGTAAGAAACATAAGATGGCTTTCCTATAACATCTATATTTTTTTCTTTTAAAATTTTATATAGCTTATTGGTATTGGATTCAACTTTAAATGAATTAGAATATCCACCATATTTTAAGGAAGCAAAATAACCAGCTTTGGACTCAATAATCATTACATCTTTGTCATTTGGTTTATGTATGTTATTTATATCAAATTCTCTAGGCATTACAAAGTCCATTGAACTACCATTGGAGTCATTGTTCATATAAACAGGAGTAGTCATCGCTATTTTTTCATTAGTTTTATTATTTCCGCTTATGTAACTAAACAGTTTCCTGAAATTATTATTCGAGTTTGAGGTTGAAACAACTCTAGCTTTTAATGACTTAGGATAGTGTCTTATTTCAAAATCGTTAGATTTATCAATTAAATTATATTTTTGAGTTTCATAAGTTTGAGTAAACATAAATAAAGGAAAAAGAGTTAACAAAATAAATCTATTCATAGTAACTATTTTTAATAATTTTAATTGTGTTATTTTTAACTTTTAACACATATATACCAGATGATAAGTGACTTAAATTAATAATTTCAAGATTATTTCTAATTTCTCCATCTAAGACTATTTGACCTAAATTATTTAAAATTATATATTTTTCATTATTATTAAAATCACTTTTTAAAGTTATAAAATCTACAACAGGGTTAGGGTAAAAATTGATTAAAGAATGTAGATTATTATTAAAACTAAACGTCTCTAAATTATTTTGATAAATAGATGCTTGTTCAGGATACTCTAAAAGAAGTGGAAAATAACAATCATTATCATCAGCAAAATAATTTAACCATGATAAAACAATTTTTCCCACGTAATTATTAGCTGTAGAAGGAAATCTTCCAGTTGAATGATTCCCATTTTCAATTTCATAAATTGCCTTTGGGGTTGTATTAGGCGTATAATCATAATGAATATTAGCATGATTATCTACAATTGAAACTGTATCATCTTGACCACTAATAACTAATAAAGGAACTGGATGATTTAAATAATCATAATCAACAACTGATAGTTGAATCCAAGGATTAAGACTAATTACAGATTTTAAACTATTGTCTATAGTAGCCGCAATTTGAGCTCCACCCCCACCCATTGAGTGGCCTCCAACTGAAATTTTACTTACATCTATTTTTTGATAAACAGGAGAATCATTTCTAGTATTTTCTTCATGCAATGTCTGAACTGCATCTAAAAGTGCATTGGCTCTATCCTCCGGGAAATCTGTTGGAGTATTTGTCCCTATAGTCATAACAATGATTCCATGAGAGGCTAAATAAGGACCCCATGTAGATACAGCAAATTCAGGGCTTACAAACCCAGGAACAAGTATTAAACTTGAAAAAGGTCCTTCTACATCAATGGGATAGTACAATGTAGCTCCCATATATTCAGGACCGTCTCGCATGCCATCATTTTCGACAATTGTTTGGAATGTATATGGACCTGGGTTATTAATATTATCCAGAGAGATAGAATCACATCCTTGAGAGAAGGATATATAGCTGGATAATAGAAATAATAAAATTATATGTGATTTATAATTCACTATTTTCCTCTTCCTGTTTTTCTTACAGATGTAGTTTTAAAAGAAGTATTGCTTTTAAATTTTTGTTTCCCAGCTCGTTTGTCAAGGGAATTGTCTTTAGTCTTATTTCCGAAAAATTTACTACTCATAGTTTTTAATTTTTATAAATATAACTATATCTTAATTATCTATAGTTTAATTAACATATTAATAATTAAAGTTCCATTGTTGTATATAGGAGATTCTGATTTTAAATTATATTCAATTAAAACTTGTTTGACTAGTTCTTTCATTCGATCACTATTTCCGGTAATAATTTCTACTTCTTGGGCCTTATCTACTATACATTTGCCAATAAAACTATGAACCTTTTCGCTTACATCTCTATAAAAAATACCATGTAAATCTAATTTGTAAGATTTATAATTATTCATTGTTTAACAGCTATTTAATCAACTAAATTATATAAATTAAGTATATAGAAAAATTATTTAGAAAATAAATTTTGAATATCATTAAATTGTATAAATTTATGAAATGGGAAAATATGCATTAGTTACAGGTTCTTCGTCTGGGATAGGATTCGAAATAGCAAAAATATTAGCTAGTAAAGGTTTTAATATTGTTCTTACTGCACGAAGGGAAGAAAGATTAATAGAAAATTCAAAATTAATAATCTCAAATTTTAATGTCAAATGTGATTATGTAAGTTGTGATTTAAGTGACAAGAATTCACCTAATAAAATTTATGACTTTTGCAAAAAAAATAATTATGATATTGAAATTCTAGTTAATAATGCAGGTTATGCAATTCCTTCTTCATTTATCAAAACATCTATGGAAGATGAAGAAAAGTTTTTGAGAGTTTTAGGTATTTCTGTGATAGCACTTAGCAAATTATTTTTACCATCAATGGTTAAAAATAAAAAAGGTAAAATTATGATAATTTCATCTGTAGCTGCCTTTGCACCTCCGACTTCATTTTTGTCATTATATGGACCAGTTAAAATGTTCATGAACAGGTTTAGTGATTCGATTAATTCTAATTATAGCAGAAAGGGAATTACATCAACAGCCGTATGTCCTGGGTTTACATACACGGAATTTCACACTACTAATGGAGTTCAAAAACAAATGGATAGTATGCCGGGATTCATGAAAAAAAGTGCAAAAAGAGTAGCTAAAGAAGCTATTTCAGATACATTTAAAGGTAAATCACTGAGTATTCCTACAAAAACCTATAAAGTATTTGTTCTGATTTTAAAATTTACTCCAAAATTTTTATTTCCGCTTGTATTTAAAATGCTTTCAAAAAACAAGTAATTCTATAAAAAGGGGGTTAAAGTTTAGAAATTATTTTTTCTATTAAAAATTTATGATGATTAAAATGGAAATCATAAAAACTCAATGTAAGTTTTAAATTAATTCTACCAAATAATGGATGTCTAAAAAATCCTTTTTTTTCTAACTTTAAATCATACAATTTAGATATTAAATCATCAAAAAATTCTCTTGTTTCAATCCAATTTAAATTAAGTTTATTAATATCGATTTCTTTTGGAAAAGTAGCTGTTATTTTTGGTGCTTTTGCCTTATAACCAAATTTCCAAACAAAAGGGATTAAAAATGATTTAAGATAAGTTAATAGAGAAACTTTATTAATAGTTTCTGGGTAAAGAATTTTTTTAGCTATATATTGATTTGCTAATGATTCAACTAGATAACAATGATACAGATGTTGAAGAATTGACCAACCTTGAGATTTATTATTTAAATCATCTAAAGAAAGATTAGAAATTGATTTAAAAAAAGATAATCTATCAACTTCAAATTTAGAATCTAGAATTTTTTTCATACACAAAGAAACAAAAAAATAATTATTTTAAATGTAAAGCCTGCTTTACTTACAAAATATTTTATATATTTGTAAAGTTAACTTAACATTTTTTATTAACATATGAAACTTAAAACACTCAGAATTATGGCAATTATTACAGGAATATTAGGATCAACATTATTTAACAGATTTTTAGAGGGCGGGGCATTATTTATGTCACTTATTCTTATTTGTTTATTACTGTCAATTTATTTTATGACAAAAGGCTTTTACAAGATTAACACTAAACCTGAACTATCTAAAAAAATGATATCGTTAGTTAATGATAGCGGGACATTAGGGATATCCCTTGGTTTTTTATCTGCTTTTCTAGGCTTAATAGGAGCATTTGATGTTCTTGAGGCAACTGGAGATGCAAATCCTGCAGTAATAGCAGGAGGTCTTAAAATAGCTTTATTATCTCCCATTTTTGGAATTTTTACATTCTTAATTTCTAAAATAGGGGTAGTTATCTTTAAGTTAATTCAAAAAAATTAACACAAAAAACTATGAATTTTTCTAAAAAAGAGATATCTATTTTAATTGAATTAGTATTCTCCATTTTGTTTATTGTGTTTTTTATAACTTATTTTTACGAACATAGACTTATCTCTTATGATTTTAATTTCATAACAACAAAAATTGTTCAGATAGCAATTTTTTCTACAATTTACTTTTCTATAGCACATTCAATGCTAGAGTTTTTTTACAAAAATAAAATGATTAATGATGAAAGAGATGATTTAATAAGCTCTAAGTCCTATAGATTAGCTTATATACTTCTAGACTTAGGAATAGTAGTCGTATTAGGTCATCTTTTATCAGACTCTCCCCTACAAACAAACGGAACAATAATATTTCTAATAATAACTTTACTATTAGCAGTGTCATTAATTAAATCATTATTTCAATTGTACTTGTACAAAACATCATAGTACTATGGAATTAAAAAATAGTATTAAAAAATATCGACAATTAAAAGGATTTACTCAGGAAGAATTAGCCATAAAATCTGGTGTTAGTAGGCAAACAATCATATCAATTGAAAGGTATCGCTATAAACCGAGCTTAGAGTTGGGATTAAAAATATCATTGGCGTTAGAGACAGATATCAACAAATTATTTTTCTTAGACTTTATAAAAGACGAAACAAATAAATCTTTAAAAATTAAAGAAACTGAAAAAGAGCCTATTAAATTTCAAGACTTTGAAGACAAAGATTGGAAGAAATTATGGGTAAATTTGAAAAAAAATAATTGATGGATAAAAAATATGATATTGTAGTTTGGGGTGCTAGTGGATTTACAGGTAGATTAGTATGTGAATATTTATTTAAAAATTATACAAAAAAAAATAGCACTCTAAAATGGGCTATAGCTGGAAGAAACATTAATAAATTAAAGGGGATTAGAAAAGATTTTATCAATGACACAATTCCAATTATAATAGCAAACAGCAATGATATAGACAGTTTAAATGAACTAACTAAAAGCACAAAAGTAGTATGCACTACTGTAGGTCCTTACGCGAAATATGGTTCCAAGCTGGTTCAATCATGTATAAAAAATAAAACTCATTATTGCGATCTTGCTGGAGAAGTTCAATGGATACACAAAATGATTCAAGAAAATCATGAATTTGCAGAGAGAAACAAAGTAAAGATTGTGAATTGCTGTGGATTTGATTCAATCCCATCAGATATGGGAGTATACTTTATATATCAATGGTTAAAAAATAAAAATCAGTCTATTAAAAGCATCGACATGCGTGTTGCTGGAGTAAAAGGGGGAATTAGTGGCGGAACATATGCGAGTTTGAATAATGTGATTAAGGAGTCTTATGAAGATAAAGAAATATATAAAATTTTATCTAATCCATACAGTCTTAATCCAAATGGATATCAAAAAGGAGAAGATAAAAATGATCTTAGAAAAGTTATTTATGATAAAGTCTCAAAGAAATGGATTAGCCCATTTATCATGGCCTCAATAAATACTAAAATAGTTAGAAGAAGTAATGCGATAAGTGGGTTCAAATATGGAAAAAATTTCAGATACAGTGAAGCAACTACAGCAGGCAAGGGATTTAAAGGAAAAATAAAAGGTTATTTGAATGCATTTCCATTAATATTTGTTGCAGCTAAACCAAAATCAATATTGAAAATGATAGCAAATACGATATTACCAAAACCTGGTCAAGGACCCTCTAAAATCAAGAGAGAAAATGGTTATTATAATATGAAGTTTTATATTAGAACTAATGAAAGCAAAAATATGATTGCAAGGGTTATTGGAGATATGGACCCTGGATATGGATCAACAGCAAAAATGTTAGCAGAATCTGCTGTATGTCTTGCTAAAGACGATTTAAAAGAAAGCTATGGAGTGCTTACTCCATCAACTGCAATGGGTGAATTATTACTCAATAGACTAAAAGAAAATGCAGGGCTAAGTTTTATGTTTGAATAAAATTTAAAACATTATTATTAATAATTACAACTGATAAATTTATTGTTACAACAATCTGTTTACAGAATTTTCAATTTTGTTACAACAAAAAATAAAACTATACAATTATGAAAAAAATTAAATTAACAGCATTATTATTAGCTATTGTCGCGTTAAATTTTTCATGCCAAACAACTTCACCTGATAGATCTATAGGTTTCACTAACTGGTCTGACGACGGAGAAGTTTACAAATGGCATTTAGGTACAGAAAAAGCAATAGATTTAGTAGTTGAATTAGACAAAGTATGGTCGGCTCAAGATTACACTACTATGAGAAACTTCTTTGCGGATACAGCAAAATTCTACCATAGAAACGGTAAGTCTTTTGACAACACTAATGATTTTATTAATTTTATTAGTGAAGGTGCAAGTGCTACAGAATGGAAATTTATTTCTGCATACTCAGTTGATCTTGACCCATCTAGAGGAGGCGAAAATGTTCAAGCAGGCTTTGAACTTTCGACTAAGTCAGGTGATTCAATAATAAAAGCTGAGGTACATGAACAATACTATGTTATTGATAATAAAATTGTTCAATGGAGACAGTTTTCACTACCTATGAACTAGTAAAAATTCGTATTAATTAAAAAAAAAGCATCCTATTTAGGGTGCTTTTTTTTTAAATACACTTAAACCAAATTTTTAATTTGAATACTGAAATTGAGTCTCAATGGGCACTCCATATAAAGATACTAGCTCAGAAATATTTTCTTTATAAAATTTAGTTTCAGGAGGTAAGCTTATATTTTTCCAAAAATTAATATTATAAGGAATTTTAAATAAAGTCATGTCTTTTTGTCCAGTCATACCAGTGTAATCGAACATTTTTTTATCCTCTTCAACTCCAATAACAAAAACTTCGTGGCGATAATCCATAGGTATATATTGTCTAGGTTTTTGACCTGATTGCAACAATAAATTTTTAATTCTTTTAGTTACCTTAACAAAAGCCTTATACTCTCTATTGTGATAACTTAAATATAGTTTACCTTTTGAATTCTTTTTGTAAACATAAATCCCATCCATAGATTTTCCAGTCAATGGAACTTTGGAAAATTCTAATTTATATATTGAATAGGTATCAAAACCAAAAAATAATTTTAGAGATCTTTCATTTCCCCTGTCATCTGAACCTGTACCATTTAGAATTATAACATCTTCACCATCATAATTAGACACTCCAAGTTTTCTCCATTTGTATGATCTTACTGAAATTGATTTCCTAAGCGGATTATTATATTCCATGTATTTTAATGCGTGAAGCTTTTGTTCATTACTAACAAATCTATAATCAGCTGAATTTCTAGTTTGAGTAATATTAAAGTCAGAAATATTAGAATAAGGGCCTCTGTCGTTAACATTTATAAAATGTTCAATATAATATCTACAAATATTATCCTCGACAGACCACCTTCTGTAAAGAACTTTTAGTTGATGGGGTTTATTTAATGTATTCTCTTCAGATTTTTTAAAGCAAGTCTAACATAATCTTCATTACTTTTTACTAACACGTCTGAAAGCTCTGTTACATTTTCTTCTAAAACAATTTTTTTATCAGCTTGTGAAATAAAATCTTTTATTGAAATCTTGAAAGTTTTAAAACCTATACTTGAGATTTCCAAAACATCGTTTAATTCTTTATCAGTAACTAAAAAATAAAAGCACCTTCATCATTAGTAGATGTTCCTAAATTTTTAAACAAAATACCAATAGCTGCATAAGGAACTCCGTAATTATATTCATCAACTATCACCCCTTCAATAACTGTTTTATTTTGTGAGTAAATAAAAAAAGAAAATACTAAAAAAAATAAAGTTAACTTATATCTCATATTGTCAAATATAAAAATAAAACTGTAACTTATAATACATCATAACAAAATGAAACCAAGTAGTTTTTTTTAATTTTATAAATGTTAAACTTTGAGATTGTAAAGGAAAATATTTCTTAAATATTTTTGAAAATAAATTAATAAATGAACGACAAACTAAGACCTGTGTTAAAAAACTTAATAAATTCAAATACTTCTGATTTAGAAAGATTTCAGAATGAAGTACTAAGACCAATAATAAAAATGCAAAACAATTTATTGGTTGCGTTTTTTAACAATTACATAAGAAATAGAAAAATTGAATTCAATAAACTTGAAGCTGAATTTCAAAAAAATAAAATCAATACAATATTGACAAAGGATGTAAATTTTAAAAATATTCTAATTGGAAGTATTATAGGACACTTAAATGAAAATGAAATAAAAATTTACTTAAAATCGAAATCAGAATTAAATAAAAGGATTATTCAAATGGTAATGCAGAGATTACAGGACAATTTAATACCTCAAGATGAAGCATCATAATAATCGTCAATATCTCTTCTATCCTTTTTAGTAGGCCTCCCAGTACCTTTTTTTCTGTAATAATCTTTTGAATACTTAAGTAATTCGTTCTTTTGAAACTCCTCTACAGGTGTCAAATCTTTCATATATAAATATAAAAGTTTAGCCCCTACCCTGCTTTCCGGAATACCAAGAACCTGTATTCTATAATTAATTTGATTTTTTCTTATTGAAAAAAAATCATTTATATATACTTCTCTAGATGGTTTACAGCTTTGGTCATTCATTTTAATATGACCTTTTTTACAATAGTCAGTAGCTATACTTCGTGTTTTAAAAAATCTAATTGACCACAGATATTTATCAAGCCTCATATATAAAAAGTTAAAGTAATCGAATTCTAAAGGAATACTTTTTCTTCCAATTAATATCAAAGTATATACCGTTAACGGTTAATTTACTACATCTATAAATAATTTTATTCCACATTACATTAATTGTTTCTAGTAAAATAGTTAGTCTTCCATAGAAAAAACATTATTAAAAAAGTAGATGTAAAATAATACTGAGAAGGTTCATTAAATGGATCAAACAAATCAGTTTGATCACTGAAATTTGAAACTCCAATTAAAAAAAGAACAATAGCAACAACGAACAAAATGGTTTTACTGTAAGGTTTAGTTTTAATCCACATAAAAATATTTTAAAATTTATCTTTTGACAACAAAAATTTTAACCCCCAACTAATAATTGCAACAAGCAAGCAATAGGCCAAAACAAATATCAAATCAAAAAAAAAGTTAGTTCCAAGTAAACTGAAATAATTCTTAAATATATAAACATATATAAAAAAATCTAAAAGTACAGCGACTCTAAAAAGCACTTTTATTTTTCCAGATAAATAGCCAAAAAAAAATGTATTTAACATGTTAAATTTATAACTACAAATATATTAAACAAATAGAATAAAAATTAATAATTAGTCAAAATGAAAAACTATTTTTTGTCATGATTATCATAAAGGTAAAGAGGTAGCGCTAGAGAAAAACCGACAATACATAAACAAAATAAATATTTTGTTGGGTTTATTTTTTTTGTTTTGAACTGGTGTATAAGAAAAATTAAAAAAGCTGTAGCTGATACTATTAGATCCATTGATATCATTGAATTTGGATGTGAAGAAAACATTTCGGTCCAAAAGCCACTCATTGACCAATTGTTTGAAGAAAGGAATAATATTAAATGATAATAGGGTAATGCAATCCCCAAAATGCACATTATTAAGTATATTTTTTTCATGGAATTTTATTTTTAAAAAGATTTAAAAAATAAATTTAGTACTATTTTTTATACATTGCGAACTAACTAAAAATATTATTATGAAAAATTATTTATTATTATTATCGCTTGTGTTACTTACATTTTCTTGCAATAACGTTGAGCAAAACTGTGAAGTTGTATCAAATGGATTTACTTCTACCGAGGGTGAACAAGTTACTATGGGAAGTCAAGAATCTGTAGATATAGTGATGACTATAGACAGAGCTTGGAAAAAAAGAGATTACGAAATGATAAAATCATTAGTTTCTGATGAAGCTGAATTATCATTAGAAGACGGAAGAGTTTTAACTGGTGCAGATGCTTTTGTTGAAATGATAGAAGCTGATTATCAAAAATCTGTCGTAGAAGGTGGTGGAGAATGGAACTGGACTGTTAATTATGCTTTTGCTGTTAAACCAACTTCGGACAAATGGGGTGAATATGTCAATGCAAGATTTACAGGTTCGAATGGAATATTTGAAGAATGGTATCAAATTAAAGATGGAAAACTTGTGTCGTGGACACAAGCTAAACGTTCTTTAGCTCCAGCTGCAGAATAATAGTCATTTAAAAGCTTCCATTTAAGGAAGCTTTTTTTAAATATAAATTAGTTAAGCAGAATTTCTACTAGCATTAATATTACCAAATAAAGATCTAGTAACAATCTTATCATAAATAACAATTTCATCACTGTTTTTGATAGGATCTTTTTTTAATTTTTGTAATTTCTTTAAGGCATGCTGTTGGATTGTTAAAAGCGGTAGTACAATTGATTCCCTTGCTTCAATTGATAATTTTCCAGCTGGCTCTTCTTTCATTAATTTTTTGGATCCAGTTAATTTATAAAGCATATCTAAAGTATTATTATACTCATCATATATAATATTCCAAAAATCTCCATATTCTTTATCATTTGACATATATTTAGTTAAACCCAGAAATGATTTAGAAAGTGACATCATACTATTTTCAATTAAAGTTTTAAAGAAACTTGACTCTTTATATAATTTCTTTACTTTATTTAACTCTCCTAAATCATCATAATGCTTAATAGCATATCCAACTCCAAAGAAACCTGGAACATTTTGTTTTAATTGACTCCAAGAACCAACAAATGGTATTGCTCTAAGATCAGAAAAAACCAACTTGTCATCTGAATTTCTTTTTGATGGCCTGCTTCCAACATTAGTTTTTGAATAATACTTCAAAGTACTCATGTGCTCTAGATAGGATAGGAATTTAGGATGACTTTTAAACTTAACATATGCATCGTAACTAATTTTTGACAAGTTATCCATGGTCTCATAACAATCATTAGAAATTGTTAAATCAGTTTCATTTAATTTATTTAAAATTCCAGAACTCATAAGCTGTTCAATATTATATTTTGAAGAATCTAATGTTCCAAAATTAGAACTTATAGTTTGTCCTTGAACAGTAAGTTGAACTTCTTTTGATTCAATACTAGGACCTAATGATGCATAAAATTTATGTGTTTTACCACCACCTCTAGCAGGTGGCCCACCTCTACCATCAAAGAAAATAACATCAATTTTATATTCTCTGGAAATAGCAGTTAATCTTTGTTTAGCTTTATAAATAGCCCAGTTGGCCATCAAGTAACCCCCATCCTTTGTTCCATCAGAAAAACCTAACATTATATGTTGTTTGAGATTTCTCTGTTTTAAATGCGCACTATATGCAGTATTTTCATATAACAACTTCATAACATCTGAGGCATTTTCTAAATCCTCAATTGTCTCAAAAAGTGGACAAATGTCAATTGACAAATTTTCATTAAAAGCCACAAGTTTTAACATCGCAAAAAGCTGCATTACGTTCAGCGCAGTTTTGTTATTACTAATTATATACCTGTTAGCAGCCTTTTCTCCGTTGTTAATTTGAATTTCTTTGATGACCTTAATAGTGTTTAAAGTATTTAACACTAGTTCATCAGAAAAATAAGAAAGATTAATCTTTCCATTGATATTGGATAAAACTTTGATTTGCTCTCTCTCAGTAAAATTAAAATAATTATCTGGAAAAAGGCCCAATTTATTTTCAATAGAAGATTTTACTAATTTATTGAATACATTATTATGTACCCTGCTGTCTTGTCTTATATCCATTGAAGCAAAATATGATCCAAATAATTTAACCTTATTTATTAAGCTAACGACCAAATTTAAATATAATGACTGATGTTCTTTTATAATTAAATCTTTAATTTCTGTAAGGTCTTCAATTAATTTTTCAGATGAAAAGTTATTATCATCAATGTTTATAAAAATATCCTTGTGTAAATTTTCTTGAATTAAAGTAAGTTTTTCCTCTAGTCCTTTAAAAGTTAATCTTCTTTTTAACTCTCGAATGTCTTTATAATAATTTTTTACAATTGTTTGTTTTAGTCTTTGAGCAACCTGCAAAGTTATCTCAGGAGTAACAAATGGATTTCCATCTCTATCTCCACCTGGCCAAAAACCTATACTCATTAAATTATTATTGAAATCTTTATTATTGAAAATGTTCTCTTGAATGTAATTATATGTGTTACCAAATGAGTGATAAAAAACATTTTCTAAGTACCAAATTAGACTTACTGCTTCATTATAAGGAGTTGGCTTTTGGGATTTAAAAAAAGAAGTCTTTGCTAATTGTGTTAAATAATTCCTGATATCAATTAGCTTGTTGTTTTTAATGGCATCTGTTAAATCAGTAATAATGGCTAGAACATTATCAGGATAAAATTGTGTAGGGTGAGCTGTTAGTACGATTTTAACATTAAAATCCTCAATATATTTTTTTAGTTCCTGGATTTTATTATCTGTTATAGCTGACTCTTTAAGATTTCTTATTGTCCCAACACCATCCATATTATTTACAATTGGAAATGCAGCATCTTCAATTGCATCAAAAAGAACAACTTGTCTTTCTATATATTGAATAAACCTAAATAAAAGATTAATCTGACTTTTTTTGGATCTTCTAGCTTGATATTTAATAAAAAAATCTTCAACTATTTTAGAAGGGTCGTTACCATTTTTAAACCCTTTTAAACAGGTCTCGTGAAATAATGGAAGGAGTACGCCTGTTTTATTAATTCTATCAAAAGGAAGTGTTAAAAAAATACTATTATAAATTTGAAATTTTGAAAGAACACTTTCTTTAAATCTGGTAATTTTCGGCTTTCCTGTCATGTAAATTTAGTTTACAAATTTTAAACTTTTTATATGAGAATAGTACACATATGAAAGAAGATGACAAAAATACAACAGAATTATCAAATAGGAATATATAATATTGATTAAAAAATAAAAGAAGGGAACAACATCTCTGCTATTCCCTTTGTGACCTCGGTAGGATTCAAACCTACAACCTCTTGAGCCGTAATCAAGTGCACTATTCAGTTATGCTACGAGGCCGTTCTTTCTGTTGAATGACTTACTATGACGAACGGCAATAAATGAGTTGTCCCCCCTATTGTCCCCACATCAATGGTTTAAGTAGTAAATCAGTATTTCAAAGACTCGACAAATCTATATATTATAATGTTGTTTTTCAATTAAAAATCAAGATTATTTTTTCTAGCAAACTCCTCTACTCTATCAAACCTTTCTTTAGCTTCTTTTTTATCAATTATTTAGAAGATATTAATTGATTAACCAAGTCTTTTAGTTCTTCTATTTCTGTTTGTTGTTTTTCAAACTTACTTTCTTGTTCTTTAAGTGCATTAATAAGCACTGGAACGAGTCCTTGATAGTTAACTGCTAACATTTCATTTGCGTCTTCACTTACAAGTTCTGGAAATACTTCTTTTATTTCTTGAGCAAGTACGCCTATCTTGATTTCTTTTTTTTTAAACCTAATTGAATCAATTTTCTATTTAGCCATTCTTTGCTTGTCACTAAGTTTATTAGCCACCTTCTAAATTCCTTATTCAAAATAGACCTATAAATCAAATACAATCGAGTGGTAATGAATAATTGAACATCTTTTCTTTTAGAATAACGTATTCTTTTTTTATGATTAAGAAGTAGCTTATTAAATACCCTTAAGTAATTCGCTGTTTTATTTGTCTTGTCGTATTCTAAAGTATTAATTTCTCCAAAAGCAACATAACAAGTTGCTAAAAAACAGTTAAGTGGTAGTGTTAAAGTACCTAACCTACCCGAGGATTTTTTTGCATTTGATTTTTTAGACAATAAGAAAACATCATATGCATTTCTTAATGCAATTTTTTTATAATGAAAACCATAATCATTTATCTGTGTTGCAGCTACTGAAAGTGTAAGTTGATTTTCAAAACTCAAAACGTTGAAAGTATTTATTTTTTGAATATCTTTATTTATAAACGTATAATTAAACTCATCACTATATTTTTCTCTCAACAAATCTTTATGAATCTCAATAGCATTAATCTTCCCTTGTTTAATTAATCTTGGATAATGCTTACCAGGAAGGTAATAATCTTGTTTTGTCATAAGATTATAATTATCACCTTTTAAAATCTGAATAGCTTTGGGGTAATCTTGCTTTGAAAATATAAAATCTATATCTCCAACCATTCTTTCAGCAATGTCTTCATACAGCCCTTCAACAATATTACAAGTACCTTTTAAAAATACAGGGGTAATATTATTGGATAATAACAACTGATTCAGCTCCTTTGCCTGTGTGATAATCTGTTTATTTCTTTCTCTATTTAAATCCGTAATATATTGCATATATTCAACTAAATCGCTGGGTAAATATTTTAAAAAGTCAGCTCTTTTTAAATTACAATATAGAGCTGGCAAAACGTAGTGAGAAGTACTTAATTTTACTACATTGTCCCAGTTTATTCTTGAGGTTTGTAATTGGTTTTCTATTTGTTTTCTGTTTTTTTCTTCCAGTGAAATAGTCAAACATTTGGCAACAAAAAATAAAGTCTCTTTATAGTTCATTATTAAATAGTTTAGCAACTGTTTGGATCATTTCTTCATTATCAGAGTAAGTCAATTGATAACAGTTTACATTAGAAAACCAGTCTAAAAATACATTTACATTTTGTTTTTTGGGGGACAACCACGAATCAGGAACTAATTTAGAAAAAGCATCTATTTTATTAATTTCCCTAAACTCTAAAGATTGACCTTTCTCATACTTGATGAAAATCAATTCATTACAAGGCAAATTTTGAATATTGTTTAAATTGTTAGGTTTTAAGTATCTGACTATCTTATTAAGACGTTTAAAATGAAATTCAGATGTGGAGGCTAATTCAGGATACATTGGCAGTAAGGTATCTACACTATTTTTTTTAATTGAAATAGCTGAGGGAAAATTATATACTTCTTGATTAGTTGCATCCATAGGAACAAAATCATCTGCCATACATATAAACCCATTAGCTTGTAATATTGCAAGAGAAGTACTTTTACCATTTCCAGAATCCCCCAAAAACAATACAGCCTTATCACTGTTTCCAATAGCAGAAGCGTGAAAAACTCCCATCCAATTATCTTCAGTTTTTTTATGTATTATCTGAATAACTTCCATTGAAAATTTACCTTGAAAATAATGAATATCATTCTCGCTCCAATGTTTTATAATTGTATTATTTACAGATAAAAAAAGTTTCTTATTTTTAGAAAATACCACAAAACAATGCTGGTATTTTTTTTGGTTAATTTCTAAATGAGCAAATTTTGGATGAATTAATAAAACTTCAAATTCATTAGAAAACTCAACTTTAAAAACAACATTGTTAATTTCATAAAATTTAATATACTTTAAATTTTTAGGAATTTTTACAGCGCTATAATCTTCGAGTTTCTCTAATTCTTTAGATTCCTCATTATTGAAGAATTGCTGTTTAAGGTCTAAAATAAATTCACTAGACTGCTCAATGGGTACATTTAATTGTAGAGAAACATATTTCTCAATATCTTCTGCATAAACATTTTCATTAATTTTTTTTAAAATAGAAGCGGTTATATTTTCTAGAACAACGTATTGATTATTATTACTAAACCAGACTATTGTTTTGTCTTCTAATTGTTTAAATATCAAATCCAAGCTGAAACTACAGTAAAACTTGTACCTGAACTAACTGTTAAGTTTTGTGCCTGTAATGTAAAAGACACCATTGTAATTAATAGTATTAATTTTTTCATAGTTTTTTATTTAGAAGATATTAATTGCTTAACCAACTCTTTTAATTCGTTTATTTCTGATTGTTGTTTTACAAACTTACTTTCTTGTTCTTTCATTTTACCATCTTGCTCTTTCAATGCATTAATTAACACAGGAACGAGTCCTTGATAGTTAACCGCTAACATTTCATTTGCGTCTTCACTAACAAGTTCTGGAAATACTTCTTTTATTTCTTGAGCAAGTACTCCTATCTTTTGTTTTCCTTTCATTTCATAGGATTTACCATCAATAAGTAATAATCTTGAAAGTGTAGAACCAAGCGATACAATGTTTGATTTAAGTCTTGCATCGGAAGAAACTACTACATCGCCCCCAATTGTCACATCTCCAGTAAAACTACCCTCTCCTGCATATACTTTAGCGCCAGAATCTTCTCCCATATAAACTGCTGTTACAGCGTCATTTCCAAGCACTACAGAATTATCTGCTTGACCAGTAGCTTGATAGCCAATAATTGTTTGGTTGGAAGCATTATTGGCACTTGCATAAGTTTCATAACCTATCGCTGTATTATAAGAACCTGTGGTATTAGTAAATAATGAATTAAGACCAATCCCTACATTACGAGCACCAGAGGTATTAGAATATAATGAATAAGTTCCAACAGCTGTATTATAAAATCCGTTACTGTTTTTTAAAGAATAATTCCCGACAGCCGTACTTGAAGATGAGGTAGTATTAGAATATAAAGCCTCTTTCCCAATCGCAGTATTAGCTCCCCCTGAGCTATTCGCAGTTAAAGCATTTACTCCAAAAGCAGAGTTGTTATCCCCTGATGTTATTGAATTTAAAGCACTTGTTCCTGTTGAAGTGTTGTCTGTTTGTGCATTCATACTAAATGATATAGTTAATGCTAAAAGTGTAAATATTTTTTTCATTGTGTGTGTTTTAAAATTGTTATTACCATCCACCTGGACTTGCAGGTGCTGATTGTGCTTGTGCTTTCTTTGGATTAAGTATCATAAAAGTACCCACTGCTGTAAGTGCCGCATACTTCCCCATTTTCTTTATTGCCTGCTTTCTAGTTATTTCTGAAGGAGTGTTATTGTCTTTGTTTTTCATATCTCTATTACTTTATGATAAGTTTCTTTATTAATACTCTATTTCCAGATTGTAGTTTAATTACATAAACTCCTGTTGCTATTGTATCTGTAGAAATAGTCTGTGTGTTGGTACTGTTATTAAGCTTTGTGGATAATATTTCTCTACCAAGTAAACTGTATAGCTTAACATTGGTATTTCCTGATTGCATTGCCAGTCCTTCAATGGTTATAAAGTTATTGTAGTCTGCTTTAAATACATTTAAAAGATTGGTTTCTACTTCATCTTCATTGGAGAAAGTATCCTCGGTTAAATGAATAAAAAATCGACCTGCCTCACTCAAAGTGCTTTCTGGGTTAAGTTCAAAGTCTCCTTCATTTAAAAGAGTCATTGTTCCTTGCACGTTGTCTTCTAAATAAACGTTTGTACCAGCGTAAATACCAAAAGTATCAATGCCTATTCTAAAATCTGTTCCAGCTTCTCTATTTATTACAAGTGGAATAACTGCATCACTTACATTCTCCAGTCCCATTGCATTAATTGCAAATCCAACCCCTTCATCTTCTTCTAATAGTCTTGACATTAAAGATGCTTCTTCATTGAAATGACCCGCATCATAACCAGGGTCTAACCCAAGAGTAAGTCCATCTTCAAAATAAAACCTTGTATAGTCTATTTCTGTATCCCCCTCATAGAGTTTAAGGATAAGTTCAAAAGAATCTTCTAAAACATCTCCAACGATTAAATCATCTCCTCCTACTGCAGTTCTCATCGCTGTTGTAAAGGATACATTGTCCGAGCTTGTGTCATCCGATGCTACCATAAATGCTTGACCAGGCGCTAAACGTAACGCTCCACTTGAATTATTATATATAGTATATCCTGTTCCATCGGCATCATATCCATAAACAGCCTCAAAAGAATCGTCAAGTTTATCAGCGTTTACTGTTAAAAAGTTGTTTGAACCATCTGCATTGCTGTTTCCTTGTACATAAGAAGGAAAAGGATTGGCTATTAAATTCCATCTTCTCCCTGCATTTGAATTAGCCGCATCGTTATTAATAATTGCTTGTGTTTGTGTAGTAGAAGCAACCGTTCCTGTGAATTTTAAAATCCCTGTTCCACCATCTACAGATGCCATTTGATAGCCTTTGCCTATATCAAAGTTCCCTGCAGCTTCATCAACCCCAGCAGTAGCTGTAGTGTAATTTGTCCAAGTATCGTTAGCATTATCATAATATCCTACGGCATAAGCAGAACCGTTAGTGGCAAGAGTTGCTGTGCCGGCTGTATTTGTAGAAACAAAAGTATAAATAGAAACAGCGTCTAATGGAGAGCCTATTAAATCCCACTCGTTTGTACCTTCAGCATTTACATACCTATTGTAATCAATATTTCCTGTAGACGAACCACTAACAATAATTGAAGAAAACTCATCTGCATCAGAGTTTAAAGTAAATGTACCGCTATTGGAAAAGTTTCCAGTAATAGTAACTGAACCAGTCTTCTCTACAGTAAAACTTGTACCTGAACTAACTGTTAAGTTTTGTGCCTGTAATGTAAAAGACACCATTGTAATTAATAGTATTAATTTTTTCATAGTTTTTTATTTATCTGAAATTAATTTTTCCACTAAATTTTCTAATCTTGAAATTTTATCGTCTTGCTCTTTAAGTGCATTAATAAGCACTGGAACTAATCCTTGATAGTTTACTGCTAACATTTCATTGTCGTCTTCTGTAACAAGTTCTGGAAATACTTCTTTTATTTCTTGAGCAAGTACTCCTATCTTTTGTTTGCCTTTCATCTCATAGGACTTACCATCAATAAGTAATAGTCTTGAAAGTGTAGAACCAAGTGAAACGATATTTGATTTAAGTCTTGCATCGGAAGAAACTACTACATCTCCACTTACTGTTAAATCATTACTTACTGTAGCATCACCGTTAAACATTACTTTAAAAGCATCAGATTTATTTGAGGAATCTGCACCATTTCCAATTACAAAAGCTGTGTTTGAAGTACTAAATGAAAAAGCGTTATTTGTAACAGAAGAACCTGAAGAATTGTATTGCCCAATGACAGTTGAAGAATAATCACTTGCTGTTGTTTTATATCCCATTGCTGTAGAACGACTTCCATATGCTGTTGTGTAATATCCCATTGCTGTAGAATGGTCTCCACTTGCTGTAGTGTTTCTTCCCATTGCTGTAGAACCAATTGCACTTGCTATTGTGGTTTTTCCCATTGCTGTAGAAGCTTCTCCGCTTGCTGTTGTATTATATCCCATTGCTGTAGAAGCTTCTCCGCTTGCTGTTGTATCATACCCCATTGCTGTAGACTCATTTCCACTTGCTGTTGTGCCTACTCCCATTGCTGTTGTGCCACTTCCACTTGCTGTTGTGCCGTTTCCCATTGCTACGGCATTACTTCCTGTTGCTGAAGTGCCACTGCTATTGTCGCTCATTTGAGCATTCATACTAAATGAGATAGTTAATGCAAAAAGTGTAAATATTTTTTTCATTGTGTTTATTTTTTTATAAAAACTGCTTAAACTTAAACTATCATTTTAATAATTCAAAGTAATTTGTTTGTAATTTTTGAAATAAACCTTTAACTATTTTAGTATGCTAAAAACAGCTCATAACCATACGCATATCTTATTCAGAAAGTTTAAGTAAAAACTAATCTAATTGAGCAACTAATTTCTCTAATCTTTCTAATCTTTCTTCTTGTTCTAAATATTTACTTTCTTGTTCTTTAAGTGCATTAATAAGCACTGGAACTAATCCTTGATAGTTTACTGCTAACATTTCATTGTCGTCTTCTGTAACAAGTTCTGGAAATACTTCTTTTATTTCTTGAGCAAGTACTCCTATCTTTTGTTTGCCTTTCATCTCATAGGACTTACCATCAATAAGTAATAGTCTTGAAAGTGTAGAACCAAGTGAAACGATATTTGATTTAAGTCTTGCATCGGAAGAAACTACTACATCGCCACCAATTGTCACATCTCCAGTAAAACTACCCTCTCCTGCATATACTTTAGCTCCAGAATCTTCACCCATATAAACTGCTGTTACATCGTCATTTCCAAGAACTACAGAATTATCTGCTTGACCTGTAGCCTCATAACCAATGATTGTTTGGTTAGTAGCGTTATTTGCACTTGCCTGTGCATTGTAACCAAATGCGGTATTGTTATCCCCTGTGGTGTTAGAATATAAAGAATAATAGCCAGATGCGGTATTGTTAGTCCCTGTGATGTTAGAATATAAAGAATAAGACCCAGATGCGGTATTGTCAGAACCTGTGGTGTTTGAGTATAAAGAATAATATCCAGATGCGGTATTTTCAAACCCTGTGGTGTTAGAATATAAAGACTGATATCCAGACGCAGTATTTTCTTGCCCTGTGGTGTTAGAACGTAAAGAATAATACCCAGATGCGGTATTTTGAATCCCTGTGGTGTTTGAATATAAAGACTGAAATCCAGATGCGACATTGTTAGCCCCTGTGGTGTTAGAATATAAAGACTGATACCCAGACGCAGTATTTTTATCCCCTGTGGTGTTAAAAGCTAAAGAATAATACCCAGATGCGGTATTTTGAATCCCTGTGGTGTTAGAACGTAAAGAATAATGCCCAGATGCGGTATTGCTATACCCTGTGGTGTTAGAATATAAAGACTGATACCCAGACGCAGTATTTTCTTGCCCTGTGGTGTTAGAATACAAAGAATAATACCCAGATGCGGTATTTTGAATCCCTGTTGTGTTAGAATACAAAGAATAATACCCAGATGCGGTATTTTCAATCCCTGTTGTGTTAGCAAATAAAGCTGCGTACCCAGATGCGGTATTTCTATACCCTGTGGTGTTAGAGTGTAAAGAATAATACCCAGATGCGGTATTTTGAATCCCTGTAGTGTTAGCAAATAAAGCTGCGTACCCAGATGCGGTATTTCTATACCCTGTGGTGTTAGAGTGTAAAGACTGATACCCAGATGCGGTATTTTCAAACCCTGTGGTGTTAGAATATAAAGACTGATACCCAAAAGCAGAATTCTTTGAACCAGTTAATGAGCCAGATGCTAAAGCACTTGTTCCTGTACTTGTATTTCCTGTTTGCGCATTCATACTAAAAGATATAGTTAATGCTAAAAGTGTAAATATTTTTTTCATTGTTTTAAAATTTTATTGAAGATACCTTTTTAATAAAAGCCCTCTAAATTTATATTATTATTTTTAGCAAATTCCTCTACTTAAATTATTTAAGAAATTTTAATATCTTTATATTTAAATATTAATTATGAAAAATAGACACTTAATATTATTAGTCTTATTGCTCAATTTTGCTTATGTTTTCTCTCAAGAAGAAAATAAAAATTCCTATGCTATTTCAGCCAATATTAATCTTAATAATAACGGCATTTCATGGATTCCTGTTTATTCCCTCGAAAAGCCCTCTGTAATTACAGATTTTAAGCTTACAATAAACAACTTTAGTATTAATCCAAGGTTTAGATTTGACATTGAAGATTTACAGCCTTGGAACATAGATATTTATTTGAATTATAAATTTAAAAAAAAGAGAACATTTGCATTTGAACTTGGAACTCTATTACCTGCAGCTACATTTCAACAATTTTCATATGAGAATGATAATGGCTTAACTGAAAGTAGATTGACTCCATGGATGTATATATTTATAAATCCAAAGGTTACGATTAATATAAACTCAAATCTAAAATTTAGAATTTCTTATTTTGAGGGGTTTCCTACAAAAATTGTTAGTGAATATCAGCCTAAAAATGGAAGAACTATTTTTATTCAACCATTGATTAAAAAAATAAGTGTTAATCAAAAAATTGATTTATTATGGATGCCTCAATTATATTTGACTACATTTAATGAGGACAAAGGTTACTATTTCTCTCAAAATATATTTATAGGATTCAAAAATTTTCCCTTTAAGATATCAACTTCATTAAATAAAGCTATTGAAACTGAACTTCGCGGCAAAAAATTTGATTGGAATATTGGACTATCATATAACTTTAGTAAAAAACTAATAGAAAAGTAAGTTAATTTAATTCTGTAAAAAAGTCAAAAATTACCTCTCCCATGTCAATTCCAGCTCTATTAGAAAATTGTTTTTTGTCTGATGGGGGAATTAATGCAGGGACTAGATGGCCATAATCTTGGACTTCATACCTCCATAACTGTATATTATTATCACAATTTGAATATTTTGTTAAAGTGTTAATATTATTGATTTTGATAATTTCAGGCTGTAGACAATTTGACAAGTTTGCGTAGTACTCAAAAACCTGCTTTCGAGTATAGGGCAAAATAGCAGTATTTGCATGTTCCGGTAGCCATATTTTTTTCATAACCGCTGGAGGTTTGTTTGTTCCTTCTTGCAGAGCAAAAGGATCAAGCAATCCATCAAACATTAATATTGGAAATGCATTTTTTGAAGGAAAACCAATTCCCATTGACGAAGTATTAATCGCTCCAAACGCTGCTGCACCTTTAAAAATTTCATTTGCCTTCTGATTAACAGCCCAAGTTGCAACGCCACCATTTGAATATCCTGTAGCATATATTCTTGAAGCATCTAAATCATATTTCTTTATAAAATATTTTGCAAGTTCTTTTGAGAATCCAACATCATCATTGCTACAAATTTCGCCTGATGGGTCTGTACACCACCAGTTTCCATTATCTTTTGGGTTAGTATTATATAATAAATGATCTACTTCGTTGGGCAAGCCTTCTGGATATACCAACAAATATCCAAATTTGTCGGCTAATTCATGAAAATTATGAACATCATTCATGAAATTCATAGTTCCTAAAGAGGTGCCTCCCCAGGCGTGAAAGACGAATATAGCAGGAGAGTTTTTATTAAAATTTTTTGGTATATAGTAATTATAAATTCGATCTTTACCAGAATGTTTAAAAATAGAATTTACTTTTACTTCATTAATTTCATCAGGTAATTCTGTTTTTTTACTGTCATTTAAACAGGAAAATAAAATTAATAAAGCAATTGGCATCAGTAATCTTTTCATTTTTTATAAATTTTTAAAAATATATTACAATTTACAAAATTTAGTTTTTACTTAAACTATTTTACTCTAACGCTATAATAAACAGTAGTGGATTCCCAATTTTCCCATCCATCACAAAGTTCATCATTTGCTAATTTTCCTTCTTGGGGAACGCAAACATTTCGAAGTGAAACTTCAGTCATATCTAAATTATAATCAGCTACTCCATAATGGTTGTTCCAAGAAATTGGGGTATCAATAGAGTCTGTTTCTGAAATAAATCGGCCTGTATTAATCGCTGCGGGCATAAATACAAGTTTTCGGGTTTCAGTCTCTTCAATTTTACCCATTATCCAATTGTCATCTTTAACATAATCATATTTCAATTCTGGCCAATAATACCTTTCAATATATAGTCCATCTTCATTTTTTAAAAAAATGTCCCAAGACATTGTTCCACTATTAATCGCAATTGAGCGAGTTTTAAATTGTTGTCCATTAAACTCAACAGTTCCTTCCCACGTACCTAACATTGGGTCTAATTTTGAATCTTCTTCATTACAGCCAAACATTAAGGTTAATCCTAAAAATATATATAGTAGTTTTTTCATTGTTTTAAATTTTTATTCAAGATAAAGAATTAATCAAATTCCTCTAAACTTATATCATTATTTTTAGCATATTTTTCAAATCTATCTAAACGCTCTTTAATTTCTGTTGAGTCTAATACATTAACCTCAAATAATGGTTGCTCTGTAAATTGATTTAAGTTTAAAAATAATTAAATTTTAATAAATTATATTTCAATAATTACTTCTTAAAAAATTGTTTTATTTAGATTCAATAAAAATATTATTTAAAATTAGTCTAAATAAATTTTATAAAATTAATATCCTGTAATATATTTGCTGATTGATAATTAACAAATAATATAAAACAATGAAAAATTACATAATTTTAATGCCTTTGATTTTAATTTCATTCACTTCATGTGATAATGATGACAATGATCAACCGGTTATACCAACTATTCAAGCCCCAGAAACATATTCTTTTGAAAGAAATGGAGAATCTACGGTTAGTTATTCAGGACAAACAACTAGACTAGAACAAGCAGATGAATTATATGCAGCTTTAAACTCTTCTGAATCTACAGCATCTGGATTAGACTTAATGTTTAACGGATCTGAAGGTTCTTCAGCAGGTTTTGCTAATGATTTATTAAATGGAACATCAAAAATTATCGGTAGCAAAACAGCTTCATCTACTTTAGCAGGAAGTGCTACTACCAAGGAAAGATTCAACCAGTGTATTACAGATTTTGCTTCAAACGTAGCACCAAACTGGAATATGGATGCAGCCCCAGGTATGCCTGGTTCAATTACTTCTCCTGATGGAGCTTCTACATACCAAATTAATGCAGTAGGTCAAGAATTAGATCAGCTATTTTTCAAAGGACTAATTGGCGCGTTTACATTAGATCAAATCGTTAACAATTATATTCATCCAAATCAATTAGATTCTGGAACAAGAATTGATGACAATGATAATGGCGTATTATCCGATGGCAAACCTTATACGGACATGGAACACAAATGGGATGAAGGATTTGGATATTTATACGGTCAAGAAGGTGATTTAGATGACGTAGGTGCAACTGTAGGAAGTGCTCCAGCAGGTTCTGGAAACCTACTTATGAAATATTTTAAAAAAGTAAATGCTGAGGGTGGATATGAGCCAGGTATTGGTCAAACTGTATACGATGCATTTATTATGGGAAGAACTGCAATTGTAAATAGAGATTACGACCTTAGAGAAGCTCAAGCTGATATTATTCAAGTAGAATTATCTAAAGTAATTGGATACTATGCTATACACTACTTAAATGATTACATTTCTAAAGTTGAGGCTGGCAATATTGCTAAAGCTCACCACTCACTTTCTGAAGCATATGGTTTTATTTTAAGTCTTCAATTTACTAATAATGGTAATGATGAGCCATACATGTCTAAAGCAGATGTTGAAAGTTTTTTAGACACGTCTTTAGCTGATTTTCATAATGTCAATCAAAATGATATTATAGCTAATGGTAGCGGTATGATTGATGTTATTAAAGCTACTTACGGAAACACTTTAATGATTGACTAATTTTAACTTTTTTTTAGAACTCAGTAACGATAATTAGTTACTGAGTTCTTTATATTTGCAAGCTATGATTAAAAAAATATTCTCATTTACACTCATTTTAAACTTACTAATTTTTTCCTGTAATTCTGACAGTGATGATAACTCCAGTGAAGTATGGGAACAAAAATCTGAAATGCTAACAAATTGGGCTGATAACTTTATCATTCCATCTTACACAACTTTAACAAACAACCTTGTATATTTAGAAGAATCTGGTAATACATTTGCTAGTTCTAGAAATCAACAAAATCTTGAAAATCTACGAAACAGCTTTATAAATGCTTATTTATCGTGGCAATATGTAGAAATGTTTGACATTGGACTTGCAGAAGAAACATATTACAAATCCAAAATGAATATTTATCCAACCACAGTTTCAAGAATTGAGTTGAATATTCAAAATGGGAATGCCGATTTTAATAATAGTAATAATTATGCAGCACAAGGTTTTCCTGCACTTGATTACTTATTATATGGGATTGAAAATAGTGATGAACTTATTCTTTCAAAATTTAATAATGAACCTCAGTATTTAACCTACCTATCTAATGTTATTAATCAGATGCTCCAAAACACCTACCCTATTGTAGAAGATTGGCAAAATTACAGAAATCCCTTTATAGGCTCAGTTAGAAATACCGCTACTTCTAGTGTGAATAAAATGACTAATGATTTTATCTATTATTACGAAAAAGGATTTAGAGCAAATAAATTTGGTATACCGGCTGGAGTATTTTCAGGTGGAGCTTTACCAGAAAAAGTTGAAGCTTTTTATAATCAAAATATTTCTAAAGCATTAGCTTTGGAAGGTTTTCAAGCAATTAAAAATTTTTATAACGGAAATGGAGGAGTTAGTTTGAGACAATATATTTCTGAAGTTTCAACTGAAGAGTATTCTGAATTATCTACAGCTATTTTAGATCAGTTTAATATTGCTGAAAATTTAATAAATGGTCTTGACGAGAATTTTTATAATCAAATTTTAACAAATAATATTAAAGTTCTTGAAACATATGATGCAATTCAACAAGGAACTATTTTGTTAAAAACAGATATGCTCTCTGTTTTACAAATCCCAACTGACTATGTTGATGCAGATGGTGATTAGATTATATTTAAAAAAATAAATTTAGTTTAAGATTCTCTAACTATATTAGAGAGTCTTTTTTTTTAGCATGAATTCGAAAATTAAAAATTATATAAATTCATACACCAATGCTAGCCCATTAGCTGTTTTTAGAATTGGGTTTGGTTTGATGATGTTATATAGTATGATAAGGTTTTGGAATAAAGGATGGATCAACACACTTTACATAGAGCCTAAATTTCATTTTAAATATTATGGGTTTGAATGGGTTAGAGATTTGGGAGATTACACTTATTTATTATTTGTGCTCTGTATAATTAGCTCAATTTTTATAACAATTGGTTACAAATATAGACTTTCCATAATTTTGTTTTTTCTGTCATTTACTTACATAGAATTAATAGATAAAACAACATATCTAAATCATTATTACTTTATAAGTATTCTAAGTTTTTTAATGATTTTTTTACCTGCTAATGCATACTTTTCAATAGATAATAATTTTAAAAAAAGAAGCTACAAAGAAATCCCCAAATGGTCAATTGATTGCATTAAACTATTACTTTCAATTGTATATTTTTACTCTGGTTTAGCGAAAATTAATACAGATTGGCTATTAAATGCCATGCCTTTAAAATTATGGTTGCCATCTAAATATGACCTTCCTTTAATTGGTGAAACATTTATGCAACAAGAATGGGTTCATTATTTCATGAGCTGGGGTGGTATGTTATATGATTTATCTATCCCATTTTTATTGTTATACAAAAAGACTAGAATAATCGGATTTGTTCTCGTAATATTTTTTCATCTATTTACGGGAGTTTTGTTTCCTATTGGAATGTTTCCATACATTATGATAGTTGGCTCTCTTATATTTTTCGATTATAATGTTCATCAAAAAATAATCAAATACATAAAAAAAATTGTTGAACCAATTAAAAAATACCTCAAAATTGAAGAAAATATAAAAGATGAAAAAATAACAATAAAAAACAGAAGAATTGTATTATCGATAATTTCTATATTTTTTGTAATTCAACTATTTTTACCCTTTAGATATCTATTATATCCTAGTGAATTATTTTGGAGTGAGGAAGGTTACAGATTTTCTTGGAGAGTTATGTTGGTTGAGAAAATAGGTTACACAACATTTAAAATAAAAAGTAAAAATAACGAATCTTACTTTTATGTAAATAATGAAGAATTTTTAACTTCATTTCAAGAAAAGCAAATGAGTTTTCAGCCAGACTTTATTTTAGAATATGCCCACTATTTAGGAGATTATTATACGTCTAAAGATTATGTTGGAGTTGAAGTTTATGCAGAAAGTTATGTATCATTAAACGGAAGAACTAACAAACGGTTTATAAATTCTGAAGTAGATCTCTATAAAGAGAAAGAATCTTTTAAAAATAAAAAATGGATAATTCCAATAGACGATGAAATTAAAGGTTTTTAAAATATTTATTTTTGCAAGCTTACTCTCAATAAATTCCAATGCGAGTAACAAAGTTTTTGGAATCATTACTGAAGAAGGCTCCAATATAACAATTAGTAATGTAAATATCTATGATGACGATATTGGTTTAGTAGCTGTATCAGACTCAAAAGGATACTACGAATTTTATTCTGATTCTAAATCATTAAGTTTATATTATTCAATTGAAGGAAGACCTTTTATTGAAAAACAATTTTTATTAGACAAGGATTACAATATTGATATAGTTTTTCCTATGTCCGTTGAAGAACTTTCTGAAGTTGTAGTGACATCAATAAATAGAAAAACTTTTGAATTAAAAAGATTAAATGACGTAGTAGGCACATCTCTTTATGCAGGCAAAAAATCTGAAGTTGTTCTGGTCAATCAATCAATGGCTAATTTAGCATCAAACAATTCTAGGCAAATTTATAGTCAGATAGCTGGGTTAAATATTTTTCAAAATGATGATGCAGGCTTGCAAATTCATATTGGAGGAAGAGGCTTGGATCCGAATAGAACATCAAATTTTAATACACGTCAAAATGGATATGACATGAGTGCTGATGTTTTAGGTTATCCTGAAAGTTATTATTCTCCTCCAGCTGAAGCTCTTGAAGAAATTCAAATTGTAAGAGGGGCCGCATCACTACAATATGGAACACAATTTGGAGGTCTTGTAAATTTTATAATAAAAAAACCAGTAAAAAATAAATTTATGGAGGTTATTTCTAGAAACACAATAGGAAGCAATGGCCTGTATACTAACTTCACAAGTGTTAGTGGAACAAATAAAAAATTAAGCTATTACGCATATGTAAACAATAAAAAAGGAGATGGTTTTAGAGATAATTCAAGTTACGATTCAACAAACTCACATTTATTATTAGCATATGATTTTAATCAAAAAACAAAACTATCATCTGAAGTAAGTTATCTTACTTATTTGGCTCAACAAGCTGGTGGTCTTTCTGACAATATGTTTAACCAAAATCCATTTCAGTCTAATAGGTCAAGAAATTGGTTTGAATTGAAGTGGCTTCTTTATAATATAAAATTAGATCACAAATTCTCTGAAAAAACAAATTTCACTTTAAACTTTTTCGGATTAAATTCACAAAGAAATGCTCTAGGGATTAGGTACAACCGTGTTGATCAAGTAGATTCGGGCGAAGAGAGGGATTTGATTAAAGGAGATTTTAATAATTACGGCTTAGAATCTCGAATCTTACACAATTATAATTTTCTGAATAAGAAATCTATATTCTTGTTTGGTCTTAAATATTATAAATCTGACAACTCATCTATTCAAGGTCCTGGTACTAATGGATTCGGTCCAAACTTTGACTTTCAATACCAAGACTATCCATACTATAATAATCAGTCTAATTATAAATACCCCAATCAAAATGTGTCTCTATTCACAGAAAATATATTTTATATTTCAGACAAAATTTCTCTAACTCCAGGCATTAGATATGAAAATATAAGAACTGAAAGTGATGGATATTATAGTCAGATTAATTTTGATAATGCAGGGAATGTTATTTTCGACAATACTGTTTATGAAAATAAAATAAGAAAAAGGTCATTTTTATTATTTGGTCTAGGAGCTAGTTACAAACCAAATAAATATATTGAATTATATGCCAACGCATCTCAAAATTACAGATCAGTTACTTTTTCTGATATTAGTATTTTTAATCCTGCATTTGTAATAGACCCAAATATTTCTGATGAAAAAGGCTATACAGTTGATTTAGGTCTAAGAGGGAACAATAAAAAATTAATTTCTTATGATATTAGCCTATTCCATTTATTTTATAATGACAGAATTGGTTTTACTCAAATTGTATCCTATGATGGAAATATAAAAAGTCAAAGAGGAAATATTGGAAATGCAGTAATTTTTGGAGTGGAGTCGATTATAGATTTTAATCTAAATAAAATATTTATACGAGATAATAATTTCATTTTCAATTATTTTATTAATACTTCAATAATTGAATCAGAGTATATTAAATCAGAGACTAACGGAATTACAGGTAAAAGATTAGAGTTTGTTCCTAAACTAAATATAAAAACTGGAACTAAAATTGGATATAAAAACCTATTATTAAATATTCAATACACATATCTTTCTAATCAATTTACGGACTCATCTAATTCTGTAGAAAGTAATCTAAGCGGGGTCATAGGTCAAATTCCAGCTTATGATATATTAGATTTCTCTTCATCATACAGATTTAAAAACTATAAATTAGAATTTGGAATAAATAATATTTTAGATAATCATTATTTTGTAAGAAGAGCTACAGGTTATCCAGGGCCTGGAATTATTCCTTCACCACCACGCAATTACTATATAACTTTACAGCTTAAATTTTAAAAAGTATTAAAAATAGTTAAGACAATTAGGTGGAAAATAAATCAAATCTTCTTTTTCAAAACTTACACAAATCACCTCATCCTTTTTGAAAGGAATAGAGCTAAATAAATTCCAATTTTCTTGTCCACATTTAGCAGTAATATTATACTCTTTACCTTGAAACAAGGACTTTTCTACTACAAGCTTAATATCAGATTCTTCAACGATATTTATCTTTTCAGGTCTAATATAGTACGGTTCACCATCTTTTTCATACTTATTGATACTACCTAGTATTTTTGCGCAATAGCAGTTAGCTGGCTTACAATACATCTCAACTGGATCGCTATATTGTTGAAGTTTACCAGCTTTAAAAACTAATATTTTATCAGCAATATTAAGTGAATCATTAATATCATGAGTTACTAATATTGTCGTAGTTTTAGTAGTTTTGATAATTTGATAAATCTCATCTCTTATCAAATGTTTTATAGCAACATCTAAATTACTAAATGGCTCATCTAACAGCAATAAATCAGGTTCTCTAATTAATGCTCTAGCGATACATGCCCTTTGTTGTTCTCCACCTGAAAGTTCGTGAGGAAACCTATCGACTAAAGAGGATAAATTTGTCAAAGATAACATGTATTCTAAATTTTTAATATACTTTTTTTCAAGGTTAAATATTATATTATCTCTCAAATTTAAATGAGGGAAAAGTGGATAATCTTGAAAAACAAAACCTATTTTTCTATCTTGAGGTCGAACAAATAAATCTTTATCATTAAGAGTTTTGTTGTTAAGAATTATCGACCCTGAATTTATATTTTCCAAACCTGAAATACATTTTAAGAAAGTTGTTTTACCTACTCCACTCTCACCTAAAAAAGAAACAATTTCACCCTTTTCAACAGTAAAATTTAAAGACTCAATCAAAGGATCTTTTTTATTATAAAACTTTACAAGATTACTTACTTTAAGATGCATTTATCTGTTTATTAATAATATATTTTAAAAAAACCAACATAACACTACCAATTAAAATAATAGCCAATGAGTAACTGCTGGACTCTACCATCATTTCTTCAATAGCAAATTCATATGTTTGTGTTGCTAAGGTGTCAAAATTGAATGGCCTTAAGATTAATGTTATTGGTAGTTCCTTCAATAGGTCAACAAAGGTAACAATAAATGCAGTTATTAGCGCAAGTCTGTTTATTGGAAAATGAATTTTTTGAAGTATTTTAAATGGCCCTAACCCAAGAGTTTTAGCAGTATCATCAAATGACTCAGGCTGCTTTTCAAGACTAGATTTAATAGGGGATTTACCAACAGCTAAAAAACGAAAAACATATGCGTATATTAAAACATAGAACGAACCAACTAATGAATAAGAACTAAGCATAGGTATTTTAGTAAATAATAAAATAACTCCTAAGCCTATCACAGCGCCAGGAATAACATAACCTAAAGATGTCACTTGACTAATAAATGAGTTAAATTTTAGTTTAGATATTTTTTCAACATAAAGAAATAACAACGCAGTGATAATTATTAAAACTGTTGAAATTGTTGAAACTTGAATAGAATTTAAACTGAGCTCAAATAATCTAGAGAAGTCAATGTTTTTATAGTTGAGAATACTATTGTTTAGTATGTAAAAAAATGGAATTAAAAAACCTAATATAAAGGGAAGAGAACACAGACTATATATATATATATATTTATTGGAAGTTGGAGTACTTAACTTTTCTATTTTTGAATTTGCAGAGTAATAAAATTTAGATTTTTTATGACTTAATTTTTCGATGAATAAAATTATAAAAACTAAAAAAATCAATAAACACGCAAGCTGAATGGCGGTGTTTTCATTCCCCATTGAAAACCAAGCTCTAAAAATTCCTGTAGTGTAGGTATTGACTCCAAAATATTTTACTGCTCCGTATTCATTTAAAACTTCCATTATAACTAAAAATAAACCAGAAAAAATTGCAGGCTTTGAAAGTGGAATAATCACCTTAAAGAATAGTTTTGTTGATGATAGCCCAAGATTTTTAGACATATTGATGTATGTTGATCCTATTAGACTAAAAGAAACTCTGGAGGCTGTATATACATATGGATATAATGCTAATCCTAATAAAATTCCTAAAATTTCAATTTGCAAATAATCATTGTTGAATATGTTTGAAAAATCAGGATAGTTATTTCTTAAAAAAGATTGTAATGGACCAGTATAACTTAACAGATCACTGTAAGTGAAAGCCATTATATATGTTGGAATTGCTAATGGCAAAAATAGAGCTATATCAAAAAACACTCTAAATTTAAATTTATAATTACTTACATACCATGCCGGAAAAATACCAAACAATAAAGCAAACAAACTAGTTATAGCAATTATATAAAATGTATTAAAACTATAATCTAAGAGAAGGTTTTTCCATAAATAAACAAAAGAGGATTGTTCAATTTCAAAAATATTACTAAAAAGAAATATTATAGGTAGAAGTAGAAATAAAGCTATTAAACTACTACCTATAATCCATCTCTTATGTTCTATTTGAACAATTTTTTTAATTATTTCCAATCTGATTTATCAAATATTTCAATGGCTTTGTTTCTAAAGACACCTAATTTGTTCAAATCTAGGATATCTTTTTTGAAAGAGCCCCACTTTTTTACAATTTCGTTAGGCTCTACGTTTGGATTAGCTGGATATTCATAACTCGTATCAGTATATGTTTTTTGAGCAGACTCGCTTGTTAAAAATTCCATTAATTTGATTGCATTTTCTTTATTAGGAGCATTCTTAGCTAATCCAATACCGGAAACATTTATGTGGCTTCCTGATTCATCTTCACCCTGATTAGGAAAAAAGACACCAACAGAGTTACCAGCTTTTATTTCTTCTTCATTTTCTGACGAAAGCAATAACCCAATGTAATAAGAATTAACTATAGCTAAATCTCCTTGTCCGGCTGTAATTGCCTTTACTTGGTCTCTATCATTTCCTTTTGGGTCTCTTGCAAAATTTTTAACAAGTTTACTAGCCCATTTAGTAGCAGATTCCTCCCCAGTATTAGCTATTATTGAAGAAAGCAATGCTTGGTTATATGCGTTAGAAGAAGATCTGACTAATACTTTATTTCGCCATTTCTCATCTGTTAGATTATCATAAGTAGATAATTCACTTACATCAACCCTATCCTTACTGTAAACTACAATCCTGGCTCTGTAAGTTATTGGAATCCAGTATCCATTGACGTCTTTTAGGTCAACATCAACATTTTGATTAATTATTGGTGAAGATATTTTTTGAAGTAAATCTAAATCCTTTGCTTTTTGAAGCTTACCAGCATCTACAGTTATAAATAAATCGGCTGGACTATTCTCACCTTCATTTTTAAGACGCTCTATAAGTTCATCAGCATTAGCCTTTACAACATTAACTTTTATTCCAGTTTCTTTTTCAAAGACTTTATACTGTTGCTCATCAACTTTATAGTGTCTTTGGCTATATAAATTAATTTCATTAGACTTCTTAGGTGCCTCACCACAACTTGACAAAACTAAAATCATTGATATAAATACTACAATTCTTTTCATAAAATTATATTTTGATTATATTCTAAATTATTTTGAAGCAACAAAATTATGTTTATTTAGAACAAATCCAAATAAAATAGGTAGTTTTTATATAATAGAATTTAAACGTAAAGTATCTTTAAAAAATGTATTAGCCTTACCACCAATAATGATTCTATTTCCTTTGTTTTCACATGATAACAACCCTCCTCTTTGGGAGATTTGTAATGCTTGTAAAATATCTTTATTCAAAATATCAGACCAGTAAGGAACCAATGAGCAGTGTGCAGATCCAGTAACTGGATCCTCTAATATTGAAGATTGTGGAGTAAAAAATCGTGAAACAAAATCAGAATTATCTCCGACAGAAGTAACACAAACACCACCTGGGTCAAGATTTATTTGGTCTAATATATTTTTATCTACAGTAATATTTTTAATATCAGATTCACTTTCATAAACTAAAATGTAATCTCTAGACTTTAAAACAACTTTTGGCTGAATACTTATAGAATTTTTAATAATTTCTGGAAGCGAAGTTTTTTGAGGAGTTCTAGACGGAAAATTTAATTGATATAGATTATTTTTCAGAAGAACTTCAAGTTTTCCACTTAAAGTTTCAAATATAATTTTGTCATAATTATATTTTAACTCATTTATTACACAATGAGCTGCAGCTAAGGTAGCATGTCCACACAAATCCATTTCAATTTCTGGGGTAAACCATCTTAAAAGTATTTTATTTTTTTTTATAATTATGAATGCAGTTTCTGGAACAGAATTTTTTTTACTTATTTGTAAAAGCACCTCATCTGATAGCCAATTATCCAATGGAATTATACATGCAGTATTTCCCTTACACGATTCACTAACAAAGGCATCAATGTGATAGATATCTAAATTCATATATGACCAAAATAATCATTAAATTAGATTATTCAAATTTAATAAAAATGAAAAAAATATTTTCAGCCTTATTGTTAACATTATCAATTGTGTGCTTTATTTGGGCAAGTGAAATTGACCTAGAGCTATTTAGCATAACAGTGATGACAATAGGATCTGGTACAGCTATATACAAAACATTGTCAATAGTCTTGTTAGGGGTAATTATTTTAAAGATTCGAAAAAAATATTTTAAATTATGATTTTTTTTAGTTGGCATAAGAAAACCGTAAAAAAAACACTTAGTGCTTTAAAAATAAGCAACTATGTAGCACTATGGATTTCATTTGTAAAGGGATTAATTTTTGGAGCTATACTATTCTACTTATTAACTAAATAGTATTTATATTTGTTATCAACAATTAGATTATGAAAATTGAACAGCTATATACTAAATGCCTTTCTCAGGGATCTTATTATATTATTTCAGACAATGAAGTGGCAATTATTGATCCTCTAAGAGAAACCAATCAGTATATTGAAAAAGCCAAAAAAGACAATGCAAAAATCAAATATGTTTTTGAAACACATTTTCATGCAGATTTTGTTTCAGGACATGTAGATCTCGCCATTAAAACTAATTCAACAATAATATATGGGCCTAACGCTGAGACAGAATATCCAATTTACAATGCTAAAGATAATGAAGAATTTAAGTTAGGTAAAATAACTATCAAAGCTCTTCACACGCCTGGTCACACACTTGAATCCACTACATATTTAGTGATTGATGAAAATGGAAACAACCATTCTATTTTCACAGGTGATACATTATTTATTGGTGATGTTGGAAGACCTGACTTAGCAGTAAGTAAAAATTTAACTGAAATTGATTTAGCAGGAATGCTTTATGATTCATTAAGAAATAAGATAATGAATCTAGAGGGTCATGTATTAGTTTATCCAGCACATGGGGCTGGCTCTGCATGTGGAAAAAATTTAAGTAAAGAAACATTTAGCACTCTTGAAAATCAAAAGAAAACTAATTATGCCCTCAGAGAAAACATTACTAAAGAGATGTTTGTAAAAGAACTTTTAGAGGGAATGCCACCTCCACCTCAATATTTTCAAAAAAATGCTCTTCTTAATAAGTCAGGATACAAACCTTTAGATAAAGTAATAACTCAAAGTAATAAATCGATTGATGTTGGACAGTTTTGTAAATTAGCTAATTCTAGTGAATACTTAGTCCTTGATGTTAGACATCAAAAAGATTTTATTAATGGTCATATTCCTAATTCTCTATTTATAGGACTAAATGGGACTTTTGCCCCTTGGGTTGGTACGCTAATAGAAAATATTGATCAAAAAATATTATTAATATCGGAAAAAGGAAAAGAAATAGAGGCTATTACTAGACTCTCAAGAGTAGGATATGATAATTGCATTGGATATTTAGAAGGTGGCTTTAAAAGCTGGAAAGATAAATACGGTGAAGAAAAAGTTGAATCCATTTCTTCACAATCTTTTGTTGAAAACTTAAAATTAAACTCAATTAAAATTATTGATGTTAGAAGAGAATCTGAATTTATCAACAAACATATTGAAGGAGCAAACAATATACCTCTTAGTATATTAAGTAATGAATTGAAAAATATTTCTGTCACACAAGATAATTATTATATTCATTGTGCCGGTGGCTACAGATCAGTTATTGCAATATCAATATTAAAGGCTAAAGGAATTCACAATGTTATTGATGTTGCAGGTGGTTTTGGCTCCATTTTAAAGACCGATTTAAACCAAGGGTGCTATAATTCATTATTAACTTGCAATATTTAACTCTTTATTAGTTTTATACAAGTCCAATTATTTGATTCTTTAGAACCGACTAATTTCATGCTAAATTTATTTGCTTCTTTTAATAATTTATTAGTATCCTTTTTATAAAAACCACTTAAATATAAAATTCCACCGCTATTTAATAGTTTTGAATAAATAGAAATATCTTTCAAAAGAACATTTAAATTTATGTTAGCAAAAATCTTATCATAATTATTTTTTCTAAGTAATGAAATTTCACCTTCAAATATTTTAATTTTCTTTGAGTTATTTCTTTTAATATTTTCAAGAGAATTTAAATAACACCAATTATCGATGTCAATAGCATCTAAACTAGATGCTCCTTTTTTTTCAGCTAAAATTGCTAAAATTCCTGTACCGCAACCAACATCACAAACGGAACAATTAACAAAATCATCTTCTAACAAATAACTGATCATCATCGAAGTGGTTTCATGATGACCTGTACCAAAGCTCATTTTTGGCTCAATAACTAAGTCATATTTATAATTACTCTTTTTATGAAATGGAGCTCTAACACAACAAGTTTCATCAACATAAATAGGTTCAAAATTACTTTCCCATTTAATATTCCAGTTTTGCTTTTTAACATTATAAAATTCAAAGGATATATCAAAGTCAGTAGAATTTAAAATTTGAATATCTTCAAAATTCACTGAATATAATATAGTAGAATCAATATATGCAGAAATACCATCATTATTTTCTTGAAAACTGTCAAAGCCTAACTCGCTTAATTGAGCTATTAGAATTTCACACCCTGGGTATAAGGGCTCAACTTTAAAATCATAACAAACAAAAAGACTATCAGGCATTAAAATGAGTTTACAATCGAAAAGAAATCTTTAGAATTTAAGGAAGCTCCGCCAATTAAACCTCCATCAACATCTTCCATTGAAAATATTTCTTTTGCATTATTAGGTTTTACACTACCCCCATATAAAATGGATGTCTTTTGTGCTAATTCAGTACTATATTTTTGTGCAATAAAATTCCTAATAAAACTATGCATTTCTTGAACTTGATCTGAGCTAGCAGTTTCTCCAGTTCCTATTGCCCAAACAGGCTCGTATGCTAAAATAATATTATCCCATTCTGAGGAGCTTAAATGAAATAAAGATTCTGAAATTTGATTTGATATTATCCTGAAATGATTATTATTTTTTCTGTCTTTTAGTTCCTCACCAAAACAGAAAATTATATTAATAGAGTTTTCCAACGAAGTATCAACTTTGTTTTTTAATATCTCATGTGTCTCATTAAAATACTCTCTTCTTTCACTGTGTCCAATAATTGTAGTCTTAATTCCAATACTGGACAACATTTTTGCAGAAATCTCACCAGTATAGGCTCCATTGTTCTTTTGATGAACATTTTGAGAAACCACCTCAATGTCTTTATTTTTTAAGTAATCGATTGAAGTTTTTAAATTCACAAATGAAGGTGCAATCATAACTTCACATCCAGAGTGGTTAGTTTCTTTTACTAATTCATTTATTAAAAGTTCCGTTTCTTGTAAACCATTATTCATTTTCCAATTCCCTGCTACAATTTTTTTTCTTGTCATTTTTTTATTTTTTTTAATTTAGTTTAACTCTTGGGTCTAAAAGTCTATATACAAAATCAACTAAAATATTAATTGTAATAAACATAAAAGCTATCACAATTACAGAACCCATAATTACTGGCAAATCTAATGTATTTAAGGCATTTACGATCTCTTTACCTAAACCATTCCAACCAAATATATATTCAACAAAAACTGCGCCAGCTAACATGGAAGCAAACCATCCTGAAATTGCAGTTATTACTGGATTTAAAGAGTTTTTAAGAGCATGGCGTTTGATAATTTGGTATTCAGTAAGACCCTTAGATCTCGCTGTTCTTATATAATCCTGAGACAAAACATCTAATAATTCATTCCTCATTAATTGACTAATGACTGCTAATGGTCTAATTCCTAATACAATTGACGGAAGAATTAGATTTTTTAATTTAAATATATATTCTTCTCCAAAATCATCAAGTTCGTAAATATTTCCTGTCATATTTAGGTTCGTGTACTGATTTAAAACAAAACCAAAGACCCAGGCAAATATTATTGCACTAAAAAATGATGGAACACTCATTCCTATTGTACTAATAAATTGAACAAAATTATCAATAAATTTATCTTTATTCAATGCTGATATAATACCAAATAAAATTCCAATAACTACAGCGATAAAAATTGAAGAGACTGCTAAAATAAGTGTGTTTGGAAGTGTGTTTCTAATGATTTCACTAACATTTTTTCCTTGTTTAGTAAAAGATGTTCTTAAATAAGGAAACTTGATTACAAAGAAACTTGAGTTAGTTTGAAAAATAATCTTGTGATTATATTTGTTTTTTTTTAAGAAAGTATAATCCTCAATATTTTTTGAGTGGATTGAGATTGGGGATAAATCATTAATATAAAGTAAGTATTGCTTGCCAATTGGCTTGTCAAAAGCATACTTTTTTTTGATATTGATGAGCTGCTCTGAGTTGTCATTTTGACCCAACATCATTTGTGCAGGGTCACCTGGCAAAACACTAAAGAGAAAAAAGATAACAGTAACTACACCAAATAAAGTAATTATAGAATACAAAAATTTACTAAATAAGTACATTTAAAGGTTAGTTAAATTTAATGCTTGAAAATCATTCCAATGAGTTTTTTCAATAATTGTACCCTCATGTAATTTTATTGCAGCAGGATTAGATCTAACAATAGTTTTAAGCGCAGTTTCATCGCAAAAATAAAAATCTAAATCAATATCATTTTCGGACTCAAAACTATCAACATCAATTTCTCCAGATGCAGTAAGTCCAATTATTTTATAATCATTTTCTCTAGCTAACTCAAAAGTTTCTTTTAATCCAACAATCGCATCACTATTCATTTTTGATATATTATAAAAAACAAAAATTAATAACTTTTGTTCTTTCATAAGAACATCTGTATAATCAACATCACCTAACTCCATTGAAAAATCATGTATAGGGGGTTCATAACCTTCTTCAATAAGTTCTGTATCTACCGAGATAAAATTCCCATCAAAATCTGGAAAATTACCAGATGTTGATATTACTTTTTTTTCTCCATCTATATCAAAAAGCCAGTCATATCTAAATATCGCTTTTTTTGAATCTTCAGGAATGACCATATTATCAATAATATTAGCTCCCACTTTATATGGTCTAAAGTCAATTAATGGTAGATGTGATAGTACTTGATTAACAATTACTACACAAAAAATCAAAGCAACTATTGGAAAAATATATAATAATTTATTACTAAAAAGTGGCTTAATATACTTCAAACCAATCATAATTATAACAATTAAAACTAGTAAGATAACATCCTTTGTAAAGGATTCCCATGGAGTTAATTTAATAGCGTCACCAAAACATCCACAATCAGTAACCTTATTAAAATAAGCAGAATACCAGGTTAAAAAAGTAAAGAATACTATCATTGCAAAAAGACTGTAAATAGTAAATTCTTTTTTAAATCCAATTAGTAGAAATACCCCTAATAGAACTTCTAAAACCACAATAAATATAGCCAACGGCAATATATATGGTAATAAAAAATCAATGTTAAAAACAGTAGGACCAAAATATTCCTCAAGTTTAAAAGAAAATCCAACTGGATCATTAATTTTTATTAAGCCTGAGAATATAAATAATAAACCAACAAATATTCTCGAGATATTAACTAAGTACTTCATGTATTATTTTTTTAAATGTATTAAAGCAAAAACAGCATAATTAACAATATCCTGGTAATTTGCATCTATTCCCTCACTTACCAAGGTCGCTCCTTTATTATCCTCAATTTGTTTAACTCTTAACAGTTTCTGTAAAATTAAGTCTGTTAATGAACTTACTCTCATATCTCTCCAAGCTTCGCCGTAATCGTGGTTTTTATTTACCATCAAAGATTTAGTTAATTCACTATGATTATTAAATAAATCTAATGATTGGTCTAAATTTAAATCTGGATGTTCAACAACACCCTTCTCAATTTGAATAAGAGCCATTATTGAATAATTAATTATTCCTATAAATTCAGAATATTGACCTTCATCAACTTTTCTTATATCATTTTGTTGTAACCCTCTTATTCGCTGCGCTTTAATAAATATTTGATCTGTTAACGAAGATAATCTCAAAATCCTCCATGCAGATCCGTAATCTTTCATTTTCTTTGAAAAGAGATCTTTGCACTGATTAATAACATAATCATATTGTTTTATAGTATTTTGCATAACTAAGATGAATTTTACGTAAATTTCGCTTAAATATTTTTAAACTTCAAACATTCAATATTAAACTTTTAAAAGTTATTAATTTTTATATAATCTTTAGATGAAAATGAACATAAATTGTAAAGGAAAATTAATAGATATTTCATCACCAAAAGTGATGGGTGTTTTAAATCTTACTCCAGATTCGTTTTATGATGGAAATAAGTTTGATAACGAAAAAAAAATATTAAATCAAGTTGAAAAAATGCTAAATGACGGAGCAACATTTATTGACATTGGAGCATATAGTTCAAGACCTGGGGCGACTCATATTTCTGAAGATCAAGAAAAAAGCAGAATAATTGGAACTGTTGAGTTATTGATTACTGAATTTCCTGATGCAAATTTATCTATTGACTCCTTTAGAAGTAGCATAGCAGATGAATGTTTAAATGCTGGCGCTTCAATTATTAATGATATTACAGCAAGTGAATATGATTCTGAAATATTAAAAATAGCACACAAACATAATGCGCCATACGTAATGATGCATATGAAAGGTATGCCTCAAGATATGATGAAACAAAACAAATACGATAACTTAATAAAAGATATAATTTACTACTTCTCCAAAAAAATTGAAGCTGCTAGAACTGCTAAAGTAAATGATATAATTATAGATCCTGGCTTTGGATTTTCTAAAAATATTGATCAAAATTATGACTTACTCAAAAATTTAGGTTTACTAAAATCTATACATTTACCTATTCTTGTAGGTTTATCTAGGAAATCAATGATTTATAAATTACTAAAAACAACTCCTGAACTTGCGCTAAACGGAACTACATCATTAAATACTATAGCACTATTAAGTGGCGCTAATATTCTTAGAGTCCACGATGTTAAAGAAGCTATGGAATGTATAAAGATTACAAACCAATTTAATAAACAATAATTATGTGTATATTTATAAGTCAATGGATGTTTTTAAAGAAATATTAAATTTTTCTCTTGTTGACTTTGCAGATGTGTTTTTAGTTGCACTTCTTCTATATTCTTCATATAAATTACTTAGAGGGACTGTTGCAATAAATATCTTCATTGGAATAATACTTATTTACTTGACATGGAGAATAACAGATTTCTTGAACATGAAATTATTGAGTATTATTATAGACGGATTTATGAGTGTCGGTATAATAGCTCTTATCGTAGTTTTTCAACCTGAGATTAGAAAATTTTTATTAATGATTGGCTCAGCAAATATTTCAAAAAAAGGTTCTTTCATTGAAAAATTAAATTTTATAAAAAATCAAGAAAATATTGCTACTGATATTAACTCAATAGTCAACGCAAGTCAAAACATGGCTGAATCTAAGACTGGTGCATTAATAATTATTGAAAGAAACAACAGTTTAAATTTTTTACTTGAAACTGGAGATCAAATGAACATCTCTGTAACTCAACCAATTCTTGAAAGTATCTTTTTCAAAAATAGCCCTCTTCATGATGGAGCTGTGATTATTGCAAATAACACTATAAAAGCCACAAGAGTAGTACTTCCAGTTAATAACGATAAACAAATACCTAATAGATTTGGGTTAAGACATAAAGCAGCTGTGGGTATAACAGAAAAAACAGATGCATTAGCTATAGTTGTATCAGAAGAAACTGGACACATATCTTACATAAAAAATGGAGAATTTATTTCCTATGATAACCAAAAAAATCTGAGTGATTTAATTAAAGAAGATTTAAATTAACTCACATTCTTTACTTGAAACTGAACGTCATATAATTTTTTATAATAGCCATCCATGTTACTGATTAGCTCTTTGTGTGAGCCTTGTTCAATTATATTACCAGAATCCATTACTATAATGTTATTAGCTTTTTTAATTGTAGCTAGCCTATGAGCAATTATTAAAGAAGTTCTATTTTTTGTCAATTTTTCAGTTGCATTTTGAATTAATACCTCCGACGTAGAATCAATAGATGAAGTAGCTTCATCCAAGATTAATATTTGGGGATCAGAAACATATACCCTTAAAAATGCAATTAACTGACGTTGTCCAGAGGATAGCATAATACCTCTTTCTTTTACATTATAATAATAATTATTCGGCAAACTCATGATAAAGTCATGAACTCCAATTTGTTTTGCTGCACGCTTGACTTCATTTAAGCTAATACTTTCATCTTTTAAGGTAATATTATTAAATATTGTATCAGAAAACAAAAAAACGTCTTGCAATACTATTCCAATGTTTTTTCTAAGATTAGATAGTTTATAATCTTTTATATTTATTCCATCGATAGATATTTCTCCAGAATCAATTTCATAAAAACGATTTAATAAATTTATTATGGAAGTTTTTCCTGCTCCAGTAGAACCAACAATTGCTACACTAGATCCCTTTTTTATATCAAATGAAATCTGATTTAAGACCTGTGTATTAGGAACATATGAAAAATTCACATTTTTAAAACTTACATCTCCTTTGAACGTGTTAACTAAGATTTCTCCTTTATCAATTATATGAGACTCTGTATCAATAACTTTAAATACTCGTTCTGCAGCAACCATTCCCATCAATAAAGTATTAAACTTGTTCGCTATTTGATTAAGAGGTCTAAACATCATAGGAATCATCATTATAAATGCTGTCAATTCTCCAATTGAAGCAGTTTTATCAGTTATTATATTAATTCCACCATACCAGACAATAACTCCTAATGTTAAAGAGGATAAGATTTCTGCAATTGGAAAAAAAATAGAATTATACCAGACAGTTTTTAACCACCCATTTTTATGTCTAGCATTAATTTTTTTAAAGTTTTCAAATTCAATTTCTTCTCTTACAAACAACTGTAAAATTTTCATACCAGTGACTCTTTCTTGTACAAAAGAGTTCAACTTTGAAACTTCTGACCTAACTTCCTCAAAAGCCGCTTTCATGTACCTTTGAAAAATTTTTGTTGCAAATAATATTAATGGCAAAGTCAAGAAAACAATTATACTTAATTCCCAATTCATGATAATCATAACAATTCCAACGATCAACATTTTTAAGATGTCACTGAAAATCATGAAGAGACCTTGACCAAATATATCAGCAATTCTTTCCATATCTGTAACTGATCTCGTAATAAGCACTCCAACTGAGGATTTGTCATAGTACTTCATTTTAAAATTAATTATATGATTATATAAAAGAACTCTAATATCTTTAACAACAGATTGACCTAACAAACCAGCAAAATATATAAATAAATAGTTTGATATAACTTCAAATAAAAGAAGTACGGCCATTAAAAAAATTAATTGCAAAAACCCATCACTTAGTCCTTGAGAAATATTTTCATCTAATACTTTTTCCAATACAACAGGACGAAGAGCACCAAAAATAGCCAAACCAAAAACTGAGAGCAATGATGAAATAAAAATATAATAGTAAGGACTTACAAAAGTTAGAAGTCTTTTAAACAAATAAATATTTAATATGTTTTCTTTTTTATTCATAAAGTATTATTTCTTTAGGATAAAAAATGTTTGTTAAATATAGAGCGTGTGCTGGCGCTGATGGTCCTGCTTTGGTTCTATCTTGAGAAATTATAACTTTTTCAAAGTCTTGTAAACTAATTTTTTTTAACCCAACATGAATTAATGTTCCTACTATAGCTCTTACCATATTCCTCAAAAATCTATTTGCTTTTATTGTAAAAATAAGTTCATTATCATTGAGATTCCATTTTGCATAATTCAAATCACAATTATAAGTTTTAACGTCTGTTTTTGATTTAGAAAAACATTTAAAATTTGTGTGATTCAACATAATTCTAGACGCATCGTTCATTAATTTAATGTCTAAATTATTTTTAATGTAGTAACTTCTATTGTTGTTAAAAACATTTTTAATTAGTGATATTTTATACTCATATTCTCTAGCTAAGGCATCAAATCGGGCATGAGAATCTAAATTTACTTTATAAATTTTATTAACAGAAATATCTTTTGGCAAAAATGAATTTAGGTCATGTAATAATTTACTTGAATTTGTAAGCTCTAAGACATCAAAGTGAGCACACATTTTTACAGCGTGAACTCCAGAATCAGTTCTGCCAGCTCCATAAATAGGTGTCTTAGCTTTAATTAAGATACTTAATGCTTTCTCTATACAACTTTGTACAGAAATGGCATCAGGTTGATTTTGCCAACCATGATAATTAGTACCATCATAAGAAAGATCCATGAAATATCTCAAAACAAATTAATATTTTTGTTATCAAACAAATATAGAGAGATTAACTTGATAAAATAAAAATGAAAAAGATTCTTTTAATTTCAGATACTCATGGGTATATAGATGATAGAATCATTCAATATGCAAAAGAATCAGATGAAACATGGCATGCAGGCGATATTGGAGAATTAAAAGTAGTTGATGAACTAAAAAAAGTTACTACTTTAAGAGCCGTTCATGGAAATATAGACAACAGTAAAATTAGGGCTGAATATGCTGAAAACTTAAGATTTAAAATTGAAGATATGAAAATATGGATAACTCATATTGGAGGTTATCCAAATAAATATAATCAAAGAATTAGACAAGAAATCTACACTGATCCACCTGATATTTTCATTTGTGGACATTCACACATACTCAAAGTTATTAACGACAACAAATTAAATCTTTTACACATTAACCCTGGAGCAATAGGAAAACATGGATTTCACCATGCAAGAACTATGATTCGATTTGAAATAATGAAAAGTAAAATTCAAAACTTAGAGGTAATTGAATTTAAGAGGTAAATAATTAGCGAATTCTGTCAATAGAACTTACTAAATCATCATCTTTTCTTATTGATCTTATTGCGTTAAAGATTAAGTAGGTACATAAAAAAGGATTAAAAATAGCTGCATACATTAGAAATTCTAAAAATACTGAAGGCATTAATTCAATTAACGCTGTAAGAGAATGATAAAAGTAAAAGACAGTAAATAAGCACATTATCAGACTTAATCTTAAATTTATCAATGACAATTTAATTTGAACACGTCTAGATTTAAATAATAAAATTGTCAAAAGACATAGTAAAGAAATAATTAAAGGAATAAAAGAAAATATTACTAAAATAAAATCAATCCATTTTATATAACTGAAAAATTCGAGTATAATTGGGTAGCCCCTCTCATACCATTCTAAACCAAAAAACCAATAAAGAAAGTAAAATAAACCAGCTACAAATAAATATAATGACTGTATCCTTTGAATCATAAGTAAAATAATATAAAATTAAAGGCAAAAATAGTAGTTTATGATTAAAAATAATCAATATTAAAAAATAAGTTGTATAATTGCATTGTTATTGCTTACTTCTTACTAGTAATAAATTTACACTTCAAAAAAATTATACTTCAAAAATATTTCCCAATTAAATATTAATAATAAACATAAAAACAAAAAATGTTTGAAATTTCAAAATTAAAAGAATTAAAGCTACCTGAATTACAGGAAATAGCTGAAAAATTAAGTATCTCTAAATTTAAGTCTCTTAAAAAACTAGATTTAGTTTATAAAATACTAGATCATCAAGCGGATAATCCCACTGAAGAAACTAAAAGACCACCTGCAAGAAGGAAACCAATTAAATTAAGAAAGCCTGCTGGAACCAAAAAACCAGAAAATAGTTCTAAGACTGAAGAGAGTACACAAAAGAAGTTAGATCAAAAAACTGAAACTCTTGATGTTAAAGAGGTTAAAAAAGTTGAAAAAAATGCTCCTAGAAATAAACCTAATTCAGAGCACACTCCTAGACCTAGACCTCATAAACACGACAATAATCGTCACAATAATAGGGATAATGGTAATAAAGACAACAGAAATAGATATCGCGAACCTGAATTTGAATTTGATGCTATCATTGAAAGTGAGGGTGTTTTAGATTTAATGCAAGACGGTTACGGATTCTTAAGATCGTCAGATTATCACTATTTATCATCTCCTGATGACATATATGTATCACAATCACAAATTAGATTATTTGGTTTAAAAAAAGGAGATACTGTTCTTGGAAATGTTAGACCTCCTAAAGAAGGGGAAAAATATTTTCCATTAATCAAAGTAAATAAAATAAACGGATTAGATCCACAGGTTGTTAGAGACAGAGTTTCGTTTGAACATTTAACACCATTATTTCCTCAAGAAAAGTTCAACCTTGCTGATAAAAGTAATACCATTTCTACAAGAATTATGGATTTATTTTCACCAATTGGTAAAGGTCAAAGAGGAATGATCGTATCTCAACCTAAAACTGGTAAAACAATGCTTTTAAAAGATGTTGCAAATGCTATTGCAGCCAATCATCCAGAAGTTTACCAAATGATTCTTTTAATTGATGAAAGACCAGAAGAAGTTACTGATATGCAAAGAAATGTAAAGGGCGAAGTAATTGCTTCAACATTTGATAAAGAAGCACATGAACACGTTAAAATTGCAAATATTGTTCTTGAAAAAGCAAAAAGGTTAGTTGAATGTGGATATGATGTAGTAATTCTTTTAGATTCTATAACAAGACTAGCACGTGCATACAATACAGTTCAACCAGCCTCTGGTAAAATATTAAGTGGTGGTGTAGATGCCAATGCACTGCATAAACCGAAAAGATTCTTTGGAGCTGCTAGAAATATTGAAAATGGTGGTTCATTATCTATAATTGCAACAGCATTAACCGAAACTGGATCAAAAATGGATGAGGTAATTTTTGAAGAGTTTAAGGGAACTGGAAACATGGAATTACAATTAGACAGAAAAATATCCAATAGAAGAATATTCCCAGCAATTGATTTGACATCGTCAAGTACAAGAAGAGATGATTTATTATTAGATGATAAAACTATTCAAAGAATGTGGGTAATGAGAAAGTATCTAGCGGATATGAATCCAGTAGAAGCTATGGAGTTTATTAATGATAGATTTAAACAAACTCTTAATAATGACGAATTTCTTATTTCGATGAATGGATAGAGATTTTTTAAGTCAAATTAAAAGAAAAAAAAAACCAACAAATTTTATTTGTTGGTTTTTTTTTATATTTTTTTTCAATTAAAGTGACGCAATATGCTTGGTCATATTCGACTTTAAGTTTGAAGCCTTGTTAGCATGAATAACGTTTTTCTTAGCCAATTTATCAATCATTGATATAATTGAAGGTAAAGTTTTTACAGCTTCTTTCTTTGCTGTTAGTTCACAAAACTTTTTTATAGCATTTCTTGTAGTTTTATGCTGATACTTATTTCTAAGACGTTTTGCTTCATTACTTCTTATTCTTTTAATAGAAGACTTATGATTTGCCATAATTTTTTTTTTAAAGTATTAAAATACTTATTATTAATTTTAGTAGCCCGTAGGGGAATCGAACCCCTCTTACCAGGATGAAAACCTGGCGTCCTAGCCGATAGACGAACGGGCCCTATTTTAATGCATTACCAAGTTTAATAATAAAAGTATTGCGGGTGCAAAAATACAACTATTTTTAAATGTTGCAACTTCTAATAGATATTTTTGAAAAAATTATTAATAAGCTTTGGCAAAAAGAACTCTTTGATCAGAATCTTTACCTGAAAACACACACTTTCCCTTTGCTTTATCACTATCCAAAGGAATACATCTTATAGTAGCTTTTGTTAATTGCTTGATTTTATTTTCAGTTTCTGCTGAACCATCCCAGTGAGCTAAAATAAAACCACCTTTATTTTTCAAAACTTCTTTAAATTCGTCAAAAGAATCAACCTTAGTCGTATTCTCTAATCTAAATTTATTAGCTCTTAAAAATAAACTTTGTTGAATATCTTCTAAAACTAGAGGGATTTTTTCTTCAATTGAATCTATAGGAATTATACTTTTAGAAAAATCATCTCTTCTTGAGAGCTCAACTGTTTTGTTTTCTAAGTCTTTGGGGCCAATAGCTAATCTTAGGGGAACACCTTGTAGTTCATGTTGAGCAAATTTAGCACCTGGTCTGTGGGTTGTCCTATAATCAAACTTTACTGAAATATTTTTTTCTTGTAAGTCTCTAGTAATTTTATTAGCTAAATCAGAAATCTTATCAAATTCAGAATCTGTTTTAAAAATCGGAACAATAACTACCTGATATGGAGCTAACTTCGGGGGTAAAACCAATCCCTTGTCATCACTATGTGTCATGATAAGAGCACCCATTAACCTTGTTGAAACTCCCCATGATGTAGCCCAGACATAATTTAGCTTACCTTCTTTATTGGTGAACTTTACATCAAATGCTTTTGCAAAATTTTGACCTAAAAAATGTGAAGTTCCAGCCTGAAGAGCTTTTCCGTCTTGCATTAGAGCTTCAATACAATAAGTCTGCTCAGCACCAGCAAATCTTTCACTTTCAGACTTTAACCCTTTTACAACAGGAATTGCCATATAATTTTCAGCAAAATTAGCATATACTGAGTTCATTTTTTCGGCTTCAATTAATGCCTCGGATTTAGTTTCGTGAGCAGTATGACCTTCTTGCCATAAAAATTCTGCTGTACGAAGAAATAATCTTGTTCTCATTTCCCACCTTACAACATTAGCCCATTGGTTAATAAGAATTGGAAGGTCCCTGTAAGATTGGATCCAGTTTTTATAAGTACTCCAAATTATAGCTTCACTAGTAGGTCTGACAATTAATTCTTCTTCAAGCTTTGCTTTGGGGTCAACTCTTAACTTGCCTGTATTATCTGGGTCATTTTCTAATCTGTAATGAGTAACAATGGCACATTCCTTAGCGAAACCTTCTGCATTTTTTTCTTCTGCTTCAAATAAACTCTTAGGTACAAATAGAGGAAAGTATGCATTTTGATGACCAGTTTCTTTAAACATTATATCTAACTCAGCTTGCATTTTTTCCCATATTGCATAACCATATGGTTTTATAACCATACAACCTCTTACGGCAGAATTTTCTGCTAAATCAGCTTTAACAACTAATTCATTATACCATTTTGAATAATCTTTTTCTCTTGATGTAAGGTTTTTACTCATTCTTTCGTAAATTGTGGCACAACTATTGCAATAAATTTATTGTAAAGTTTGTTTGATACAAAACTAATTAATTTAAACTTGTTCAACAATTAAATAACTTTGATATGCAATTATACTATTTTTCTAACCCAATTAGATCATTTTTAAAGATATTTATTTTAATCTTTTTAACTGGTTGTGGTAGCTATCAGTACTCAAGTGTTATGACTGATGATGTTTATGAAAACAATCAAGTTAGTAGCAACAATGGTGTTGAAAATTCTATTCAAAATATTGATACAAAAAAATCTCAAAGTTTATATTATAAAAATGCTTTTAGTGAAAAATCCAAAGAGTACGAATTAGCTAGTAATGAAAACGATATTTTATTTACTGATGCTGAGCAATACAGTGATGCAAATATTGAAAATGACTCAACAGATGTAAAATATGGCCCTTGGGGTGAAAACAAAACCACTGTTACTATCAATATGCTTGGAGGACATTCCTTTAATAGTATTTATGGATCAAGAGGTAATTACCCATCTTGGTTATGGAATGGCGGTTATGGATACGGAAATGTTTTTGGATATGGATTACATAGCTGGGGTTATGGATATGACATGTTTTGGACTCGACCATTTCATTACAACCTTCACAATGGATTATTCTTCCCATTTTGGAATAATATGAGTTGGTATGGATATAATTATGGAGGATGGCCAGGTTATTGGTATGGTAATGGATATTACAACAATAATATTTTTTATAGAAATACTAATATAGCTAATGTCTCTGGAAGAAGAGGTTCAACATCTACTCTAAGTGGAAGATCTAGTACCTTTAGTAGCAGAGTTTCAAATAATGATTATACCAAACAGTCAAGAATTAGTGACAATATGATTAACTCAAGCTTGAGGGACAGAACATCAAGGGTAGAACGATTAAATCAAACTGTAACTGCTAAACCAAATTATTACAGTAAACCTAGAAATTCGTCAAAACCTAGTTCTAATTGGGCTCCAGCAAATAACAGCAAGCCTAGAAATAATTCAAAACCTAGTTATAATAATTCTAAACCAAGTTACAATAGTTTACCTAGTTATAATAGTTCACCTAGCTACAATAACTCAAGCTCTAGTCGTCCTAGTTTTAATTCTTCTAGTCCATCTAGAGGTGGTAGTTCTAGCACATCCTCTAGAGGAAAAGGTGGTGGTAATTAATAATTAAAATAAAAAAATGAATAAATTTTTTCTATCTCTAATTTTTGTTTTGGGTTCAGAAACAATTGTATCCCAAAACATTTTTGACGCCTTAAGATATTCAAACGATGAAATTGAAGGCTCTGCTAGATTCTCTGCAATGTCTGGTGCTTTTGGTGCTTTAGGTGGTGAATTATCTGCAATAAGTGTTAATCCAGCTGGCTCAGCGATTTTCAGTAAAGGCATAGCTTCATTCACACTTTCTAATTACAAAACCACAAACGATTCAAACCTTGTTAATAATATACTTAACAATGTTATGGAAACAAATATTGACACTAAATCTAATTTTAACTTAAATCAATTAGGGGGTGTTTTAGTTTTTAATAATACAACTAATTCAAAGTGGAAAAAAATGACAATTAGTTTGAATTATGAACAAACAAGTAATAATTTTAATAAATTCAATACATCTGGCATAAATACTAATGGAGTTGATAGTTACTTTTTGTCTTACGCTCAAGGTCTTCCACTAGACGAAATTTCTGCATTTGAAGGTGAGTCAATAACGCAAGCATATTCAGAAATTGGCACTTATTTCGGTTATGCTAATCAACAGGCTTTTTTAGGTTATGAATCTTTTATCATTGAACCAGAGGATATTGATAATCCGTCAAATAGTTCATACTATTCAAACGTAAATAATGCCACCAATAATGGTTATTATCAAGATTATTATTTTAAATCTAGAGGTTACAATGCTAAAGTGAATGCAAATATTGCATTTCAATATGGAGATAATTTATTTGTAGGAGCTAATCTTAACTTACATTCAATTGATTATGACCAATCAACATATCTTTTAGAATCTAATAATACAGTTGGTGAAGGTACAGGAGTTTATGTTAGTGACATTGGGTTTGAAAATAATTTATCAGTATTAGGTGAAGGTGTTTCAATTCAATTAGGAGCTATTGCAAAGGTAAGTGACGTTTTAAGATTAGGCTTCACATATGATTCTCCAACTTGGTATACTATCAAAGAGGAAACTTCTCAATTTTTAAGTACTACTAGATATGAGGTTAATGAATTTGAGACACTAATTATTGATCAAACCTTAAACCCAAACATAATTAATGTTTTTCAAGACTATAAAATTCAAACTCCATCAAAGATAACTGGAAGCGGAGCTCTTGTTTTCAAAAAAGTTGGACTTTTAAGTTTTGACTACTCGATTAAAGACTATAGTTCAATCAAATTTAGACCTTCTAATGACCCTCATTTTATTGAACAAAACAGTAGAATATCCAATACACTTGATCAAGTAATTAGCTATAGAATTGGTACAGAAATTCTTCAAAATCGAATTTCTTACAGAGCTGGATATAGATTTGAAGAAAGTCCTAGAGGAATAACTAATCAAAATTTAGAAGGGTTTTCACTTGGCTTAGGATATAAAATTAATAATAGCAGAATTGACCTCTCCTTTGAAAAATTTAGTTTGAGTGATACACATCAAATGTTAGATGCAGGTTTTTTGGGCAACATCAACCTAGACAAGAAAAAATCTACAGTAAAATTATCAATTGTTACGGTATTGTAAGTTCATCTTTTTTTAATATTATTTTTCTAAAAAAATCACTTCTATATCTGAATATCGATTTAATTGATAACAAACAGCTTCATTATTACTCTTAGTTGTTATTATATCAAAAATACAATTTGTTTGCATCTCCTGATTTATAACTTCTAAGCTGTATTCCTTTATTATTTTCATCACATTATTCATCTGCAAGTAGGTAAACTTAAGTTGAATTGGAATGGTTATTTCTTTTGTAACGATTTTATTAGCTTCAATAGTAGCTTTTGCACATTCCTTGTATGCTGAAACCAACCCTCCTACTCCGAGCTTAGTACCTCCAAAGTAACGAACTACTACAATTAAAATATTAGTAATATTAAATGATTGAATTTGACCATAAATAGGCAATCCTGCACTGTTTCGTGGTTCACCATCATCATTCACTCTAAATACAGTATTTTCTACTCCAATTTGATACGCATAACAAAAGTGTCTGGCAGTATGATGTTTTTTCTGTAAAGATTGAATATAAAATTTTACTTTATCAGAATTAGATACAGGAAAGGCATATCCATAAAATTTACTTTGTTTTTCCTTAAGTAAATAATCAGACTCAATATCTATAGTTCGATATGTGTTTTTCATTACTATTTATATTATTGAAAGTAGATCAATAATCCTTTTATCTTTTGAGGCTAAAGTGACCTGTAAATTCTTTGATTAGTGATTCATCATCTCCGTATATAACGTCGAGTCTAATAGTGAACCAGTAATCAGAAGCAGGCAGATTTTCTCCATTAAATGTTC